>OBCL01000022.1_pt1 | contig 47683 bp, 49 predicted proteins | sample 1495931 | NCBI WGS metagenome assembly OBCL01 (sample SAMN03418275, study PRJEB22391) | human gut metagenome | biome: human-gut; feature: organic feature; material: feces | host: Homo sapiens | place: Tanzania | collected 2013-01
TTTTTAAAACCCCACCGTCAACACTTCGTGTTGCCACCTCCCCTTATAAATAAGATGAGGCAAATGAGTTGAATATATTTGGCGTGGTTCAGGGGCTTTATCGACAGTCTGAAAGAGTATGTCAAATTTTTTGACATACTCTTTCATTTTACTCTCCGATTAAATGCTTGTACGAAGCTGTGACAAATCCTCTAAACAACGGGTGCGGTTTGTTTGGGCGTGACTTAAATTCAGGGTGGAACTGACACGCAACAAACCACGGATGCTCCGGAATTTCTATCATTTCAACAATATGATTATTTGGGCTTGTACCTGCAAAAATCATACCGTGGCTGAGCAACGCATCACGGAACTTGTTGTTAACCTCATATCTGTGACGATGACGCTCCCAGATTTCATCTGCGCCGTACAACTCATACGACTTTGATTCCGGATTGAGCACACAAGGATATTTGCCGAGACGAAGCGTTCCGCCAAGGTCGGTCAGGTTTTTCTTTTCAGGAAGAAAATCAATAACAGGATACCTTGTTTCGGAATCAATTTCGGCAGAGTTTGCTCCGTCAAATCCCAAGACATTTCTTGCAAATTCGATGATTGCAATCTGCATACCGAGGCAAATTCCAAGGTACGGAATGTTGTGAGTTCTTGCATAATTGCAGGCAAGAATTTTGCCCTCGATGCCACGACTGCCGAAGCCTCCCGGCACAAGAATACCATCAACGCCCTTGAAAACTTCGTCAAGGTCAACACCGTCTGCCTCAAGGCTTTCGGAATCAATCCAATCAATATCAACCGCACTTCTTGTGGCAATTCCGCCGTGTTTGAGTGCCTCGTTTACGCTGATATACGAATCGTGAAGTTCAACATATTTGCCAACCATTGCAATTTTTACCGTCTGTTTTGGGTTGCGAAGTGCAAAAAGCATATCCTCCCAATCGCTCAAATCCTGATTTGGGGCGTCAATGCCAAGTTTACGCAAAACGACCTCGTCCATTTTCTGCTCCTTAAGCATCATAGGCACGGCATAGAGAATATCGCAATTGTTGTTTTCAATAACACAATCCTCACCAACATTGCAAAACAACGAGATTTTTCGCTTGATTTCCTCTGTAAGCGGATGTTCTGTTCTGCACACGATAATATCAGGTTGAATACCGATAGACAGCATTTCCTTGACCGAGTGTTGGGTCGGCTTGCTTTTCAGTTCATCCGAAGCGGCAAGATACGGCACAAGAGTTACATGGATGAACACGCAATTCTCTCTGCCATAATCGCACGCAAACTGACGGATAGCCTCCAAAAACGGCTGGCTCTCGATGTCGCCGATTGTTCCGCCGATTTCCACAAGGCAAACATCTGCGCCCGTGTCCTCATTGCGACGGATATAATTCTTGATTTCGTTGGTAATGTGGGGAATGATTTGGATTGTTTGTCCGCCGTAAACGCCCTTTCTCTCGTCCGAAATAACCTTCCAGTAAACTCTGCCCGAAGTGAGATTTGAATTTTGAGACAAACTCTCGTCAATAAACCTCTCATAATGTCCGAGGTCAAGGTCGGTTTCGGCGCCGTCATCGGTTACAAAAACTTCGCCGTGCTGAACAGGGTTCATTGTGCCCGGGTCAACATTGAGATACGGGTCGAGCTTTTGAGCCGTCACCTTCAGCCCTCTTGACTTGAGAAGTCTGCCAAGGGATGCCGCAGTTATCCCTTTGCCAAGTCCCGAAACAACACCGCCTGTGATGAATATGTATTTTGGCTTTTTCATAAATTTGTCCTCCAATAAAATTTTATAAAAAAGACGGCAATACACCCTTTGGGGGTGTACAACCGTCATTGATTGTTGTGCGACCCCTTGTGTTATTTATCGTTACAAGTGAGTCTGATTCCAAGTTCCTTAAGCACCTTTTCATCAACAGTGGAAACCATAACGGAACAGTGCATTTCGCTGTGCTTGAGTTTGTCAAGCTGCGCAAGTGCACGCTTTGCATTGTCATCGGTAACCGCTGAAATTGCAAGCGCAATAAGAATTTCATTTATGTGCAACTGTGGATTTTTTGCTCCAAGATGATGTGTTTTTAAGTTTTCGATGGGTTTGATAACCTCCGGGTCAATCAAGGTCACATCATCCAATTGTGCAAGTGCCTTAAGTGCATTCAATATTGTGGCACTCAAGCAACCCATAATTGCCGAAGTTTTGCCCGTGATGATTGTGCCGTCTGGCAATTCAACAGCTGCCGCAGGTGCATTTGTTTTTTCGGAAAGTTCTTCCGCAAACTTAACACATTTTCTGTCGAAAACATCAAGGTGAGCATTGGTGAGCAAAAGCTCCAATTTATATATCTCGCTGTCGTTCTTTGCGCCACGCTTTTTGTTGCGCTTTGCATTGAAATATCTGCGGATAATTTCGTTGTTTGACGCTTCGCAAACTGCGTCATTATCAATAATGCAGTTGCCCGCCATATTAACGCCCATATCGGTAGGCGATTTATACGGACATTTGCCGTAAATCTTGTCAAATGTTGCCTTGAGCACAGGGAAGATTTCCACATCTCGATTATAGTTAACCGTTGCTTTGCCATACGCTTCAAGATGCCACGGGTCAATCATATTGACATCATTGAGGTCTGCCGTTGCCGCCTCATACGCAATGTTTACAGGGTGGTCAAGCGGAATATTCCAAATCGGGAAAGTTTCGAACTTTGCATATCCTGCTTTTACGCCACGCTTGTTTTCGTGATAAAGCTGTGAAAGGCAGGTTGCCATTTTTCCGCTGCCCGGACCCGGTGCGGTAATAACAACAAGTTCCCTTTGAGTTTCGATATAATCGTTTTTACCGTAGCCCTCATCCGACACAATTTTTGAAATATTGTTTGGGTATCCGTCAATCAAATAATGATGATAGGTCTTTATGCCTGCATTTTTCAGTTTTTCCTCAAATGCCAAAACCTTTGGAGTTGCGGTATACTTTGTGAGGCAAACCGAACCGACAAACAAGCCCTTGCTTTCAAAAGCGTCAATGAGTCTGAACACATCAACATCATAGGTGATGCCGAGGTCGCCCCTGATTTTATTCTTTTCTATATCATCCGAGCTGATGACAACAACAACTTCTGCCTCGTCTTTAAGCTGAAGGAGCATTTGAAGTTTGCTGTCAGGCAAAAATCCCGGCAAAACTCTGCTTGCGTGATAATCGTCAAACAACTTTCCGCCGAATTCGAGATAAAGCTTTCCGCCGAATTCCGCAATTCGCTCCTTTATTCTGCTTGATTGCATAGACAAATATTTGTCGTTATCAAATCCTATTTTATACATTCCTACTATTGTCCCCTCTTATGAACATTCTAAAAAAAGAAAAGACAGATGCACAAAACACCTGTCTGTACTTACCTATTATAAAGTATGGAGAGGAACTTTTCAATAGGTTAATTAAAAAAATTTTAATTTTTTGCAAGGTAAACACAGTTCGCCCCTACAATATATATATTATTTTGTTTTACCTTTAAGGAATGGACGAAGCGGTTTATAAATCAATGCAGAAATCGCAACGCTGATTAAACCCTTGATAAATGTAAACGGCACATTATAAATCAAAATTGCCATTTCGATGCTGTTAACCTTGAAGAGTGCCTGATAAACGCCGAGCACAGCCTCTTTTGGCATGAAGTTGTAATAGAACGGATAAACAACAAAGAGGTTTGACGGATAGCTGACAACCGCCATAATGAGTGCACCGATTACACCGCCCAAGATTGCGCTTTTCTTTGTCTTATGTTTTTGATAAATCAAGCCTGCTGTGAGAGTGAAGACTGCGCCCAAAATGAAGTTTGACAATTCGCCTACATATCCGCTTCTGCTGACTGCAAGGTGAATCACATTCTTCACAAGTTCAATGAGCACGCCGGCAATCGGACCGTACGCAAACGCACCGAGAAGCGCCGGTAAATCCGAAAAATCGAGAGCAATGAAGTTGACAGGACTTGGAATTTCCAAATACTGAAGTGCTGTTGCAACTGCCGCCAACACGCCGCAACCAACAATGAGATGTGTTTTGTTTGCCTTTGTTTTTTCGTTTTGATTGATGATGTTTTCCTTTGACATAGTCGTTCCTTTCCTGCCCGGGATGGCATAAGAAAAACCCTAACATAAATATGTTAGGGCGAAAGACAAATCCGATACTTGCGCACTCATCACTGCGCAAATACTATTAAGATTTTATATTTCTTTCATCCGGACTTTAACCGTCGGTTTCGGAATTGCACCGAATCAGCTGTCTTGCGACAGGTCGTGGACTGTACCACCGGTGAGGAATCGCACCTCGCCCCGAAATATTTTGTATAACTATAATAATACCGTCTATGCAGTTTGTCAAGAAAAATTATTTTCCAAAAACTATGCCGTGTAAATCGGTGAAGTGACGGCAAGGAGTTTTTTCTCTCCGTCAACCTTGCCCCAAAGCTCGGCACGGTACCAATGATTATCCTTGAGATTAATATGAATATGTCGCTCGGACACAGCAGTTTCCATAACACAAACACCGCCGTTTGTAATGAGCTTGATTGTTTGATACTCAACTTCTTCTGCACCTGAATTTTTCTCTCTTGAATGGAGGTCGGTGAAAAAGCTGAAAACACTGCTTCCCTTTTTGAGCGTTTCACCGATTGTGTAGGTCACGCCTTTTTGATGAACACGGAAGAAAAATTTTACACCCGTTGAAGCAACACTTTTGCCCATACGCAAAGCCTTGAGCGCATTGTGCTGATTGATTTCGCCGTCTATATCAAGATAAGTACAACCGAAGTGACCGCTGTTTTCGTCATTTTTCCAATCTCTGCCATAGGTGCAGGCAATGTGACAACCCTTGTCAAGAAGTTCTGTCCACATAGCAAGTGCCCTGTCATTTTCGGCATTTGCAAAAGTGAACGCACCGTGCCACACTTCAATAAAATCAATGTTGCGGTGATTGCGAAGATTGAATTTCCACGCACCGTTTTCATCAAACGGATGAGATATGCCGACAACTGCACCGTTGCCACGAAGTTCCTGTATCACACTATCGATATTATCCGGAGTTGTGTTTGAAGTGTCAACAGCAGAATCAATACCGAGTGCAAGCAGGCTTCCGTACAGAGTTGCACACTCCATACCTTTGATTGACGGAGTGACGGAATCGTCAAGTTCCGCAAAGCCATCGATTGTGTTTTTATCGGTAATTGCTATTAAAGCGAGGTGGTCATCAGCAGATTTTTGCAAAAGTTCGCTGACAGAAAAATTGCCCTCGCCGTGATTGCTGTGGCAATGAAGTTCGCATGGTAAATAGCTCATAAAAGTCATCCTTTAAATATTAATGTAAATATTATATCACCATATAAACAGATATTCTATTGATAAACTTCAACAAATATTATATAATATTCTTGGTGATAACTATGAAATTAAATCTCAAAAAATGGATGGCGGACTTTGACAACAATGAAAATTTGTTTGAATTGACTATCCCCGGAAGTCACGACTGCGTCACTCAATTTGTGCAATTTCCGCATCGCTTTCAAACACAAAGCAAAAACATATATGAACAGCTGAACATCGGCATTCGTGCGCTTGACATCAGGGTTGAAAGCAAGGGTGAACGACTGAAAATGGTGCACGGAATAGTCAAGGCATTTTGCACGGCAAACCGTTCGGGCGGTCAAATGGACCTTGAAAATGTTCTTGACCATTGCTACAAATTCTTGGAGGAAAATCCGAGCGAAGCCATTATTTTTCAGTTCAAAAACGACAGCAACAGTGAAAACGAAAAGTGCTTTGACAACCTCTTTTACACCTACATAAAAGGCAACGAGGGCAAGTGGTTCACCGAAAATCGTGTGCCTAACCTCGGCGAATCAAGGGGCAAAATCGTGCTCATTCGCAGGTGCAAAATGAGGACGGACAACAAGGAATTCACCGATGACAACACGGGAATTGACTTTTCTCGCTGGGTCGAACAAAGAACGGCAGAACCTCACGCACTGACACTTGAAACAAATGGCAAGGACAATGCCGTGTTCATCATTCAAGACAGATTCAAATACAAGCCTGTTGAGCGTTGGAACGAGTGCCTGAAGCCGTTTTTGGACAGCATGGGCGAGTTTGACGGCAGATACGTAATTAACTACACATCAACCGCAGGCGGTTCAAAAGGTCCGAGAAAGAACTCGAAAATTATCAACGAGTATTTTATTGGTTATCAGCTTGACAAATCGAAGTACTACGGCACGATTTATCTTGATTTTCCGTTCCCGGAACTTACAGAAAAAATTATTTTACACAACTACAAATAGTTAAACACCGAAATCATATTCGGGGTTTTAGACTGTCGATAAAGCTCCTGAAACACGCCAAATATTATCAACCGAATTATGCCTCCACTTAAATGTAAGGTGATTTCCCCATTAATCGGGTGGGGAATGTCTGCAACGCAGACAAAAGGGGGCGTCTACGCAGTAAAGGTGGCAATACGAAGTGTTGACGGTGGGGTTTTAAAAATGCTGTAAGTATCGAACTTACAGCATTTTTGGCGTTTTTCGTTTTTTGCGAACAAGCGGTACCATCGTACAGCAAAGTTCGCAAGAAAACGAAATTCAGAAACTTTCTCAACAGCCTACAGCGTGTCAAAAACACTTTTTCGACACGCTTGTTTATATTAGCCTTTAAAGTATTTTACCGCAAAGATTGACAAGCCGAGAATGACAAGGATTGCACCTGTTATACGGTTGAGGGTTGTCGGTTTTGCCTTGTTTGCGAAATATGCCGCAACCTGTGCAAAAACAAGGGTACTGACAATGCAAACAACAAGTGCGAGCATATCAGGTTTTCCGCCGATTGCGAAGTGGCTCACAGAACCTGTGAGGGCGGTTGCACTCATAATAAAAACGCTTGTTCCAACCGCTGTTTTAAGCTCATAACCGAGCACAGAAGTGAGCACCAAAAGCATCATCATTCCACCACCTGCACCGATAAATCCGCAGATGAAACCGACCATCACACCGCAAAGCGCAGAACGGATTGCCTTTTGTTTATCCGTTGCAGATTTAAGTCTTTGCTTCGGTTCAACAACAGGCTTGACGATAAACTTGACGCCGAGCAAAAAAGTCATAAACACGGAGAAATTGCCCATTGTTGTCCTCGGCACAATGCTTGCAACATAACTGCCGACCATTGTAAAGCACAGCACCGAAATCATCATTATAATTCCGTTTTTAATATCGAGATTTTTATTTTTTCCATATGTATAAGCCGACACGGCACTTGCCAAAACATCGCTTGCAAGAGCAATTCCGACAGCCATATACGAGTCCATATCCAAAAAAGTTATAAGTACCGGACTGATAACCGCCGCCGCACTCATACCCGCAAAGCCTGTGCCAAGTCCTGCACCCAAGCCGGCTATGATACAAATCAAAATTTTGAGCATTTTGTCACCCCCAAAAGTATAAAAGGTATTATATTACAACAAAATACAATAATCAACGAAATATTGTTAACAATATTTTTATATATTGTTAGAGCGTGTCGAATAAGTATTTTCGGCACGCTATAGATTGTTGAGAAAGGTTCTGAATTTCGTTTTCTTGCGAACTTTGCTGTACGATGGTACCGCTTGTTCGCAAAAAACGAAAAACGCCAAAAATGCTGTAAGTTCGATACTTACAGCATTTTTAAAACCCCACCGTCAACACTTCGTATTGCCACCTCCCCTTTTAAAAAATGGGAGGCATAATTCGGTTGATCATATTTGGCGTGGTTCAGAGGCTTTATCGACAGTCTGTAAAAATATTTTTATATATTATTAATTAATACTGCACTATTCCTATATTGATTTATTATAAGTTATATGTTATAATTTATGGGTTAAAAACACATTAAGAGGTTGGATATGCAGAAGTATCAGCTTGAAATAAACAATATTTTTGTTGAAAAAGGAAAACTGAATATTGAAGCTACTGCAAAATTTGAAATCAATCCGCTTGCAACCGTGCCAAAAATCAGACTGCTGTTTTGCGGGCAGGGGCAAACAAGACGCTTCCCTTTGCCTGTGCAGGAGTGCACAAAAGAAAACGGCATTTGCACTGCCAAAGCACAGTACAGCTACAATCTCTACTATCTGTTCTACGAGCAGACTTTGACAGAGCCTGCTGTGCTCACCTTTGATTTGGCATACGGTGCAGACGAATACGAAGCAGTTGAATTTACAATTAAAAGTTTTGACAACGAACATTTGAAAATTGACGGCAACCATGTTGTGATTGACGACAAAATCAAATATCACAAGCAACATTTTGGCTTGCAGGATTTGACAAAGCGTTCAACATACACAATCACGCTCAAAAAACCGATTGTGAAACTCCTCAATATTTACTACAAAAAATATTGGAAAATGCCTGTCAAAATGAACCGTGTCACCTTTATTTCCGGCAGACGCTCGGAGCTTACGGGCAACGAAAAATTCGTGTACGACAAGCTAAAGGACATCAAGGGAATTGATTTTCAGTTTTTGATGTTCAGCAGTGCCAAAGGGCATTATAATATTGAAAACATCAAAAGATTTTTTGAACTGTACACCACATCACGAGTTGTGATTGTTGACGACTATTTCAGGATGCTCAACATTGTGCCGAAAAAGGACGATGTAAAATTGTTCCAGCTATGGCACGCCTGCGGTGCATTCAAGACCTTTGGCTTTACCCGAATCGGCAAAGACGGCGGTCCTCGCCAATGGGCGAAAAATCATAGAATGTACGACTACGCCGTGGTGAGTTCAAAGAACATTGCAAGGCACTATGCCGAGGGTTTTGGTATCCCTGACAACTGCGTGTTGCCAAGCGGTGTGCCGAGAACGGACATTTTCTGCGACAGTGAATACAAGACTAAAGTGCAAACGGCTTTTTACGAAAAGCACCCACAGTTGAGAGGCAAAAAAATCATCCTCTTTGCTCCGACCTTTAGGGGCAAAGGTCAGATGAGCGCATATTACCCGACCGACAAATTCAACCCTAACGAGATTTGCACGGCACTCGGAGAGGACTACGCAATCATCATCAAACTTCATCCGTTTTGCAAGGAGAAGTACGAGATTGACGAAAGCCTCCGTGACCGCATAATCGACCTTTCGGAAGCAGACGAATTGAACGACCTTTTGTTCGTTACCGACCTGCTGATAACCGATTATTCCAGCGTTGTGTTCGAAGCGTCATTGCTCGACATTCCGATGCTGTTCTACGCTTTTGACCTTGACGAATACATTGAAAATCGTGATTTCTACTACGATTTCAAGGAATTTATTCCGGGCAAAACGGTTGCAACTCAAGACGAGTTGATAACCGCCGTTCGCAACAAGGATTTTGAAAGCGAAAAAGTTGAAAACTTTAAGCATAAATTCTTTGACGACATTGACGGCAAATCAAGTCAAAGAGTGGCAGACAAAATAATATCTTTACTTAATTTGGAGAATTAACATATGGCATTTAGTTCAAAAACCGACCCTGCATTGCAGGCACTTCAAACAGAAAATACATCAGCGGTATTTTCTCTCAAAAGAAACATTTTGACTCATTTTCAGGATTTCACAAAAGATTTCCAGTCAAACATGCACCACAAAGGCTACCGCCGTTTTATGGACAAGCTGATGGACAAGGAAATTCCAAAGGCTTACAGAGAGGCGGCAAAAGCTCCTGTTGACGAAAAGAAAGTTGTGTTTGTTGAGGTTAGACATCCGCAAGTTACAAACAGTATGCAGGTTATGTTTGACGAGCTTGCAAACAACTACGACTACAACATCCACACACACTTTTTGCTGACAAACGGCACAATCAGAGCCGATTTCAGAAAGCGTTGCCTTGATGCGGTAAAGGATATTGCGACAGCAAAATATGTGTTTATGAACGAGGCGTCAAACACAATGTCGGCAATGCCTCTCCGCCCTGAAACAAAAATTATTCAGCTTTGGCACGGTTGCGGTGCGTTCAAAAAATTTGGTTTTTCGACCGCAGATTTGATTTTCGGTGCGTCAAAAGACGAACAACTCAGGCACCCGTTCAACAAGAACTATTCGCTTGTAACCGTAAGTTCTCCTGAAGTTATCTGGGCGTACAACGAAGCTATGAACATTGACGAGAGCAAAGGCATTGTTCAGGCAACAGGTTCAAGCCGTACCGACATTTTCTACAACAAAGAATTCCTCAAAGAAGCAAGAGAACATGTGTACGAGCTTGTTCCGCAGGCAAAAGACAAAAAAATCATTCTTTACGCTCCTACATTCCGTGGCAGAGTTGCAAAGGCAGAAACACCCGATATGCTCAACATCAAAATGTTTTATGAGGCTCTCGGTGACGAATATGTGCTTCTCATCAAGCACCACCCGGTTGTTAAAAATCCTCCTGCTGTTCCGGAGGAATACAAGAATTTTGCAATGGATGTCGGCAACATTTTGAGCATTGAGGAACTCCTCTCAACAGCAGACATCTGCATTTCAGACTATTCATCACTTGTATTTGAATACAGTCTTTTTGAAAAGCCACTCATTTTCTTTGCATATGATTTGGACGAATACTTTGACTGGAGAGGCTTCTACTACGACTACTACGAGCTTGCTCCGGGTCTTATCGCAAAAACAAACTTTGAGATGATTGACTACATCAAGCACATTGATGAACGCTTTGACAAAAAAGCAATTCAAGATTTCAGATACAAATTTATGCGTTCGTGCGACGGTCACGCCACACAAAGAATCATCGACACTGTTTTTGAAAATCCCGAAGCACACAGAAAAGAGTGCAAGCATTTTGAACACTTCTACACCGTGCCAAAGGTTGAAAGCAGTAAAACTCCGTACTTCAAGCGAGTTGAAAATGTCAAAAAGCAAAAGAAAAACGCAACAAAACTCTATGACGGCGTTAAAAACAGCGAGCTCAAAAAAGGCAGTGTTATTGCACTCGACATCAAATCAAAAGAGGTCAAGACACTTGCAAAGGCAAACGGCATAAAACTTGTTAAATCAAGCAATCTTGACGAGGCAATTCCTGCCATCGCACAAAGCGAATACATCATCATTGACAAACCAAGCACCTTGCTTGACGGCATTGAACTTCGTGAAGAAACAAAGGTTATCTACCTTCCTCCAAACGCATTTCCGCTCAAGACCTTCGGTTGCGACACAAAGGGATACAGAAGCGGACTCCGCAGAGAAATTTACGAAACCGCACCGCTGTTCAAGAGCGTTTCTGCCGTTACTGCACCAAGTGAAGCAACAGGCGAACTTTTCAAAAAAGAATTCGGCAAGGATGTCAAGGTGCTCAACATCGGCGACATAAAGACCGACATTTTCTTTGACGAAGCAAACAAGAAAAAAATTCTTGATAAGATTTATGAAACCAATCCAAAACTCAAAGGCAGAAAAATCATTGTTTACATCTCAACAAACGGTGAAGCAATTGACGATTCGGCTATGTACGAATATCTTTACAAGGATTATGTGCTCCTCAAATGCTACACAAATCTCAACAACGCAACCGAAACATTGATTTATTATTCAGACAGCATTGTTGATGTGAGCAATATGTTCAAGCCGTATGAACTTCTTTCTGTTGCAGATATTGCAATCGGCAACATCAACGCTCCTGTTTTGTCGTTTATGTCAACAGGCAAGCCTGTGTTCCTCTACACAAAGAACACCAACAAGGCACTTTCAGAAATGGAAACGCTTGTTGATGTCAAAGAGGACATCAAGCTTCCTATATACAACGACATTGAGGATGTAATAAAACAAATTTTAAATATTGAAAACTACGATTATTCGGGTTATAATCAAACCAAGGACAAGTACCTTGCAAACTGCAACGGAAAGAGCCTTGAAAATTTGCTTAATCAATTAAAATAAATCAACAAACAATCTTAATTTAAGGAGATATTATTATGACATACGGTGTTATTCTTGCCGGCGGTATCGGCTCAAGAATGGGTGGCGACAAGCCAAAACAATACCTTACCGTAAAAGGCAAACCTATCATCATCTACACTATCGAAAAGTTTTTGGTAGTGCCTGAATTTGAAAAAGTTATCGTTCTTTGCCCAAAACAATGGGTTGAGCACACAAAGAACCTCATTGAAAAGCACATTGCGCCTGCAAAGGACAGAGTTGCTGTTATTGAGGGTGGCTCAACAAGAAACGAAACTATTATGAACGCTATCAAACTCATCGAATCGGAGGGCAACCTCAACGATGACACAATCATTGTTACTCACGATTCTGTTCGTCCTTTCGTAACCCACAGAATTATTGAAGAAAACATCAAGGCTGCCGAGGAATTCGGTGCTTGCGACACAGTTGTTCCTGCAACCGACACAATTGTTGAAGCTATGGACAACACAACAATCTCAAACATTCCTGACAGAAGCAAAATGTATCAGGGTCAAACCCCTCAATCATTCAAGGCTCTCAAGCTCAAGAATATGTACGAAAGCCTTTCTGACGAGGAAAAGGACATCCTCACAGACGCAGCAAAAATCTTTGTTATCAAGGGTGAAAAAGTTGCTCTTGTTCAGGGTGAAACATTCAATATGAAAATAACCTACCCTTATGATTTGAGGGTTGCAAAGTCTTTGTTGGAGGACGAAACCGATGATTAATACAATCTATCGCTTGGTAGCTCCAAGACGATTTGAAATTGCATTTGAGGACATCAATATGTTTGGCGAAAATGCAATTGTAAGACCTACAAATCTTTCTATCTGCAATGCCGATATGAGATATTACCTCGGCACCCGTGACGCAAAGGTGCTTGCCGAAAAGCTCCCTATGGCGCTCATCCACGAGGGTATCGGCGAGGTGCTCCACGACCCGTCAGGCAAGTTCCAAACGGGCGACCTTGTTGTTATGGTGCCTAACTGTCCTACCGAAAAGGACGAATATATTGCAGAAAACTACTTGCGTTCATCAAAATTCTGCGGTTCTTCTATGGACGGCTTTTTGCAGGAATTTGTTGAGATTTCTCCAAACAGACTTGTAAAACTTCCGCAGGATATTGACAGAAATGTTGCGGCTTTCACCGAAATTATTTCTGTATCCGTGCACGCAATCACCCGATTTGACAAAATTGCTCACGCACGCAGAGATGTCATCGGTGTTTGGGGTGACGGCAACCTCGGCTACATCACTTCATTGTTCTTGAAGTATATGTTCCCTGAATCAAAAATTGCTGTTTTCGGCACAAACAGAGAAAAACTCAACGACTTCACCTTTGCAGATGAAACACATCTTGTAAACGAAGTGCCTGACGGCTTCACAATGGATCACGCTTTTGAATGTGTGGGCGGAAACGGCAGTCCTATCGCAATTGAGCAGATTATCGGACTCATCAAGCCTGAATCAACTCTTTCTATTTTGGGCGTCAGCGAATATCCTGTGCCTATCAACACAAGAATGATTCTTGAAAAAGGCATCCGTATGTTCGGCACATCAAGAAGCGGCGTTGCCGACTTCCAAAAAACAGTTAATATGTATGTTGAACACCCTGAAATTATCGACTATCTCGGCAATCTTGTAAGCAGTGTAAATGTTGTGAGAACAACAACTGACATCAAGAATGCTTTTGAGAAAGACACTCAAAAATCATTCGGCAAAACCATTATGAAATGGGAAGAATAGTGTGAAAAATCACACTATTCCGATTGTATGCCCTCAAAATTTGCCGATGGCATAATTTTGAGATGGCAAAATTTCCATTATACGCCTTCTCCGGCTACAGCAATGGCGTATGTGATTTTTAATGAACTATTTGTAGCCGGAAAGGCTATGGAAATTAATATGATATTTTTTGTACTCGTTCTTCTGCTGTTGATTTTCAACAAGATGGAAATAAGCAAGCCGGGCGAATTCAACAAAGATTATATTTCGCCCGACGGCACACTGGCAATCAAGGGAATATTTGTTGCACTCATTTTGTTGAGCCACGGCAAGGGATATATTGAACTCGGCGTAATTTATGACGAACCGTATATCGCCCTGCAAAGTCATCTTAACCAAATGGTAGTTGCGATGTTCCTGTTTTATTCTGGCTACGGTATGATGGAAAGCATGAAGAAAAAGCAATTTGCCTATGTCAAATCCGTTGCAACAAAAAGGTTTCCGAACCTGCTGTTGAACTACGATTTGGCGGTTCTGCTGTTCTTTGCGCTCGGATATATTATCGACCGTCCGTACACAGCCAAACAACTTCTTATTGCATTGACCGCTTGGGAAGGAATAGGCAATTCGAGTTGGTACATTTTTGCAATACTCGTGATGTACATCGCTGTTATGATTGCGTTTTTGCCAAAGAAATTCAATCAAAGCAAAGCACTCGAAATTGTGTCTATTGTCGTTTTGACGGCACTCAGCATTGCTGTTGTGTGGGGATTGAAAAAAGCCGGAAAACCCGGTTTTTGCTACAATACAATCATCCTTTTCCCACTCGGATTTTGGTACAGCTATTTTAAGAATACCATAGAAAAAATACTGATGAAAAACGACATCATCTATTCGTGCACATTGGCAGTTGTTGTGATTGCATACATCCTTGCATTTATGCACAGATGGGACAGATTGCTGATTTTTGAAATTTGGGCAATGCTTTTCTGCGCACTTATGATATTGCTGACTATGAAAATATCTTTGCAAAACGAGGTTCTCAAGTTCCTCGGCAAGCACATTTTCAGCATCTATATTCTTCAAAGAATACCGATGATATTCCTTGACCACTATGGTGTGTCGGATAGACATAAATACATCTTCCTCATTGCTTCGTTTGCGCTGACCACAGCAATGGCAGTTTCGTTTGACTTTGTGACAGGCAAAATATCATCGGCAATATGGAAGCCAAAAAAGAAATTGAATTAATCATTATAATACAAAGAAAAAGAGGCGATTTACATCGCCTCTTTTCTATATTTATTTACCTTGTTGCCTTGGTAAAACAACCTTGACCTTGAACAAGTCGCCGTCGATGTGGATTTCCATTCTGCCGTGCATTGCCTGGCAGAGGTTGTCTGCAATCGAGAGTCCCAAACCATTACCCTCCTCGTTGCGTGACTTATCCCCACGAACAAAGCGTTCTTTCAGTTCATCCGCCGAAATATCAAGCGGTTGAGCCGAAACATTTTTGATTTCAAACACGGCGGTGTTGTTCTGCTCGTAAACATCCGCATAAACTCTTGAGCCTTTTGCCGAATACTTGCGTGCATTTGACAACAGGTTTTCAATAACTCTGTATGTCTTTTGACCGTCTGCTATTGCCGAAAGGCTCTTTTTGTCGCCCTTGAAGATGAGTTCAAGTCCGTTGTCGGCAAATTCCTGCTGATGTTCAACGACTGCCTGGGTTGCAAGCTCTCCCAAATCAAGCTGTACCAAATTGAGCTTTACCACTCCGCTGGTAATCTTTGACGCTTCCACAAGGTCGTCAATAAGTCGCTTCAGCCTGCCACCCTTTTCGTCAAGAACACTGATGTATTCCTGTGCTTTTTCGTCTTGAATATCGCAATGCTTCAAGAGGTCAACATAAGTGATGATTGATGTGAGCGGTGTTTTCAAATCGTGCGAAACATTTGTGATAAGTTCGCTTCTCATTCGCTCATCTCTAACAGCCTTGTCAACCGCACGGTTAAGTTCCTCGGCTGTGTATTTTTGTGCATCCACAAGCATTTTGAGGCTTTGCGGAAGTTTTTGGTAGTTAACTCTCGGCGGTCGTCTTTCGTTAAACGCCTTGATGATTTCGTCAAGGTCCATAACATATTTTACAACAAACACAAGGCTTGCCACATTCAACCCAAACCAAGCAAGGCAAAGGAGCCATCTCACTCCGCCTTCATCACAAAACCACACAAAGAACATCAACAGCAAATTGACAATACCGTAGCCGATGAGATATGCCATTAGTTGCTTTTTAAACACATCAGGACGGTATTTTAAGAACGCAATGCCTTTCTTTGCAGGTTTTGCAACAACCGTCTTAAAGAGCCATACAAGGCACTTTATCAGCATATAAACAAGTGTGTTTTTGAAAAATCCGCTGTGAGCCTTTACCTGTCTTGCCACCGATGTGAGCCACTCGCTCATAACAAGGAAAATTGCAAAAGCAAGGGCACAAACAAGAGGCATAAACATATTTGACTTTATAAAGCTGACAACCATATCTCCAATAGCGCTATAAGTTATCACATCGGAAAACAGATTTTCTGTATAAAAATAAAGTAAATTAGCCAAAAGGAAAAATCCGCCTGCAACAAGTCCGCCGCTTATAAGAAAATGCAAATCGTTTGGCACTTTGTCGATTTTGGAAGTCTTGTATTCACTGCCTTTTCTGCCTGCAAGCACGCAGTTCCAAACAAGGAGCAACAGCAAAAGTATGATGCAGGCAACGCTCACGGCAAAGTTTTTCATCGGATTATGATTGACTTTGTCAAAGTTTTCCTGAATTTTGGAATAGTAATCATCCTTTGCCTTGCTCATATCAATTTGAAAATAAGCCTGCTTTGTGTTATTGGTGTAAAAATCATCATAAACATTGCAAAGCGAATAAAATCTGTTTCTGTTCAAATTGTCCTCGCCGAGCCAAAAGCCTTTATCTGCCGTTGCATTCTTTTTGAATGTGTTTACATCATCAACATTTGTGTAAACGACACCGTCTTTTGATTCAATGTAAAATTGCAAAGCATCCGAAACTTCGCTTTGAGTGAAATAAGGTCCGAAATCTTTGGTTACTTCGTTATCAAACTTTTTTTCAAGGTATTTTATTACCTGTTCGTTTGAATATGAAAGCGGGACAGTACAGGTAAACCACAAATATCTTCCTGCTGAAAGTTCTTCCGAGTAATCCTTTTGAAAGTAGAAAACATCATTTCCAAACTCATCATATTCATGTTGAATGTTATACAGCGATGAAGCGTCGTCATAATCAACATCACTTTCATCATCTTCGTCATAATATTCATCATTATACTCATCATTATACGACTTTTGTAACGCTTGACTGTTTGCATCATAAAAGCTTTTTGATTCAAGGTATTTTGAAAGCATACCGTCAATGAATTCTGTTTTCTTTTTTTCAACCTGCTTTTGCATATAGTTTCGATTTGACCAAGCAAGCACAGAAGTAACATCTGTTCTAAAATCATTTTCAAATCCGTTCATGTCATAAACAGTGAGGTCGTTGCTCAGGCAATCGCCAAATCCAAACAGATACGCCGATTTAACAACTTCTATTCCGTTGAGCATACCCACAACGATAAAAACCAACGCAAGCAAAAACGAAATGACTCTTGATGCCTTTTGAATTTTAATATTTTTCAATTTTGTATCCAAGTCCATACACCACCTTTAGATATTTAGGGTCTTTGGGGTTAATTTCGATTTTTTCTCGGATATTTCGTATATGTACGGTTACGGTTTTTTCAATGCCGAACGAAGCCTCGTTCCACACAGCCTCATAAATCTGCGAAGAAGAAAGAACAACATTCATATTCTGCATAAGATATTCAAGAATTCTGTATTCACGAGCTGTGAGGTGAACTTCCTCGCCGTCAACGGTCACACGCTTTGACTTTGTGTCGAGCACAAGACCGCCCGTGATGAGCTGACTGTCGGTTTTCACCATTGAGCCGAGAGTTGAATACCGTCTGATTTGGCTTTTCACCCTCGCCACAAGCTCAAGAGGATTGAACGGCTTTGTAACATAATCATCGGCACCGAATGAAAGTCCCGTGATTTTGTCCGTGTCCTCGCTCTTGGCAGAAAGAAGAATAATAGGGAAATTCTTGTTTTCTCTGATTTTGAGCATAGCGTTTAAGCCGTCAATCTTGGGCATCATAATATCAAGGATGAGGCAGTGCACTTCGTTATTTTCCGCAACCTTGATACATTCCTCGCCGTCAGAAGCGGTGAGAACATTGTAGCTCTCGTTTTCAAGATAAATCTTAATTGAATTTTGAATTGCGATGTCGTCATCGCATACTAAAACCGTGTACATATATTTCCCCTCCGGTGATTATATTAAACCATACCGAATTTAATAATTGAACAAGAAAAAGTAAAGAACTGTCAAAGAATAAAATTTACTTTTTTGATTTGATGTAGTGATACTTTTTGTTTTGAGTGAAAATGAACACTGCCGACATCACGAGCGCAAAAGCCTCTGCAACCGTGATTGAAAGCCAAATTGCCTGCTTGCCGAACAACAGCGGCAAAGCAAAAATGCAAACGATTTGGAACAAAAGCGTTCTCAAAAACGATATAGCCGCACTGACAAGTCCGTTGTTGAGTGCCGTGAAAAATGCCGAAGCGTAAATGTTATATCCGACAATCAAGTACGAAGTTGCAAACAGTCTGAACGCCATAACCGTAAGGTCATATAAGCCCTCGTCATAGCCGACATAAATGCTTGCAATAGGTCCTGCAAGGAACACAGAGGCAACTGTGATTATGCCCGAAAAAACGAACAGGGTCAAAAGGCTTTTTCTGAATATATTTTGAAGTTCCTTATAGTTCTTTGAGCCGTAATTGTAGCCGACAATCGGTGACGAGCCAATTGAATAGCCGATGAACACTGATGTGAACAGGAAGTTGATATACATAATTGTGCCATATGTAGCAACGCCGTCCTCGCCGTAATACTTCATAAGTTGAAGATTGTACATCATATTCACGAGGTTGACGGATATATTTGTCATAAGTTCCGATGAACCGTTACCGCAAGTTTTGAGGAGTGCCCTGCCGTCAAACTTTGTTTTGCAAAGACGGAGCGAACTTGAATTTTTGCTGAAGAAATAAATGAGCGGAGCAAAACCGCCGATGCTCTCACCTGTTACTGTTGCGACTGCTGCGCCGACAAGTCCCCATTTGAAAATGCCGACAAAAAGGAAGTCCAAAATAATATTTGTAACCCCTGCAATGATTGTTATTGCAAGCCCGATTTGTGGCTTGCCTGCGGTGACCATAAAACTTTGGAACATAACCTGAAGCATAAACGGAATGGAGCTGATTGAGATAATTCTGCCGTACAAAATGCAATATTCAATCATATTTTCGTCTGCACCGAGAATTTTTGCGATTTGTGGCATAAAGATTTCTGCAAGGACAAAAATAACCGAACCGCAAATAAGAGTGATATAAACAAGCATAGAAAAGACTTCGTTTGCCTTTTTCTCTTTACCCTCGCCGAGCAGTTTGGAAACAATCGCATTTCCGCCTGTGCCGAACATAAAACCGATTCCGCCGAGCAACATCAAAAACGGCATAATAAGATTTACTGCCGCAAATTGTGTTTTGCCTGCATAGTTTGACACAAAGTAGCCGTCAACAACATTGTAAATGCTTGAAAAAATCATCATAACAATTGACGGAATCGTAAACTGAATTAGCTTTTTAAAATTAAAATGGTCTGATATTTGTACTTTCATTTTCCCTCTCCGAATCTATTTTACTCAATGACTATACCATATATATGTAGATTTGACAACCGTGAATGTAAAAACCGCAAAAAACAAAAATTCACCCGTAGCATTTCTACCACGGGTGCAATAAATTACTTTACTTTGTTGCTTCAACAATGCCCTCTGCAAGTCCAGCAAGAGATTGAATTTCCGACGGGATAATAATCTTTGTTGCCTGACCGTCAGCAGCCTTTGCAAACGCTTCAAGTGCTTTAAGTTTCAGCACAGCCTCATTGGCATTAGCCTCGTTGAGTAGCTTGATTGCCTCTGCGCTTGCCTGTTGAACAGTTGCAATAGCCTGTGCCTCACCCTCTGCTTCTCTGATTTTTGCTTCCTTGACAGCCTCTGCACGAAGAATAGCCGACTGCTTTTCCGCCTCTGCTTCAAGGATTTTTGACTCTTTATGACCTTCTGCCACAAGAATTCTTGATTGCTTTTCGCCCTCTGCACGGAGGATAGCCTCACGGCGCTCACGCTCTGCCTTCATCTGCTTTTCCATAGCGTCCTGAATCTCACGAGGAGGGATAATGTTTTTAAGTTCAACTCTGTTAACCTTGATGCCCCACGGATCGGTTGCTTCATCAAGAATTACACGGATTTTTGCATTGATAGTGTCACGGGATGTGAGGGTTGAGTCGAGTTCAAGCTCACCGATGATGTTACGGAGTGTTGTTGCCGAAAGATTTTCAATAGCGGAAATCGGGCTTTCAACACCGTAGCAGTAAAGTTTTGGGTCGGTGATTTGATAGAACACAACCGTGTCAATCTGCATAGTAACATTATCTTTTGTAATTACAGGCTGTGGTTTGAAGTCAACAACCTGCTCTTTGAGGGATACAATCTTTGCAATTCTGTCGATAAACGGAACTTTCACATGAAGTCCTGTTTGCCAAGTTGTAAAGTAAGTGCCGAGTCTTTCAATAACATAAGCCTTTGATTGCGGAACAACTCTGATGTTTGCAAAAACGAGAGCCAAAAGTGCAACAACGAGCACAACGATTACTATAAATAATTTCATAAATTTTCTCCTTTAAATAATTCTATTATATGCTAATTTTGTTTAACTATTAATTTTACGCCGTCAATTTTTTCAACAGCAACAAGGCTGTTTGGCGGAAGAATTTTGTCATCACAACTTCGTGCAGTCCAAACCTTGCCGTCAATTTTCACCGTTCCTGTCTGTGCAATGTTGTTGATTTCCTCAACAACCACAGCAGTCTGCCCGATGACTCGGTCTGCATTTGTCGGCTGAACCTTTGTTTGCAGTTTTTTGCGAACAAGCGGTCTTGTCACCAAAAGTGCAAGCACGCTGACCGCAATACAGATAATAACTTGAAGGTAAATCGGAGCGCCCAAAAGAGCCGCCACAAGCCCTGCAACCGAACCGATAACAAACCAAATCGACACAAGTTGAACAGTTACTGCCTCCAAAACACCGAAGCCAACTATTGCCACCGCCCAAATAATATACATCATTGAATCAGACACATCTTTCACCTCCATAATAAATTACATATGCTCTGTTCCATATGTTGTGCACATTATACCATATTTCGGTGATATTTTCAATATGTTGTGAATAGTATGAATGAGATTTACAATCTGTTCATAATCCGATACTACAGGAATAACACGAATAATTTTAACATACAACCTATTGTGGTCAAATTTTGACACTTTACATATAAAAAAAGAAGCCATCCAATACGGATGACTTCCTAAATTATGGATTAAGTTTAAACTAAAATTACTTAAGTTCAACTGTTGCGCCTGCTGCTGTGAGAGCTTCCTTAAGAGCTTCAGCGTCAGCTGTTGGCATTGCTTCCTTAACTGTTGAAGGAGCGCCGTCAACGATTTCCTTAGCTTCCTTAAGGCCAAGACCTGTTGCTTCACGAACTGCCTTGATAACCTGAATCTTGTTTGCGCCTACTTCTGTAAGAACAACATCGAATTCTGACTTAGCTTCAGCTGCTGCTGCGCCACCTTCTGCTGGAGCTGCTGCTACTGCTACTGCTGCTGCAGTTACGCCGAATGTTTCCTCGATTGTTTCTTTGAGTTCTTTAAGTTCAAGAACTGTAAGTTCTGCGATTGAATCTACAATTGCTGTAATCTTTTCTGATGCCATGATTTTTTCCTCCGTTATAATTAGAATTAAATTTAGTAATTATTCTGCTGGTGTTTCAGCCGGTGCTTCTGCCGGAGCTTCCTCTGCTGGAGCTTCCTCAGGAGCTGCTTCAACTGCTGATGCACCGCCCTTTTCTTCAAGTGCGTTAACTGCACGAGCGATACAAGCGATAGGTTCTACTACAACACTTGCGATAGTTGCAAGGAGAGTTTCTCTTGAAGGAAGTTTAGCAAGTGCTACAACTTCTTCGTTAGCGATGATTGCGCCATCGAGATAACCTGTCTTGATATTGAAGTTTTCATTTTCTTCTGCGTACTTGTTGAGAATACGAGCTGCTACTACGTAATCATCAACAGATGTTGCAACTGCTGTTGTACCTTCTACAACAGAATCCGAAATCTCAAGTCCAACTTCTTCAGCTGCACGCTTAAGGATAGAATTCTTAACTACTGTGTAAGTAACGCCTGCTTCACGAAGCTCTTTTCTGAGCTTTGTATCGTCTTCAACGTTGATACCCTTGTAGTCAACAACTACACCTGCGCATGAACCCTTGATGCGTTCTGCAAGATCGGCAACTTGTTGCTTTTTCTTTTCAAGAACTACTGTACTTGGCATTTTAGTTTACCTCCATAATTATTTTGCCGCACAAGCGGACTTTGGAGCTATCCAACAAATATAAAAGTGCATCCCCAAATCGAGGATGCACGACATTACATAAATTTGCACGAAAGTGCTACATAATGCTCATTCCTCGGTAGGCGACAATGCTTATGTCACAGGGACACCTACTGTCTTTGGTTGAACAGCTTGTATATTGTATCACAAGAGCTTGCTCTTGTCAACAACTTTTTTATTCTGCAGATGCTACAGAGCCAACCTTTGAAGGGTTGATTCTTACGCCAGGACCCATTGTTGAAGCCACTGCGCATGACTTAATGTATTGACCCTTTGCTGCTTCAGGCTTTGCCTTGATAATTGCGTCAAGGAGAGCATTGAAGTTTTCAAGGAGCTTGTCTGTACCGAATGATACCTTACCGATTGGGCAGTGAATGATGTTTGACTTGTCAAGACGGTATTCAATCTTACCTGCCTTAGCTTCCTGTACAGCCTTTGCTACATCCATAGTAACTGTACCTGCCTTTGGTGAAGGCATCAAGCCACGAGGACCGAGAACCTTACCCAAACGACCAACAACGCCCATCATATCAGGAGAAGCGATACATACATCGAACTCCATCCATCCGCCTTGAATCTTCTGCATCAAGTCCATATCGCCAACGAAATCTGCACCTGCATCTTGAGCAGCCTTTGCAAGATCGCCTTTAGCGAATACTGCAACCTTAACATCCTTACCTGTACCGTTTGGCAAAACAACTGCGCCACGAACCTGCTGGTCAGCATGACGAGAGTCAACACCCAAACGAACATGTACTTCTACTGTTTCATCAAACTTAGCCTTAGCTGTTTTTTCAACGAGGTCCAAAGCTTCTTTTGATGTGTATAAATTAGCGCGGTCAATCAATTTTGCGCCATCTGTATATTTCTTTCCGTGTTTCATTAAAAATTACCTCCAGTGGTTAATCGGATTTTTCCTCCCACATTGGGAATCAGTCTTCTACTACAATACCCATGCTGCGAGCTGTACCTGCGATCATTGACATGGCAGCTTCAAGTGATGCTGCGTTAAGGTCAGGCATCTTCTGTTCTGCAATCTTTTGAACATCAGCCTTTGAGATTGTTGCAACCTTTGTCTTGTTAGGTACGCCTGATGCCTTGTCAATACCGCATGCCTTCTTAATAAGAACTGCTGCAGGCGGAGTCTTTGTGATAAATGTGAATGTACGGTCTTCATATACAGTAATTACTACAGGAATGATAAGACCTGCGTCATTCTTTGTTCTTTCGTTAAAGTCTTTTGTAAAAGCAACAATGTTTACACCGTGCTGACCAAGAGCCGGTCCTACAGGTGGTGCCGGAGTTGCTTTACCGGCAGGAATTTGAAGTTTAATTAAACCTACTACCTTTTGAGCCATAATTATTTTCCTCCTAAAAAATGTGGTTATTGGCGGAGAAGCATATCTCCTCCCACTCATAAGATGCTATAAATAACACCCTACGGTAAATGCAGCAAAGCTGCTGATTACTAAAATCAATCTTTGACCTTTTCCAATTGGTCAAGTTCAAAATCAACTGAAGTTTCACGACCGAACATAGATACAATTGCTTGTACGCTGTTGTTGGCTGTGTCTATTGATTCAACAGTACCGGTGAAGCCCTCAAGAGGACCGTCAATAACGGTTACCATATCGCCCACTTCGTACTGAACCTCTACGCTTACCTTTTCTACGCCGAGGTTTCTAACCTCTTCTTCGGTAAGGGCAACAGGCTTGCCTTCTGGTCCTACAAAACCTGCACAACCTCTTGTATTGCGAACAATGTACCAAGTGTCGTCTGTCATTATCATCTTTACCATAATGTATGAAGGAAAAATCTTTCTTTCGATTTCCTTCTTTGTGCCGTCGTCCTTAACTTCAACAACGGTTTCGGTAGGAATGACAATATCCTGAATCATATCAGTAAGATTAAGGTTTTCGACCTTATTCTTAAGGTCGGTTGCTACCTTGTTTTCATAACCTGAAAAAGTGTGAGCAACATACCATTTTGCTTCTTCCATCGTGTGCCTCCTTGATTATTCGGCAGTGGTGGCTTCTGTTGTAGCTTCGGTAAGAGCCTCGGCTGTTGTTTCGGCTGTTGTTTTCTCTGATTGGCTTGTAGTTGTCTGTGCCAACTGCTTAATGCCCTTCATACCGCTTGTAAGACCAAGGTCGATAACATAAATTACCGCACTTACGATAGCGATTACTACGATAACAACGAGGGTGTTCTTTAACACTTCCTGTGCCTTAGGCCATGAAACCTTTTTACCTTCACTGTTTACACTCTTAAAGAAACCTGCGATTGACTTGAACGGATTTTTCTTAGACTTCTGCTTATCGTTCTTTGACTTCTTAGCGTCTGTCTTCTTAGCCTTTTTATCTTCAGCCATCGTTATTCCTCCGTTACTTTGTTTCTCTGTGAAGTGTGTGCTTCTTACAGAAACGACAATACTTGTTCATCTCAAGTCTGTCAGGTGTGTTTTTCTTGTTTTTCATTGTGTTGTAATTGCGTTGTTTGCATTCAGTGCAAGCTAATGTAATCTTAACTCTCATTTTGGCACCTCCTAATTAATTTCGATAACAATCTCCCTCGTGCTGTCTGGGTTCGCAACGCTTACGAACCTGTCGAAAACAGGGCACAAAAATAAAACCCTTTTTACGAGGTACAAAGACTATACCACAAATGTCAATCAATGTCAAGAGTTTTTTGATGTGAAAGCCCCGCACAAAACATATTTGGAGCATTGTATATATAAGTGATAAAAATTTATGTTGAAATTTATTTATAATGTATTATAATATATATACAATTTTATTACAACAATTTATTCGCATACAGGGAGAGTAATATGAAGGCGGTAATAATCGGTGGCGGTGCTTCGGGCATTGCGACTGCTGTCAGAATAAAACAGAATAATCCTAACCTTGATGTGACAGTGCTGGAACATCTTGATGACATATTGAAGAAAATTCACGCAACAGGCAACGGCAGATGCAACATTGCAAACAAAAACGCCGAGCACTACAACGAGGTGCTTGAATTCTTGAATTCCGTAGGTATTGTTTTGCGTGAGGACGAATGTGGCAGAATGTATCCGTATTCTCTTCAAGCCTCAACTGTTGTTGAAGTGCTCAAGAACCAATGCGACGAACTCGGCATAAATATCGTGACCGAATGTGAAATAAACAGAGTTGAGCATTTTGGTGACGGATTTTATGTTTACACAAACAAAGGCGTGTTCGACTGTGTTACCCTTGTGCTCGCTACGGGTGGCAAGGCGCAGAAAGCACTCGGCTCGGACGGCAGCGGATACGATTACGCAAAGGCTCTCGGTCATTCAATCACCGAGCTTTCCCCTGCCCTTGTTCAACTCAAATCGTCAAACAAGAGTTGTCGTTCGCTCAAAGGCACAAGAACAAAATGTCTTGTTAAAATCGAAACCGACGGTGAGATTTTGGGTGAAGAATACGGCGAATTGTTGTTTACGGACTACGGTCTTTCGGGCATCGTTGTGATGAACCTTTCAACCCTCATCAACGACAAAAGGCTTCAATCCGGACAGGACAAAACTGTTGCAATCATCGACTTTGTTCCCGAAATGAGTGAAGAACAGCTTGTGGCTCACTGCGAAAAATTCCATTCCTTTGACGGAATACTACCGCTGAAACTTGCAACGATAATTGAAAAGCAATCGGGCGGTGACATCCAAAGAGCCGCAAGGTGCATCAAAAATCAGCGAATAATCATCACAGGCACAAAGGGATACGAATTTGCCCAAATCACGAAGGGCGGAGTTCCAAACAGCGAGTTGACAGACGAAAACGAATCAACGCTTGTGCCGTTCCTTTACATAGTGGGTGAACTGACCGACAATCAATTTGAATGTGGCGGTTTCAACCTTACATACGCATTATACAGCGGACTGAACGCCGCAAACAGTATTACAAAAAGATTGACATTGAATAACTATGATAAGAATTAACGAAATAAAATTGTCGCTTGACGATGACGAGGCTCTCCTCAAATCAAAGGCGGCAAAGACCTTAAAAATAAATGAAAAATACATCACAAATCTGACGATATTCAAAAAGAGTGTTGACGCTCGACGCAAGGATGATGTTCATTTCACATACAGCGTTGATGTGACAATATCGCTTGACGAAGAGCAGATTGTTGCAAAGTGCAAATCGAACAAGGCTATGATAGTTAAGCCTTACAAATACGAATTGCCTGCAAACAACAGAGGCTCACAATTCCGTCCGATTGTTGTCGGCTTCGGTCCGGCAGGAATGTTGGCAGGGCTTATACTTGCACAGGCAGGCGCACAGCCGATTATCCTCGAAAGAGGCAAGGACATTGACGCAAGACAGCGTGATGTAAACGAATTTTGGACAAAGCGCAAACTTGATGAAGAAAGCAATGTTCAGTTCGGTGAGGGCGGAGCAGGCACTTTCTCTGACGGCAAGCTCACAACGGGAATCAAAAGTCCGTTCATCCGCAAGGTACTTGACGAACTTTACGAAGCAGGTGCTCCCGAAGAAATTCTATATTCCTCAAAGCCACACATCGGCACGGACAGGCTTGCAATAGTTGTAAAAAACATCCGCAAGAGGATTGAACAACTTGGCGGAGAGGTTAAGCTCGAGTGCAGACTTGACAAACTCCACACAGCAAACGGAGCGGTTCAGGGTGTGTCATATATCTGCCACGGAAAACGCTTCGACATTGAAACCGACAGCGTAATTATGGCAATCGGCCACAGCGCAAGAGATACCGTTGAAATGCTGTACAACCTCGGAGTTGAGATTATCCAAAAGCCGTTTTCGGTCGGTGCAAGAATTGAGCATCCGCAAAGCCTCATCAACAAGGCGCAATACGGCAAATTCGCAGGGCATCCGAAATTGGGTGCTGCCGACTACAAACTTGCCTGCCACGGACTTCACGAGCGTGGTGCATACACATTTTGTATGTGTCCGGGCGGTACTGTTGTTGCAGCCGCAAGCGAAAAAGAGGGCGTTATCGTGAACGGTATGAGTTCGCTTGCCCGTGACGGAGAAAACGCAAACTCCGCACTTTTGGTTGGAATCGAGCCAAAAGACTTTCCGTCTGATCATCCGCTTGCAGGAATATATTATCAAAGAGAAATTGAGCACAAAGCATTTGAACTTGCGGGCGGAGATTACAGAGCACCGGCACAGCTTGTCGGCGACTTCCTTGCAAGCAAAGAAAGCAAACAGCTTGGTGATGTTCAGCCTACTTGCCCTACGGGAGTTACGCTCACAAACATTGAAGAATGTTTGCCACAGAAAGTTTCGGCAACAATGAAAGACGCAATTGTGCAAATGGACAACAAGCTCCACGGCTTCAATCTTTATGATGCAGTGCTCACGGCACCCGAAACAAGGAGTTCCAGCAGTGTCCGTATTTTGCGTGACGAATTCTTGGAATGCAACATTCAGGGCGTTTATCCTTGCGGAGAGGGTGCGGGATACGCAGGAGGCATTGTTTCTGCCGCTGTTGACGGAATCAAATGTGCCGAGGCGGTGCTCAAAGACGAGCATTACAAAATAAGTTGACTAAAAACAATATAAATAGTATAATATAAGACATCAAAAATTGGAGGACATTTCAATGTTAAATTCTGAAAAAACACTTGACCAAATCGTTGCTCTTTGCAAAGGCAGAGGCTTTGTATATCCGGGCAGTGAAATCTACGGCGGACTTGCAAACACTTGGGACTACGGTCCGTTGGGTGTTGAACTCAAAACAAACATCAAGGACGCTTGGAGAAAGAAGTTTATCCAAGAGAACAAATACAATGTAGGTCTTGATTCCGCAATTTTGATGAACCCACAGACATGGGTTGCTTCAGGACACTTGGGCGGTTTCTCTGACCCGCTTATGGACTGCTGTGAATGTAAAACCCGTCACAGAGCAGACCAAATTATCGAGGACTTTGACGGCACAAATGTTGCAGGTTGGTCAAACGAAGAACTCAGCAACTACATCAAGGAGAAGAACATTCCTTGTCCAAACTGCGGTGCTCACAACTTCACCGACATTCGTCAGTTCAACCTTATGTTCAAGACTTTCCAAGGTGTAACAGAGGACAGCAAGGACGAAATCTATCTCCGTCCTGAAACCGCACAAGGTATCTTTGTTAACTTTGCAAACATCCAAAGAACAACAAGAAGAAAAGTTCCTTTCGGTGTTGCTCAAATCGGTAAGTCATTCAGAAACGAAATTACTCCGGGCAAGTTCATCTTCCGTGTTCGTGAATTTGAGCAAATGGAACTTGAATTCTTCTGCAAGCCGGGTACAGACCTTGAGTGGTTTGAATACTGGAGAGGTTTCTGCAGAGATTGGCTCTACTCACTCAACATCAAGCCTGAAAACCTCAGACTTCGTGACCACGACCCTGAAGAACTTTGCTTCTACTCAAAGGCAACAACCGACTTTGAATACAACTTCCCGTTCGGTTGGGGCGAGCTTTGGGGCGTAGCAGACAGAACAGACTACGACCTCACACAGCACATCAAGACTTCGGGCAAGAATCTTGAATACTTTGACGGCACAACAAATGAAAGATACATTCCATATGTTATCGAGCCGTCACTCGGTGTTGAAAGACTCTTCCTTGCAGTTCTTTGTGAAGCATATGACGAAGAAATGCTTGATGAGGAAAAGAACGACAAGAGAATCGTTATGCACTTCCATCCGGCTCTTGCACCGTACAAGTGCGCAGTTCTTCCTCTTTCAAAGAAGCTCAACGAGCAAGCTGAAGAAGTGTTCCAAAATCTTTCAAAGAAGTTTATGGTTGACTATGATGACGCAGGCTCAATCGGCAAGAGATACCGCAGACAAGACGAAATCGGTACTCCGTTCTGCATCACATACGACTTTGACTCTGTTGAGGATGGTTGCGTAACAGTTCGTGACAGAGATACAATGGAGCAGGTTAGACTTCCTATTTCAGAACTCGAAGCATTCATTGAAGAAAAAATCGCATTCTGACAAACATAACAAAAAGCTATACAATCAACGGATAGATCATCTTGTCGAAAAAGCATTATCGACAACCTGTAGACTGTTGAGAAAGTTTTTGAATTTCGTTTTCTTGCGAGTGGGAGCTGTACGATGGTACCGCCCCCGAACAAAAAACGAAAAACGCCAAAAATGCCGTAGGTATCGAACCTACGGCATTTTTAAAACCCCACCGTCAACACTTCGTGTTGCCACCTCCCCTTTTGCTAAAAGAGGAGGCATAATTCGGTTGATTATATTTAGGCGTGTTTCAGAAGCTTTATCGACAGTCTAATTTTTGATTAACTTGTCAACTTTGTTCCGTTAGGGAATCTTATTACCACTTCGGGAGTCACTTCAACCGATTCGGCAGTTGAATCAAAGCCATCGGTGTCGTTATAAAGATAAGCACATTTCATTCTGCATTCTGTGCCGTATTCATCAATAAGTTTTATATAGACAGCGGAAATTTTCACAGCACTGTCAAAACTTTCGGCATCAACCGAATAAACAGAATCGGATAACTTAATTTTGCATTTTTTGGAATAAACGATTTTTCCGTTTTCGTCCTCGGCTTCGAGATAAGCCTTTGTAATTTTCGGACATTCAGTATTTTCTTCCCACTGAACCGCGTTCTCATTAAAAATTATTCTTTCATTTGTGCCTGTCGAATCAATGTCATAATATTGGATTTGATTTATAAAGGCATAATACTCGCCAACCCAATCAATATCCATCTGTTCGGAGGTGACATTTGTGCCGTCATCAACCGAAACATTCACCGTGTTTGAACCCGACATTTTAATCGGAATCACAGCACAAAACGAATTACCGCTCAACTCCGCTTCAAATGTTGTTTGCGGGTCGGTAGATTTCAACGCATCGGTCACAACAAACTTTACACTCGTACCTTTGACATAGGTTTTGGGTGCATAAGTAAAGGTCATTTCAACTTTGTCGGGATTGTCTTTGTCCACCTTTGAAACGAAGCAATCAACATCACAAAGAATACTGCTGTCGTCATCACCGTCATTTTGATAAATCACCTGCCCCGACGGCAAGCTGTTCACCCTGCTTTGCAGATTTGCGATTGAATTTGACAAATTGACCGTTGTAAAAATCAATGCAACAACAAGCACTGTTGATACCGCACCGAATATGATTGTTGTCTTTTTATTTTTAGCCTTGTATTCGTCAAACGCCTGCTTCAAATTTTCAAGTTCGGAATTATCCGACACAGTAGTTTTATAATCAGGTGCAGATGTTCCGAGCAGTTCGTCCATACTGACATCAAAAAGGCTTGCCAAATCAGTTAACTTTTTCAAATCGGGCATAGCCGTGCCGTTCTCCCATTTGGAAATAGTCTGACGGGATACATTCATTTTCTCCGCAAGGTATTCCTGTGAAAACTCCTTTTGCTTTCTAAACGCTCTCAAATTCTCATCAAACTTCATATCAGTTACCTCCTTTGCTAACCTAATGATAGCAAAAATCAACCGTTTTAGCAATCAAAAAACGGTTCCATAATGTAAACTTACGGTTGCAACCAAACTATTCAATCAAAAAACGCACCTGTTTTTTACAGATGCGTTCCGATTTATTAAATTATTTTACAACTTCAACATCACTTGCAAGAACGAACTTGTCACCGTCCTTGGCGTAGGTAACTTTAACCTTGTCGCCCTTGTTGATGAGAAGAACATCCATACAATCGGTCACGGTGATGTAATAATACTTGCCCTTAACCTGCAAGTAGTAAACCGTGTTGCCGTCATTTACAGAAGTTTTGATGTCCTTAACTTCACCTGTAACAGTGAGTTTTTGTTCTTCCTGCGGTTGTTCGGTTGTTGAATCCGCCGAAGCATTATCACCGTCAACCACAGTATTTGTCGAGGAGTCATCAACCTTGTAATCATCGGCATTTGCGTCTTGGTCAACCTTATTCTTATCTTTGAGAGCCGAAATATAGTTTTCAACCGCCGCATTAAGTGCGTTTGAATGTGATTTTTCGTTATCAAGAAGTCCTGTACCTACGATAGTTTTGTCATCAAGGTTTACAAGCGCATAGCCCTTAACCGTGTAGCCGTCACCATAAAGCGACATAAAGTAGGTAGGTTGGTCCTCAATATCAAGAAGAATCGGGAATGTTGCCTGATAGCGATATTGCTGAACCATATCAACAGCAGAAGCCTGTGCCGAACTTTCCTGAGCACCGCCATTTTTGTAATATCTGAGTTCTTTTGTGCGCTGATTGCAAAGGATGAAGCCGAAGTTTGATGTATCCGCCTCAGCAGATGTAACGCCTGTGTAAACCCACACATCATCGTCCATAGCAATAACTCCGCTGCCGTCAGATGTAACATTTACATCATTTTGGAAAATAATAGAGTTCCAGAAGCCGTGTGAAAGCTTGCCGTGATAGTTATATTGCTGAATAACAAGATTTTCGCTGTAAACAACATCAATCCAGTTGAGAGAGTCATCCGTGCGGATTTGACCCATACTGTAGTATTCGCTTTCGCCTGTGAGTGCATCGGTCACGATTGCACCCTTTACATCGGTACCGCCGAAAAGACCGATTGTCTTGTCAAGCACCGGAGTAATCCAATAAGGGTGTGCCTCATCATCAATTTCAAAATTAGGGGTATCAAGAAGTGCGGTTGGATACTGAAATCTCAAATGACGAATAAGTTTTTCATTAAAAAGTTCCGTTGGAGAATACTTAATACCGCTTCCGAATTTTTCAACGCAGTTAACAACAGTTACATTTTGGCTGACAAGGTCGGTGAGCATATATGCCGGCAAACCGTCCTTTGTGTTGTTGAACCACTTGAAAACATTGGCATATTCAAGATATGCAACTCTGACAGGATGATTTTTGTAATTGATTTGAGTTGACACATTGGAAACAACATATTGGCTCTTGTATTCCGAAAGTGAGCCAAGCTGTTGGTCTGCAAGAACCTTTGATGTGAGAGCATCAAGGCGAGGAACATCGGTGTAATTAATATCCTTAAAGTCCTCGGAAAAACTGCTTTCCTTAACATCGACAAGTTCGCTGTAGCTCTTTGCACGGAAAAGTGTGCAACCCACAAGCCAGCCGACTGCCATAACAACAAGCATCATAACAACCAACACAATCGGAAAAATCGAGCGTTTTTTGCAATATTCACGGCGTTCAACTTTCTTATTCGCACCGCAAAGAAAATAGAAAGAAACGCAGAAAATCGCAATGATTACAAACCAAAATGTGTAAAAATCTGTTGATTTAAAATTCATTGCAGGAATCATCATATAGTAAACACCTGCACCCGCAACCAAGGTAATAAGAAGCGAAATCAAAAATTTAAGACCTACTTTTGGCGGCTTAACAACCACTTCGACCTCGTTGCTTGATGGCCATTTGAATTTTGATTTGAAACTGCCGATTACTTCGTCAGCGTCATAATCCATATTTGGAATTTTATCACTCATAAAAAATCTCCTTTAAAAATAGTATAAATATTATACTATATACGCACTGCATAATCAAGCAAACAATTTTTGAACAAACCGAGGGCGTTGCTCAATTCAAAAACAGCTTCCCCTGCAAGCAAGGAAAGCTGTAATAAACTTGATATTTAATTATCTTCTGTCGCCACGACGATTATCTCTTCTTGGCTTGCGAGGAGCTTCTTCAATATCATTTTCAGGTTTCATACCCTCAAGTTCAATCAAAGCATCTCTTCTTGAAAGATTGATTCTGCCCTGATCGTCAATCTCAATGCACTTAACGATGATTGAATCGCCAACATTAACAACATCCTCAACCTTTTCTGTTCTCTTAACATCAAGACGAGAAATGTGAACAAGACCTTCCTTGCCCGGAGCAATCTCAACAAATGCACCGAAGTTCATAATTCTTGTAACAACACCGTTGTAGAAAGCGCCAACTTCAGGATCGGTTGCGATAAGCTTAACAACGCCTACTGCGCCCTCGCACTTTTCTGCGTCAACGCCTGAAATGAATACTCTGCCGTCTTCTTCAATGTTAATCTTAACTTCGTATTCAGCCTGGATTTCCTGAATAACCTTACCGCCCTTGCCGATTACATCGCCAATCTTGTCAGGGTCGATTTGAAGTGTGTACATCTTTGGAGCGTACTTTGAAAGTTCCTTACGAGGCTCGCTGATAACAGGGAGCATAACTTCATCAAGAATGTAATTTCTTGCCTTGTGTGTCTTTGCAAATGCTTCCTTGATGATTTCTGGAGTAAGACCGTGTACTTTAAGGTCCATCTGAATTGCTGTGATACCCTTCTTTGTACCTGCAACCTTGAAGTCCATATCGCCATAGAAGTCCTCAAGACCCTGAATGTCAACCATTGTCATAAAGTCGCCGTAAACGCCCTCATCACCTGTGATAAGACCGCAAGAAATACCTGCTACAGGAGCTTTAATCGGAACACCTGCTGCCATAAGAGCAAGAGTTGAACCGCAGATTGAACCCTGTGATGTTGAACCGTTTGAAGAAAGAACTTCTGATACAACACGGATTGCATATGGGAACTCATCAACAGATGGAAGAACAGGAACAAGAGCCTTTTCTGCAAGAGCACCGTGACCGATTTCTCTTCTGCCAGGGCCTCTTGATGGCTTTGTTTCGCCAACTGAATATGATGGGAAATTGTAGTGGTGGATATATCTCTTTTCGGTTTGCTCATCAAGACCGTCAAGGATTTGTGCATCATTCATAGGACCGAGTGTTGCAACTGAAAGTACCTGTGTTTGACCTCTTGTGAACATACCTGAACCGTGAACTCTTGAAAGAAGGTCGATTTCGGCATTAAGAGGACGAATTTCATCAATACCTCTGCCGTCAACTCTCTTGTGTTCATCCTTGAGCCAAGAACGAACAACATGCTTTTGAACAAGATACATAATCTCGTCAATCTTGCCCTCGTTGCCCTCAAAGAGTTCGTCAAACTTCTCATGAACTGCGTCATAAATAGGAAGAAGAGCCTCATCACGAACATTCTTGTCGTCTGTGTCAAGTGCTTTCTTAACATCCTCAATGCAGAAGTCCTCGATTTGAGCAAGGATTTCAGGATCAGGGTCTGATGATTCGTAAGCAAACTTTGGCTTGCCGATTTCATCAACAATACCCTGAATGAACTTAACAATCTTCTTATTTTCTTCGTGACCTGCCATAATAGCGTCAAACATTTGCTCATCGCTGATTTCGTTACCGCCTGCTTCAATCATAGCGATAAGGTCTGCTGTTGAAGCAACTGTAAGAACAAGGTCGCTCTTTGCTCTGTCCTCAAGACCCGGGTTGATGACGATTTGACCGTCAACAAGACCGACATTTACGCCTGAAATAGGGCCGTCCCATGGAATATCCGAAATTGCGATTGCGGCAGATACACCGATCATAGCTGTGATTTCAGGTGAGCAGTCAGGGTCAACAGACATAACTGTTGCAACAACCGAACAGTCGTTTCTCAAATCCTTTGGGAACAAAGGACGAATAGGACGGTCAATGCAACGAGATGTGAGGATAGCTTTTTCGGAAGCTCTGCCCTCTCTTCTCTGGAATGAGCCCGGAATACGGCCAACCGAATACATTTTTTCTTCGTAGTCTACGCTGAGTGGGAAGAAATCAACGCCCTCTCTCGGCTTTGCCGATGCTGTTACATTACACAAAACCTCTGTTTCGCCATAGCGAGCAAGGATTGATGCGTTTGCAAGGCCTGCCATCTTACCTGTTTCAAGGGTAAGTTTTCTGCCGGCAAGCTCTGTTTCCCATACTTTAAAATTCTTGAAAAACATACTTTTACCTCTCTAAATTTATATTTTTATTATATATCAAAAGGAGGGCAATAGTAATAAACTCAAGGCATAAATCTGTGCAATTACACCCTCAATTTACTACTATTGTTTGCTCCTCCTTTGGAATCAAAAACAAACAGGCAAGCGATGCCAAACAGGTATCACTTGCCAACGGATTATTAGTCCTCGTTTTCAGCCATGTTACGCTCAAGAGTGTTACGGATGCCGAGCTTTGCGATAAGTGCACGGTATTCGTTAATATCCTTCTTGTAGATGTAAGCAAGAAGGTTTCTTCTGTGACCTACCATCTTGAGAAGGCCTCTGCGTGAGTGATGGTCCTTCTTGTGAACCTTGAGGTGCTCTGTGAGTTCGTTGATTCTCTTTGTGAGAACAGCAACCTGAACCTGTGCAGAACCTGTGTCACCCTCGTGAGTAGCGTATTCAGCCATAATAGCTTGCTTTTCTGCCTGTGTCATAATTAAAATCACCTTTCATAATAATATTTGCATTGCGAAAAACACAGTAGTGGGCTCGGTGTATGTCGTATCCGACTTGCCCCCAGAACCGAGTCATCCGCATTTAGCAAAAAGATTATATCACACAAAATCGGATTTGTAAAGAATTATTTTGTTTTAAAATAAAATTCAACACCGGTCGCAAGATTATTAAATCCATACTTAAACTTATGTGCGTCAAGTATCTTTTTGCAAACCGCAAGCCCCATACCGCTTGATTCAATCACTTCATCGCCGACCGAACGGTTAAACACTTCCCAAATCTTATTTTTATCCGCTTCATCAATATGACTGCCTTCATTAAACACAATAAAGCCCTTATACTTGTCATATGAAATTTTTAAGTTCTTACCGTTCGGAGTATATTTTACCGCGTTCGAAATATAATTATCAACAACAAGCCTGATTAGTTTTTCATCTGCCGTCATTTCATCATCATAAATTTCCGAAGTATCAATACTTAGGTTTTTATTTTCAATAAGTGACTCGTACTTTTCAAGTTCTTCAAGGCATACAATTTTAAAATCAAATTTTGTTTTTTGAATTTTGCCGAAATCAATGCGATTGTACTGCAAAAGGTTGCCTACAAGTAACGACATATGCCTATTTTGCCTGTAAATATTTGAAATGTATTCCTGCTGCTTTTCGGGTGCTACATTTTCCATCAAGCATTCGCATTGATTGTTGATAATTGTAATTGGCGTTTTAAGTTCGTGTGCCGCTGCCGAAGTAAAAGCCTGCCGTGCCTGATTTAGTTTTTCGTTTTTGTCAAACATCTTATTAAGTGTAACAAACAACACGACAGCAACAATCAAAAACAAAAAAGTTTGATTGTAAATACTGTTTTTAAAAATTTGACTTATGAGCGTATCGTAAAACAAACTGTGCTTTACATGAACAATAAAATAATATTTTTTGCCGTCAAGTTCAAAAGTGCTTGTATATTTTGCTTCATCGCATCCGTTGTATCCGCCCGTATTTCCTATATCGGAAACGCTTACATTTTTATTGGAATACAAATCAATCAAATCATTTTTTATCTTTTTATTAACCTTGTTATAATTATACGAAATATTACTTGTAAAACCTAAAAATTCGGTTTTGCTTATATATTCACCTGTTGCTTTTTTATTGCTGAGCACAATAACTTTTGAAGCATTTTTATCGATGCTCTCATCTGCCGAAACAAAATATAATTTTGTCGGAACAATCTTATTGTTTTCTGTAACATAACAAAACTTATCAATCACGGGATATGAAGTTAATTCTTTGTCAAACAACAAATACTGCTCTGTTACTTCATCATTCGCATCAACAGGAATAAAGCCTATATCATCGCTTTGGATATATGAACTGTTTTTGAACACAAGTTTTCCGTGTTCATCGTAAACCCCGTAATAAGACGGATAAAATTCGGTATAGGCAGTTGCAAGCTGTTCCTGCAATTCTTCAAGATTTTGTGCTCCGCCATCGGAATAAATAATATTATTAATATTATCTAAAAGCAAATTGACATAATTCATAGAAGCGTTTTCAAAATCCCGTCCTTCTTTGGAATAACAAATATTAAATGACAGTCCGGTACAAATAACATACAACACGGCAAGCGACAAAGTGATTATGCAATTCATTCTTTTCTTGTTCATAATCACACCTCCTCTACAGAGTAACCGACACCGGAGATTGTTTTTATTTGAGCGGAATGCCTGCCGAGGGCCTTTCTTATCCTCTTGATATGTGTATCCACAACTCTTGCGTCGCCGTCAAAATCATAGCCCCAAACACGAGTTAAAATTATATCCCTGTTAAGGGCAATGCCTTTATTTCTGCAAAGATACAAGAGCAGTTCAAAATCAACATTACTCAAATTTACAACGCTTTCGGGAGTGAAAACCTTTCGCCTTTCAGCGTCAATCGAAATACTTCCAACGGTTATAATTTCGGTATCAATGCTTTTGTTTCGCTTAATCATTGCATTACACTTTTCAACAAGTACCGACAGCGGAAACGGTTTAACAATATAATCATCACAGCCAACCTTATAAGCGTTTAAAAAATCATCTTCTTCGCCATAAGCCGAAAGAAAAAGTATCGGCACCAAAGAAAACTCACGAATCAGTTTGCAAGCATTCAAACCGTCAATATTCGGCATACGAACATCCAGAATAAGCAAATCAAACGAATCCGACTTTGTTTTTTCAACAGTTTCTTTGCCATCACATGCCACAGCTACGGAAAAGCCCTTTGCCCTCAAATAATCCGAAACCGATTCTCTGATTGCTTTTTCATCATCTGCAACTAAAACTCTGTACATTTTTCTCCCTCCTTGCCATAAGTATATAATGCCATTGTGTACTTTTTGTGTCAATAAAATTCAAAACACTAAATTTATAATTTTAATGTCGGCAGATAAAGCCATGGAAATAATGACACCGTATCTAACCGTATTTTTACAACTTTATTCAAAAAAATAACCGCCATGTATTACGGAAATACATGAACGGTTATTCTTATTAAATTGTTTTTTATTCGGTTATAATTCCAAACAGCTCTTTGATTCTGTCATCCTGCTCGGTGAGGTACAAATATCCGAAAAGTGCCTCAACACCTGTTGCGATGTGGTACTCTCCCTGGCTTGCGGATTTTGGATTATGCCCCACCTTGGCATTTCTGCCACGCTTGTACACTGCGGTTTCTTGCTCGGTGAGAACATCCTTGATTTTGTCATAAGCCAAAGTTTGAGCCTTTGCCGACACAAATTTTACGCTTTCCTTGTGCAAATCATTTACAGGACGGTTTGCATCAAGCACCAAAGTTTCACGCACAAGCATTTCATAAATGCAGTCGCCGATAAACGCAAGGTTAAGCGGACTGAGTTCGTTTGGATGTGCTTCTTTATCTGTAAATCTCATTACGGAATATACTCGAATTCAATGTCATAAAGGCTGACAATGTCGCCCTCTTGAATCCCTTTCTCTCTTAATGCGTCAAACACGCCACTCTTTTCAAGCACTCTTTGCATATACTGAAGCGCCTCGTAGTCGGTGACATCAATACCCTTGAGAACTCTCGGAAACCACTTTGCTTCAACAAGGTAGTAGCCCTCGTCCTCTTGAGTAATCTTGAAGCTGTTGTCATCTTCCGGAATAAGTGACTCAAGCGGAATTTCCTCAACCTCGTATTCCTTAATCGGAGGAAGCTCCTTGAGCATATTCCAAGTGACATTCATCAATTCTTTTGTGCCCTCCATAATCGGCGCACAAATAGAATAATATTCATAGCCCTTGTCGTTGACATATTTTTTGAACTCTTCAATCTGTTCAGGCTCTGCCATATCAATCTTGTTGCCCGCAACAATCATAGGACGCTCCGCAAGGTCGGGATTGAATTTTTTGAGTTCCTCGTTGATTTTTTCAAAATCGTCAATCGGATTTCTGCCCTCACTGCCACTGACATCAACAATGTGAATAAGCATTCTGCAACGCTCAACATGGCGCAGGAACTGATGACCCAAACCAACGCCCTCGCTTGCGCCCTCGATAAGTCCCGGAATATCGGCAAGAACAAAGCTGTTGCCCTCGCCCATACTTACAACGCCGAGATTCGGCACAAGAGTTGTAAAGTGGTAATCGCCGATTTTTGGCTTCGCCTGTGAAACAACAGAAATAAGACTGCTTTTGCCGACTGACGGATAACCGACAAGACCGACATCCGCAAGAAGTTTCAATTCAAGGCTAACTTCCCATTCCTCGCCCGGAACACCCGGTTTTGCAAAACGAGGAACCTGACGGGTTGAAGTTGCAAAGTGCATATTGCCCCATCCGCCTTTTCCGCCTTTTGCGGCAACAAAACGCTCCGTTTTGCTCATATCCGCCATAACAGCCTTGCTGTTTGCTTCACGGATGATTGTGCCACGAGGCACTTTGATTTCGAGGTCTTGACCCTTTTTGCCGTTGCAACGACCGCCTTTTCCGCCCTCGCCGTTTGGTGCGGAATACTTACGCTTATATCTGAAATCGGCAAGAGTTGCAAGGTTGTCGTCAACTACAAAAACAACATCTCCGCCCTTTCCGCCGTCACCGCCGTCAGGACCGCCTGCCGCAACATATTTTTCTCTGTGAAAGGCAACCGCACCGGCACCGCCGTCGCCGCCTTTGATTTTTATTTTCGCAATATCTACAAACATATTATCACCATTTTAATAATGGGCTGTCAATTATGACAACCCCAAAGTTCGTGTTCATATATCATTATCATCGGTATCATTATACCAAATATTTTTTATATTATAACAAACACCCACCCCGATTTCAAGGCTTTTGTGGCACAAACCCCTTGCATTCTCTTACAATTTCGGCAATTCTCGCTCCGTGTCCTTTACAATTTTTGAGTGCCGTGTTATATTGGCATTGAAAGGAGAGGTGGCTATGGAGCAAGAAAAAATCGGAAAATTCATTGCAGAAAATCGAAAGGCAAAAGGCTTGACGCAAATTGAATTTGCAGAGAAATTAGGAGTTTCAAACAAATCCGTATCCCGTTGGGAAACAGGCAAAAATATGCCCGATGTATCCTTGTTTCTCCCATTGTGCGAACTGCTGGGTATTTCAGTCAACGAACTGATTATAGGCGAACGAATCTCCACGGAAGAAAGCAAAAAGGCGGACGAAATCATCGTTGAAACAATAAAAACCTCTAACAAAAAACTTCGCACATTGCATATATTGCTGTATGTGGTTATTGTTTTGGTAAACGCAGTTTTCACCATTGGCGTACCGTTAACTGCAACTCCGTCTGACGCAATGGCAATTCCTCTTATGGCAATAATCGGTGGTGCACTTTCTGCCCTGCTGTTGTCAATCCTGAACATCAAACCTGTTTGGAAGTTTATTTTCATTCCTATTTCGGCAATAGAATTGCTTGTCGGCAGTGCAATCTATTGTTCAGACATATTTGACTACGGCTTGCAATACGCAACTATCATAGCATTTATTGAATTAGCAATATTCCTGCTGGCAATGGGCATTGAAAAAATTATAAAAATAATCAAAAAATAAATAAGGCAATCCAAAAGGGTTGCCTTATTTTACTGTAAAAATCAACTAACTTCTTTCAGTTGATTGTATGTTTCTTCATCAATAATACAAATTCCGCTATACGGCTGTTCAATATAAAATTTGCCTTTATCCTTATATACAAAAACAGTAGTCTTTTCTGTTTGCGAATTAAACTCAATTCTCATATAATCCTTAACATGAGGGGAATCCTGAACGCTCTCCCTATGCGTCGGTTTGGAATCAGTCATACCGTTTATCACTTCATCAATCCAAGTTTTATCCGAACAGTTCACCGTGTTTTCACCGTCAATTACATCAACAGAAACAACATCACTGCTTTGAGGCAAAACAATAGGATTTGCTTTTTTACTGCAAGCAAACAAAGTCAATATGCAAACAACGCAGATTATTACAGAAAAACATTCTTTCATAAATCCATCTCCTTGACCGATTTTCTTTATTATAACATAAAAAAGCAAAAATCTGTCAAAGAAAAAAGAAATTTCGGCAAAAAACAAAACACCCTCGATATAAGATTATCAAGGGTGTAAATGGCATCCCCGACCGGAATCGAACCGATGGCCTACTGCTTAGGAGGCAGTCGCTCTATCCTACTGAGCTACGGAGACATATTTTGCAAGAAAACAAAATTCAATTCATTTTGTCATTATCTTTACAACTTTTTAATTATAATTATATTCTGCCCGATTGTCAACCGAGCAAACAAAAAACATCCGCAATCCTGCGACTGCGGATGAATCTGTCAATTACTGCTCAACTGGATAAACAGAAACCTTTTTTCTGTCCTTGCCCATTCTTTCGAATCTAACTGTACCGTCTACGAGAGCAAAAAGTGTGTCGTCCTTGCCGATACCTACATTAGTACCAGGATGGATGTGTGTGCCTCTTTGACGATAAAGGATGTTGCCTGCAAGTACGAACTGACCGTCAGCTCTCTTTGCGCCCAAACGCTTTGATTCGCTGTCTCTGCCGTTCTTTGTAGAACCCATACCTTTTTTATGAGCAAAAAGTTGTACATTAAGCTTAAGCATAATTACACCTCCGATATAGTTACTTTTATGTTTTGAGGATAATCTTTTTGGAGTTCCGTCATATGAAGAACCAAACCGTTGAGAATATCCTGCGCCTTTTCCGGTGATGACTTGATGCGCAATGACATATATCCGTCGGAAGCAGAAGCACGGGCATCAAGTTTGATAACATCCGTGATTGTGTTTGCCGTGAGATAACACGCACTGCTGATGAATGCACACAAAACATCATTGCCCTCGTCGGCAAATCCGGTGTGACCTTTGCATTCAAATCCTGTAAGCATATCACCGCTTTTGAAAAATTCTATTCTGTTAATCATTAAATCAAACAATTAAGCGTTAATCTTTGTGATCTCAACCTTTGTGTAAGGCTGTCTGTGACCCATCTTGCGCTTTTCGTTCTTCTTTGGCTTGTAGGTGAAAACAGTGATTTTCTTGCCCTTGCCGTTCTTAACAACTGTTGCGTCAACAGTAGCCTTTGCGCAATCCTTGCCAGCCTTAAGACCCTTGTCTGTGCCAACTGCAAGAACCTGATCGAAAGTGATTTTTGCTTCTGCTTGAGCATCAAGCTTTTCGATGTAAAGAACATCACCTTCAGATACCTTGTACTGCTTTCCGCCTGTTACGATAACTGCGTACATAGTAATAACTCTCCTTCATAAGTCTCGCTACGATAGGCGAACACACCGAGGTGCATTTCTTACTGCCCATAATATGCGGCTTAATTATTATAGCAGAAAACAGCGAAAAGTCAAGAGAAAAATGTTTTTTATTTTTACATTATATATAGGTTCGAAATTCTAATTAAATACAAATTAGTTTTTTAGCGTACAAAAATAATAAAAGGACACCCTGTTGGATGTCCTTCTTTGTTGGTGGAAACAACAGGGCTCGAACCTGTGACCCTCTGCTTGTAAGGCAGATGCTCTCCCAGCTGAGCTATGCTTCCGTGGTCAACGACATTTATTATAGCATAATTTTTTCGTTTGTCAATAGAAAATTTAAAATTTTTTATTTTACAAAGCGAAACATATATGATAATATATATTAGATACAAATTAAAGTGAGGTAATGACTATGTTACTTGCAGTTGATGTGGGCAATACCAACATCGTGCTTGGCGTTATTGACGGTGAGAAACTTGTCAGTTCAGGCAGGGTTTCCACCAATATATACGAAACAGAAGACGAATGTGCAATGAAGATATATTCTTTTTTGAATTTGCACAACAACATACAAATTGACGGTGCAATCATCTCTTCGGTTGTTCCTGCGCTTGTTACCACGCTGAAAAAAGCAATCTACACCGTTTGCAAGGTGAACGCAATAGTTGTCGGTCCCGGCATAAAGACAGGTCTTTCGATAAAAATTGACGACCCGGCACAGCTTGGTGCAGACCTTGTTGTGGGTGCGGTTGCGGCAAAAGAAAAATATCCGCAGCCGACAATCATCTTTGACTTGGGCACAGCAACCACAGGCTCGGTGCTCGACAAAGACGGCAACTTCTTGGGCGGAACAATCACAACGGGCGTGAAAACATCCATCAACGCATTAACCGCAGGTGCGGCTTTGCTTCCGCAGATTGACATAACAGCGCCGAAAAAAATCATCGGCACAAATTCAATCGAGAGTATGCAATCGGGATGCGTCATCGGCACAGCATGTATGATTGACGGACTTATTGACAAATTTGAACAAGAACTCGGCGAAAAGGCAACTATTGTTGTCACAGGCGGTCTTGGCAAATCAATAGCAAAAAATTGCAGTCATGATATGATAATTGATGAAAATCTTTTGATTGACGGACTGCGAATTATATATAACAAAAACAAATAATTTCTTTTTAGAGAGGACAATTAAAATGAAGCTTGATACCATTTGTGTGCAAGGCACATACAAACCAAAAAACGGTGAACCACGAGTTATACCGATTGTTCAATCAACAACATTCAAATACGACAGCAGTGCCGAGATGGGCGACCTTTTCGATTTGAAAAAGAGCGGATATTTTTATTCACGACTTCAAAACCCAACCTGCGACAATGTTGCCTCAAAAATTGCGGCTCTTGAGGGCGGTGTTGCAGGAATGCTCACAGGCTCGGGTCAGGCTGCAAACTTCTATGCAGTGTTCAACATTGCACAGGCAGGTGACCACATTGTATCATCATCTGCAATTTACGGCGGAACATTCAATCTTTTCAATGTTACAATGAGAAAGCTCGGAATTGACTTCACCTTTGTTTCACCGACTGCAACAGAGGAGGAAATCCAAGCTGCAATCAAGCCAAACACAAAGGCAATTTTCGGCGAAACAATTTCTAACCCAAGCCTTGATATTTTGGACATCGAAACATTTGCAAAGGTTGCTCACAAGAACGGAATTCCGCTCATCGTTGACAACACATTTGCAACACCTATCAACTGCCGTGTGTTTGATTTCGGCGTTGACATTGTTACACATTCAACAACAAAATATATGGAAGGTCACGCATCAACAATCGGCGGTGCAATCGTTGACAGCGGTAATTTTGACTGGACTCAAAACGACAAATACCCGGGGCTCACAACTCCTGATGACAGCTACCACGGTATTGTTTATACCGACACATTCGGCAAAGGCGCATACATCACAAAAGCAACCGTTCAGCTTATGAGAGATTTGGGTTCTGTTCAATCACCAAACGAAGCATTCCTTTTGAATGTCGGTCTTGAATCATTGCATTTGAGAGTTCAAAGACATTGCGAAAACGCAAAAAAGGTTGCAGAATATCTTGAAAATCATCCAAAAATCGAATGGGTTAAGTGTGCAATGCTTCCAAACGACAGCCAATACGCACTTGCTCAAAAATATATGCCAAACGGCACTTGCGGTGTTGTTTCATTCGGCGTTAAGGGTGGCAGAAATGCGGCAACAACATTTATGGACAGCCTTGAATTGGCAGCCGTTGTTACCCATGTTGCAGACGCAAGAACATGTTGCCTGCACCCTGCATCAACAACTCACCGTCAGTTGACAGACGAGCAACTTGCAGAATGTGGTGTAACACCTGACTTGGTAAGATTTTCTTGCGGTATTGAAGCTGCAGAGGATATTATCGCAGACATCGAGCAAGCACTCAACAAAATTTAACCAAAGGAGATTTTACAATGCTTGAATACAGATACGACACACAGCTTCTCATCGAGGGCACAGACCTTGACGAGGACGCAATCAACGATTACTTTGTGGAGCACTTCAAGGGCGACTGCCTCATCGCAGTCGGTGACGAAGATTTAATCAAAATCCACTACCACACCAACGAGCCGTGGAAAGTTTTGGAATATTGCAGAAGTCTTGGCGAAATCTACGATATTGTTATCGAAGATATGGACAGACAAGAGAGAGGGCTTAAAGGCTGATGAAAATTAAAAAAGGCTTCACTGTGCGAAACATTGCAGGTTCGGACATTGTTGTTCCCGTTGGCAATGCAGAAAAAATATTCAACGGAATGATTACCCTCAACGAAAGCGGAGCGTTTTTTTGGAACGCATTGCTCAAAGACACCACCGTTGACGAAGTGGTAAAAAAGGTTACTTCCGAATACGATGTTGACGAAGAAAGAGCAAAAGCCGATGTTGAAAAATTCATTGAACAGCTCCGAGAAAACAACCTTATAGAGGAATGAACGGCCTAAAAAGTATTCTCGGTACAATACAGGCTGTTGAGAAAGTTTCTGAATTTCGTTTTCTTGCGAATGGGAGCTGTACGATTGTACCGCCCCCGAGCAAAAAACGAAAAACGCCAAAAATGCTGTAAGTTCGATACTTACAGCATTTTTAAAACCCCACCGTCAACACTTCGTGTTGCCACCTCCCCTTACATTTAAGTGGATGCATAATTCGGTTGATAATATTTGGCGTGTTTCAGGAATTTTATCGACAGTCTAAGACCCCACCGATTCTATTCGGTGGGGTTATTTTTACGGCTTAATTAATTTTCCTTTTTTGAGTAACGCAAGCATTTTTTCATTTTGTTCGGGTGTACCCTTATAATCTTTGATTTTATTCTTAACGGCAATTTTTTTGCGATAATCAAAATCGCTTTTTGCACCAATCGCCTCCAAAGCATCAACTATGCTCAGGCTGTCACCCTTATAGGTCTTGAAGCATTTTACCGTGCTTTTCTTCTTTTTAGGTCGAAGAACACCCAAAAACGAAGTGTAGCTATGCTTAACGAGGGTCATCGGTTCGTGCTTTGCTCTTGGAAAATTTTGGTCGTAAGAATAAAAATACGAGGTTGTTCCCTCGCCCGTTGCAACGGAAATGTGGCCGTTGCCGCTTTTTGATGTGAACACGCAAAGGTCGCCTTTTTTAGGAATAAATTCCGCCGTGTTGTCAATCCATTTAAAATTCTTTGTGAGGTACTCACTCGTTTTGCGTTTGTTGTAATATTCAATTGCGTTGCCTATGCTTTCAGGCTTCACACCGAGAACATTCTTGATATAATGCTTTACAAGGTCAACACACTGAACTCCGTAAACGCCGTCATAATCAATGCTTTTACCGAGATTTTGGTTCACCCATTTTTCAAATGTCATCAACATTCGCCCTCTTTCTTTTCAAGGTTCATCACAGCGGAAATTCCTGCGGACACCGCCGCAATGAGCAAACCTGTTACTGCAGATTTTACGCTCACCTTGTCATCGGTAAAATTGATATACATCACATTGACCGTGATATAAGCAAGCGCAGACTGAATAAAAGTTCGCCCTGCTCGTTTTAATGTTGTCTTTGTACAAGTCATATTTGTCCTCCTTTAAAATAAAATTCAAGTTGTCACGGCTCATAAATTACTTATGTGCCTGTTGGTTTAAATATTTTTGCAATTTGTTTTTTGCAACCGGTACGGAGTGGTTTGCACCGAGCTGTTCCAAACCGTCAAGTGCGGCGGAAAGTCCGTAGCATATAAGCTGATTTTCTTCCTTTAGCCTTGCAATAGCCTTATCCTGTGCGGTGTTTCGCTCCGACTGCATTCGAGAGTTATTTTTCAACGAATAAATATATCCTGCAAGCGATTTGCACACACCGAAAACAGTTAAACAAGCCGTCACCACCGCACCGACGGTTATGATAATTTGCGCCAAGCCGTTCACGCTTTTGCTCCTTTCAAATAAAGGTGCACAGCACCCTCGGGGACAGCTTCTATATTACATTACATAATATGCCCCTGCAACCAAGCGTGTTATTTTGCGGACATCTGATATTCGCTATATGCAACAACAAAAGCATAAAAACACCCAAAACGGCAAAAATTTTTAAACTTGCTTTTCATTTCAATAAAATTTATAATTAGATTACAACAAAACAAGGATGTTAAACCTATGATTTACTACATTGATACAAGTGAAATATTTTTTGATGATTGCTCCGCTTATTTCATCAATTCAAAGAATGACGAATTTATAACTTGCGGAAAAATCGCAATTTCAATTGTCGACAAGGATGATTCAAATTTTATTAACACGGCAAAAGAAAAATACGGCATAAACTTTTTTCTCGATGAACGGGACTGTTCAACGGAAATTTATGCTGTACCTTACATAAACATTTTTGCATCGGACGAAAGCGGCGTTTACGCTGTTATAAATGACTTCCCCGATACAAAATCGAGCAAACATATATGCTACATCAATACGGAATCTTTAACAGCTTACGACCTGCAATGCTCCCTTACGGAATTTGTAAATTCAATCAATAACGGCAACTTCAAAAAGCAATTAAACAATCAAATTGCAAGCAAAGATTTAACCGTTTACAGCAACATATCCGATGCAAAGAAGCATATAAAAATCTCAAAAATCACAGATTTTATAAAAAAATAAGACAGGACCGAAAATTCGGTTCTGTCTTTTGATTTGTTTGCAACAAAGGCAACCACCTGCTATGCAGGTGGAAAAGGAAAAGCTTTAG
>OBCL01000025.1_pt1 | contig 45745 bp, 17 predicted proteins | sample 1495931 | NCBI WGS metagenome assembly OBCL01 (sample SAMN03418275, study PRJEB22391) | human gut metagenome | biome: human-gut; feature: organic feature; material: feces | host: Homo sapiens | place: Tanzania | collected 2013-01
TCAAGGTGAAGTTGATGGAGATTGATCCTAAGACTGGCAAGTACAAGCTCTCTCACCGTGTGTTGATGGAAAAGCCAGAGGGTTATGTTGAGCGTGAGCGTCGTCCACGTCCAGAGCGTGGTGAGCGTCGCCCTCGTCGTGATGACCGTCATGAGGGTCGTGGTGAGCGTCCAGCTCGTCAGCCACGCCGTTATGAGCATCGTAATGATGAGCAGGCTCCTAAGGATTTCAACGATTCTTTGGACCACAACAATGATTAATCATCTTCAGAAAATGATGGATTAATCATCATCCGATTCGAATATATCATTTCGAATATATATATAATAAGGTGTATCTCAGCAAATGGGATACACCTTTTATTTTTTAAAACTACAAGGAAATTCCTTAAAAGTTTTAGTGAAAGTTATCGGGGCGTATTGGACAGATGGTCAGGAATTTGTCCCCTTTTCGTCGAAAATATAGTTGCATTCATAGGAATGCAACACCTAAATTATAGGAATGCAACTATTTTGTTGAGGAATGCAACACCTTTTTTCGTTTTTTTTCTCTAAATTTGTCAACCAAACCTATTGATTGAATTTGTTAATGATTCCAGACAGCGTTTTTTAATTACAGTAAAAGAGTGTTTGATTCCAGTCTGAATTTGAATTCCAGTAAGAGTGAATGGTCATGTTCTTTGATATAGGCAAGAGTGAATGATAAAGTTCTTCGATATATATTAATTCTAATAATAGTTTTTATGAAGCATTTTCTACAACAAATGAAAAGAGATGCCCTGGCTCCTCCAAGAAGAGCTTGGGCTATGCGGCATTGGGCATTGAGCCTGCTGCTATTGGTAATGTTACAGTTTGTGGGTTCAACAGCCAAGGCGCAAACGCCTTGGGTGTATGATGTGCATGGACAAAATTTTCCAGGAACGTTGCACGTTTATTTCAATTTCAACTTTTTCTGTTGGGATGGAGATAATGGTGCATACGATGATGAGGTGTGGCTCCAGGTGAACGGTAAAGATGTTATCAATCTTAAAACAGTATGGAGTCTTATTTCGGGTAGTCGTAACAACGAAGATAACCTGAAGAAGAAAAATTATAACTGGGTAGTTGGTACTCCAAAATCTTTTTCCAAAAATGGCTATAGAGGCACGGTCGCTCTCAGTAACATTCGAAATACAGGAGGCAAATGGATGGGTACTACAGTTGATCTTATTCTGGAACGTTGGATTTACAATAATTCAAATGAGATTACGATTCGAGGAAAGTGGAGATATAAGGACAACTCTACCAGTAATGACCTAAAAGTCAAAGTCGGAACATTCAACTTCCCTTCGATGTCTTGGCCTGACATTGATTTTAAGCGTACTGCCAATGGGGTAGTTCAGGCTTATTCCACGAATTTGCTACAAGAAAAATATAATAACTGTGGAGGTAAAGATAAATCGGGTACTTTAAGGTATGCTTATCGTTTCTCGAAGAAATATGAGGGAAACGTAAATTGGCCAAGCGCACCGATCAAGATTGAAACTTATTGGGATAATCTCAATTCTACTCCCAAGAAGGTGAAAACGGATTTTGTGGATTGTACAGAATCTGCAACTTCGGCTTATGTGACAATGAAACTTGACAATTTTGAGGCTCATTGCCTGCATCCTTTTATCACTCGTTTTGCGCCCAATTATAGGTCATATCCTCTTAACGGAAGCCAATGTATAGAGAACAATGTCTATTTTAATAGAAGTTATGAGAGGGACCATTGGGTCAATGGATATCCACGTCCAAAGTCGATTTCTACTTCTACCAATTCCTGGACAAAGAATGTGATCCTCTCTTGGACACCGGAAATTGCTGATCCTAGACATGTGACCACACAGGGTAAATGGGTGGTTTTCCGCAGGAAGAGTGGTTCGAGCACTTATGAAAAATTGAAGGAATTGGCATATATTGACAAGCAGGTATCATATACAGATGAGGATACTAAGGACTACAATACTACTTATTATTATTATGTGGCATTCCAACCGAATGAATGGAATACTTCCATAATGAAGCCAGAGGATGCTACCAATTTGTATAAGAGTACTTATACGTCTATATCAACGAGCAACCCTCTGAAGTCTATATCGGCATCGAATAATTTGGATAATAAAATTACAGTGACTTGTAGTTTCTATTCTTTCGAAAATGCTACGTCTTCTAACCCTTATAAACTTCTGGTTTATCGCCGTGCAAAAGGTACTACGGATTGGGGAGAAGTCTTCCATGAGACAACTATTAGTGACAAGAACGTCACAAGTCATTCCTTTGATGATACCAAAATTGCCAATGCTTGCGTGAAATACCAATATATGATGAAAGTTGCAGCACAAGAAACAACTTTCACAAGTAACATATGTGATGGTGGTATTGATGGAAACTCTGAGGTGACTAGTGTCAATGCAAGCCGTGGAGCTTACAGCGGTACAGTGCGTGTCAACTGGGATGTCAAGCAAGTAGGTACAGATTTGACCTATTTCAATGTGCGCCGTCGCCTCTTAGGAAGCGATGCGGAATATCAAAATATATATACTACTTCTGGTGTGGCTGAGACTTATACATACGAGGATAATTCTGCTCAACCAGGCTCTTACTACCAGTATGAGGTGGAATGTTATCGCAAGTGTAAGGAAACAGGAACTATTAGTCCTGGTGCATCACAAGAAACGGATGGTTTTGCTCTTGCTACGGGAGTTGTCAGCGGTCGTATATCTTATGATACAGGCACGGCAGTGGAAGGTGTGAAAGTGATAGCGGAAGCAAATAATGCTGATGGAGAAAAACTGACGGCATTCCATGCGCTCAGCACTACCAAAGATGTGACCTGTCAGGTGGGTATTGCCAAGCCTAAAGAGACGATGGCATCTTTGTTCGGTAATCCATGGACTGCACAGACGTATATCAAGATAGACCAATTCCCGGAAAATGGTATGCACGTCTTCGCTACCAATTTTTTCTATTTTGCAGTTGGACCTACAGGTGATCTCAGTATAGGACTATCTTATCTTAAAAATAACAATCTAGAGATTGACCGCCGTTATTTGGACAAGAAAATTACAATAGCGACGGGCAAGTTCTATAATGCATCTGTTTCTTTCGATGGAAATGCGACATATACAGTGCGTGTTATAGGGGAAAACGGAAAAATCCAAAGTGCCAAGGTGCAGATTTCAGATCCAAGTGCATATAAGATGGTTGATGCCATTTTGTCTGCAAATAGGGATTACTTGCCTGAATCTGGACTTTGGTATGGAGATAGCAGAGGTGATAACCAAACTTATTCTGGTGTCATCGACGAATGTCGCTTCTGGACAAAGGAATTGACAGACGACCAAATCAAGAAGAACTATAATCACACGCTGTCGGGCAGTGAGGATGGTCTCTACTTGTATTATAAGTTTGATGAGGGTATTACTAATCAAACCATAGCTTATGACTACTCGAAGACGGGTGGTGTCTCTAATGGTAACCATGGTATCATCAGTAATATGGCTGTTACCGATGACGTGCCTTCGGAGGATCAGCTCTCCTTGTCGGCATATACCGACGTGAATGGTAACTACACCATCAGTGGCGTGCCTTTCTCTGGCGATGGTACCAGCTATACTATCCGTCCTTCCATGGGCGAACATAAGTTCTCTGCTGCCAAGGCAAACCGCTTTGTCAGTGCACAGTCGCTCGTTCACAATGGTGTCGACTTCCAGGATGTCAGTTCATTCTCTGTCAGCGGTGTCGTATATTATCAAGGTACTACAATCCCTGTAGAGGGTGTGCAGTTTGCCGTGGATGGTGTGTCTTGCACCAAGGATGGTGAGTTTATCCAAACCAACGAAAAGGGTGAATATACCATCAGCGTGCCTATCGGCTATCACTATATCAGTGCCAGCAAGATCGGTCATGAGTTCTGCAATGCAGATGGCAAGTCGTATAAGGGTATGGGGTATTATCCTACCCAGAATGAGGATGCTAATAAGATGGAAACATTCGAGTTTATTAAGCCGATGCCTAATATTATTTTCTACGACACCACGCTTGTACCTATCGTAGGTCGTGTGACGGGTGGTACGGTAGAGAATGAAAAACCGCTTGGTTTGGGACAGTCTGTCAACAACATTGGTCAGGCTACATTGACCCTGAAGGCTTCTGATACTTATAGTATGAATGTGAGTGTGGAAAAGAATGGACAGGCTTATGAATATGTGACGGCAAAGACCGATAGAGTATTTGCTGTTCCTGCTGATGCTGTTTGTAACTCTACTACTACTGTGGGTTCCGGTTCTGCCGATAAGGCACGTATCATTACCATCAAGACCGACCCTAAGACCGGTGAGTTTGCTGCTATGGTTCCACCGCTTCAATATACTGTGACAGGAATTAAGATTGACAGCAACAGCGATATCAGTTGGAATACGGCTGAAATCATCAATGCTACTGATCACAGAATACATCTGTCGATTCTATCGAAGTAGAGGATGGCTATAAGAAGTTTGAATATGTAGCATCGCTGAAGAAGAGTTACCGCAGTCCGGCTATCCTGGATGTGGTACAGAAGAATGTAGAGGCTGAAGGTGCCTTTGGTGAACCAACCTATGAGCTGGTTGCTGAAGATGGCACCAAGAGATTGATAGAACTATATAATAAGGAGAAAACGTTTACTCTGCCAAAGACTGCAAATGAGGATGCCTATACCTTCGGTTATCCTGTCTTCGTTCAGAGAGGCAACTACGAGTTCGACCTGAGTTTGTATGAAAAGTATTACAACCATGACGCAGATGCTCCTGTCAAGGAGTCAAAGGTGCCATTGGCAAACAATACGGTGAACATCACCAACCAGATGGGATTTGGTACTTCTGTCTATGTCACTGGTGACAAGGACGGTGAGGTATATGAGTCTTCTCAGACTGAAATCGAGCTCGACTCTTTAGGTCATGGAACCTACTCTTGGCAAGCCGGTTCTCCTAATATCCTGACTCCTTACACCCGTACGCTCACGATGAGCTATCCTATAGATGGTGTGGAGAAGAACTGGAGTGGCAACGGATTCCAGGGCATTGTCTTGGGACAGTTGACTTCGGGTAGCAACTTCGTGACCTCTGGTCCTGACGAGGTGATTATGATTCTTCGTGACCCAGCAGGTTCCGGATCAAATGCTTATATCGAGGAAGGACAGTCCTTCTCTACCACCAAGATGCGTGGCGGAACTATAAAATATGCCAATGAGACGAGCGTCAAGGCAAGCATGGGTTGCGAAACTACCATTACAACCGGTACGGCAGGTATGGGTGCTTTGGTAACTAAAGATACCAAAATAGAAGTGAAGAACGAGTTGGAAGTGGGAGTCAAGATTGACGAAGAGGTGAGAATGGGAAATACCACTGTCCAGACCATTACCACTACCAAGCGTATCTCTACCAGCGATCAGCCGGAGTATGTAGGCGATCAGGGTGACGTATTCATCGGTTCTTCTGTGAACTACAATTTCGGCAATGCCCGACAGGTAGGTATCTATGCGGCTGATGCTAATAGTGTGCCAGCACTGGAGAAACGCGATGTGATGAGCGTGGGTACTCGTTATGGTACTGAGTTCTCCTATACTCAGAACTATGTGGAGAACGTACTGCTGCCAAACTTCAAGAAGTTGCGTAACTCTTGCTTGGTACATGTGAACAGCTATGATGGCTATGTCAATAACACAGACAAGCCAGTTTATATCACCAAGTTGTCTAATACTGATTCCAGATTAGGCTCCAACAATAGTGATAAGAAAGTTTGGGGAGCCAAGGCTTCCAAGTCTGGTGAACTTAGCGGTGAGTCTTATAAGATGGTCTTGCCAAAGAGTGCATACAATGGTTCTCAATTGAAGGACGACTATGTGGCAAGCGATACCATCGCCTGGTATAATGCGCAGATTTCTGCATGGACACAGGTTTTGGCCAACAATGAGAAGGCAAAGGTGACTGCCATCGAGAATGCTGAGTACAAGCGTACGAACTATTCTTTTGATGCCGGTTCAAGTGTGTCCAGTTCTACCCAATCGGTGAACAGTAAGGATTTCACCGTGGAAAGCGAGACTTCGCTGCTGATTGTAGGTAGTGGAAAACTTGGATTTGCATTTGATGGAAATGGTGTTGAGGTTTTGACAAACGATGAAAAGGGAGGTGGCGCGACAACAAGTGATGGCAGCACCGAGGAGTCTTCTCGTGAAGTGGGCTTCTCGCTTGTAGAGACTGGTGATGCCGATGCACTTTCTATTGATGTCATCGATGCTCCTGATGGATTTGGACCTATCTTCTATACTCGTGCCGGACAAACCAGTTGCCCATACGAGGATGAGGTGAAGACCAAGTATTACAGACCGGGTACAACCATCCAGACAAAGACTGCTCAGGTGGAGCAGCCTCATCTCAGTGCCAAGGAAACTTCTGTGACAGGTGTACCAAGTGGCAAACCTGCTACATTTACCATCTACTTGCAGAATACCAGTGAGGCTGATATCGACAGTTACTTCAACTTGAATGTGGTCGATTCTTCCAATCCAAATGGTGCTGCTGTCAAGATGGACGGTAAGGATGTGACCGCTGGCCGTACAATTCTCGTACCAGCAGGTGAGACAGTAACCAAGACTTTGCAGATTTCACAGACCAATCCTGACATTTATGATTATAAGGATTTGCAGCTTCGTATGTCAAGCACCTGTGATAGCAATATCGAGGAAATCCTGAAACTCAGTGCCTACTTCCAGCAGACGAGCAGTGATGTCTCTCTGAAGTCAGCTGAGAGTGCCATCAATTTGGAGACTGGTACTTCGATGCATCTTACCATCAGCAATTATGATAAGAATGCTCGTGGTATGAAGAGCGTTCGCCTGCAGGTACAACAGCAGGGCAATCCGCAGTGGCTTACCGTGAAAGAGTGGGTAGTCAGCGAGAAGGAAGCGGCTGCTGATAAGAACAAGGGCTTGTTGCCTGATGAAGGTACATTCAATTATGTCTTCAGTATGGCAAACAATGATACTTATCCTGATGGACAATGGAATATCCGTACCATTACGGTGAGCAACTTCGGTGGTGAAGAGGTGACGAAGTCTTCTGAGGTCATTTCCTTCTATAAGGATATGGCTCGCCCACAGGTGATTAGCAATCCTAATCCATCTAATGGCGTACTTACCGCAGACAGCGAAATCTCCTTGACTTTCAACGAGGATATTCGTTCTGGTGCGATGAGCAAGGCTGACAACTTCTCTATCCAGGGAGAATTGAATGATGCACAGGTGGCTCATGATGTGGCACTGAATCTGACAGGTGGCGAAGGTGCCAAGACCAATGCCAACTTCAATTTAAGCAATAAGTCGTTTGCCGTCAATATGTGGATGCGTTACTCTGCCAAGGGTGAGGTATTCTCACATGGCACGAAGGCTGGCAGAATGACCGTGAGCGTGGCTGATGATGACAAGATGGTAGTTGATGTCAATGGACAGAAATTCACCAGCGACAATGCTTTCAAGAAGAATACCTGGCAGTTTGTCAGCTTCAGTTATGATGCAGAGAAGCAGACCTTCAATGCCAATTATGCTTATGATGCCTTTGATGTTGTCTTGTTCAACAATTTAAAGGTTGGTGAGTACAAAGGCAATGGTCCTGTCACATTGGGTGAGAAGATGCAAGGTCAGATACATGATGTCAGTCTTTGGAATCAGGCTCGTCCTTGGAGTGAGGCTCAGAATGAAATGTACGAGCGGAAGACCCGTTATAGCGATGGCTTGATGGGCTATTGGCGACTGGATGAAGGTCATGGTGGTTTGGCTACCGACTATGCTCGCAGTCGTAATCTCGTTTTGCCTTCTGCTACAGCCTGGTATTTGGCAAGCAAGAATTATGCACTTGCCTTGGACGGAAAGACCGTTGTGGCTGTGGATGCTTCCAAGATTGCCACAACCCATGAGGAAAGCTATTTGGCTGAATTCTGGTTCCGTGCTGAGGAAAAACAGAATGGCAAGGCGAATGTCTTCGGATTCAATAACAAGGATAAGTTCGACATATTTGTTGATGAGGCTGGTTTGCTCAAGATGAATGTGAATGGTGCTGATTATGCAATCGGTTCTGACAAGGTGACTGACAACCAGTGGCACCATGTAGCTGTCAATGTGCTGAAGAGTACATCTGGTTCTGCTACGGTTTATCTCGATGGTGTGGCTAAGAAGCAGATGATGGCTTCTGTTCTTCCTGCCATCCAGACAAGTAAGTTGCTCTTGGGTGGTAAGTATGATGGTGCTCAGGCTACGGATATGCTGAAGGGTGCGATAGATGAAATCCGTATCTGGAAGGGCCGCCGCATGGGTGATGTCATCAAGAACAATATGTATGCCCGTGTCAATAAGGCAAGTGATGGCTTGATAGCTTACTATCCTTTCGAGGAGGGTGGGCTTGATGAAGGTAATGCGCCTATCATCTTAGCAACGCTCTCTGACCAGAGTGCTACACAATCTGGGGCAGTTAAGCCTGTCAATGTGCCTGTAACTCTTGCGCCTACTTCTGATAATGTACCGGCATTGAAGTCTGTACCTGATAAGCAGAATGTAAGCTTCGAATATGTGGCAAGCGAGCGTAAGATTCTGGTAAATCTCACAGAGCAACCACAACGTATCGAGGGATGCACGCTGACTGTAACGGTCAAGAATGTACGTGACAGTCACAACAACTATTCTGAGAATGTGACATGGGATGTCTATGTTCGCCAAAACCAACTGGTATGGAAGCAGGATGAAGTAGAGACCGTGAAGCATGGTACAGAAAAGGTGAGCATCGAGGCTGAAATCAATAATAATAGTGGTACTACAGAGTCTTGGACTATAAGCGGTTTGCCATCTTGGCTCACTCTGGAGAATGAAACGGGCTATCTGCCTGCGCTCTCCAGCAAGAAGTTGACCTTTGTGGTTGATCCTGCTCTTGCCATCGGCAGTCAGGAGGCTACGATTTACCTGACCGGTAACTTGGGCGTACCAGAACCTATGGTTATCAAGGTGAACAGTACGAGTGTGGCTCCAGACTGGAGTGTAAATTCTGCAGATTACGAATTTACGATGAATGTCAATGGTCAGCTTGAAATCAATGGTGAGATGTCACAAGACGTGAATGACATCGTGGCTGCCTTCCGAGGTGACAGATGCGTGGGTGTGGCTAAGCCTGCTTACTTCTCTCGCTATGATGCTTACTATGTGCTCATGAATGTATATGGTAATGCTGAGGACAACGGCAAGGACTTGACCTATAAGGTATTTGAGGCTAAGACGGGTAGAGTTCTTCCGATGGTAGAGGTGAGCATGGACAAGGCGAACATGTTTGTGACCGACAATATCGTTGGTACCATCTCTTCACCTAACGTTTGGAATGCCCAGGAAAAGGTAGAGCAGATCCTGAATCTCAAGAAGGGATGGCAATGGAGCAGCTTCTATGTGAATCCTGATAATGGCAGTGCTGATGAACTTCTCGCTGGCATCAAGAATCAGGTGAACTATATGATCAGTGAAAATGGACAGTGGACTCCTACCAGCAATTCCATCAACGAGGTGGTAGCTGGCGAGATGTACAAAATCCAGGGCAATGCGCCTGTATCTCTGTCTGTTGTCGGTGATGCTATTGATGTTGCCAACGATCCTGTTGTCATCAAACCTAATTGGAACTGGATTGGCTATAAGGCTCCTGGATACGTTTCTATCGGCAATGCGTTTGCTGATCTCGAACCTCAGGAAGGTGATGTTGTCAAGAGTCAGACTGCTTTTGCTTCTTGGAACAGTAGTGAATGGGTAGGCTCTTTGGAGGCTTTGAAGTCGGGCGAGGGTTACTTGTATTATTCTACTCGTAATCAGCAGCAGACTTTCCATTATCCATCTGCAACTTCTTCTGCTGCCAGGGAAACCTCTATGGCTAAGAGCATGAGACTGGGTGGAGATGATGCAGTGAATGAGAAAACTGAGATTGCCCAGATGCATCAAGGCAACATGAACGTCATTGCCCGTGTGGTAGATAAGCATGGTGCAGTCCGTTCGGATGCCGTAGTCAGAGTGATTGATGGTGATGGTGAACTTCGTGCCTTGACTGATGAGGCTCATGCTGATCTTTATTTCATCACGATTGCTGGTGAGAACAGTGGTGCTAACTTGCGCTTCATCGTCAGCGTGGATGGAATGGAACAGGTGATTCCTGGAACCATGTTCTATCGTGACGATGCTATCGTGGGTAGTCTTGACCAACCTCTCGTCATCGATTTGGCTTCTACCACAGGTATTGGCTCTGTCAAGACAGATGAGGATAGTTCAGAAGCAACGTATGACTTAAACGGTAGGCGTGTGGCTAAGCATGCTATCGAGACTGTTGTCATTCGTGGTAACAAGAAATTCGTTCATCTTAACAAGTAAGATTTATGAGAAAATTCTTTTTAATATTATGTCTGGTTTGTGCGGCACAGGGAATGTCCGCACAGACCGACATTCACGACAAGTATTCTTCCAAGTCTGAGGCTTGTGAGGATGGTACTTATCGAAAGTCTGACGGATATAAGGAATTTGGTCAGATTGGTTGGGAGAAGGAGAGCGGCTGGCGCCAAATCCAATATCTTGACCGTTATGAGCGGGAACATCGCATATACAATACCAATTCTTTCTTGTACTGTCAGGTGATGTGGAATGATGTTCTCTTGGAAGATTGTGAGATTGTGGCTTTTGATTCGAAGGGCAATGTTGTGGGCAATCAGTGTCCTGAACCTTTTCCGCAGAAAGCAGGCAATCTGCATCACGTGGCCATCATGGCTATCTTTGGGGATACGCCTCAGGAGAAAATTACCTTTAAGGTAATCAAGGGTGCTGGTACGGTTGCGGATCCTGTCAGTGAAAAACAGGCTGAGGAAGTTCATCTGTTTGTTCCTAATGGAACGACGGGACTTGTTGATGCTGATGGGGATGGTCGTCTGGATACCTGGAAGCCTGTTGTGCTCCATGTCAAAGAAACGCCTACTGCTATCAGGGAGGTTTCATCAGACTCTGTGAAAGGTATAAACGACAAGATAGTCTATACTTTATCTGGCCAGCGCATCCACAAGGATGCAGTCTCTCCTGGTACAATCATATTGGTCAATGGAAAGAGATATTTAGTTAAATAAGTTGTATTCAGATCGTGTGCTTGCCTATGGCAATAAAGTGCCCTCAGTAAGGGCACTTTTGCGCCATAGGCAAGTTTTTTTCCTATCTTAGTCCTTTTTCTTCAACTCGTATAGGCATTTACCCTTCACCCTTCATCTTTTTGCCTGAAACCCCCATAAACACTGGGGTTCTGGAGGTGAAGGGCAAAAATTCACCCTTCACCACCCATCTTCACCCTTCACCGTTTGTCATCTGAATGTTATTTCTGCCTTAATAGAAGCCTGCGCTTAGTCTTCATAGAAGCCTGCTTCACTCTTCATAGAAGCCTACTTCACTCTTCATAGAAGTCTGCTTCACTTTTCATGGAAAGCCGGAAGATGCTAAAATAAATAACGGGTGGTGAAGAATGGCGAAAATTTTTACAAGACGAAGGGTGACGAAGGGTGATGAAAGGTGGTGAAGGGTGGAAATGAGTAATTGTTTGAGTAACCGTCTGAGTGTCAGTTGTTTATGTGGCAGAGGTGAAGGGTGAGGCGCTTTTATACAAACGAAACGCTTTCTCGCAGGCGAGAAAGCGTTTCTAACTTGTTATATCAAGTGTGGCCACTTGATGTTTTATAACTCATGTCCGAGCCTTTTATTTGAATGGCATAAACCAGTTTTCTGGATTGCTGAGGTCTATGCTGAGATTCTTGAATGCAAGCTTGTCACGAAGCCAGAGTGAACCGTAGTTGGTGCCCCAATAGCTGTCTGTGTTCTTGTGGCGTGCAATGCGGCAGAGGTCGCCATAGCGGGAACCTTCCCAAGCAAGCTCTAATGCCATTTCATCGCAGAGCAGGTCTTCTACACAGTCCTGGTTGATTCTCAAACTGTCTTCTGCTGTTGCATTAGCAGGATAAGCATGGCCCAACTGAGCCAACTTCTTGTCAATCTCATTCTGGAACTGATAACCCGAGCCATTGCCCATGGTAAAGCCAGCACCGCGAGCGTGAATACCCTGATTACCAAAAGAAACACCGTTGGTTTCACTTTCATCATCGAAGACGACACGGTTTTCTGGTGTCAGGAATGGCAAGGTGGTCTTGAGGAACTTGATGCCTTCCTGGGTCATATAGGTGGTGTCCTCTTCCAAGGTATGATTCCATCCATCCTTCAATACGGCGAATGCTACATCAGGATGTCCCATACGGTTTACAGCCTCAGCTAACTTCAGATAGATACCTGCTGTTCGGTACAATGTGATATTGGCATTGTAATACTTCAGGATGACCTTAGTCAATTCCACCTGTGTACTAAACTTCACTCTTTCGTATGAACTGTGGTAGCGCATATCACCGATAGAGGCTTTAGCGAAAATCAGGTTCTTGATATTGAATTCAGAACTGCCGTTACCGTTTCCATTTGCATAATAGAAGTCCTGACTGTTGCTCAAATTCAGATAGGCATTGGTTGGTTCAAGAGAAATTTTCTCGTTTACTTCCGTACCATCTGATGAAGTATAGTAATTGTAGCCGAAGAGACCTGGCAAAGCTGTAATCTCACCACGCAACTTATTGGTAGCCATTGCTACGTAAGTATCAGTTTCCAAGTCGCTCATATAGCAGACTTTCCAGTCTGATGTATTGGAAACCGTACAGTAGTATCCCATCTTTAATGAATTAGGGTAGCTATTGTAATCAGGACTGTAGGTCGGTCTTGCCATATAGTTGTTGACCGTCTCTTTGTTCTTCTTCAGGTAGTTGAAGTAGTGCTCAACAGCCTTTGCATAGTTGCCGGATTCCAGATACAGGTCTGCCAAGATCAATCTTACAGGAATCATCATCTTCGCTGTATTGACAGTCTTGTTGTTTCCTGCATCGTTGGTACCTGCCTCAAAGTTACCCCAGTTAGGTACTGGCAGATCTACATACTGCTCCAAGTCTGGAGCCAACTCAGCAGTAATACCATAGATATCTTTCTTCTCAGAACTTGCTGCATTCTCGATGCCGGCGATATCAGTCAACGGCTTGGTATAGAATGGTACCTTGCCGTAGTTGTGGGTCAACTGGAGATAAGCCCATGCACGGATAGCCTTGGCCTCTGCATACTCCTTCATCGCAACTTCACTGGAACCGGTAATCAGCGTGGTATCACGGTGAGCAATGTAGTAGTTGCAGTTGTTGATGATACGATAGTAAACGTATGCAGAATCGTACTTGTTGGTGCCAGAGTAATCGAAAGAAGCCAGTTTCTGCAAATCGGTTGAAGCGTCCTTCGTGGTGGTCAATAAGTCACCACGAAGTTCGTTGATAAGCACATTCTGGTCGATGGCCTGCTGTACACCCTTCAATATACCATTGATGTAGAACATGGAGTCCACTTTTTCATCAAGCGATGGATTGGTGATGTAGCGGTTGGATCCATCATCGAACATATCACTGCATGAGTTGAGTGTGATAGCAGCCATGAGTGCTGCAATAAAATATTTAATTTTTATCATTTTTTTATGCTTTGTGATTGTTGTACTTTTATTAGAGGTTGATCTTCACGCCGACAGTGAAGGTGCGACCTTGTGATACGCAACCTGTGTCAATGCCCTGGTAAAGAACTGCATTGGATACAGACATCTCTGGATCTCCGCCAAGATACTTGCTGATGGTGAAGAGGTTGTTTGCCTCTGCCCATACTTGAAGTCCCTGGAGCCATGAAGAGTTGACTGGTATCTTGTAGTTGATATTGAGGGAGCGGAGCTTCAGGTAGCTGCCATCCTCTATCCATCGGTCGCTGAAGCGTGAGTTGCCCATCTCGTCTCCATAAGAGATGCGAGGCATGTTGGTTACCTGGCCTTCTACTCTCCAACGGTCTGTCATGGCGCTGGTCTGGTTGTAGAAGTTATTGCCACCCTCGAGGATGCTGCGCTGATAGTTGTAGATATCATTGCCGATAGAGTAACCGAAGATGGCAGATAATGTCAGGTTGCCCCATGTAGCGTGAGCAAAGAAGTTACCATACAACTTAGGGTTTGGATTACCAATGATGGTCTTGTCGCTCTCATTGATGATGCCGTCGCCATTGAGATCTACGAAGTGCATGTCACCTGCCTTGAAATAGCTCTTGGCTCCGGTTTCATCTACCTGGTAGAGATAGCCGTCCTTGCCTGCTGCCTTTGCTTCTGCATCGGTAGAGAATACACCTGCTGTCTTGTAACCGTAGAATACGCCTGCACTGTGATTGACGAGTGTTGCGATGTTCTGGTTGCCGTAGATGCTGGATGTGTAGCCTACTGCTGCATTCTCCTGACCATTCAGGGCAAGGGTTGTGTTGTTAGGAAGCGACTTGATTACGTTCAGATAATGACCGATGCTTGCTCCTAATTCCAGAGTGAACTTGCGGCTGACGATAGGCTTGCCGTTGATGTGTACCTCTACACCCTTGTTGTCCAGACTACCCTCGTTGCTCCAGTAACTCTTCACACCTGCCACAGGAGTGGTGAAGTCCTTCAATGTAAGAAGGTTGGTGGTATGGTTGAAGAAGAAGGTGAAGTCCAAACCTAAACGGTTCTCCAGCCACTGGCTCTCGAAACCTGTATAGAAGCGGCGGGTCTTCTCGTAAGTGATGTTCTCGTTACCGATATTGTTGAGCTGTACGGCTGGAATATTGTTGTGCAGGAATTTCAACACTTCGAAGGATGTGCGGGCAGCCTTGTTGTTGATGTTGTCATTTCCTGTCACTTCATAACCAGCGTTGAGGCGCAAGTAGTTGAAGTTCTTGTTCTTTGGAGCCCAGTTCTCATTGGTTACTACCCAACCAGCCTGAATGCTTGGGAAGAAGCCCCATGCCACATCACCGATTCGCAGACTTGTAGCCTTCTTACCGAAGGTACTGCTGCTCTCCATAGAGGCTGCTACCTGCAGGAAGTAGCGGTTGCGATAGTTGTAATCAGCCTGGGCATACCAGGTGAGTGAGGTGTTCTTGTAGTCATTACCTGTGGCATCCTTGAAGTCCATGCTGTTGGATACGTTAGGCAACTTGTCATTACCGGCTGTACTATACTGACCTGTAGGGTTGTTCATCTCATAGTTGTAGCTGAGGTATCTGAAACCACCCATTGCCTTGAGTGAGTGAGCACCGAAGAGGCGTGTGAAGTCCAGACGGGTATCACTCATCAGGGTTTCTTCCTTAGCGAAGATAGAAGCTGACTGCGTCTGAACTCTACCCAAACCTTCTACATAGTAGGTAGGAACACCGCCCTTTGGACGATAGTAACGCTGGGAGTTACGGTTCAGCGTATAGTTGATGTTCTCTCTCAATGTCCATCCACCCTTGAATTCAAACTTAGGAGCCAGACGGATATGGAACATAGAGTTCTCCATACGGTTCTTGTTGTTGCCGCTACCATTTTCCAACAAGGCTGTTGGGTTTGCCAATGAGAGGTTCTGATTCAATGGAGTCAGGAAGTCATCTGCATCTGCCAATGTAGAGGTCAACTCGCGGGTTGTATTGTTGTAGAGGTATGGATTCAGGATAGGAGCCTTGATCAGCGCGAGGAGGGTAGGAGATGTAACGGTACCCTTGCTGAAATCGCTTGGTGCTCCATCGTCGAATACATCACGGCTCAACTTGACATAGTCGATGTCAAACTGGGTTGAGAAGAAATTCTTGATGATGCTCAGGTCACTGTTGAAGCGGATGTTCACACGGTTGAAACCATTCTTCTTCACGGTGCTCTGTCCGTCTGTATAGCCGAGTGAGAGGTTGTACATACCTACCTCGTCACCACCCATCACATTGATGCTGTAGTTCTGGCTCAATGCAGTCTCATATACTTCCTTGCTCCAGTCTGTATTATTATGGTATGTCTTATAATAATAGTTGTTTGGATCTGTGGTCAGGAAGTTGAGAGAACCCTTTTCCAAGAACTTGTCAATCTTAGGATAGGTACTGAGCATTTCGGTAGCGTAGCTCATATACTGGTCTGCATCCATCACATTTGGCAGTCGTGGCACCAGGTTGACACCCATACCGATGTTGGCATCGATACGTGTAGCGATGGTTCTACCGCGGCGGGTCTCCAGTACGATGACACCATTGGCGCCCTTGGCACCATAGATGGCAGTACCATTCTTCAATACGGTAACCTTCTCGATGTCGGCAGGATTGATGTTCAGCAACTGGTTGTTGAACATACCTGTCTGAAGTGAAGTTCCGTCGTATTGCATGTCCATAGGCACACCATCCACTACAATGAGAGGCTGGGCGTTGGCATTCAGGGAGTTCAGACCACGGATAAACATGGCAGAACCGATGCCAGGCGCACCAGAGCGCTTGACGGTGCGTACATCAGCACCCAATTTCTCGCCGATGAGGTCTTCTATGGAAGTCTGTGTACTTACCTGTGCTTTCAGGCTTGCCTCGTTGCCCAACTTCGTACCGTTGGTGTACATCTCGTTGAACTTGTCGCTGAGCATCTTTGCCTGAATGTTGTTGACACCTGCGATAGATACCTGCTGGCTTGCATATTGTGAGGTAAACAGATAAAGCGAGGTGGTGAAGGTAGGCACCTTGATCGTGAAGGTACCGTCCTCGTTGGTCATGGCAGCATAGCGAGCATTTCCAAGTGCCTGGATCTGCACACCGCTAAGAGGCTTGCCGGTGGCAGCATCGTAGATGGTACCAGATACCTCTTTCATCGGATAGTTTGGCTGCTTTTTGTTTACCGTTTCCTTCGCTCTCTTTTCGGCGTTGTCGGTTGTCTCTTGGGCATTGATTTCAGCAGCTACTGCCATCAAGCCCATTATAGCCAATATTCTGAAATTTATCATTGTCTTCAATTGTTGAGTTCGTGTTATTAATAGGTGTATGAATTGAGATCCCAGAAGATTTCTGGCATTTCATCTTTATATTCTTCACCACTTTCTCCGTTCAATGCTTTCTGAGCCTGATAGTACTTCACGGCTTCCATAGGAACTAAGGTGATGCCTGCGATGCGCAGTACTGCACTCTGGTTTTTGACTGCACGGTCTCCACTACGTATGTTGAATACTGGATATGCTACAGGGTCTGTGAAGTTGCTCAGGTTGCGGTAGCAGAATGATGGATTGAATACACCCATGAATTTGCTCACAATCTTGGATTTCTCGTTCGTACCATAGTCGAATACTACTGATGCCTGGTTGGAAGAAACGTTGAAGTCTTTCTTCAATGGTACAGGAGAGAATCTGGTCAGTGTTCCACCCGCAGCATCGTTCTGGAACGAACGTACCTGGAGCTTCTGTGAGGTTACCTCTGCTTCTTCATTGGTGATGTTGGCAGGTACCATTGTCAGATATACGGCGTATGGAGTGTACCACATTTCTGGTATATAGAAGTAAACCTCTGGCACTGCACCCAGGTTGGATGTTACCTCATAATACTGGTTGGCGTGCATGGATCCTTCTACCTTCTTGTTTCTGTTGTCGCTGCTTACTGCTACGTTCTGGTTGATGGATACTTTATCCACTGCTGCCTGGAAATTACCGTTCTGTGCTCTCAGGTGGATGATAGGGCACCAGCTGTCCCAAGGCTTTACGCGGAGTGAATCTGTAATCCATGCGTTACCGTTGCTCATCACTTTCTTCTCTGCATTCACAAACAGATCCTTGGCATCATAGACCAAACGGCTGTTCTCACTGTTGTAGTTCAAGGTGTTGCAGATTACGTCGCCTGTTGTACTCTTGATGGAGTCGGTAGCTCCAGTAGGAATATCACCCTTCTGGAAAGCAGGGTTGATGGTGTGACTGTAAATCAGAGGCCTCAGGATAGATGTTGTAGTATATAATTCTGTCAGACTATCTGCATCTAAGGTTACGGCACCAGCCTGATTGTATTCCAATACGCCTGTCTTATCGTTGTTCTTCACGGTGAAAGGCTTGATGGATTTCGGATACTTATAATAAGACTTTACTTTATCATAAGCCGCTTTCCATGCCTTGTCTGTAGGAACAATCATGGTATAGGTACTGTCCTCTGTGGTCAGTTTGGAGTTCAGGTAGATGAACATCTTGTTGCTCTCTACATATACGGTATCAAGATAGGTCATTGCTCCATCCTTGATAGGACCCTCGATACTGTTCTCCTTGTCGATTTCGCGCTTCATGGCACTCTTGTAGAGCTGGGCAAGACTGGTTGTGTTCTCATTGCGCAGGAACTCTTCATAGAAGTTAGGGCGGAAGTCCATGTAACTGCTCATCAGATGTATGATACCGTTCTTGCCTAACATGTTTGTGCTGTCGAGTGCGATATTGCCCAATGTATAGCGTCCATTGCCTTGGAATGCCATTACCTTCTTGTTGAGCAGGTGGACACGCTCATTGATCTCACCAGTAGCTCTATGGTAACCGCGGGCGATATGGTTGTTGAGGAATTCTGCCTTCAGCAAGCTGTCGCTCATGGCATTGTATTTCTCAAAGTCGAAAGCGTCGTTGCTTGGTGCCCATACGGTGTAGCTCTGGTTGGTGGACAAAGCCTTGTCGTAACCTACCTTTTCCATCAGTGCTGCAAAGTTGCTGAGCTTTGGGTTGTTGCTGATTTGCTCCCACAGTGTCTTGTCTGATGCACCGGAGCCGTCAGTAGTTACGTCATAATGGTCATCCCAGTCGGTGCAGCTCTGGAAACCCAAAGCTGCTACTGCTGTCATTATTATATATTTTACTTTCATATCTTTTGTATTTCTATGTTTGTTTTCTTGTTAGAATACATTCACTTTTTAGAATACATCCTCTGTCAGAGTAGGGTGGTTATACACGCTTACTGGAACTATTTCGATGTAGTCAAGCTCAAACTCAGCTTCTGTATTCTCTGGCATGGCTGTCTTGCAGCGGAACCAGTTGTCCTCACCTTGTTTGAAGAACTGTTTGGTTACGACACGGCGAATATGTGGCTGACGGCTGATGTTCGTACGGGCTGTACCCTCAGCTCCCTTCTTGTAATTACTGAAGTAGTTAGGACCTCTCATCCATCCACGGTTATGCATTGACTTGTCGGTCGCTGCACCTAAGTCGCCGTCCTTGTCTGGGTCTGTCCAGCCGATGGTAGTTGACTCGATGCCCTCTCGCTGGTCGAGTGGAATATCGCAGGTAGTCATCTTGGAACGGTCTGAAGAGTGACCCAAAGAGAACTGTACCATCGTACGGTGTCCGGTGATTACATAGCCGAAGCGCAATTCGTAGGTACCGTCTTTTGGAACTGGTGGCAACTTGATGGCAAAGTCGTAGGCTCCTCTTACGAACAACTCGTCGCCCTGATAGTCCAACCAGCAATCCCAGTCTTTGATAAAACCGTTGTTACCGGTCTTTGCTTCGTCCTTGGTCAGATAATATACACGGGATGACTCACCGTTGTAGATAACCATGTTCTCAAAATAACCTTCTGGGATACGGATGGCACCAATCTTGCGGTCGTTGCGACCGTATCTTGAAGAAAGCTCCTGATATGAATAACCTCTGATCTGATTGGTCATACTTTCATCAAACAATGACATGAACTCGAAACGCATACGCTCGTTGAGTACATTGTTTGGTACTTTTTTCTCGTAGCGTAGAATGCCATTGATAGGATGAATCCAGCCATTGGAAGCCTGGCGGGAGAGTGCTGAACCGCCAGCTACTTGGATACCATCTTCTACAGGTGTATTTGCAGTTTTATATGCATCCTTAGAGTTGGCACCCGGTGTGCTGGTCAATGTAGGATTGTTCAATACACGGTTGATCCAGATTGAACTGACGGCACCGTTTTCCTTTACACCTGTCAGCTTGAACATGGTGTATGGCAATAAGGTACGTACATATTCATATACATCTGCATATTCCAACTCGTTGTATGAGTAAACCAACTTATCCATAGAAAGTGAATATTTCAGGATGTGGTAGCGGAGGAACATGTTCAATGTATTCCACTGATTGGTATAGTCGGTACCTGTACTGATCTTGATTTCTGGATGATCTTCCAAGTAGCTGTACCAGGAAGCGCAATCCTTGTACCACTCGTTAGCCTTGGCTGCCAACTCTTTCCAGTTGGTAATACCTTTATTCTGGAGTACCTTGTCGGTCTCTGCAAATACGGTGAATCCCACCTTGCAGGTTGTAGGATACTCTGCAAAAGGATATTTGGTTTCTGGATCGATGGTAAACCAGTTGATACCGTTGGTACGGATATGCTCCTTCAACACCTCATCCAGACCCGTCTGCTTCAAGGCATCGCACCAGATACTATAGATACCCATGTTCTCCATTTCGTCTATAATATAATTGGTAGAGCGGTAGAAGAGTTTGTCGATGGTATGAACCACACCGTTTTCCACCTCGTGGTCTTTGTTGATGATCTTGGTGGTTCCATCGATGGTGATGTCGTCACCCACACGCTTTGGTGAGTGAGTGTTACCGCCCATCATGGTGATGTCCGAACCTGCCAGCAAATCATTGCTTGTCTTCTTCAGACCCGTAAGGTGTGCCTCTACGATATCTTTGCAGAGTGAGTCACGTTTCTCGGACTTCCAAAGGCGATCTATCGTGTTTCCCTCACTTACATCACCTGTATAGAGTCCATTGTGATTTGCAGACTTTTTATCTTCCCACAATTCTTTGATATATTCTTTTACCGCCTCGTTGGTTGGAGCGAAGCAGGTATAGGTTCCGTATGCAGACAAGCGGTCTGACAAACCAGCATACTCTGTTATCTTTGCGAAATCCGAAAGAGTGGAATCGCTTCGCAAGTAGTCGGTGATGGTTTCACCGGTGAAAGTATAGAGGTTGCTTTCATCTATTTGCTCGGAGCATGAAGTGAAGGCGAGTGCACCGAATGCTACACCTGCTACCATGCCACCTATCTTATGAATGAACTTTGTCATAAAGCTATACTTAATTATGAATTTCTTGAATGTTATTCTTCTGTTCTCTCAGAACTTTGTGTCTCTACCCAAACAGGATTCTGGTGAATCAGCTTGTTGGTCTTGGTCTCACTGTTCAGGATAGGCCAGTAGAGATGTCCCTCGTTTTTAAACTTGTATAGGTTTGTACTATATTTGGTAGCGAGGATGTCCTTGAAATTGTTGCCCTTGTTGGCAAGACTTGGCAGATTACTGCCGTTAGGATCTATCTCGTAGAGCGTCTTGGTAGGATCAACACCCGTCATGTGGCGGTAACAGTAGCGCACCAGGTCAAACCAGCGCTTACCTTCATAGCAGAGCTCGCGTCCTCTTTCCTGGAGGCAAAGCAATTCCATCTTGTCTGCCTTGTTGTAGTTGTCTTGATAAACCAAGGTGTCCTTGAGTGCCGTCGTACTGATAGAACGCTGGTTCACAGCCTGGATCAGGGCAAATGGATTCTTCAGTTTGTTGGTTTCTGTACCTGCTAATTGAATCTGAGCCTCTGCCTTCATCAGCATGACGTCTGTGATGCGGTAGATGATCCAGTTCTGGTCGAACTTGTCGAAGTCACGGAGTGGTTGGATATAGATACTACCTTTCTTTCGGGTTGGAATGTCGTAAATGGCATTTTCTTTGTTCATCATCTTCTTCACCTCATAAGAAGAGTAGTTGTCATCATTCACACCATAGCTGCTGTTGTAGAAGCGGTAGTCGTTTTCAGACTGGAAGTATGTTGCCGTAGAAGCACTCTTGGTTGCTGGAGATGGATTGTCGCCGATGGCACCACCCACTGTAGATGTACCTACCATCATACCGTAGCCAGACTCCTGCTTCTCCCACTTTAAGTAACTCTTGCACAGTAGGGTGTTTGAGTTCTTCTCTCCGTCAAACTGAAGTTCGAGGACGCTTTCAGAGGAGTTACCTCTTACGAAGTTATAGTAGTCAGCCCACAGACCTTTATATAAGTAGTACTGCTGTCTGCTGTTGCGGTAAACTGACTCCTGGCTGGTGCCCTTGATGTTAGCCTCGAAATAGTTTCTGTGGGAGTTGATGACCTTGTCTGCATGGTCAATACATGCCTGATAATACTCTTGGCTCTTGGCAGCATCTGTACCGCTCCAGAGAGAAGCTCTCCAGAGATATACGTCTGCGAGAATGGCATTGATGGCATCCTTGCTGAGGAAACCGGTTGTTCGCCAGTCGTCCTCTCCGAAGATACCGTAATTGTAGCAACCCTTCTCTGCTTCTTTCAGGTCTTCGATACAGAGCTGGAGGGTAGAATCTGGTGCCAGCTGGCCGTCCAACTTCATGTCGTCTGTATTTTCGTATGCCTTTGTCACGTAAGGAATATCGCGGAAGGCACGAACCAGATAGAAGTGGCAGAGGGCACGCAAACCTAACATCTGGGCACGGGCTGTCTGGTAGTCACCCTCGGTGAACTCAGGGTCTTTCTCCATCACCTCTGGGGCATGAGCCAATACGATGTTACAGGTATTGATGACATTATAGAAACATGCCCATGAGTTGTAACCGCTACTTGGGTATAAATCTCCTTTGGAAATATCATCCAATGTAGTGTTTTTCAGTGAAGGATGTTTCTTCAACTCGTCTGAGCGGTAGTCACCCCACATAATCATTCTTTCTATGATTCCTCCATTAATCATGGCGGTGTAAGCGCCAGTTACCACCTGTGTGACATCATCTTTGGTCTGCCAGAAGTTCTCGCCGATTGTCTTGTCGGTAGGATAGATGGTCAGGAAGTCATTGCATGAGCTAAGCGACAGCATACCTAAGGCTGCGACGGCAAAACTCTTGACGATATTGTTTATTTTATTTTTCATTGTTAGTCTCTGTTTTTGTGTTGGATTAAATTCCGATTCTCATGCGGAGGGTGAACGATTTGCTTCGTGGTGTCTGTGAACTGTCTGAAGCAAAGTTCCAACCGTTGTTTGCATGCTCTGGGTCTGTACCGCTATATTTGCTCCAAACGAAGATGTTCTGACCGCTCAAGTCGAATCGCAAGGTATTCAGACCTACGCTCTTGAGGAACTTCTTTGGAACATCGTAGCTCAGACTGACGTAGCTGAAACGCAGGAATGAGGCATCCTCCACGTAGCGGTCGCTACCGAGCCAGTTGTAACCGTAGTTGTAGAGTGCGCGTGGAATTTCTGTCATGTCACCGTTCTTGCGCCAGCGCCAGTTTACGGCTGTACTCTGGTTGGTGGTGTCATACATCTTTTCTACTCCCATTCGTGCAAAGTTTACTACCTTGAAACCGGTACGGTAAACGAAGTTGGTACGCAATGACCAGTTGCCATAACGGAAGGTGAAACCGAAACCTCCTGAGAACTTAGGATTTGAGTTGCCTAAATAAACCATATCCAATGAATTGATGGTACCGTCGTGGTTGACATCTTCGTAAATCACATCACCACCGTCAAACTTGTAGGTCTCACCACCGTCCTTGGAGTTGTAGGTCATGCGCAAAGGCTTACCATCGGCACCTGTAATCACCTTGCCGTCTCTGTTCAGGGCGATAGGAGCTGTCTTGCCGGCTGGCAGGAAGCGGTTGTTGAGGTAATCCACGAGGTCGTTGTTGTCTCTGATCATGATCTTCTCGTTGCCCTCCATGACATAACCCTGGCGACGTAAGTTCTCCAGATAGTCATAGGAATACTGATATACGCCCTTGTGGCGCAAACCGAAGATAGAACCTAAGGCATTACCCACCTGGATACGCTTGAAGTATTTACCGCGGCTATCTGCAGACCAGTCCTCGTTGATACCATCGAGCACGGTCTGATCCATCTCTGTAATCTTGTTGAAGTTCTGGGCTACGTTGAAGCTGGCATCCATAGAGAACTTACCTGCCTTGATGAACTTCTTGGCAGTGATGTTGAATTCCCAACCCTTGTTCTCCATAGAACCGATGTTCTTCCATGCCAAAGTGGTATAACCAGTCTGAGAAGAAATGGCAACGCCTGGGTTCAGCAAGTCCTTGGTCTTCTTATAATAGTAGTTGAAGTCAGCCTCAATCATGTCGTCGAAGAGTCCTAAATTGGCACCTAAGTTCCATGAGGTGGTCTTCTCCCATTTCAGGTCGCTGAGCTGCAGTCCATCTACACGGGTAGAAGGAAGCAGGGTATTGCCGTTACCATACTGGCTGCCGGCTGCATATTTCGCATACTGCAGATACTCGCTGCTTGGAGTTCTACCGTTCACACCCCATGATGGGCGGAATGCCAACATAGAGAGCACCTTGCGAGACCATTTCATCCAAGGCTCGTCGCTGATGTTCCAGCGGACTGACATACCTGGGAAGTAACCCCACTTGTTGTTGTCACCGAAACGGGTTGTACCGTCGGCACGTACTGTAAAGTCGGCATTGTAACGACCCTTGTAAGACAAGTGTGTAGAGAATACGCCTGCCATGCTGCGCCACTCACCATTGCTGGTGGACATGTTGGAGATTTCGGCAGGAAGGGTAGGAGATTGTGCACCCAATGGCAACTTGCGCTCACTTACGTTCTGACCATAGCTGGTACCAGAAGTCAACTCCCAACGACCCAACATCATCCAGGCTATATCTTCATTCTTGAACTTAGGAGTGAAGATCAGCTGGTGACGGGTCTGGAACTGGAATGAGTTGTAGTCATCCATTGTATAGAGGTTGTAGTTATTGTCCTTCCAACCGTTTGTGCTCAACGAACCTGGGCAGTAGGTTGGATTACTCTTAGAGAAGATATCCAGATATACCTGACCTTCGTAGTCGAGACGGGTCTTGTGGTCGTCATTGCCTAAGAAATAGTAGTTGATGCGGAAGTCAGGAGTGATACGGTAGGTACTCTCGTTGTTCCATGCCAAGTTGGCGATAGCCACAGGGTTACCGATATCGCGTACCGACTTCAACTGGAGAGAAGAGGTTCCGCTGATGGATGAACCATATTCGTCCTTTTCTGCTGAAGGCAGCATGATGTAGTACTCGTTGGTGTCGATGCCGTTACCATCCTCACGGTAGATACTCATGTTAGGAGCCATGGAGAGGGCCTTACCCAAAATGTTGGCATAGCTCTTCTGGTTCTTGGTATATGTCAATGGGAACTCGGTGGTGAACTTCAGTTTGTCGCTCACATAGTATTCCAAGTTCAAACGGGTAGAGAAACGGTTCAATACCTGCTTGATGATGGTACCGGTCTGATGGTCATAGTTGGCAGAGATACGGAACACAGCCTTTTCACCACCACCCGAGATGGTGAGACCATGGCTCTGGTTCCAGCCGGTCTGGGTTACTGCCTTCACCCAGTCAGTATTGTCGTTCCAGTTGTTGTACTCAGCCCAACTCTTGTTGTAGTTCAACTCATTGATGTTGGTGGTAGCAGAAGGATTCTGTGTAGGGTTGTAGAGTTCCTCCTTCATCAGCATGGTATATTCATCACCCGAGAGGAGGTTGTAACCCTTAGGCTGCCAGTTGCCCTGAAGTGAGAAGTTGTAGTCGATACGGATCTTACCGCGCTTACCGCGCTTGGTCTTGATACTGATGACACCATTGGCACCACGGGCACCCCAGATAGCGGTAGCAGCGGCATCCTTCATGATGTCGATGCTCTCGATATCGTTCACGTTGATGGAAAGCAAAGAACTGTAGGTCTCCTCTGTTGCGGTTGACCAGTCTGTATCCTTGGCATCTGGCACGTCCATGATGTTACCGTTGACAACGATCAGTGGTTCTGAAGAACCGTTGATGGTGGTTACACCACGCATACGCATGGTAGTACCGGCACCGAGGTTACCGGAGTTGGCTACGATGTCGAGACCGGCAATCTGACCCTGCAATGCCTCATCGGCACTGGTGAAGGCAAGACCATCCACGATATCCATGTTCATGGTCTGGGTAGCAACAGATACCTCGTCCTTTGGGATGCTCAAACCATCACCGCGGAAACGCTGCTTGGCAGTTACGGTGACTGTTCCCAACTCGTTGGCGTCCTTGAGCTGTACCTGGAAATTGGTCTGCGAACCGATGACCTGTGAAAAGGTCTTGTATCCTACGTAGCTGACAACTAACTTGTTCTTCGGGTTCTTGATAGCTAACTGGAAGTTACCATTCACATCGGTAATCGTAGCGTTCACGTTACGGTTGTTGGCATCTTTCTCTATCACATTACAGCCGATGACAGGACCGAACTCATCAGATACGGTACCTGAGATACGGTGGTCTTGAGCAGAGATTGTCATAGCGCTGCATAAGGCACCTACGGTTATGTATGTTCTTATATTGTTCATTGTGTTATAAGCTTGGTTGTGAAATTATTTGTAGAACTTGATTCCATGCTTCTGTGCATAGTATAGGTTCTTGAGATTCTTCAGGCGTGCCTGGTTGGCTTCAGGGGTATTGCTGGCGAAACCGTCGTCGTAACGTTTGCTCCTGCTGAAGTAGAGAGGCTTTGAAATCTCATGGATGGCTGTGAATGAGGATGTTTCTATAGCACCACTCTTGAAGATGTAGTCACGAGCCATGAAGTTGACCAACTTGTCGCCATTTGCATTGATGATGACTGGGTCGTCACCGCCTTCGTCAGTTACATACAACTTGCCGCTGCCACCTTTGACTTTGAGTCGTTTGTAGGCAGAACCGATGGTGCAGGAGGTCATGTATGATCTGTTGCCGTTTTCTACTTCCTGTGCATCTCCGTAGTCGATGGTGTTGTCGGCATAGAGTGCGAAGTCTTGAAAGTGATAGCGGATGAAGTTTCGGATAGCTTCAGCCATCTTCAGTGCCTTTGCCTTGGCATTCTCGTCATTTGCTGAAGCATTGTCCATCACTTCCTGTACCTGCTCCCAGGTTGGGAGACCGTTATGGAATGCCAAGTCCATGGCTTTGTTGTCTGGTGCATACAGCGTGTAGTTGTATGTGTTGTAGAAGTTGACGTTCTGGTCGAGACAGTCGTACTTCTTGTTTTCTGTTGTATTGCTGGCAAAGACATCACTGAATACGGTAAACTGCTTCTGTTCGTCTTTATTCATACCGATGCTGGTCAGCAGATTGCTCAGATTGGCTGGTGTACACAAATCCAGGAACTTAGAGAACTGGCTGTTGTCATTGAGACAACCATATACACTGGTCTGTGGAGCCTGGATAAGGTGGTCGATGACAAATGCCTTACCATTGCTGTAGCTGGTAGCTTCCTTGATTTCTGAAACTGGATAGCTGTAGGTACTGCCTGCAATACCATTAATCTGTCCACCGCTTACTACGTTTCCGCCGATGTGACCTCCGTTGATGGCAATCTCACCGCCATGCTTGGTCTTGTAGTATTTATTGGTTACACCTATGTTGTCCTTGGAAACGGACTGTGAAAGTGATACGGTATGATAGTTCAGAATGTCAATCAAGCGGTCGGTAACTGCGCCCAACTGAACGATTGTTGAGTCTGAACTGATAGAACCTGTAGCTGGATTGTATTTGAATGCAGATACAGAGATATTCTTGTCCTTATGCACATCTTTATAATAGAAGTGGAGTACGCGAGGACCATCCTTGTAGTTCTTACCTAATGATACTGGATCTACATAATACATGTCGAAAGCTCTATTGCTTGGCAGGAACATCGCATAGTTGGCTGAGCTGGCACGCAGGTAGGCATAGTAGTTTACCTTCAGCATGTCCTTGTCCTGGATAGCCCAGTTGATCACACCTAAGTCTCTTGCCTTGCGGAGCAACGCTGGTGTAGATACGATATTATATGAAATAGGTGGAATCACTCGGTTGAGCATGTAGATGGCACCATTGTTGGCGATACGTACATCGTAGGCATTCTCTTTCTTGATGACATCTTTCAATGTGAGTCCGATTGGGTCACTCGCCTCGTCCATGATGGTACCGAACTTGCTTGGTACTGACTGTACGAAGGATGCGTTCATCATATTGTTGACGAATGAACGGATGATGTTGGCAGGAATACTGTCTAAGTTCTCGCCGAAATTCTCCTTGGTGAGAGGCTTCTTGGCATAAAGTCCAAGAATGTTGTAACCACCATTGGATGGATTGAGGAAATAGTCTTCTACTGCTTCATCATCAGGAACGAACATCGCACCCATATCGGCGAGCATCGTGCCGTATGTGCTGTAATACTGGTTCCATCCCGGGTCGAAGTTGAGAAGCATATCCTGTGCCAATGCCACCTGTTTTGGATCTCTCTGAAGAGCAACTGCTCCCTGAGAGCGCTCGCTGAAATAGCGCCACTGGAAAATGGAGTCAATCATTGGCTTGCCATTGAGGAGGGCATTGTCATTATAGTTTAAGGTGGTCTGGGCATCATAGTATGGAGCACAGAAACGGTCGAGCATGCGGTTGAACCACTTGGTATCCTTGCTCTCTCTGATCATCTGCGCCATGTTGCCTGGAGGTACGATGACACCGTCAGTCTGGTTTACATAACCGTTCTGACAGGTTACGTCCTTAGCTATAATCTTGTTCTTGAAGATAAAGGTACCACCCGACTCGTATGGTCTTCCTGTGATGGCAGCAAAGTCTTCGCTGTTGATACCATTGTTGAGCATCTGCTCCTGGGTAAAGTGAACCATCATAGGACGGGTGTTGTCCATTACTACGTCGATTCCACCTTTTATATATGGAGTCCAATAAGAGTTGTTGGCTGGCAACTCAGAAGCCCATACATGATAGATGGTGTCGGTAGCGTTGGCAGAGGTCTGGTGTTTCATGGCAATGCCTCGGGTAACAGAACTGTTGGAACTTTCCACATTGGAAAGCATTTCCGTCAGGATGGCATTGTCAAGGATAGAAGTGTAGAACAGTTGTTTCTTCATGGACTCTGTCAAGTCTTCATACGACTTGGCATTCCATTTGTTGTTCTTGAAGAACTCGTTGAATGCAGAGTCATTAGCTGCAAACACAGTCTTTGAACCTGTTTTTGACATGACCTCCTTGTATCCAAGGTCATCAATCAGGCGAAGATAGGTTTTGAATGTACCATGAAGACTACTGGCTTCACTTGGATTTTCCAGCTCTTCATAGATACTCTTACCCAAATTCGTCGGGATGTTGCCCTTGTCGTCGAGATCGTAAGAGTCAGTACATGCATAGAAGCCTGAGATGGCTAATGTAGCGCATATACCGAGCATCGCATGACGCGATTGATTGATAAAGCGGTTGCTCATGTTATTGTTTATTTTGTTGTTTAGAAGTTTCAATGTGTTGATGTTTAGATTTCTCCTTTTAACAGTTATTTGCTATCTTAAACGAAATTTATTCTGCAAATAAAGCCCTCCGATGGTGCTTGTGCAGGCGGAAAATTCCACGCTTTACCGGATTTGGGTATAGGTTCAGTTTCATTTCGATTGAATCAAATTTTGTTGTTAGGATACTTTCGTTAGTTATTTTGGGTGCAAAGATAGTAATACTTTAATTAAATAATGCTATTTTTATTGAAAAATCTCTCCGCGTTAACGAAGATTAACTAAGTGTTTTGTTTAACTCTTGAATTTTCTTGTTACCTTTTTGGAACAATAAGCGTTAAAATTACACTATTATATAATGTATATTCCTGCTTTTATGTAGTTTTCACACCCATTTTGGTTAAATAATCTAAAAACTAAGCATTTTTTTCGCTTAAAAACTTGTATGTTACGGTTAAATTACTAATTTTGCAACCAGATAAAACTTTAATTAAATGAAGCTAATAACTTCATCAACCTATTAAACCAAAAAATAACGCATGGACAAACGTTTACTTTATTCAGCAGTTTTGGTTGCTTCATTAAGCACCAATTATGCACAAGCTCAGGTGAATGATCCTGTTCTTCCAGATCCAGTACAGTTGAAACTGGATGGTACTGATACCGTAGCTATCAAGAATATCTTGGCAGACAAGTGGCTTACCAAGGGTAATGCTTATGGCACCCAGACAAGTTTGGGAGATTCTGGTCTTGGATTTGTTATCGTACCTAATAAGGGTGATGACGGTCAGCCAAATGGTACCTATTCTTTCTGTAATGATAGATCTGGTAAGTTTGGTGATTTCTCCAGTAAGATATTCCTTAACTCAGTAGAGGACGAAATGGGTGGTAACTCTTATGTTGATTACAAAAATCAGGATATAGAGAGAACCTACTGGAAAGTTATACCAAATGGTGCTCAATTTAGATTCCAGTCTAACATGTATCCAGAGACTTATGCCGGATACAATCCAAGTGATACTGGTCTCGATGGCAAAGGTGAGACTCCTGTAGATGGTCTGTTCCGCCCAGCATTGACAGAAAGCAGCGAATATGGTCTTGAATGGGCTGCTTATCCTTATACTTATTTCTATCGCTTAGAGAAGTTGAAGGATGCGATTAACTCTGCTATTGATGAAGGATTAGATGTATCTGCTGTAGAAGCTATCTACAATAATCCTAACGCTGCATATTGGCAGCTGAAGGAAGCTTCTCGCATGATTAATGATATTAGAAGAAATAAGGCAATGGCTGAAGCTACGGCTGAATCTCCTGTAAATATTACAGAATATGCTCCAGATGCCAATTGCGATGCTTTGACTGGTTGGACTCATGATTGTATATATGATGATACGGGTGATGTTGGTCATGGCGGTCATGGTACCAATTGGCAGACAAATTCTCATGCATATACTGCACCTGATGGCTACCAGACAGAGAAATTTATTGAGCGCTGGGTGCATGGAAATTCTGACCCTGTAACAGGTACCGAAGAAGTAGCTGGTGCTGGCCGCCTCAGTGATGGTGTTCTCTCTCAGACTTTGCACAAACTGCCTGCGGGTGGTTACAAGGTGACATGCTATGCGATGGCAACCCAGCAGACTAAGGGTGATGACTTTAAGGTAGAGGGTGTTTCTGTATTCGCAGATACTAAGAGTACTCCTAACTCTCAGGTTGTAGCTACCAAGGCAGGTGTACCTCAGAAGTTTGAATTCCTCCTGGATATCAAGGAAGGTGAGGACTTGACTATCGGCTTCAAGTTGGATAAATGTACTGCTAACTGGGTATTCGTAGATAATTTCCAGATTGAGTATTGTGGTCCAAGCTTCAAGGCTATGAACTTGAATGATGTGCAGAAAGCTGCAGAAGACCTCGATGCTAAGTTGGCTGGTGTTAATGCATGCCCTACTTATACCGATAAGGCTGCTGAACTCATCGAAAGCGCAAGAGCGATGACTGAAGATGGAACTTCTGATGAGGAAATCAATGCCATGAAGAAGAATCTTTCAGATGTCGCAGCAGAGATTGAAAAGAGTTCTGAGTTGTATGCGGAATTGGAAAATCTGAATACAACGATAGGAGAATTCTTGGCATTAGATCCTGCTGGAGATGAGTTTGAAGACTTCATGGCATTATATGATGATTGCGGAACTGGCGAAGGCGTAGAAAGCTTGATGAGCACCTGGTCGCTCAATAATGAAGAGTTGACACAGTATATGGCTGATTTGAAGATCAAGTTGGAGGCTGCTCAGAATGCAAGTATCAAGCCAGGTGATGATATCACAAGAAAGATTGTGAACCCATCATTCGATAATGGCAGCGAAGGCTGGACTGTCAAAGATGTGACAGGAAACAGAACATTTGGTGGAAGTTACAACAACTGTGAGGTATATCAAGGTACATTTGATTTCTATCAGGATATTACAAATCTTCCTGATGGTGTTTATGAATTGTCAGTACTTGCTTTCCAGCGTGTAGCAAATAATGAAGTAGCTTCCAAAGCTCATGATAATGGTACTGAGGATATCACTGCGTTTATCTATGCAAATGATTTGGAGACTCCATTTACCTCTCCTTATACATACGGTATGAAAGAAAATACTGGTGATGACTATAAATATATCTTGAATGGAGAAGAGGTTTACATCCCTAACTCTATGAAGGGTATGGCTGCTGCCACTACGGAGAATCCAGAAGCTTATACTGTAACCGTTCCAATGTTAGTAGAGGGTGGTACGCTTCGTATCGGTGTACGTGAGAAGAGACGTCCTTCTAATGTGAATGGTTCTTGGGGTGACTGGGCTATCTGGGATAACTTCAAATTGAAGTATATTGGTAGCAAGGGTGAGGCTCTGAATGCGGTAACAACACCATTGATTGCTAAGGCTGCTGGCTTGCTGGATTCTAAGATGAATGCTGACGTACGCACTCAGTTGGAGGCTGCTAAGACTGCTCTTGAAACAGAAGCAACAGTTCCTGGTATTCATACATTGAGTGCTGCCATTGAGGCTGCTAATACCTCTATTGAGGCTTATAAGCCACTTCAGACTGCTATTGAGAATGCTCAGACCCGTTATGATGAAAATGAAGCTTCTTCTACTACCTCTGACGTAGCTAAAGGCTTGTATAATGCAGCTAAGACTACTGCTGAGAATATTTATAATAATGGTACAGTTGCTGATGCTGAGATACCAGCTGCTATCAAGGCTTTGAATGAAGGTGTAACTAAGTACGTCATCCATGATGTCATTGCTGATGCTTCAGAAGCAAAACCTGCAGATATCACCAAGGTTATCGCCAACAGTGATTTCGCAACCATGAGTAGTACTGGTTGGGATGTGAAAGATGGAACAATGGGATTCCAGGCTAATAATAGTGTTGAGGCTGGTGAGTTCTTTAATACTACATTCAACTTGCAGCAGACATTGGTAGGTCTTCCTGCTGGTATGTATCGCTTGACAACTCAGGCTTTCTATCGTAATGGTAGTGATCCTTCAGCTAAGGTTGACGGTAGTGATGATCAGTTGAAGTATGATGTCAACGAGAATGCATACCTCTACTTCTCTGATAAGGAAATTCCAACAGAAGAGGGTAAGAAGGTTGCTACTGAACTCCCAGAGAACAAGCAGGCTATCAAGACCATTACTGCACATAAGATTGCTGAAGACAAATGGAATGACGTAGGCTTGAGTGATGCTGGAGGTCTGAAAAAAATGAAGGATGGAATGTACATTCCTGACAACATGATTACTGCTCAGGCATTCTTCAGATCTGAAGCTGGCAGTGCATACGATTCTGAGCCATTGAATTTCAACTATGATGGCAATAGCGATTTCCGTATCGGTTTGATCAAGAATGTAACGGTAACCAATGACTGGACAATCGTTAAGAACTTCAAGTTATATTATCTCGGCGTTGATCCTACAGGTATCAGCGAGATCGTTACAGATGCAAATGCAGTAGTAACTAAGATCTACAATGCAAGCGGTATGCAGATTGGCAAGCTTCAGAAGGGTATCAATATCATTGAGACCGTGATGAAGGATGGTTCTAAGAAGGTGAAGAAGGTAGTCGTTAAGTAATTACGGCTGGTTTTTGAACTAACATAACTTGAAAGGCAGACGGAACGCAGAGAGTGAAAACCTTCTGTTTTCTGTCTGCCTTTTTCCTTTTCTTTTTCTTTATTCAACTTATTTTTTATATCAACTCTATCTCTGAATAATTCATGAACTTAAGTAAACCTATACTCTTTTGTACTTCTCTCTGTATGTCTTTGGCAGCTACAGCGCAGGTAACGATGACCATCGATGCCCAAAAACGTGCGGCTGCTATCAGCGAACATCAATACGGACTGTTCTTCGAGGAAATCAATCATGCGGGTGACGGTGGCTTATATGCGGAACTCATCAGAAACCGATCTTTCGAGGATAATAATACAACCCCTGAATGCTGGTCTGCTATCCAGCAAAACGGTCAGAACGTGATACTCTCCCTGAATACAAAGCAGGTGATGAACAAGGCGCAGCAAACCTGTCTGCAACTCACGGTTTCCGGCGCAAGCGCAACCCAAAAAGCGGGAGTTAATAATGCTGGCTTTTGGGGTATGCACTTTGAGGCTGATTCAACCTATACGCTCCGTGTATGGGTGAAAGCTTCAACTCTTTTTAATGGAAAAATATACGGACAGCTTCAGCAGAATGATGGTACTGCAGTTTCTGAGGAAGTGCAGTTGGAAGGCTCTTTGAAGTCTGACTCCTGGACTCTGTTGACTGCCCGAATCAAGGCAAATGCTTCTTGTGAGAAAGGTCGTTTTGCATTGCTTACCTCTTGTGACGGCAGCATGCTGATCGATGTAGTCTCACTCATGCCTTATACCTGGAAAGGTCGCAAGAATGGTTTGCGCCCTGACCTTGCCCAACTTCTTGATGATACCAAACCTACTTTCCTCCGTTTCCCTGGCGGTTGTTACGTGGAAGGACAGGATGCACTGGAAAATTCCTTCCAGTGGAAGAATACGCTCGGTCCGATAGAGGAACGTCCGGGACATTGGAACCATAACTGGCGTTACCGCTCTTCTGATGGTTTGGGTTATGATGAATACCTGCAGATGTGTGAAGATTTGAATGCTGCTCCAATGTTTGTCGTCAATGTAGGTCTGGGACATGGCTTTACCGTTCCTTTTGAACAGGTAGATACCTTGGTGCAGAACACCTTGGATGCCATCGAATATGCCAATGGGGATGAGACTACCGAATGGGGACGCCGTCGCATCGCCAATGGCCATGAGAAACCTTACGGACTTAAGTTTATTGAGGTGGGCAATGAGAATGGTCAGCCTGAGGCTCGTGAGGAATACAGTCGCCGTTATGCGAAGTTCTATGAAGCTATTCATGCCAAATATCCGGAGATTGTCATCATCGGCAATGTGGAGGCATGGGGTACTGACAATCCTGCATGGGTCTTGGATACTCCGGTTGATCTCGTGGATGAGCATTACTATCGCACCTACCAGTGGATGAGAAACAACTATCATAAGTACGACCGATACAACCGTACCATCGGTGTATATAATGGTGAATATGCTGCCAATTCCGGTTCTTATGGTAAGTATGGCAATTTGAACAGTGCATTGGGAGAGGCTATCTACATGTTGGGTATGGAGAAAAACTCCGATGTCTGCAAGTTGGCAAGCTTTGCACCAATCTTTACCCACGAGGAAGACCCGCTGTGGGCTTATGATATGATCCACTTCAATGCGGCAAAGAATTTCTGTACTCCTTCTTATTATGTGCAGAAACTTTTGGGCAACAACTTGGGTAAGCAGAACCTGCTATGGACAGAAACGGGTAATTCTTCTTCTGTTCAAGATGGTCAGGTGGGCGTAGGCTCTTGGAACACTCAGGTCTCTTACGATGATGTGGAGGTCTTAGGAAATGACGGCACTACCATCTGGAAGGATGACTTTTCTTCTTCACAGGACACCTGGAATGCGGGAAGTGGCTCCTGGTTTGTCAACAATGGAGAATTGAAACAGATCAGTTCTTCTACCAACTGTACTTATGTAAATACGCAAAAGATTTCCGGACAGAAATATACCTATAAGCTTCGTGCCAAGAAAAACGGCGGTGGAGAAGGCTTCCTCGTTATTTTCAATTATCAGGATGCCAATAACTACTGTTGGTGGAATCTCGGTGGATGGAATAATACTGCTCATGGAGTAGAAATGTGTGTGAATGGTTCGAAATCTACACTTGCCACTGCTTCCGGTTCTATCAAGAACGACCGCTGGTATGATATCGAGATCGAGGTGGATGGTACGGCTGTTACCTGCAAGTTGGATGGCACGGTGATTCATCAGTTTACAATACCAGCTGAACAGCAGATTTATCAGTCTGCACAGTTGGATGAGGAGAAGGGCCTTCTCTATCTGAAGGTGGTAAATCCTAATCAGGCGGCAACCACGCTCCAGCTGAATCTCAAGAATATGAAGGCTGATGGGGGTACTGTAGTGCGACTGACCTCTGCCAATGGTACAGATGAGAATACAATGGACGAACCTTTCAATGTGGTTCCTACAGAAGAAGTCAGTCTGTCTGATGTCAAGACCTTGGAGATTCCGGCTTTCTCCCTCAACGTATTCAAGTTGAATGTGAGTGAGGTGGCTGAGGAAGTGAAGGACGATGTCTTGGCTGAGGATGCTGATAAGTATGGTTATCTCTATGCCCACATGCATGGTTCTCAGGAAATAACCTCTTTCGCCCTGAGCCGCTATGGCAATAGTTACCGTGATCTCTTCAATGGTGGTGAGGTCTTCGATACCAAGAAGTTTACGCAGACGGGCGGTATGCGTGATGCGTATGTGATGCGTACGGAGAGTGGCAAGTACATGTTGGCTGGTACTGATATGACTTCCAAGTTGGGGTGGAACAGTAACCATATCATGGTTCTGATGCTCAGCAATGACCTGGTTCATTGGGACAAGAGCATGAGCATCGACCTGGAGAGTGAGGAAAATATGAAGGCACTTGGTCTGACTGATGTGAAGGATATGACTGCTGCCTGGGCGCCGCAGGTCATCTATGATCCTGTGACCCAAAAGTATGTGGTTTATTATTCTGTCGGTTTCCCTGATCGCCATCGTATCTATTACTCTTTGGTCAATGAGAATTTGACTGAGATTTCAGCACCTAAGCTTTACTTCGATCCGGGCTATGACATCATTGATGCTGATATCGTATATAATAAGGTGGATGGTGAATATGTCATGATCTACAAGACGGAGAGTGGGGAGCATCATCTCAAACAGGCAAGAGCAAAATTCCTGGTGCCTACAGACCAGACTACGGGTACCTGCCAGTGGCAGTTGGATCCGAACTTTGATGTCTATGAGCCTAATAAGTCTATCGAAGCGCCAAGTTTGTTCAGACCGATCAACAGCCGTACCTGGAAGTTGGCTTATGTGAACTATAGTGGTGGTGGTTATCGTATGCTGGATCTGGATGAACATTGTCAGAATCCTACCGGAATGACCAATATCAAGGGCAGTGTAAACCCTCAGCATGGTTCGTTCCTGAAGTTGACCGAGCGGGAATATACCCATCTCGAAACATGGGAAAAGGTGGTCAATGCACTGGATGAGTCTAAGAAGTTGCAGGCTGTTCGCCCGATTGATATGCTGGCAGAAGCCATCGCCTTGGGAGAACAGGCTTTGAACGAATCGGGTACTTTCGATGAAGAATACGAGGCAATGCAAAAGGCTTATATTGCCTTACAGAAAGCTTTGACGGGTTATGATGAATATCTCCGCCAGTTGGCAGCAGAGGGTAAACTGTCTGATATGACCTTTCTGCTCCAGAATCCAGACTTCTCTCAGGGAGGCCAAGGCTGGAGTGGAACTGGCTTTACGGCTGCTGCCCAGGGCGTAGCTGAGCATTATTACAAGACATTCGATTTCTATCAGCAACTCTCCGGTCTGCCAAATGGCCGTTATCGTGTAGAGGTGCAGAGTTTCTACCGTGCTGGCGGTAAGGAGGATGCTTCGGATGCTCATGAGAATGGTTCTGAGACCATCAATGCCCTTTTCTATGCCAACAATGAGGAGAAATCGGTATGCTCTCTTTATGATGCGGATATCTATACCGTTTCTCCTTATACCTATCCAGACAATGTGACAGAGGCGAATGCGGCATTCAATACCCATGACCTCTATCATAATACATTGGAATGTGTGGTAACGGATGGTACTTTGAAATTAGGCATCAGGAGCAATCAGAGGATCAACCATGACTGGTGCTGTTTCGACAACTTCAAACTGGCTTATCTGGATGCTGAGACGGGTATCCAAGGAGTTCTGGGTGATAAAAAGGAAGGAAATTCTTCCACTATCTACAGACTTGATGGTGTCAAGCTTGGCAAGAAACCTACTCAGGGTATCTATATCCAGGATGGTAAGAAACATCTGAACAAGTAATATGCAAAGTATCTTTAACAAACCGACTAAATAATAAAAATGAGAAAGATATATCAAAAAGCAATCATCATGTTGAGCGTAGCCTGTATGGGCTACTCTACACCTGCTTTTGCTGCAGATGCAGTCGTGAAGACCAACAAGGCTTGGTTGAGCGGTGCTACCCATATTTATGGTCGTATGACCGTAAGCGGCATTACATCAAGCAATATCAAGGAGAAGGGCTTCTGCTATTCTTCTGCCAATCAGCTGCCAACGGTGGAGGATGGAACCAGCAAGAGTTATCTGTCTAATCAAGGAGAGATCTACAATATTTCTCAGTTGAAACCAGCTACGGTGTATTACATTCGTGCCTACGTCAAGAAGACCAATGGCGATGTGGTCTATGGTGATCCAGTGAAAGCCATTACCCGTCCGATGGGTGGTGTTACTTATAACATCAATGACGGTTTCCCTTCTGATGCATTGGCGCGTGTTGAGCCTGCTGCCAAGCAAGCCATAGACTTATGGAATGAATATACGGGTATTCATGGACTTCATATCACCATTAATTATGGCGCAAAAACGCCTACTGCCGACTGTAGTTATGGCGGTTGGATGCGAGTAGGTCCGAGTGCTTCTTATCAGAAGACGGGTACGCTACTCCATGAGATGCTGCATGCCATCGGTGTGGGAACCCACGTAACTTGGCAGAATTCTTTCCTCCGTTCCAATACGACCAGCGGTTATTGGTTGGGTGTGCGTGCTACCCGTGCCTTGCGCTTCTTGGACAATAGTACGACGGTCCGCTTGAATGGCGATGGTACTCACATGTGGCCATACGGTGTGAATGGAGCACATGAGGATAATGGTACTCAGATTCTGTATGTTGGAAACTCGCTCTTGGCTGAGGCTTTGGGAGAAGATGGACTGGCACCAACAAATGGTCAGTTTGCTACTCCTGCCTATGTCTTTGAACAGGACGACCAGCAGAAGTATTATCTCAAAAATGAGGGATATGGTCTGGGTTCGAAGTTCTTGCGTGTTGATAAGAACGGTAACTTACAGTGGATGGCGATGAGTGATGAGGATGCTACGACCAATGACAGTGTGGCATGGAACATTACTTTCGACCCGGCTACCTGCTACTATTCCCTGAAGAATGTGGCAACAGGCAAGTATCTTTCATACAATTCTACCGGTACCAATGGTATCAAGACCAAGGAAGTGACAGAACTGACAAATCGTGAACGTTTCCATTTCCTGCCTTCCTCTGTAGAAGTGGAAAAGGTGGGTGGCGAGATGCGCACGGGTTATTGGATAGCTCATGTGCAGAATAATTCTGCTTATTGTTTGACTGCTCAGAAAACGAATGCCACAACTTCTACTAATTTGAAATTCTCTCAGGAGGCAGGTGACCAGCGTTGGTTGATTCTTACTGCTGATGAGGCGAAGGAGTTGTCACAGAATTACAGAAATGGTGTTGCCGATGAACTGAATGCCCAGATTGAGAAAGTAGAAGCCTTGTTGTCTGTTCCTCATCAGGAAACCGTGGAAGGTGCGGATGCTACTTTCGAAGGTGTGTTAGCAGAAATGAAAGAGTTAGCTCAAACAGGATTGGCAGACGAATTGGAGCAAGCAAAGACAGACCTTCTGAAAGCAGTGAAAACATTCTTGGGTGGTGTACAGGCAACAGAAGCTGACAAGCCTTTTGATATTTCCTTCTTGATTCAGAATGCAGGAATGGATGCACTTGAAGGATGGACGGTTTCTCCAGAACCTACCCTCAATTATTCCTGTGCTGAATATTACCAGAAGTCCGTGAATATCAGTCAGAAGTTGGCATCTATGCCTAAGGGTGTGTATGAGATGAAGGTTCAGGCTTTCCAGCGCCCGGGAACCACTGCCCAAGTGAATACCGACTATGCTGCAGGAACTGACAAGGTGGCTACCTATATATATATGGGAACTGAAAAAAACAAGCAGAACATCTGTAACATCATGGCGGATGCCCAGACCCATAAGTTGAATATAGGTAAAGAAGCTGCTGCGGGAACGAAGTATGTGCCTGATGATATGCAGTCTGCTCATGCTTATTTCGAGAAGGGGCTTTATGAGAATACGTTGAAATATACAACCAAGTATAAATCGACGATTACCATTGGTTTGAAGGGAGATAATGTCCTGTCAAATTATTGGGCCATCTTTGATAATTTCCGCCTCTACTATTATGGTGAGAAAGAACCTGTCGCTTCTGGTATTCAGGAGATCAAGATGGAGAATCCTGCTGCTAAGCAAGGGGTCTATACCTTGGGTGGTCAGAAAGTGAAAGAACAGGCTGAAGATTTGCAGGACTTACCTCAAGGCATCTATATCATCGATGGAAAAAAGGTGGTAGTAAAGTAGAAAATAACAATAACTAATTTTTAATAAGCATAAACTTAAACCATGCAGAAAAGAAAACTGTTTTTAACCTGTTTGCTGGCGGCTTCCTTGTCGATGTTCGCCGACAACACGAGTCAGACGGTGAAAGAGGTGACGGGCTCGGTTACCCTGGACGGAGAGGTAGATTATCATATCTCTTCGACCACGCCTTTCGCCACAACCGGTAGTATCAACATTACCAATACGGATCATGCGACCGTCATCTTTGATAATTTGTTGCCAAGCAAGGCTGTAAAATTCCTGAGCAACGTAAAGATCAATGGTGAAGCGGCAAAAAATGGTTCCAACTGTCAGGTGCGTATCTATAATGCCGGTGCTATGATTTTACCTTATTCCGGAAATCAACCTTTGACTGTATTTGCAGAGGCTGATTTTGGTGGAGAGTCTTCTAATAATTTTGTTGTCAATACTAAGTATAACTTGACATCAAGTAATAAAACTTTTAATAATCATATCAGAAGTTTTATCCTGAAACGTGGATACATGGTCTGTTTAGGTACCAAGGGAGATGGTACAGGCTATAGCCGTGTGTTCATCGCCGATAAAGCGGATAAGAAAATCAACTTGGCAAGTGTTTCCAAACCGCTCAACGGCAGAGTCTCTTACATCCGCATCAGCAAGTGGAATGATGTCCACAAGCGTGGATGGGCTGGATTCTGGAACAATGATGTGCAGGAAAAATTCAAAACGGGATGGGCTTACAACTGGGATGCCAGTATTCATGATGATTGGGTAGATCGTGAGTATGTAACCCAGCATCACCATGAGGGATGGCCGGGTATTGAAGATGTGGGTAATAACTCGGGTAGTGCCAATATCTTGGGTAACAACGAACCGGATAATAAGGCTGATGACAAGGAACAGGATATTGATGTCAAGAATGTGTTGGCTAACTGGCCGAAGATGATGGCTACCGGTCGTCGCTTGGGTTCTCCTGCCGTAGCTGGTGATTATAATTGGCTTTATGAATTTATCGACTCTGTGGATGCCCGTGGCTGGCGCTGTGACTTTATTGCCGTTCATGCTTATTGGTATAAAGATCAGCCGGGCTGGAAGAGCCAGCTGGAAAGTATCAGTAAGCGATGCGGCGGTCGCCCTATCTGGATTACAGAGATGAACTATGGTGCCAACTGGACAGGATGGCCTGGAAGTGATACCAAAGGAACTGATGCCAATTATGCAATTGAGTTGCAGCACATGGGTCCGGTTCTCGACTATCTGAATGATGCTCCTTATATAGAGCGTTATGCTTTCTATAATAATGTACAGGACTGCCGTTATGCGATAGCTGGAGATAAGTTGACGCCGATAGGCGAGAAGTATGCGAATTTAGCACCTAAGTTGGCTTACAATTCAGACTATGAGTATGTTCCTCGGAATCCTCGTACCTATAATCCTTCAGACCTGACCGTATCTTTTGTGCCACGTACGAAGACCTGTACCATAACATTCAAAAACCATAGCGGAGAGTTCGTTGATGATATCATGGTAGAGCGTAAAAAAGGTGTGTACGGAAATTGGGAGTGTCTCAGTCATTTCGAAGCAGTAGAGGATACTACTCACGCTTTTTCTTATCTGGATAAGGTGGAAGAAGCTGGTAACTATTCCTATCGTATTCATGTGATAGACTTCTTGGGAAGAGATCGCTATTCTTCTGAGGTGGCAAATACGGTGAATGGTTCTGAAGGTTCTGCTGATTTCCAATGGGGAACCATGTCTGCTGCAAATGATGAAGATGTCTATAGTTTCTATGAGCATGGATTCGAAAGTATTCCTGCTGTAGTTTTTGGTGGGACAACCAGCGTAAATCCTACTACCCATGCTCAGGAAGTTGTCAATGCAGTCACTACGAGTTATTTCACATCGAAGTTCTTTCCTTGGAATGCACTCGAATCGGATCCTAATAAATTCAACGGAACAGAGCATGCCTCGTTCATTGTAGCAAAACCTGGTAATGGTACCTTAGGTTCTCTTCATTATGAGACGGGTTTGATTACGAATGAAGCTGGTACAATGGTAAGAGTGGGCGGAGATACAATAGAGTATAAGTTTAAGCAACCATTTGCTGAGGCTCCTGTGGTATTCGTGACTCCGATTTCTACCTTGAAATATCCTGTAAAAGCTCGTGCTTGGGAAATTACCAAAGATGGTTTTAAGGTGGTGCTGACTCGTCAGGTGGAAGCCAGTAAATTTGGAAAGGCAATCGTTAAGCAACGTGTTTCCTTTTTTGCCATCGAGAAGGGTAGTACGACTGCATTTGACAAGATCATCTCTGTAGGCAACCAGGATATGGAATTTTTGAATAACTATAATCGTTTTCAGTTAAACTTTGGCAAAGAATTGAACAATCCAAAACTGATTTTCCAATATCAGTCTTTCAATCGTCCGCTCTTGTCATTGCTGCGATTGATAGATTTGGATGATCTTTATAAAACAAAGTCTTATGCTAATTTAAGAGTCTTTGCTGATACTTCTGATCCAAATAAAACGATCAGTAAAATTAAGCCAATCAGCGAGACTGTGGGTTGGATGGCTATCAGTGATGACGAATCGGCAGGTACAGGTATCCAGAATGTTACTGGCAGTGAAACGGCTGATCTTTCTGTAGAGGTAAATGGCGGCATGGTCAATGTTCGTGATGCCAAGGCTACAGCTGTGGCTGTCTATACTGCTTCTGGTGCAAAGGTTGCTTCTGCCAACTTCCAAGGTGGTGAGGCGCATTTCGATTTGGCTTCCTTGCCTGCTGGCATCTTGGTTATCAAGGCCAATTCCGGCAAGTTCTCCAAATTGGTTATTCGCCGATAAAGCTGAGAATATGAGCGTTTTGTAGTATATATAATAAGGTGTGTTCCGAAGAAAGTCGGAATGCACCTTTTTTAGTCTATGTAAATACGAATTAGGAATAAGATAGAAGATTGACAAGTAGAATTAGGAATAGAGTAAATAATTGTCAACTTACAATAGGAATAAGGAACTATGTAGTCAACTAAATATAGGAAACTACTCAACTAAATATAGGAAACTACAATCATAAGTGTTCCCCACGGCTTGGGCATTGTTTCCCCACCTGTTGGGCATCATGTCCCCACGGCTTGGGCATCGTGTGCCCAGCGTTTGGGCATATTCTGTCAAAGCGTTTCTTTGACTTTTCAGTATGACTTTTCCTGATTTCAGTAGACACTTTTTTACTTTATAAACTAGAAAGATAGACACTATCAATTTCATAAAACAGAAATAGTAAACACTCCTTATTTTTTGTTCCTAATTTTATAGACACAATAAAAAGAATAGTACTGAATTAATCCGTTTTCGTAGATAGATTGCAATCAAGTTCACTCAATTCATGAGGAATGCATGTTAAACTTTCCTATAAAAAAGAGTAACACCGCATATTTTCGAATAAAATTCTTAAATTTGCATTTTACCCAATAATAAAGAAAACAATGAAGGATATAATTGCATAAAAGTAGTCTTGGTTGAGAAGAAGAAAGAAGATGGCAATGAACCTGATCAAATTTCGTTATCATTTTAATGACATCAAAATATATAATAAGATATGGATGTAAATCAGAAATATACCAATCTGTTAAAAGAGCAGATTGACACAATAGGAAAGGAATGTAGATATTTGGAGTTTAAGTCCAATTATCAGGAAGTGGACAAACTGGGTAGATATATCTCAGCCTTGTCTAATGGTGCCTGTCTTGATCATCAAGACTTTGCTTATCTGTATTTTGGTGTAGATGACGATACGCTTGAAGTTAAAGGAACCACTTTTGACTGTGCAAAAGTGAAGGCTGTTGGTAATGAGGCACTGAAATTATACCTTAGACGAATGGTTGTTCCAAAAGTGAACTTTTCTATCGTAGAGTTCAAGTATGCAGAAAAAGTACGTGTTGTTCTTTTCAAAATACCTGCTGCGGTCAATGAACCAACCACTTATAAGCAGAAGCCATATATCAGAGTGGACAGTCATGTGACGGACCTTACTCCATACGTTGACTGGATGCGCCAGATATACACCTCGCAAATAGATTGGTCTGCACAGATAGTAGATGACGCAACACTTGATGACCTTGACCCTGAGGCGATACGTTTGGCAAGAGCTGGTTATAAACTGCGCTATCCTGATTTCGCTGAAGCTATGGAGACTTGGGATGATGCCACATTCTTGGACAAAGCCCATCTTACACAGGACGGACAGATTACGCGTACGGCATTGTTACTTGTGGGTAAGGCGGAAAAGGTGCATAAGCTTCATCATATTTCGCAGATAGTTTGGAAATGCTTTCAAGACGGTGAGGTGTTTGGCGACATCTACACTATTCCATACATCAAGGCAACAACGGCCTTGATGAGTCGCATACGCAACTATCGTTTCAAGATATATCCGCAGGATTCGCTTATACCAGCCGAGGTTTGGAAATACGATACGCGCAGCATACTTGAGGGGCTGCATAACTGCATTGCCCATCAGAATTACTTGCAGAATGAGCGCATCATAGTTACTGAAGACAAGGATAAACTGACCTTTGAGAATGCTGGGGGGTTCTTAGAGGGAGACTATACACAGTATATCTTCGGAACAAAAACTCCAAAATTGTATCGTAACCCGTTCTTGATGAGGGCAATGGTTAACCTGAAGATGATAGATTCGCAAGGCTATGGCATACATAACCTGTTTGTGCGCCAGAAGGAACGATTTCTGCCGATGCCCGACTATAATGGGACAGATGACTCGCATGTTGTAATGCACATGTACGGTACGGTTATTGACGAAAATTATAGTCTTATGCTGTTCGCCAACCAAAACATCAACCTTACAGAAGCTGTGCTTCTTGACCAGGTTCAACGAGACAAGCCTATCAGTGATGAAGCTATCAAGCAATTAAGAAGGCAACATCTTATAGAAGGCAGAAAGCCTCATTTGTTTGTGGCGAAACACATTGCACAGCGTACAGACAAGAAGGTGGAGTATTCGATGCATAAGGGGCTTGACTCGAAGTCGTGCGAGAGATTGCTCGTAGATTCATTGAAAGATCATGGGGCATTGACAAGAGGAGAAATAGACAAACTGCTGTGGAATGTCATTTCTGACCAGTTGGATGATACCCAAAAAAAGACAAGAATAGGAAATATTCTACGTAAGCTTCGTCATGATGGAATCATACAAAATGAAACCAAAGGTAACGTCTCAAATTGGTCGCTCGTAAAATAAGAGCGAATTACGAGCGAATTACGAGCGAATTACGAGCGAAAAAGTTTTACTCTTGATTGTAAGTGCTTGAAAATCAAGAATTACGTCGCTCTTAAATTGCTCGAAATTACGAGCGACTTACGAGCGAAAGTTTAAATGGATACAAATAAAATTCAAGAAGATGGACATACAAGGATATATCATAGACCACAGGTTGGGGAAGATGAGCGCAGAGAGATCTGTGCTTGTCATCTACGATCCTGACTGGCTGCCTCTTTTGTATAAAAACAAAAAGCCTTGCAAGTGTTGAACCTGCAAGGCTTTTGCGCTTCAAGATGGGCTTGAACCAACGACCCCCTGATTAACAGTCAGGTGC
>OBCL01000027.1_pt1 | contig 44074 bp, 42 predicted proteins | sample 1495931 | NCBI WGS metagenome assembly OBCL01 (sample SAMN03418275, study PRJEB22391) | human gut metagenome | biome: human-gut; feature: organic feature; material: feces | host: Homo sapiens | place: Tanzania | collected 2013-01
CTAAAGCTTTTCCTTTTCCACCTGCATAGCAGGTGGTTGCCTTTGTTGCAAACAACTCAAATCACCGTTTAAGGATTATACCTTAAAACGGTGATTTTTACTTTAGCTTATCGGCTTTGCATACAACTTTCCTCTGTCGTCTAACGATATATTGATAATTGATTGCTCCAAAGAACCGTCCTTGTAAAAAACTGTGAATTTGAGCGTATCGTTAAATGCTTTGTAATCAATATCCGGATTATCATTAATAGCTGAACATAGGCTGTCGCTGTGATTAAGTTCTACATTAAAATTATCATAGCCTTTTTCGGAACTTGCTTTTAGGATTTCGGTAAATGTTTTGCCGTCGAGAGTAAGTTTTTGCCCTCTCGGGAATTTGTCTTGCAAATCCACATTATCACGAAAATCGGTATAGCACAAGCACCAATATTTTGTATTTGTTTGAAGAATAATTTGCTCGACATTTTTAGGATTTTTTATATTCAAAGAAAAGGAATTAAACGATTTTTCCTGTACAATCACATTATCAAGATACTCCGTATTATAACGAAACGATAATACTCCATCGGCAGATATTTGCGAGTCGCTTTCGTTAAGCTGTTCTCGGAGCCGATCAATTTCTTCATCGGATTTATTGCGAATATCAACCGCCTTTATTGTGTAATTCAGTGGAGTTTCAACATCAAGCGGCAACGGTTTTTCGCTTATTTTTTTATCATTGGCATACACGATATTGACAAAACCCGGTGCGACCTTGCATGTTGCTGAATTTGATTGTGTCGGTGCCGAAGCCGAATGTTCAGAAGTGAGCACCTTGTCTGTACCGATTAAGTCATTTGCTCCCAAACCTGTCACAACAACTGCCAATGCCATAACCGATACCAAGCCCAAAATCACAGGCTTTTTTGACTTTTTCGTTTTGTTTTGAGCACCCTCAACCTTTGCCTTTAATCTTGTTTGCAAATGGACATCGGATTTTACAAAATCTAACGAATTTTTAAAATCATCATATTTCATTTTCGTAACCCTCCAATTCTAATTTTAGAATATCCCGTCCACGCTTCAATCGCATTTTTACACTCGACTGTGAAATTTTTAATGTATCGGCAATTTGCGACACGGAATAATCATAATAGTAATAAAGGATGACAGCAGTTTTGTATTTTGGCGAAAGTTTGACTATCTTTTGCAAAATATCAATTCTGCTTTCGTTGTTGATGTTTTCACACTCACCTGCAAGCACTACATCATCAATGCAAAGATTTTTGTTTTCGCTCCTTTTAAGCATATCCTTGCACTGATTTTGCGTTACACGAATGAGCCACGCTTTTTGATGCTCATCTGTACCATTGGGGAGTTTTTGCAACGCTTTGACAAAAACCTCCTGCAAGGCATCCTCGGCATCGTGCGAATTGCCAAAATACAAAAAGGCTATTTTATAAAGCATTTCTCCGTATTTTTGATACAGTTCATCAAAATTTATCACTGTCATCATCTCCCTTCTCTACTATCAAAACGATTGCGAGGGCAAAACGGTCACATAAAAATATTTCTGTAAATTAGGTAAATATTGAGAAAGCTTTTGAATTTCGTTTTCTTGCGAAGGAAGATGTATATAGATACCTCGACTGAGCAAAAAACGAAAAACGCCAAAAGCACCGCAAGTTCGATACTTACGGTGCTTTTATAATTTCTCCGTCAACAAATCTTGGCGTGTTTCAGAAGCTTTATCAAATTTACGATGTTTTGTTGTTGATTGTTTTGCCGTCAACATACTGTGTACCCGGTTCAGGCTTTTTGCCCGATTTGGCAGCAACAAGTTCATCACAGGTTACAAACTGATAACCCTTTTTGAGAAGAACAGGAACCATTCGTTCAAACGCATCTGCAGTTGAGCCGTAGATTTCGTGCATAAGAATTATATCACCGTCCGATACATTCTTGATCACCGCATTGTAAACCTTATCGGCATTTCTGCTCTTCCAATCTTGGGTGTCGAGCGACCAATAATAAAGCGGCATTTTTTCCTGCTTACAGGTATTGCGAATAAGTTCTGTTGTGATTCCGCCCGGAGAACGGAACGCAGTTGGGCGAACTCCGCAAGCCTTTTCAATAGCATCCGATGCCTTGATAATATCATTTGGAGTAACATTTTTGCCGTAATGCTCGTGATTGTAGGTATGATTGGCGATTTGACAGCCGAGAGCAACTTTACGCTTTACATTCTTTGTGAGCTTTGAAGAGTTTAAGCCAAGCATAAAGAATGTTGCTTTGATGTGATATTTTTCGATGACATCAAGGATTTTATCCGAAGCTCCATTATAGCCCGGTCCGTCATCAAAAGTAACGGCAATCATAGGCTTTGATGCATCAACCTTTGCAATGCCTGCTGCATCAAGCACCTTGGCATTTTTGATTTTGCTCCACTTGCCATTGATTTTCTGTTCGTTGAAATAAACATAAGAGCGAACTCTGACATTGTATTCATCACCGACAGCAAGTTCCATAACATCTGTTGATTCGGAATTTACATCCTTGACATTGATACTTTGCTTGTCACTGAAATCTTTTGACTTTGCATATTGAATTTCGTATCCGCCGCATTTTGAATTTGCCTGCCAGCTGATTTTGAGGGAATTTGGCTGAACAGCCTCTACCTCTGCAACCTGCTGTTTTGGATTTGTAAAAGCCGAAACTTCTGTGAACTTTTCGCTTTCAACAAGTTTTTTCTTATTCTGCTTAAAAGCCTTTACAACAAATGTATATGCAGTGGAATCATCAAGATTTTTAACTGTGCAACCGAGTTTTTGCGGATCTTTTACAGTTTTTACCTTTTTGAGCTTGTCGCCTTTTTTCTGATAAACAAAATATCCGTCTGACGAGCCGACTCTTTTCCACGAAAGTTTTGCTGAATTATCCGATGTGCCAACAACAACGGGCGATTTGACAGGTCCGATATTTTGCGATGAAACGCCACAAATTGCAATCAATCCGGCAAGCAAAATAACTGCCATAATAAACAATCCTGTCAATCTGATTTTTCTTGACATAATTTCCTCCGAGTTTCTTGTTTGTATTTGAAATTATTATACAACAAACAATTTTTTTATTCAATAGAAAACACCAATTATCTATTAGTAATTTTTGGTATGGTAAATATAATCAAAATTTATAAACATTGTTAAAGATTTATCATTGATTTTGTACAAAAACTGTGTTATTATTTATGCAATATATATTAATACCTATTAAACAAACGAGAAATTTGTTAAACTCTCATAAGGGAAAGGGGCTACTAAATGGAAATTATGATTGCGTTCCTTGTCGGCTTTCCGTTCGTCAGTGCATTGTTGCACGGAATCGTGAAAGACAACAAGGCAAGAAAAATCATAACCTACACATCGGCAGGTCTGATTATATTTGCCGCTCTTATGTTCACGGTAACATATTACATCAAGGGCGGAGGATATATCACATTCAACGAAGATTTTTTAATCGGCGGATTGCCGTTTGTGGAAATCGTTGACTACCTGATGGTTGCAGGTGAAGTATTCTTGGTGGTGCTAATCACCGTGCTGTCAATTAAGTACGAAAAATACTATGCGGCAGTTTTGTCAATAGCACAAACCGCACTTGAATTTTGGTATGAATTTTCAGGAATCAAACCAAAAAATCAAATTTCGAATTTTTATTGCGACCAACTCACAATAATTATGATACTGATTATTGCTATTGTCGGCACATTCATCACAATTTATGCCTGTGGATATATGGACGACTATCATCACCACCACGGCAATGAAGTGAAAGACAGACGAGGCTTTTTCTTTGCAATTATGTATGTATTCATCGGTGCAATGTTTGGTCTTGTGCTCTCAAACAACCTCATTTGGCTCTATTTCTTCTGGGAAGTTACAAGTGTTTGCTCATTTCTCCTCATCGGATACACAAGAAGTGCAGAGGCTATCACAAACTGTTTCAAGGCATTGTGGATGAACCTCCTCGGCGGTCTCGGAATGGCGGTCGGCATTGTTATACTCGGTGTTAATCACTCCGTTACAAGCCTTCAAGGCATACTTGAGCAAGACAAATCACTTATAGTATTGCCTATTATTTGCCTTTCATTCGGTGCTCTCACAAAGAGCGCACAACTTCCGTTTTCAAGATGGTTGCTTGGCGCTATGGTTGCACCTACACCGTCATCGGCGCTTTTGCACAGTGCAACAATGGTCAAAGCAGGCGTTTATCTTTTGATCAGAATGGCTCCGGCAATGAGCGGAGAATTCAGCGGATATATGGTTGGACTTGTCGGAGGTCTTACCTTCCTTGCTATGTCTATGCTCGCAATCACGGCATATGACGGCAAAAAGGTTTTGGCATATTCAACGCTTTCTAACCTCGGACTTATCACAGCGTGTGCAGGTATCGGAACAGAGGAAACTGTTTGGGCTGCAATTTTCCTTGTAATTTTTCACGCAGTATCAAAATCACTTTTGTTCCAAACAGTCGGTTCAATCGAACACCAAACAGGCTCAAGAGATATAGAAACTATGCACGGTCTTGTAAGAAGATACCCATATCTCACATGGACACTTGTTGTGGGAATTGCAGGTATGTTCCTTGCTCCGTTTGGTATGCTGGTTTCAAAATGGGCAGCCCTCAAAGCATTTGTTGACACAGGTCTTGCAAGCGGTAACACACTCGAAATCATTGTGTCTACCCTTCTTGTGCTCTGCATTTGCTTCGGTTCTGCAACAACACTTTTCTATTGGTCAAAGTGGCTTGCAACCGTTCTTTCGTCAAATCCATCGGACAAAAGACGCAAAAATACAATTTCCATAAATCAATGGGCATCTCTTTTCACCCACGGCGGTCTTATGATTCTCATTGTATTTGTATTCCCTCTTATCTCAAAATATGTTGTTAAACCATACACTGCAAAGGTATTCCGCAACGACTATGCGGTTATCTCATACGAAAATATTATTCTTACAATTTTGATGGTTATATTCATCTTTGTAATTCCGATTGCAAACTACTTCCTTATTGCAAAGAACAGACCGTTCCCTAAAGCAGAAAGATATTTCAACGGTGCCGGCACTCCCGACCAAGTTGGTTTTGTTGACTCCTTTGGCAAAGAGAAAAAGGAATTCTTGACCAACTGGTATATGGAGGACATCTTTGGCGAAAGCCATATGTACAAGCCAAGCGTTTACACATCAATATTCTTAATTGCGGCATTTACTGTTGCTGCAATAGTAACGGGAGGTGTTTGCTGATGAAAGACCTCATTTTATCAATAATCAGCGCCGTACTGTATTTTGTGCTCGCTCCGTTTTTGGGTGCGTTGCTTGCCGGCGTTGACAGAAAAATCACTGCAAGGATGCAAGGCAGACAAGGTCCGCCTGTTCTTCAGCCACTTTACGATGTAGCCAAACTTTTGAAGAAGCAAACAAAGATCATCAACCGAGTTCAAATGTTGTACTTGCTTACATTTTTGTTTTTCATCATCATAACAGGTTTGCTCTTCTTTGCAGGCTATGACATTATGCTTGTTCTCTTTACACTCACAACCGCAAACATTTTTCTTGTAATTGCTGCATCAAGCGGTCACTCACCTTACGCATTTATGGGCGCAAGCAGAGAACTTGTGCAGATGCTTGCATATGAGCCTATGGTGCTTATTGCGGCAATCGGATTTTACATTGTTTCGGGCAGTTTCAGAGTTTCTGCAATTGCAACCCACGACAACTTGCCTGCAATAGTACTTTTGCCAGGCATCTTCCTTGGATTTGTATTCATTCTCACAATCAAACTCCGCAAGCACCCGTTTGACATTTCAACCTCTCACCATGCTCATCAGGAAATGGTAAAAGGTATCACAACCGAATTCAACGGTCAGATGTTTGCGATTGTTGAAGTTTCACACTGGTACGAAAATGTCTTTCTTTTGGGACTTTTGTCGCTCTTCTTCCTCAATTCAAATTGGTGGAGCGTTTTGCTTGCAATAGTTTGCATTGCTGTCTGCTATTTCTTTGAAATCCTTGTTGACAACACAAACGCAAGATTCAAATGGAAGCAAATGCTTGACAACACATGGATTGTCACCGCAGTTTTGGGTGCGCTCAACCTTATTGTAATTGAAGTTCTCAAAGGCAAGGGGGTAATATAAATGGCAGATGTAACAAAATCACCTTGGATTATGCACTATGACGGAAGCTCGTGCAACGGATGTGACATCGAGGTTCTTGCGTGCCTAACTCCATTATATGACATAGAACGCTTTGGTATTATCAATACAGGAAATCCAAAGCATGCGGACATTTTGCTTATAACAGGCTCGGTCAATTCACAGAACGAAAGTGTTGTTAAGCAAATATACGAACAAATGACAGAACCAAAGGTTGTTTGTGCAATCGGAATCTGTGCCTGCAACGGCGGTGTATTCAAAGACTGCTACAATGTTTTGGGCGGTGTTGACAAGGCTATTCCCGTTGACATTTATGTTCCCGGCTGTGCGGCAAGACCGCAATCCATCATTGACGGCGTTGTGAAATCACTTGACTTGCTCAAAGAAAAGAGCGAAAAGCTCAGTGAAAAGAGAAAGCAAGCAAAGGAGGCACTCAAAGATGAATAACTATAACGATTTTGCAATTACAAAGGTCACCAAAGATGAACTTTATGACATTATGCAAAAGAAATACGAGAACGGCTACCGTCTTTCGCAGATTTGCTCAATAGCTTTTGAGGGCTACAACGAGGTGATTTACTCCGTAAACAAGGACTATCTTATGGAAAACTACAAGATTGACCTGCCGATTGACGAGGAAATCAAAAGTTTTTCAGACATTTTCCCTGCCGCAACCCTCTACGAAAACGAAATCAAGGAGCTTTGGGGCGTCAAAGTTGTTGGTATGAACATTGACTACCACAACAAGTTTTACAGAATAAAAGAAGAAACACCGTTTAAAAAGCAAATCACGGTTATAAAGAAGGAGGACACAAAGGATGAGTAAGCAATCAATTGTTCCTTTCGGACCTCAACACCCTGTTTTGCCGGAGCCTATACACATTGACCTTGTACTTGAAGACGAAAAGGTTGTGGAAGCTGTTCCGTCAATCGGCTTTGTTCACAGAGGACTTGAAATGCTCGCAGAAAAGCGAGATTTCAACGACTATCAATATGTTGTTGAAAGAACCTGCGGTATTTGTTCATTCGGTCACGGACTCGGCTACTGCGAAGCACTCGAGGCAATATTCAATGCCGAAGTGCCTGAAAGAGCAAAGTTCCTCCGTACATTTTGGTTTGAAATGAGCCGTATACATTCTCACCTTTTGTGGCTCGGACTTCTTGCCGACGCATTCGGATTTGACGCATTGTTTATGCAAGCGTGGAGAATGAGAGAAAAAGTGCTTGATATGTTTGAAGAATCAACAGGCGGTCGTGTTATCTTTTCGATCAACAAAATCGGCGGTGTTCTCAAAGATATGGACAGCAGTATGATTAACAGCTTTGTTGACATACTGAACGGTATGGAAAAAGACATCAGAAAAATGACAAATGTTTTTCTCAACGACTATTCTGTTCAAAAAAGGCTCAAGGGTGTCGGTATTCTCACAAAAGAGGATGCACACAGATTGAGTGCCGCAGGTGCTATGGCAAGAGCAAGCGGCATTGAAATGGATATGAGAAAGACAGGCTACGAAGCATACGACAAAATTGATTTTGACATCATCACATCAAACGACTGTGACGGTTATGCAAGATGCGCCGTAAGAATCGGCGAAATCTTTCAATCAATCGAAATCATCCGTCAATGTGCACAAAAAATGCCACAGGGTACTATATGCAATCCACAAAAGGGCAATCCGAACGGCGAAGCGTTTGTAAGAATTGAACAGCCTCGTGGCGAAACAATTTACTACGCAAAGGCAAACGGAACAAAATTCCTTGAAAGATTCAGAATCCGTACTCCTACCTTTACAAACATTCAATCGCTCATTCATATTTTGCCGGGCAGTGAACTTGCCGATGTACCTATTCAGGTGCTCACCATCGACCCGTGCATCAGCTGTACGGAAAGATAAGGAGGAGTAAAACATGAAGCTTATGGATTTTACCGACTTTGCTCTGAAAAACCTTTTTTCCAAGCCGGCAACAAAGAATTATCCTGCCGAACCTGCGGTTTATCCGGAGCGTTCAAGGGGTCATATTGAAATTGACATAGACGACTGCATTATGTGCGGAATGTGCCAAAGAAAGTGCCCATCGGGTGCAATCAAGGTTGACCGTGCAACAAGAACATGGTCGATTGAAAGAATGGGCTGTGTGCAGTGCGAAAACTGTGTTTCGGGCTGTCCGAAAAAATGCCTGCATATCAAACCGGGCTACACAGAACCAAGCAGAACTATGACGGTTGACTCATATTCTCAACCGATTCCCGTACCGCCAAAGGCAGAAAAAGCCGAAGCAGACTCATCTGCATTGACATCGGGCAAGATTGAAAACGATATGAGCAAGTGTATCCTTTGCGGACTTTGTGCAAGAAAGTGCCCATCAAACGCCATAACAGTTGACAGAAACGAGAAAACTTGGAGCATCAACCGTGACGAATGCGTGCAATGCGGTGCGTGCATTGACGCCTGCTTGAAATTCCACAGCTTGAGCTACGCAAAAGACGACGGCGAAAGCGGACAAGTAACCTACAAAAAGGAAGCGTAAAGCATTACTAAAAAATACACCTTTTCAGGTATCGTTCAGGGTATCGGATTTCGCCCCACTGCCCTGAGGCTCGCACAAGAGCTTGACATAAAAGGCGAAGTGAAAAACACAGGCGGTAATGTTGAAATTACCGCACAGGCAGAAAATGAGGCGTTGGAGGAATTTATCCGACGCCTTATCGGTATGTTTAACATAACATCATACAATGAAGAAAAAATAAAAAACAAAAGCTACACGGAATTTAAAATCATTCACTCGACAAATGACAACGACATTCCGTTCATCACTCCCGATTTGGCAACATGCCCAAATTGTGAAAAAGAACTTAAAGACGAAAACAACCACAGATACAACCATCCGTTTATCAGCTGTATCAACTGCGGAGCAAGATATACCATAATCAACACTCTGCCATACGATAGAGAAAACATTACAATGAGCGTGTTTCCTCTTTGTGATGAATGTCAAAAGGAATACACGACACCGCAAAACATCAGATGCCACGCACAGACCATTGCATGCAACGACTGCGGCCCTGCAACAAACATCACAATCAATGAAGCCGTGCAAACGCTGAAAAACGGCGAAATCCTTGCAATCAAGGACATCGGAGGATACCACCTATCGTGCCTATGCGAAACAGAGTGTGCAACAAAACTCCGTGAAATCAAAGGCAGAGAAACAAAGCCATTTGCGGTTATGTTCAAAGATATTGACGAAATTGCAGACTACTGCGAAATATCCGACAAGGAAAGAGAACTCCTGCTGTCCCCTGCACGGCCGATAGTTTTGCTGAAAACGAAAAAAGAATTCCCCATCGGAGTGTGTGACGGTTCGGACTGCATAGGTGCGTTTTTGCCATGCAATCCGATACAAATACTCATACTCGACAAAGTTTCGCCACTCATAATGACAAGTACAAACCTATCGGGCGAGCCGATAGTAATCAATGATGAAGAAATCAAAAAATTCGGCGTGAAAATTTTATCTCACAACCGAGAAATACTAACACCGCTTGACGACAGTGTGATGCAAATCAACGCAGGTGAGGTGCAATTTATCCGCCGTGCAAGAGGCTATGTTCCGCTTGCAATAGATATAGGAATTAAGGCGAAAAGCAACATTCTTGCACTTGGCGGAGACCTAAAAAGCAGTTTTGCAATAATGCACGGCAACTATGTTTATCCGTCGCAATACTTCGGCGATTTGGAAGACGCAAAATGTTTTGAAGCATACAAAAGCAACATTGACCGTTTTTGCAAACTCCACAGCTTCACACCTGAAAAAACCGTTTGCGATATGCACCCACTGTACTATTCATCAACCGTGGCAAAAGCAGATTACAAGCACCAGCACCATTTGGCACACGCATACAGCGTTATTGCAGAGCACCAACTAAAAGGTGATGTGTTGAGCTTTGTTTTTGACGGCACAGGCTACGGAACAGACGGTGCAATTTGGGGCGGTGAAGTGTTCTTCAACAGAGAAAGAGTTGAGCACCTTGAATACACAAAAATGCTTGCAAGTGACGAGGTTTCAAAAAATGCGGACATCTGCCTTGCCTGCTATGACGGAAGCAATCCGCTTGTCAAAAGTGCGATTGAGCACAACATAAACACGGTGAACTCATCAAGTATGGGCAGGCTGTTTGATGCCGTTGCATCGGTGCTTGACATTTGCCACTACAACACCTACGAGGGCGAATGTGCCATTGCACTTGAACGCACGGCACGAAAAGCAACCAAGGCTTTCGAACTGACCCCTACCCTATCACCAAAAGCCATAATTGAAGAAATCAAAAACGCAAACGCACCAAATGAAGAAATTGCACTTGGATTTCATCATATGCTTGCAAGGTTGATAGTGAACATTACAAAAAAGTACAACGCAAATCAAGTCACGCTCAGCGGAGGTTGTTTCAACAACAGAATTCTGACAGGAACAACATTTGAACTGCTAAAACAAAACAATATAAAAGTATACATAAACAACAAAGTGCCGTCAGGCGACCAAGGACTCTGCCTCGGTCAAGCATATTTGACAGCACTTGACGAACAGAAAGAGGTGTAAGCTATGTGTGTTGCGGCACCGGGAAGAATAATTGAAATAAACGGAAACACGGCAAAAATTAACTACTCATCAAACATCACAACGGTCAACAAAGGCATAGTTGACTGCAAGGTGGGAGATTGGGTTTTGGTTCACGCAGGGCTGATAATTCAGGTTTTGCCCGAAAGCGAGGCAAAATATATGGTTGAACTTTTCAACGAGCTCGAGGAACTTGGACAATGAACATAAACGATGTTATAAAAGCACTCAAAGAATATGACGGCGAAGAAATTACGCTGATGGAAGTTTGCGGAACTCACACTGCATCAATCAGCGAAAATGCCATTCCGTCACTTATAAGCGACAAAATTCAACTTATCAGCGGTCCGGGTTGCCCTGTTTGTGTTACGGTTTCGGACTATGTTGACAAGTTGATTGAGCTTGCACTTGAGGGCAATGTAATAGTTACATTCGGTGATATGATTAGAGTTCCGGGCAGAGAAAAAGCACTAAAAGACATCAAGGCTGACGGTGCGGACATCAGAATGATCTATTCCCCGATGGAAACAATTGAACTTGCAAAAGCAGAGCCGGACAAAAACTTTGTGTTTGCAGCAGTCGGATTTGAAACCACAACGCCGATATATGCACTATTGCTTGACGAAATCATAAAACAAGAAATTAAAAATGTGCAACTTTTGACCGCACTGAAAACTATGCCGAATGTTATTGCCAACCTTTGCGAAGCCGACAACAAGATTGACGGTTTTATTGCTCCGGGGCATGTTGCGGTTATTACCGGAAGCAGTGCGTTTGAACCACTTGCCGAAAAATACAGTTTGCCGTTTGCTGTCAGCGGATTTGAAGCGGAAGAAATACTTGCATCAATATATGCACTTATTAAACTTCGCAAACAAGGTAAAGTCATCAACCTTTACAAATCGGCGGTAACAAGCGAAAGAAACGAAAAAGCGTTTGAAATTGTGCACAAATATTTTGAAGAATATGATGCACCGTGGCGAGGACTCGGAATCATCAAAGGCTCGGGAATGGCTCTGAAAAACGAATTTGCAAAATATGATGCAGGTTCACGAGAACTCACGAACGATTATTCACACCAAAAAGGGTGCTTGTGTGGTGAAATAATTTCGGGCAACAAGAAGCCGACCGACTGCCCTTTATACAATAAAATCTGCACACCCGAAAGCCCAAAAGGTGCTTGCATGGTAAGCATTGAGGGTACTTGCTACAACTATATAACTAACAACAGGAAGTAAAAATATGAAAATCACATTATCACACGGAAGCGGAGGAAAAGCGACAAGCGAGCTTATTGACCAAATTTTTGCACGCCACTTTTCCAACCCGATACTTAATATGATGGAGGACAGCGCAGTTGTTGACGGCTACGGCAAAATTGCGATAACGACCGACAGTTTCGTTGTGACTCCCCTGTTTTTCAATGGCGGTGACATCGGCAGACTTGCAGTTTGCGGAACGGTGAACGACTTGCTCATGAGAGGTGCTGTGCCAAAATACATTACATCCGCATTCATCATCGAAGAAGGTGCAGACACCAAAACGCTTGAGGCTATTGCATCATCAATGGCAAAAACAGCAAACGAAGCGGGAGTGTGCATTGTTGCAGGCGACACAAAGGTTATCGAGGGCAACGGCGGAGTGTACATCAACACCACAGGCATAGGCTTTGCGAACAATGAAAACATTGTTTCAACCAATCTGCAAGACGGCGACTGCGTGATTGTCAGCGGTACTATGGGTGACCACCACGCAACAATTCTCTCTGCAAGAATGGAAATTGAAAACGACATTCAATCCGACAATGCTCCGCTTGTTGACATAGTAAAAAACCTGATTGACGGCGGAATTGACATCCACTGTATGAGAGATGTCACAAGAGGCGGACTCGGAACTGTACTGAATGAACTTGCAAACGCATCTCAAAAACAAATTGAAATTGAAGAAACCGCAATTCCAATCACGAATGAAGTAAGAGCATTTTCAAAAATTCTCGGTTTGAACATTATGCATATGGGCAACGAGGGCAGGTTGGTTGCAATTGTTCCGAGTGAGCAAGCAAACAAGGCTGTGGAGATAATGAAAAACAGCAAATACGGTGAAAATGCCACGATTATCGGCAAAATCACAAACGGCGAGGGTGTTATACTCAACACACGGCTCGGCGGACAAAGAAAAATAAATGTGCTTATCGGCGAGGGACTTCCGAGAATTTGCTGATATAACAACAAAAATAAAAGATGAATCGTACCTTTTTTGGATACGATTCATCTTTTTATTTTTAGCATAAAATATGCAGAGAGGGTTATTTTATTTGCTCAAAAGCCTGAGCGAGATCGGCAAGAATATCGTCAATATGCTCTGTGCCGATTGAAAGACGGATAGTGTTCAGCTTGATGTTCTGTTCTGCAAGTTCCTCTGGACTGAGCTGTGAATGAGTTGTGGTTGCAGGGTGAATAACAAGTGACTTAACATCTGCCACATTTGCAAGGATTGAAAAGATTTGAAGCGAATCAATGAACTTCTTTGCCTCTGCTTCGCCGCCCTTGATTTCAAATGTAAAGATTGAACCGGCACCGTTAGGGAAATATTCATTGTAAAGTGCCTGATACTTAGGGTCGAGTGATGGGTGATTTACTTTTTCAACAAGCGGATGATTGTTGAGGTATTCAATAACTTTCTTTGCATTTTCAACATGACGCTCCACACGAAGCGAGAGTGTTTCTGTTCCCTGAAGAAGCAAGAAAGCGTTGAACGGTGAAATTGTAGCACCCGTATCACGAAGAATGATTGCACGAATGTAAGTTACAAATGCCGCAGGACCTACGGCATCCACAAAGCTGATGCCGTGATAGCTTGGGTTTGGATCTGCAATCTGCGGAAACTTGCCCGAAGCCTTCCAATCAAAATTGCCACTGTCTACGATTATACCGCCGAGAGTTGTACCGTGACCGCCAATGAACTTTGTTGCGGATGAAGCAATAATATCCGCACCGAGTTCGATTGGACGAAGAAGATATGGAGTTGTGAATGTATCGTCAACTACAAGCGGAATGTTGTGCTTGTGAGCGATTTCGGCAACTGCCTTGATGTCGATAATATTAGAATTCGGATTGCCCAAAGTTTCAATAAAAATTGCCTTTGTGTTGTCCTGAATTGCATCTTCAAAATTCTGAACATCATCAGGGTCAACAAATGTTGTTGTAACACCGCTGTGTGGGAAGGTGTGTGCAAGATAATTGTATGTGCCGCCGTAAATTGTCTTTGCGGCTACGATATGGTCACCTGCAGAAGCAAGTGCCTGAAATACATAAGAAATTGCTGCCGCACCCGAAGCTGTTGCCAAGCCTGCTACACCGCCTTCAAGAGCTGCAAGTCTTTGCTCAAGAACATCCTGTGTGCTGTTTGTAAGTCTGCCGTAAATGTTGCCTGCATCTGCAAGACCAAATCTTGCCTGTGCGTGGTCGCTGTTGCGAAATACATATGATGTTGTTTGATAAATCGGCACTGCTCTTGCATCTGTTGCCGGGTCCGGTGATTCCTGTCCTACATGAAGTTGTAATGTTTCAAATTTATAATTAGCCATGATAATAATTTCCTTTCAAGTTAAAAAATGTTTTTGTGATAATCGGTTTTAATAAATCAACAGCAAAAACACATTCGCCCAAAACGGAAATTTTGGCGTAACAATCGTTCAAATAAATTGTTCATAACCAATCTCCTATCGCCTACTTTATTGGTAGGCTTTGTTGTTATGTTTGCATTATAACTCACAATACCCACTATGTCAATAGGTTTTCTGTATTTTTTCAAAAAACTTGACAACACCCCTTTTATATGGATAATAATTATTAGGTGATATAATGAACAAAGAACAATTATTGAACATATTACAAGGCGTGCAAAACGGCGATATTTCCCCTGACAACGCACTTGAAAGAATCAAACTTGCACCGTATGAAGATATTGGCTTTGCAAATATTGATACTTTACGCTCACTCCGTCACGGGGTAGGAGAAGTGATATACGGCGAGGGCAAAAGTGCCGAGCAAATCAGGGCTATTGCACAAAAGCTGATTGACAACGGAGAAAAAACCGTGCTCATCACCAGAATTGACGAAAGCAAGGCTGAATATGTAAATCGCACAATCACCCTTGAATACGACAATGAATCAAGAACTGCTGTTGCAGGCAAGATTCCCGAACCGAACGGAAAAGGCAAAATCGTTGTTTGCTGTGCAGGAACTTCAGATTTATACTGTGCAAAAGAGGCTGTGATTACGGCAAGGGCTTTTGGCAACGAAGTTGTTGAAATGTATGATGTCGGCGTTGCGGGAATTCACAGATTGCTTGACAAGGCAGAACTTTTGTCAAATGCAACGGCTGTTATAGCAATCGCCGGAATGGAGGGTGCACTTGCAAGTGTCATCGGCGGACTTGCCTCCTGCCCTGTTATTGCCGTTCCTACAAGTGTTGGCTACGGTGCAAGCTTTGGCGGAGTTTCGGCTCTTTTAGCAATGCTCAACAGCTGTGCAAGCAATGTCAGCGTGGTTAATATCGACAACGGCTTCGGTGCGGCATATATTGCAAGTATGATAAATCATCAGGAATAACATATGAAAAGTTTATATTTAGAATGTAATATGGGTGTTGCAGGTGATATGCTATGCGCCTCTCTGCTTGACACACTCAATAAAAAAGACAAAGAATATATAATAAATAAATTAAATACATTATTATGTGATGTGACCGTCAGCCTAAACACAACAACAAAAAGCGGTATCAAAGCATCAAAATTTGATGTGACAATAAAAGAAAGCGGACACACTCACACGAGCATATCCGAGATATACAAAATTATTGACGATTTTGACATTCCGCAAAAAATCAAAGAAAATGCAAAAGCTGTGTACAAATTGATTGCCGAGGCAGAAAGCAAGGTGCACGGCACAACGGTTGCCGATGTTCACTTGCACGAGATCGGTGCAAAGGACGCCATAATTGACATCACCGCCTGCTGTTTGCTGATTGATTATTTGCAGATTGACAAAATCGTTTGCTCACCAATTGCAACAGGCTTTGGCGAAATCAAAACGGCTCACGGAATTATGCCTGTTCCCGCACCCGCAACAGCGGAATTGTTAAGTAAGATACCGTGCTTTACGGGCGACATAAAAAGTGAGCTGACAACTCCGACAGGCGTGGCACTTGTCAAATTCTTTGCAAATGAGTTTTCCGCTTCAAACGGCGAATACGAAAAAGTCGGCTATGGTGCAGGCACAAAAGATTTTGAAAAGTCGAACATAATAAGGACTTTTATCAAACAAAACGACACCGACACCGTGTTTGAACTTCGCTGTCAAATTGACGATATGACGGGCGAGGAACTCGGATATGCACTGAACAAAATGCTAACCCTCGGTGCAAAAGACGCATACATCAAGCCTATTGTTATGAAAAAGAGCAGACCGGCTTTTGAATTTACGGTCATCTGCTCCCCTGCCGACAAAGACGAACTAACACGGCAGATGTTCAAACACACAACCACTCTCGGAATTCGACAAATCGAATGTGCACGGGCAATTCTCAACAGAAAAATATACGAAAAAAACGGTGTTCGCATAAAGCGTTCGCACGGCTACGGCACACAAGCCGAAAAAATCGAATTTGATGATATTGTAAAAATTGCGGAAGAAAACGACATCTCGGTTTTTGAAGCAAGAAAAATGATTAAAAAATAAAAACGCCCCTGTAAAGATTTACTCTTTACAGGGGCTTGTGCTGTATTATCTTGCTTTTGTTGCGATTTCGGTTACGATTCTTGAGAGGAATTCGTCAACAGAGGTTGCGCCCTCGTCGCCGTTCTTTCTTGAACGAACAGAAATTGTGTTTGCTTCGATGTCCTTATCACCAACAATAATCATATAAGGAACTTTCTCCATTTGAGCAGAACGAATCTTGAAGCCTGTCTTTTCGCTTCTGTCATCAAGTTCGCAACGAACGCCTGCTGCTTGAAGTTTTGACATAACCTCACGGCAATAATCCTGATGTCTATCTGCAACAGGAAGAAACTTAACCTGAACAGGAGAAAGCCAAGTTGGGAATGCACCTGCATACTTCTCGATAAGGAGAGCAAGGGTTCTCTCGTAGCAACCGATTGAAGTTCTGTGGATGATGTAAGGATTTTTCTTTTGACCGTCCTTGTCTACATATTCCATACCGAACTTTTCTGCAAGCATCTGGTCGATTTGAATTGTAACAAGAGTATCTTCCTTGCCGAATACATTCTTGATTTGAATATCAAGTTTTGGACCGTAGAAAGCAGCTTCGCCAACTCCAACCTTGTAGTCGATGCCGAGGTCATCAAGGATAGTTTTCATAACGCCTTGTGCCTCATCCCACTGCTCTTTTGTGCCGATATACTTTTCTGAATCTTCAGGGTCCCACTGCGAGAAACGATAGGTCAAATCCTCTTTGAGCCCCAAAACATCCATCATATAGTTTGTGAGCTCAAGACAAGCCTTGAATTCGTCCTCAAGTTGATCAGGACGGCACATCAAGTGACCCTCTGAAATTGTGAACTGACGAACACGGATAAGGCCGTGCATTTCGCCTGATGCCTCGTTACGGAAAAGAGTTGATGTTTCGTCATATCTGAGCGGAAGGTCACGGTATGATCTTGCTCTGTTGAGATATGCCTGATACTGGAACGGGCAAGTCATAGGACGAAGTGCAAATACTTCCTTGTCCTTTTCTTCATCACCAAGAACGAACATACCCTCTTTATAGTGATCCCAGTGACCTGAAATCTTATAAAGATCCGATTTTGCCATAAGAGGAGTTTTTGTAAGCAACCAGCCTCTCTTTTCTTCCTCGTCCTCTACCCAACGCTGGAGAGTTTGAATAATTTTTGTACCCTTTGGAAGAAGAATAGGCAAGCCCTGACCGATGTAATCAACTGTTGTAAAGAGTTCAAGTTCTCTGCCGAGTTTGTTGTGGTCACGCTTTTTAGCCTCTTCAAGAGCTGCAAGATGTTCTTCAAGCATTGAAGCCTTAGGGAATGCGGTACCGTAAACACGGCAAAGCATCTTGTTTTTCTCATCGCCTCTCCAATAAGCACCTGTGCACTGTGTAAGCTTAAATGCCTTTACAACCTTCATATCTATAAGGTGAGGTCCTGCGCAAAGTTCTGTAAATTCGCCTTGCTCATAAAAACTGATCGGTTCACCTTTTTCTGCGTGCTCCTTAATAAGTTCAATCTTATAAGGCTCGTTCTTGCTTTCCATAAGAGCAATTGCTTCGTCAACAGGAAGTTCAAATCTCTTGATTTCCGGATCTTCCTTAACAATCTTCTTCATTTCTGCTTCGATTTTTGCCAAATCGTCCGGTGAGAATGACTTTTCAACATCAAAGTCATAATAGAAACCGTTATCAATAGCAGGGCCGATAGTAAGTTTTGCTTCGGGATAAAGGCGCTTAACTGCCTGTGCCATAATGTGAGATGCGGTGTGGTTGAATGCCTTTCTGCCATCCTCGTCATCAAATGTGAGGATTTCAAGTGTGGCATCGGCATCTATAACTGTTCTCAAATCCTTAACCTCGCCGTTAATCTTGCAGCAGGTTGCGTTTCTGAAAAGTCCCATAGAAATGTCTTTTGTAATGTCGCCGGCTGTTTTTGCTTCATTATACTCTAAAACAGAGCCGTCTTTTAATGTGATTTTCATAATCTAATCCTCCTTAAAAATAAAAAAATCACCCTGAAAAACAGGGTGAATAAAATCCACGGTTCCACCTGAATTGCGATTGAACAATCGCCTCTCAATGCTCTGTAACGGGAGCTCCCGACCTGTATTAAAGGCACTCCGAGGTGGTAACAAAACTCTGCTTGACACATCCTTTCACCAACCGGATGCTCTCTGAAGTCGCCCAAAAGCCGTCATATCCTCATCAAAGAATTTATCATATTCTTCATTTGAATGTATAATAGCACTGTTGATTTTGTTTGTCAAGTAACATTTTTTAAATTTCTAAACACAGACTAAACACAGTACCGTACGCAAAATATTTTCTTGACAAATACTATATATTGAAGTATTATATTTGTGACATTCTGTATATAAACCTATTGTATATGGTACTTACAAATGTCAAAATTGCATAAAACTGTACCTTTTCTGATGAATTGAAATTAACAATTATGTAAAAATTTAGAACAGAAGGAGGTGCTATTGATATGAAAGTAAGTATTATTGTTGCAATAATTATTGCACTTGTATGCGCCGTGCTTTTCGCCGTCCTCGGATTTTTATTCGGTTATAACAAAAGAGGAAAAGATGACGAAACAACAAAGGGCAACGCACAAGAAGAAGCAAATAAGATTTTGAATAACGCTCTTTCCGAAGCTGAAAAGACAAAGAAAACACAGCTTATGGAAACAAAGGACGAAATCCACAGACTTCGTTCCGACGCGGACAAAGATATACGCGAAAGACGAAACGAAGTTCAAAAACAAGAAAAAAGACTTAACCAGCGTGAGGAATATCTTGACAAAAGATCCGACACCTTGGAAAAGAAAAATGAAGCTTTAAGTGAAAAAATTAAGGCTGCTGATGACAAATTACTTGAAATCGATGGCATCAAGAAAAGTCAGTTTGATATGCTTGAAAGAATTTCGGGCTTATCACAAGAGGATGCGAAAGCTCAACTTATGAGTTCACTCGAATCCGAGCTTGATATTGAAAAAAGCAAGAGAATTCTTGAACACGAGCAGATGATTAAAGACCAAAGCGATGTCATCGCAAGAGAAATCATCGGTACCGCTATCCAGCGTTGTGCGGCTGACCACACAGCAGAAACCACTGTTTCGGTTGTTTCGCTTCCGTCAGACGAAATCAAAGGACGCATCATCGGCAGAGAGGGTCGCAACATCCGTTCTATCGAAAAAATCACAGGTGTTGAGCTTATCATTGACGATACCCCGGAGGCTATCACAGTCAGCTCATTTGACCCTGTAAGACGAGAAATTGCCCGTTTGACACTTGAAAGATTGATTCAAGACGGTCGTATTCATCCTACAAGAATTGAGGAAATGTACGAAAAGTCAAAGAGAGAAATCAACCAAACAATCAAAGCAGAGGGCGAAAAGGCCGTCATCAGCGCAAACTGCGGTTCTATTCACCCTGAGCTCGTTAAACTTTTAGGTAAACTCAAATTCCGTACATCATACGGTCAAAGCGTACTTAAACACTCACTTGAAGTATCGTACATTGCAGGTCTTATGGCCGCAGAACTCGGAGCAGACGAAAAGCTTGCAAGAAGAGCAGGTCTTCTTCACGATATAGGCAAGGCTCTTGACCATGAAATGGAAGGAAGCCACGTCGCTCTCGGTGTTGAATACGCAAGAAAGTACAAAGAAAGCGAAGCTGTTGTTCACGCAATTCAGGCTCACCACGGTGATGTCGAATGCAAAACAATCGTTGCTTGTCTTGTTCAGGCTGCGGACGCTGTTTCTGCTTCAAGACCGGGCGCAAGACGAGAAAACATTGAGCACTACATCAAGCGCTTGCAACAGCTTGAAGAAATTTCAACAAGCTTTAACGGCGTTGAAAAGGCATATGCTATTCAGGCAGGCCGTGAAGTAAGAGTTATGGTTAAGCCGGATGTAATCTCTGACCAAAAGATGCCATATATTGCACACGAAATTGCAAAGAAAATTGAAGAGGAAATGGAATATCCGGGTCAAATTAAGGTTAATATCATCCGTGAAAGCCGACACTCAGATGTTGCAAAATAGTAAAAAATAACTATTACAATAGGGTTGCCGTGCGGTAGCCCTATTTTGTATTTTGAAAGGAAAATATTATGATTAAGCACATTGTATGCTTTAAGTTAAAAGACAACAGCCCTGAAGAATGCAACAAGGCTGCGGAGATTTTGCGTTCTATGAAAGGCAATGTTGACCTCATCAGAGATATTGAGGTTGGTGTTGACTTTTTACATTCAGAGCGTTCATACGACATCATTCTTCAGGTCGTTTTGGACAATGCGGAAGCTCTTGAAAAATATCAAAATGACGAATATCACTGCAATGTAGTCAAAAAACACATGCACGCTGTAAGAGAATCTTCAGTTGCAATTGACTACAACATTTAATCTCACAAATTATCCCGGCAAACTATGAAAAAAGGAGAGGAATAATGCCATGTTTAGAATTTTAGTAGTAGAAGACGATGTAGACCTCAACAACGCCGTTTGTACTTTTTTGAGGAAAAACGATTTTGACGCAGAGGGTTGCTACAACACAACACAGGCATACAGCGCAATGTATGACAATGTTCACGACATCATCATATCGGACATTATGATGCCCGGTGAAGACGGTTTTGAATTTGCAAAAAACATACGAAAGCTGTCGACAAACATTCCTATTCTTTTTATGACCGCAAGGGACGACATTGCATCGAAGCAATTAGGTTTCAGCTTGGGAATTGACGATTATATGGTTAAGCCTGTCAACTTGGACGAGCTTGTTATGAGAATCAATGCCCTGCTCCGCCGTGCAAAAATTGCAGAAAGCAAAAAAATCAACATCGGCAAATTGAGCATAAACGCCGATGAAAGAAGCGTAACCTATGACGGCGAGGAAATCAATCTCACATCAAGAGAATTCAACATTATTTACAAAATGCTCTCCTACCCTAAAAAAACATTTTCACGCACACAGCTTATGGATGAATTTTGGGGTGCGGACACCACCTCCGGCACAAGAACAGTTGATGTTTATATGACAAAACTTCGTGACAAGTTTTCAAAATGCAGAGAATTTGAAATTGTCACCGTTCACGGCTTGGGATACAAGGTGATTATCAATGAAGAATTCGAGTAAACCTCTTTTAATCCACGACTTAAAGCGTGGAAGATTAAGCTACAAATACCATGTTAGAAATGTCATAAACTCTTTTTTGTTTATGGCACTTCTTGTTTGTTTTTCAACCCTTGGCACTGTCAGTCTTTTAAAGGCTACAAACAGCCAAATTCCGGGTTTGGACACAGCCGAAAATTTCAGCGAATTAATCTACTTTTCGATTATACTGATTATTTTTTACACAGTTTGGCAACTCGTGTTCACCAGACTTATGATTGAAAGACCTACAAAAGAATTTGCAAAAGCAAGCGAAAAAGTTGTTCAAGGCGATTATTCTGTAAGAATTGATATGGACGAGCTTCGACTCGGAAGCCTTGAGTTCATCAACATTGCACAGAATTTTAACATTATGGTTGAACAGCTCGGAAAAGTTGACAGTTTGAGCAATGATTTTATATCCAATGTTTCTCACGAAATGAAAACACCGCTTGCGGTAATTCAATCATATGCAACGATTTTGCAAAATCCTGATTTGAGTGAAGAAGAGCGAAAAGAATACGCCAGCAAAATTTACGCTTCAACTCAACAACTTTCTGTTCTCGTTTCGAACATTTTGAAGCTGAACAAAATCGAAAACAATCAAACAAACACAAAAGAAAGCAACTATAATCTTTCGGAACAATTGTCGCAAAGTTTGCTTGATATGGAAAATCTGTGGGAAAGCAAAAATATCGGAATTGAATTCAATGTTGAAGATAATGTTTACATAAATTCCGATGAAGAACTGATGAAAATCGTGTGGGCAAACCTGTTTTCAAATGCAATAAAATTCACTCCTTCCGGCGGTGTAATAACCGTCAATCTTGTTAAGCACGCAGACAATATTGTTGTTTCGGTTGCTGATACAGGGTGCGGAATGAACGAAGAAACAAAGGCTCATATTTTTGAAAAATTCTATCAGGGCGACACTTCCCATTCCGAAAAAGGCAACGGACTCGGCCTTTCCTTGGTTAAACGAATTATTGATTTGACAAACAACGAAATCAGTGTTGAAAGCGAACTTGGACAAGGCACTGTTTTTACGGTTACATTAAACAACTAAAAAAGGCAATTAACGGCAAACCAATGAGTTTGCCGTTTTTTATTTGTGCGTTCTTTATATATTATATTATAGTATTTATATATATTATCTAATTGACATTATTACTGAATAATGGTATTATAAATATTGACACATTAACAATAAATTTGGAGGATACTCTTAATGGATCAAACAACAGAAAACAAGGATATAGAAATTGACCTTGGCAAAATTTTCTACAAAATGCGTGGCAAATTCATTTACATAATTATCATAACAATTCTTGCTGCCATTGCGTCAGGATTTATCACACACTTTGCGATTACTCCAAAGTATTCGGCAACAACAAAAATGTATGTATACTCAAACACCGACAGAATTTCTACAGATTCTACAATTACATCCAACGAAATTACTGCGTCACAGGATTTGGTAAATACATACATTTACATTTTGAACAGTGACACTGTTCTTGAAGCTGTTATCAAAGACTTGGACCTTAATATGACACCAAACAGACTCAAAAGAATGATTAGCGCAAGCCAAGCCCCAAAAACAATTGCTTTTGAAGTTACCGTTACTGCAAATGACCCAAAAACAGCTGCAAAGATTGCAAACTCAATTGCAAAAATAGCTCCTAACGAAATTGTACGAGTTGTTAAGGCCGGCGGTGTTGAAATCATCGACTATGCAAAGGTTCCTACTGCTCCGTCATCACCTAACCTTACAAAAAATGTGCTTATTGCCGCTTTTGCAGGATTGTTCCTTTCATTCCTTGCATTCTTCCTTTATGAATTCTTTGATACAACAATTACAAGTGAAAGAGATATTCTTGGTGAATTTGAGATTCCTGTTCTTGGCACTGTACCAAGTCTTGAATTAAACACAGAGATGCAATCAAAGTATCCTACAAAGAGTGATAAAATTGCAGGCACCAAAACAGTCAACAAAAAAACCGACAGTGATTTTGTCTTAAAACCAAGTGACGAAATACTCGAAAACATACAAAATGCGAAGGGAGATGACAAATAATGCTTAAGTTCAACAAAAAGGGTGGAGCAAATTCAATCCACGCCACAGACAGCACAAAACTTTTGACTGCTTCTTCAACATTTGCAGTTAAGGAAGCATATAACTCAATCAGAACAAATCTCCTTTTCACACAACAAGGTGAAAAATGCCCGATATTTGTCGTTACAAGTCCTACTGCTAACAACGGTAAGACAATCAACTCTGCTAACCTTGCCATCAACTTTGCTCAAATGGGCAAAAAGACATTGGTTATTGATGCAGATATGAGAAACCCATCACTTCACAAACTTTTCTCATTAAGTTCAAGAAACGGTCTTTCGGAAATTCTTGCAGGTCTTACCGACAACATCACTGTTACAAAAACGGACATAGAAAATTTGTCAGTATTGACATCAGGCAAAATTCCTCCAAACCCAACAGAGCTTCTCTCTTCTCCGAGAATGGACAAATTGCTCGACTTTGTCAAAGAGCATTATGACTGTGTATTTATTGATACACCTCCTGTAAACATTGTGACTGATGCAACTGTATTTTCACAAAAAGCAACAGGATATGTTATCATCGTAAAAACCGATACAACAAATGTTCCTGAACTTAAAACAACTGTTTCAACTCTTCAAGGTATCAATGCAAACATTCTCGGCTTTATTTTGAACGACGCAAACAGCGAGAAAAAGAAATATTATTCTTATTACAGAAAATACAGCCGTAACTATTCATATAATTACAAATATTCCTACGGCAACGATAAAAAATAAAAAGCAATTGGGTGTTATAGCAAATGGACAAGAGAATAAAAACTCAATATTGGCTTGAATTTGCCGTTGATATTTTTTCGTTAACAATATCATTTGCGGTTTCGTACTTTTTTTCAAGATACGCACTGCACAAGTTGGACGACACAGAAACAGGACTTCAATGGACAGTATGTATATTCTGCCTTATTGTCGCTTTCTTGATAAGCTATTTTCTATTTCACAAAGGCGTTGACATCAGGCAAAGAAACAAAATCGGCGAATTTGTCAACACAATCAAAAATGATGTGCTTGTATTTTTGATTTTCATTGCCCTGCTTGCGGTAGTAAAAAGCCCGATAATCAACAGACGATTTTTCATCGGCTGTGCAAGCGTTGTGTTTTTGTTCTTAACAACCGTAACAAGATACTATCTCAAGAGATGGCTCACAGGCGGCTATTCACCTGCCAAATCAAAAATCACATCATATGTCGGCGTTTTAACCACCAAAGACAGAGCCGAGGAATTTATATCGGGTCTTAAAGACGACTGGTCAATCAACATTACAGGCGTTGCCCTGCTTGACAATTTTGTTGAAAACGGCAGATTTACATATGACAAGGATTTTGAATTTGGTTCTGAATACACAAACGAAAAAATCCGAACAAAAAAGAAAATCAAATTTCCGCATGTTGTTGCGGAAGATGTGCCTGTAATTGCAACAGACATCAGATTTATTGACTGGATAAGAAAAACTCCGCTTGATGAAGTTTTCATCAATCTTCCGTACTACACAAGCAGTGATGTTTTTGAAATTGTTGAGGAACTTGAAGGAATGGGCGTTACAGTTCACCTCAATGTTCCGACGCTTGACAACTTACTTGACGAAAGTAACTTCAACAACATCAACTGCAAAATTTATTCGGGATACCCGCTTGCAACATTTGCACCTACTGTTCACAACAGCACAAGTCTTGCAATAAAGCGTTTTGTTGACATAATCGGCGCAATTGTCGGTCTGATTGTTTCTATACCAATAATCGCAATTACTGCAATTCCGCTGTTAATTGAATCACCGGGACCGCTGTTCTTCAAACAAGAGCGTGTGGGTCAAAACGGCAGATTATTTAACATTTACAAGCTTCGTTCAATGTACAAGGATGCAGAAGAACGCAAAAAAGAGCTTATGGCTCAAAACAAAATGGACGGTCTTATGTTCAAAATGGACAACGACCCAAGAATTACAAAAGTCGGCAGAGTTATACGCAAGCTCAGCATTGATGAATTACCTCAATTTTTCAATGTGCTCAAAGGGGATATGAGCCTTGTCGGAACAAGACCGCCGACAGTCAGAGAATTTGAACAATACGAAAACCGCCACAAGCGTCGCCTTTCAATGCGACCGGGCATAACCGGAATGTGGCAGGTAAGCGGCAGATCAAACATCAACGATTTTGAAGATGTTGTAAAGCTCGATTGCGAATACATCGACAATTGGAGTTTACTGCTTGATGTGAAAATATTGTTAAAAACAGTTAAGGTTGTGCTTACTCACGAAGGAGCAGAGTAATGAAAATTGCAATGATTGGACATAAACGCATTCCATCAAGAGAAGGCGGAATAGAGATAGTTGTATCTGAACTTTCGAAGCGTATGGTCAATCTTGGCAATGATGTTGTTGCATATAACAGAAAAAGCGAACACATTGCCGGCAAAGAGCACGAAACAGCAACAAGACTTAATACCTGGGAAGGTGTGAAACTCAAATGGATTCCAACACCCAATTCATCAAAGCTCAATGCCATTGTATACAGCTTTTTTGCAACTTTTGATGCATTGTTTCACAAATTTGATGTAATACATTTTCATGCAGAGGGGCCTGCATCAATGGTTTTGCTTGCAAAGCTGTTCAGAAAAAGATGCATTGTAACCATTCACGGAATAGATTGGCAAAGAAGCAAATGGGGTGGCTTTGCAACAAAATTTCTTAAATTCGGAGAAAAGACTGCCGCCAAATATGCTGACGAAGTAATCGTACTTTCTCAAAATGTTAAAGACTATTTTCTAAAAACATACAATAGAGAAACTGTTTTTATTCCAAACGGTATATCCCCTGCTCAAGTTATTTCACCTGAAATAATCAAAGAAAAATATAATATTGATAAAAATGGATATATTCTTTTTTTAGGACGACTTGTTCCTGAAAAAGGTATACATTATTTGATAGAGGCATACAACAAAATCGACACAGATAAAACTCTTGTCATTGCCGGAGGTTCAAGTCACACAAGTGAATATGAATCTCAACTCAAAGAAATGGCAAAATCAAATCCTAACATTATTTTCACGGGATTTGTTGAGGGCAAAGAGTTAGCAGCGTTATATTCAAACGCATATATCTACTGCTTACCGAGTGATTTGGAAGGTATGCCTATCAGCTTACTTGAAGCTATGAGTTTCGGCAATTGTTGCCTTACATCCGACATATGCGAATGTACTGAAGTTTGCGAAAGCAATGCCGAATATTTCGAAAAAAGCAATGTTGAAAATTTGAAAGATAAATTGCAGTATCTTTTAGATAACGACGACATTGTAAATAACTACAAAAACAATGCCTCAAGCTATATTTTGAACAAATATAACTGGGACAAAGTCACAAAACAAACATTGGATTTATACTCTGAATTATAAGGCGGAAGAAACAATGAAAGGTATAATTCTTGCAGGTGGTAGTGGAACAAGACTCTACCCTCTTACAAAAGTAACTTCAAAACAACTATTACCTATTTACGATAAGCCTATGATTTATTATCCGCTCAGCACTTTGATGCTTGCGGGAATAGACGACATTCTTATTATTTCCACACAGACTGATTTGCCGAATTTTGAGCGCCTTCTTGGTGACGGCAGTCAGTATGGAATTAAGTTGTCGTATAAAGTTCAGCCATCTCCTGACGGTCTTGCACAAGCATTTACGCTTGGCAAAGATTTTATCGGTGATGATTGTTGTGCTATGGTTTTAGGTGATAACATTTTCTATGGTGCAGGTTTCACTGCTATGTTGGAAACTGCAAAGCAAAATGCCGAAAAAAATCGCAGAGCAACAGTTTTTGGATATCATGTTGACGATCCGGAAAGATTTGGCATTGTAGAATTCAACAGCAATAACGAAGTTGTTTCTATTGAAGAAAAACCGCAAAATCCAAAATCACCGTGGGCTGTTACAGGATTATATTTTTACGATAACCGTTGCATTAAGTATGCTGAAAATCTTAAACCTTCAGCTCGAGGCGAATTAGAAATAACCGATTTAAACAGAATATACCTTGAAAATAACGAACTTGATGTTGAATTACTTGGCAGAGGGTTTGCATGGCTCGATACAGGTACAATGGACAGCTTGATAGATGCTGCCGATTTTGTTAAAACTATTCAAAATCAACAGAACATCCGTATTTCTGCACCTGAAGAAATTGCTTGGCGTAAAGGATGGATTAACACAGAGCAGCTTATTGAATCCGCAAAACAATATGGAAAATCTGATTATGGCAAATATCTTATGCAAGTTGCCAAAGGAGAAATGATGATATGACAATCATAGTAACAGGCGGTGCCGGTTTTATAGGTTCAAATTTCATATTCTATATGCTCAAAAAGCATCCTGACTATCGAATTGTTTGTTTGGACAAACTTACATACGCAGGCAATCTTTCAACGCTTGCTCCTGTAATGGACAATCCTAATTTTAGATTTGTAAAGGCAGATATTTGCGATAAAGAAGCAGTTGAAAAACTCTTTGAAGAAGAACATCCTGATATTGTTGTAAACTTTGCAGCAGAGTCACATGTTGACCGTTCAATTGAAGCCCCGGGCATTTTCCTCAAAACAAATATCCTCGGCACACAAACGCTTATGGACGCTTGCCGTAAATATGGTATTCAGCGTTATCATCAAGTTTCAACCGATGAGGTTTATGGTGATTTGCCACTTGACAGACCTGACCTTTTCTTTACAGAAGAAACTCCGATTCACACTTCTTCACCGTACAGCTCATCAAAAGCCGGTGCAGATTTGCTTGTTCTTGCATATTACAGAACCTACGGTTTGCCTGTAACAATCAGCAGATGTTCAAATAACTACGGTCCGTATCATTTTCCGGAAAAATTGATTCCGCTTATGATAGCAAACGCGCTTAACGATAAGCCACTTCCTGTTTACGGCGAGGGACTTAATGTTCGTGATTGGCTCTATGTTGAAGACCACTGCAAGGCTATTGATTTGATTATACATAATGGCCGTGTCGGCGAAGTTTACAACATCGGCGGACACAATGAAATGAAAAATATTGATATTGTTAAGCTCATTTGTAAAGAACTCGGCAAACCTGAAAGCCTTATCACTTATGTTGCAGACAGAAAAGGCCATGATATGCGTTACGCAATCGACCCGACAAAGATTCACAACGAACTCGGTTGGCTTCCTGAAACAATGTTTGCAGACGGAATAAAAAAGACTATCGCTTGGTATCTCGACAATAAGGAATGGTGGGAAACCATCATCTCCGGTGAATATCAGAACTACTATGAGCAAATGTATGGGAACAGATAATGAAAGTATTAGTAACAGGCGTTAAAGGTCAGCTTGGTTATGATGTTGTTAACGAATTAACTAAAAGAGGACACACTGCTATTGGTGTTGACATTGATGAAATGGATATTACCGACAAGCATAGTGTTCAAATGGTAATAGATAATAATAAACCGGATGCAGTAATTCACTGTGCCGCTTGGACCGCTGTCGACCTCGCTGAAGATGAGGACAAAATTGCTATGGTTCGTGCAGTAAATACAGACGGCACAAGAAACATTGCTGAAACATGCAAAAAACTCAACTGCAAAATGATGTATATCAGCACAGATTATGTGTTTAACGGTCAAGGAACAGAACCTTGGAAACCTGATTGCAAAGATTATGAACCGCTGAATGTTTACGGTCAAACGAAATTGGGTGGCGAACTTGCTGTTTCAAATCTTCTTGAAAAATATTTTATTGTTCGTATAGCTTGGGTTTTTGGAGTTAACGGCAATAATTTTATCAAAACTATGCTAAATGTTGGCAAAAAATATGACGAACTTACTGTTGTTAACGACCAGATAGGAACACCTACCTACACATCTGATCTTGCAAGACTTCTTGTCGATATGATAGAAACTGAAAAATACGGTTACTATCATGCAACAAATGAGGGCGGATATATCAGTTGGTATGATTTTGCCTGTGAGATTTTCAAACAAGCAGGATATAATACAAAAGTTAAACCTGTCACAACAGAAGAATATGGTTTATCAAAAGCCAAAAGACCGTTTAACAGCAGACTTAACAAGAGCAAACTTATCGAAAACGGGTTTAAGCCACTACCGACCTGGCAAGACGCTTTGTCAAGATACCTTAAGGAGATAGATTATTAATGGGACAAATTACAGTTGAAAAAAATGTTGGTGGAATTGAAGGACTTTGCGTTATCACCCCAACTGTACACGGTGACAATCGTGGATATTTTATGGAAACATACAATGAAAACGATATGAAAGAAGCCGGCATTGATATTAAATTTGTTCAAGACAATCAATCTGCCTCTACTAAAGGCGTTCTTCGTGGACTTCACAGACAAATAAAGTACCCACAGTCAAAACTTGTCAGAGTTATAAAAGGCTCTGTTTTTGATGTGGCTGTTGATATGCGTGAAAACAGTCCGACATATTTAAAATGGTACGGCATTGAGCTTACAGAAGAAAACAAAAAGCAATTCCTTATTCCAAAAGGGTTTGCACACGGATTTCTTGTATTGAGCGACTATGCCGAATTCTGCTATAAGGTTGATGATTTCTTTCATCCAAACGATGAGGGTGGAATTGCATATAACGACACAACAATCGGTGTTAAATGGCCTATATCAAGTGATATGGTGCTTAATCTTTCAGAAAAAGATAAGGCTTGGAAGCCTTTAAAATAATATTTAAATTCGGAGCAAACAATGAGAATTTTATTGGTTAACAAATTTCACTATCTGCGTGGCGGAAGTGAAAAATATTATTTTGAGCTTGCAAATTTGTTGAAAAGTAAAGGTCATACTGTTGCTTTTTTTTCAATGAAAAATAAAGAAAACATCACTACCGGCGACAAGGAATACTTTGTTGACGAAATTGACCTAAACACAGGTTCAAAACTCAAAGCCTTTGATGTTATCTATTCCAAAACAAACAAAGAGCTTATGACAAAAGCATTGGAAGACTTCAAGCCTGATATAGTTCATATCAATAATTTTCAGCGTCAACTCTCGGCGTCTATCATTGACGCAATCAAAGAAAAGAACATTCCTATTGTTATGACGGCTCACGATTTGAACCCTATTTGTCCGGCAAGCATTATGCTTTATGACGGCAAACCGTGTGAGGACTGCCTGACTAAAGGCTACACACAGTGCATCAAAAAGAAATGCAACAAGGGTTCAACACTCAAAAGCATTATTGGATACGCAGAAAAGAAATATTATGACTGTCACAAAGTTTTCAAAAAAGTTGACTGCATTATTTCTCCAAGTGAATTCAACAAAAATCAGCTCATCAAGGGCAAACTCAACTGCAATGATATTAAAGTCATCCACAACTTTGTGAACAAAAGTGAACACAAAGACTATGTGCTCGGTGATTATGCCTTTTATTTTGGCAGACTTTCAAAAGAAAAAGGAATTTTGAATTTAATTGAGGCAATCAAGGATATTCCCGACTCAAAACTACTCATTGCAGGTGACGGCCCTGAAAAAGAAAACATCGAAGCATATATTGAAAAGCACAATTTAAGTGACAAAATCACCCTTTTGGGCTACCAAAATCAAGATAACATCAGAGAATATATCCGAAATTCAAGATTTGTTGTTGTACCATCAGTATGTAACGAGAATTGCCCATACTCTGTGTTGGAGACCTTGGAAATAGGCAAACCTGTTATCGGTAGCCGTATAGGCGGTATTCCCGAGCTTATAGAAGACGGCGAAAACGGTTTTCTTTATAAATTCGATAATGTCAACGAACTAAAAGAAAAACTTGAAATTCTGTTCTCACAAGACGAAACAGTTGACAAATTTTCAGCAAAATCTCACGAGTTATACAAAAGCAATTACTCACCTGATGCTTATTATAATAAATTAATCAAAATTTATAATTCACTGAGGAAATAAGAATGAACAATACTTTACAAAAAAAAGAAATATGGATTGACAATGTAAAGATTTTTGCATGTTTATTCGTTGTATTAGGTCATTTTTTTCAAAGTATGGTAATTTCAGATATTCTTCCTCAAAGCGATTTGTATTATTGGTTTAATACAAGCATTTATTACTTCCATGTTCCACTTTTTTTCATATGTTCCGGATATTTGTATAAAAAAGTTCATCATTATTCAACTGTAAAATCACATTTCAAATTAGTTGAAAAAAAGCTAATTAATTTAGGTGTACCGTATTTTACTTTTTCGCTAATAACATGGGTCTTAAAAAATGTTTTTAGTTCAAATGTAAACACTCAAACAGATGGGTTTATTAAGTCAATGTTCATTGAACCAATACCACCATACTGGTTTTTGTATTGTTTATTCTTTTTATTCTTGATTACACCGATATTTAAAAACAAATCTCAAAATTATTATTTTTTTGTATTTGCAATAGCATTAAACATTTTAACACAATTTGTAAACATTGATATTTACATAATTCAAAAAATATGTATAAATCTTGTTTGGTTCTCATTAGGAATTATATTAGAACAATCTGATTTTTACAGAACAAAGAAAAAAGAAAATCTATATATCAACATAGCGTTATCATTATTATTCGTTTTGTTAAGCATTGTATTTTCTTTAAAAAGAATCTCGTTTCCATGCAAAAGCTTACTTATGGGATTAATATCATGCTTTTCGTTTTTAGGAATAATAAACTATATTTCAAAAACAGAAAACCAAACAAAAATTTTAGGTTTTCTGGCAAAATATACTATGCACATCTTTTTGCTCCATACAATTTGTGCAGCATCTTTAAGAAGCTTGCTATTTAAACTTAATGTCACAAATAGTGTTATTCATATAATTTTAGGAATAATTATAAGTTTTATAGGTCCGATTATAATCGGAATTATTTCAGATAAAATAAAGTTTTTGGATTTCTTTTTTAAACCAAACAAATATATAAAAATTAAAGAGTGATTAAAATGGCAAAAAAACTTAACGGAACAGTAATTGTTACATACCGTTGCAACGCAAGATGCACAATGTGCAACAGATACAAAGCTCCATCAAAAAAAGAAGAAGAAATTTCAATCGAAACAATTAAAAAGCTTCCGCCTATGTATTTTACTAACATTACGGGTGGCGAACCTTTTATCAGAGAAGATTTAAAGGATATTGTCAGAGAACTTTACAAAAAAAGCGACAGAATCGTTATTTCGACAAACGGATTTTTCACAGACAGAATTGTTGATTTGTGCAAGGAATTCCCTCAAATTGGTATTAGAATTTCTATTGAAGGTCTTGAACAAACAAACAACGAAATCCGTGGACTTGATGACGGCTTTAACAAGGGTTACAGCACCCTTAAAAAACTTGTTGATATGGGAATGAAAGATGTCGGTTTTGGTATGACTGTACAGGACAAAAATGCTCCTGACCTCGTTCCGCTTTATGAGCTTTCCAACAAGATGGGCATGGAATTTGCCACTGCTTCACTTCACAACAGCTTTTACTTTGTTGAAGCAAAAAACAAAATTAACGACCGTCCGATGGTTGCCGAGAATTTTGAAAAACTTATCAACGAATTATTGGCTTCAAACAGCCCTAAAAAGTGGTTTAGAGCCTATTTCAATCACGGTTTAATCAATTATATTTATGGTCAAAAAAGGCTTTTGCCTTGCGATATGAGTTTTGACACATTCTTTATTGACCCATACGGTGATGTTATGCCTTGCAACGGCACAAAAGACAAAGAAGTTATGGGTAACCTGAACGAGCAAAGCTGGGATGAACTGTGGAACAGCGAACAGGCAGAGCGTGTAAGAAATATTGTTAGACATTGCGACAGAAACTGTTGGATGATTGGCTCTGTGTCCCCTGCTATGCACAAATACATTTGGGTGCCTGCGTTGTGGGTTGTAAAACATAAACTCAATTTTTGGACAAAAGAAAAATACTCAATGTATGAAAGTCAAATCGTTCGTGACTACCGTGACGGCAAGGTTACAAAAGAAGAACTTGACAAGCTCTCAACCTGCGATATGGACGCAGTAATCAATAACGGACTTTCAACCGCTTCAATGGAACAATTAAAAAATAAAACCGGCGAAGAAATTGTTGATGAAGATATAAACGCACAGAATTTAAAGCAATAGATTTATTTTATGGAATTAAAACAATTTATTAAATCAAGTTTAGGATTTATGATAGCCAAAAAACATCATATAAGTAAAATTGGCAAAAATGTCTATATCGGCAAACAAGCTAAAATCGTTAATGGGAAAAATATTGAATTAGGAAACGATGTTCAAATTCGACCATATTGTGATTTATTTGCAGATGATTTTATAATTATTAATGAAGCTTGTGATATTGGTATCAGAAACAGAATAGGCGGAAATGTTATTTTTGAAAAAAGTGTTTTAACAGGACCTGATAACTATTTTTCATTATATGATCATTGTTATACCGACCCTGACAAGCCGATAATTATACAAGGAGCATATAAGCCAAACAATAACGGACATGATGAAATGATTATCGGAGAAGGTTCTTGGATTGGCACTCACTGTGCGATAATCGGCGATGTACATATTGGAAAGCACTGTATTGTCGCTGCTAATTCGGTTGTAACAAAAGATGTTCCGGATTATTGTGTAGTAGCAGGAGCACCTGCAAAAATCATAAAAAAATATGACTTCGAAACAAAAGAATGGAAAAGAATTAAATAACGACAGGAGATTAAATGAAAATTTTAATGCTTGTAAACTGGAAAATTAAATATTGTGATTCTGTTCCATCTGACAAACAACCGCCTGATTATTACATAAAAGGTCAAGACTATTGGTTTTACAGATATTTTGCAGAAAAGCCCGAAGTTGATGTTTTAGATATATCAAGTTTCCCCGCTTTGGAAAAATTTGAACAAAACACCCTTCACTTTTATATTCAACAAGGTCTAAAAGCTATTCCAAAATTAAGCAATTATGATTTAGTTGTTTCACACGGTATGCCGAGTGCCGTGATTGTTGCTCTGTGGCAAAGGATTTTCAAAAAAAAGGTTAAGCACATTGTTTTTGACATTGGATGCTTTAATTCTGCCTCTAAAGGCGGAACAATAATGAAAATAATGCAATTTGTCAGCAAATCAATTGATGGCATCATTTATCATTCAAAATGTCAAAAAGAATATTATGAAAAACATTATCCATGGTTAAGTAACAAAAGTGAATTTATTCGTTTTGGCACTGACCTTGATTTTTTCAAAAACGATGACTTAAAAAAATCGGACGATTTTGGATCGTATATCATTTGTATCGGTACAAGCAGACGAGATTGGAACACTCTCGTAAAAGCATATCAAACGCTTGACACAGATTTAAAACTCAGAATTGTCGGAAAAGTTAACAGTGAATATAAAAACATTAAAGGCGTTGAGCAAATTCCTTATATTCCTGTCAAAGAAATGATAAATCAAATATATAATTCCAGATTATGTGTTTTACCACTTGAATCTTTTGATTTTTCATATGGACAAATGACATTCCTTCAACAAATGGCATTGGGAAAATGTGTTATCAGTGCAAAAGTTCCAAGCCTTGAAGGCTATGCTGAAAATATGAAAACAGCAGTGTTTTATGAACCCCAAAACATTCAATCTTGTGCAAACGCAATTAAAACAGTTCTAAACGATTCAGATTTAGAAAATTCAATCATCACCAACGCAAAAGAATACCTGCAAAAAGAATGTAATGAAAAAGTAATGGCTCAAGAAATTGAAGCGTTTTATAATAAAATAATAAAAAGTTAGGATTACATAAATGAAAATCACTTTTAGAAAAATAGATATTTGGAAATATTTATTTCTGTATCTAATATTTCAACCTACTCTACCGAGTTTAATAACAAATACAACTTTGAGCACTTTCTTTAACTACACCGATGAAATGATCGGTGTAGTATTGGTTATTTTAACAATATTTAAATCATTAAAATCGGAAATTCGATTGCTAAAATTTGAGCGTTATATGCTGATATTTATGTTCATTTTTGAAGTTATAGGCATAATTTCAGGATTTATGTATAAATATCAAGACATAAAATATATGTTTGTTGATGCATATACCTGTGCAAAATTCTTTATTTTTTATCTTTGTGCAAGACTTCTTACTCAAAATAAGCTAACTCATGAATATTTTTTCTCATTAAACGGAATATGTAAACTTCTTGCTGTGATATTCTTTGTATTATCTTTGCATGATACATTTTTCTCACCATGGTTTCCGGTTGCCGACTTCAGGTATTTCACCGAATCGGTTATGCTTTTCTTCCAACACCCGGAATATTTAGCCCGCGCGTCTATAACATTGATTTTTGTACTTGCATATAACAGTAAATTTTACAAACGAAATATATACTATATTATAATGCTTACGGTAGTAATGATATTTACATTTAGAACTAAAGCTATCATTGGTGCAATTGCAGTATATGTAATATATATATATTTTATTAAATTAAAGCTTAAAAGCATATTACCTATTGGTGCTGCCGGTGTCATAGGTGCTTCATATTTAGGATACGATTCACTATATAAATACTATTTTGAAACTGATAGAAGTGCTCGTTTTATATTAACTCAAGACAGTATTGAACTTGCAAATAAGCTATTCCCTATAGGAAGCGGATTCGGAAGCTTTGCATCAAGTATGGCGGCACAATTCTATTCAAGACTATATTATAAACTTGGATACGACCGATTGGCCGACATTGGCTTAGGTGAGGGTAAAAGACAAGGCGCCTTTTTAAGCGATACTTTCTGGCCAATAGTTATTGCGCAAACAGGCTGGATAGGACTTGTATCTTTCTGTCTCGCTCTCCTTAGTATGATTTCATATGTAATTAATAGTAGAAAAACAGATGTGCATTATTTTTGGGTTGCAATATCTATTATAATATACGATTTAATTTCATCATTTGCCGCTCCGGCGTTTTTCTTCCCCGGAGCCATTGCACCATACTTGTTACTTGGTTTAATCACCTCAATCCATGAATTCCCCAAAAAAGGCAATTAAAAAAACGAATTTAAGGACAACTAATGAATAAAAAATATAAATATTTATTTAAAAATATTGGACTTCTTACCATCAGCAATTTTGGTGGACGACTTCTAACATTTTTACTTATTCCTTTATACACCAAATATCTTACTACAAGTGAATATGGAATATATGATTTATATACAACTACAGTTGCACTTTTAATTCCAATACTTTCTGTGTGTATATTTGATGCCGTTCAACGATTTTCCTTAAATAAAGACAGCAATAAATCCGATGTATTTACAGTTGGATTTAGAAATATGTTAAAATCAATTTTTATATTTTCACTATTGATTTTGATAAATTACATTTTTAAAATTTTTGCGGAATTAAATAAATATCCTCTATATTTACTGCTCTACTTTGTTAGCGAAAGATTCTACACATATTTTTCGAATGTCAGTAAAGGTCTGGACAAAGTAAAAGAATATGCTATTTGCGGTTTTATAAATTCCGCAACAACACTTATTTTCAATATTCTATTTTTAACTGTTTTTCATTGGGGAATAGACGGATATTTTTTAGCCAACATTCTATCATATTTTATCGCCGGCTTTTATCTTATGATAAAGGTGAAAATATGGAATTACTTGAAATTACACCTGTCAAATAAAAATCAAAAAGCCGAAATGATGAACTACAGTAAACATTTGGTGTTCAACAGTATTTCATGGTGGATAAACAATTCAATAGATAGATACTTTATCATTTGGCTTTTAGGAACTGCTGAAAATGGAATTTACTCTGTTGCATATAAAATTCCGACAATAATAAATGTTGTTCAATCAATTTTTAATCAAGCTTGGACTCTTTCAGCAATTAAAGAATTTGATGACAGAAAAGATAACTTTTACTCAAACACATATAAAACCTATATGTTGTTACTGACATTTTCCTGTTCGGGTTTAATAATTTTAGATCAACTTATAGCAAAAATAATATATTCAAACGATTTTTATATTGCATGGAAATATGTACCTTTCTTACTTATTTCTGCTGTTTTTGCTGCTCTGAACGCTTTTATAGACAGCATTTTTGCTGCAAATATGGATTCAAAAATCATTGCCCAAACTACAATTATAGGCGCAGTTATAAATATTGTTTTAAATCTCTTACTTATACATTTTATGGGGACAATGGGTGCAGCTATTTCTACTATGATTTCCTATTTTGTAATGTGGATTTTCAAATTTATAAAAGCAAAAAAAATTGTTAAAATTACCATTAATCCGTTAAAAATGTCGGTTTCGTACATTATACTTTTAGCTCAAAGCATATTAATTGTGTATACAAATAACTATACAATAAAGTATTCACTTGTTACTATACTATTTTTTGCTATGGTATTAATAAATATAAAGGATTTAAAAGCCTTAATATATAAAGGTCTTAACTATATCAAACAAAAGAAGGCATCCTAACATGATTAAACAAAGAATAAGATACATTATTTCAAAAATAATAACACCGGTTGCATATCTTTTTCCAATAAAGAAAAACAGAGTTATTTTTAAAAGCTATGACTTAAAATATAACTGCAACACAAAATATATGTGTGAATACCTAAACAAAAATCACAAAAACGAATTTGAATTAATATATGTAACTAAAAATGATAACAACAATGAACAGTTTAGAGAAAAAGGGATCAAATTCTGTAAGGTTAAATCTCTAAAATATCATTATTATATGTTTACATCTAAATTTATTTTTGTAAATCATGCATATCCTCAGTATTTACCCAAAAAAGAAAATCAAATTGTAATTTATACAAACCATGGTATTGATCTTTTTAAAAATCTCCAGTTTTCAGAAGAATTAGATGATTTTTTTCACGAGCAATATAAAAAAATAGACAGATTTTTATTCTCAAGTAAACTTGATGCTCAAAACGGAAAAAACAAATATCGTTGCAACGAAAATCAAATGATGTACTGTGGCTTCCCAAGAGTAAGACCGTTCTTTGACCCGACATTTAATAACAATTGCAAAAAAAGCGTCAAAAACACATTAGGAATAGAACAAAATAAAAAATTAATTTTGTATGCTCCGACATTTAGAGCGAATCATGAAAAAAAGTTTCTTGAAGATGATTTCTCTAAAATCATTTCTGCTTGTGAAAAGCGTTTTGGCGGAGAATTCGTTATTTTAAACAGAGATCATAATTTTACACTATTGGACGACGGTAAAAAATACGAGTCCAATCAAAAGATTTATGAGTGCAATATAATTGAAGATTCTCAAGAACTTGTTGGTGCATGTGATGTTATTATTTCGGATTATTCGTCAATAATTTGGGATGCTTCTTTCTCAAAAAATCCGTGCTTTTTATACATATACGATTATGAAGAATACACTAAAACTTGGTCATTTTTTACCGATATAAACAAATGGCCTTTTCCTAAAGCTGAAAACATTGATGATTTTTGCAATTTGATATTAGAATATGATGAACAAGAATATAATAAAAAGATTAAAGAATTTTATGACTATATCGGTCTTTATGAAAACGGTACAGCCTGTGAACAAATTTATAATTATATGATTGCTAATAAGTAACAAAAATCCCCTTGTCAAATGATAAGGGGATTTTGTTATGTAATTTTTACAGTCCGAAGAAGTCTTCGGCGTTTTTGATGCTGTTGTATTTGCGGGCGGTCAAAGGCTTCTTGCCCTGACTGATGGTTTGCTTCTTTTTGTCCAAAGTCAGCTCATCTGATTCGCCGTCTTCTGTGCTGATTGTTAGGGTATTACCCTTCACTTTGTATTCGCCCTTGTTAGTTGACACAACCCAGTTTTCGTCACCTGTTTTGGAATAATCTGTTGAAATGAATGTTCCGTCACTGTTGAACTTGAATGCTGAAATACTATAGCTGTCAGCCTCATTATAAGGGTCGGTGTACCAATAACCGTTGTAGATGTAATCAACAGGCTCGTCCTTTTTGGCGGTTGTGCTTGTTGATTCCTGCTTGTCGGTTGTTGGTTCTTCCGTGACAGTTTCAATAAGAGAATGGTCAAACACAGTATCACTTATATCTGCCTTTGTGTCGGAGGTGAAATTGACTGTCTTGTAATATGTATATCTGTTGTCATCATTATAATACGAAAATGTCATTTCAAATGTATAGGTTTGATTTCCCTTGCCCGACAAATCCAAATCATCCATGTCAAAGAAAATGCACCTGAACGACTTGTCCACATTTGCGGTATAATTATAATCCGTTGACACTGCCTGTGGTTTTTTGTGCATAGTTTCATCAACCTCGCCGTTGTAAACATTTACACCGTGAATGTACTCAATTGATGATGCATCTTTGATTTTTACATACACAACCTTTTCATCACCATTTATAACGCCGTAGCCACTTGAAAAAGAGAGTTTAGGCTGATCCTTGGCACTGTTGACACCATAAAAATAAAAATACGATACAATCCCTGCAACAGCAATAACAACAATTGAGAAAATGATGAAAATCGCCTTGGTTATTGGCTTTTTCTTTTTTGAAGAATACACATCCTCAAAAACCATATCTTGATTTGAAAGCAGAACATAATCCGAATTTTTATTTACCGTTGCACCGCAATTTGGGCAGATGCTTGATTCTTTTTCTACCCTTGCTCCACAATTTTTACACTTCATATTTTCACCTACTATAAATTAGTATAGATTAACTATATAGGTTTTAAGCCAAATTGTCAACAAATCTTGAAAAAATACCTAAAAAATGTTGACAAACAAAGATGATTGATGTATTATATACACGGTTAGCGAGGACTAACCTTTACTTTAGCCTTTATAGTTAGTCCTGACTAACTATAATTTAGCTATATAGGTTAGCGTAAACTAACCAAAGGAGATGTATATATGATGCCGTTAAAGCTTGCAAATGTCGGTGAGGAGCTGACAATACAAAGAATTGCAGGATTGCCTGCTGTCAAGGCTCACCTTGCCGACCTCGGTTTTGTTGTGGGTGCAAATGTAACAATCGTTTCGGGCATTGACGGAAATATAATTGTCAATGTCAAAGGAAGCAGGATTGCACTCGGCGAAGATATGGCAATGAAAATATTTGTATAACAATTTTTTAGGAGGATAATATGAAAACACTTAAAGATGTAAAAATCGGTGAGACAACTCGAGTTGTTCGTATTCACGGTGAGGGTGCTTTGAAGCGCAGAATTATGGATATGGGCATCACAAGAGGCGTTGAAATCTATGTCAGGAAGGTTGCTCCTCTCGGTGACCCGATTGAAATAACCGTCAGAGATTACGAGCTTTCATTAAGAAAAGCAGACGCTAAACTAATCGAAGTTGAATAATTTTTTTACACTAAAAGTTAGTTACGACTAACTATGAAAGGATGAACACGAATGAGTATTAAGATTGCCCTTGCAGGCAACCCAAACTGCGGTAAAACAACACTGTTCAACGCACTTACAGGTTCAAACCAGTATGTTGGTAACTGGCCGGGTGTAACAGTAGAAAAAAAGGAGGGCAAGCTCAAAAAGCACAGTGATGTAACAATCACCGACCTTCCGGGTATCTATTCCCTCTCCCCTTACACAATTGAAGAAATTGTTGCGAGAGATTATCTCATCAACGAAAAGCCTGATGCTGTGCTCAACATCATTGACGGCACAAACCTTGAAAGAAACCTTTATCTCACAACGCAGGTTGTTGAGCTTGGTATTCCTGTTGTAGTTGCCGTAAATATGATGGATGTCGTAAAAAAGAACGGCGACAAAATCAACATTCAGGAACTTTCACGACAGCTCGCCTGCCCTGTTTTTGAGATTTCCGCTTTAAAAGGTATGGGAATAAAAGAGGTTGCAAACGCTGCTGTTGAAGCGGCAAGCAGAGAACCGAGCGAGCCACAGCACAAGTTCAGCGGAGTTGTTGAACACGCATTGGCGCACATTGAAGAAGCAACCTTACATACAATGCCAAAAAATCAACAGCGTTGGTACGCAATCAAGATTTTTGAGGGTGACGACAAGGTGCTTGAACAAATCAAGATTGACCCTGCAACTTTTGAGCACATCAAAAACGACATTGCAGACGCTGAAAAAGAACTTGATGATGATGCGGAATCAATCATCACCAACGAAAGATACATTTATATTGCATCAATCATCAAAAGCGTTTATACTAAAAAGAGCAAAGGCAAACTTTCTGCCTCTGACAAGATTGATAAAATCGTTACAAACAGAATTTTAGGTTTGCCGATTTTTGCCGGTGTTATGGCACTTGTTTACTTCATCTCTATGAAATGGATTGGTTCAATCGGTACTGATTGGGTAAATGATGTTCTATTTAGCGAATGGGTGCCAAACCTTATTCAAAAAGCTTTTGAGGGAAGAATTGCCGATTGGCTCTACGGTCTTATTCAAGACGGTATCGTTGCCGGTGTAGGTGCGGTTCTTGGCTTCGTTCCGCAGATGATTGTATTGTTCCTCTGCCTTGCGTTCCTTGAAGGATGCGGATATATGAGCCGTGTTGCCTTTGTTATGGACAGAATTTTCCGCAACTTCGGTCTTTCGGGCAAATCGTTCATTCCTATGCTTATCGGCACAGGATGTGGTGTTCCTGCCGTTATGGCTTCTCGTACAATCGAAAACGAGCGTGACCGCCGTATGACAATTATGACAACAACATTTATTCCTTGCTCTGCAAAGCTTCCTATTATCGGACTTATCGCAGGTGCGTGCTTCGGCGGAAGCGGTTGGGTTGCAACTTCGGCTTATTTCATCGGCGTTGCATCAATCATTGTTTCCGGCATTATGCTCAAAAAGACAAAAGCATTTTCAGGCGACCCTGCTCCGTTCGTAATGGAACTTCCGGCATACCACTTGCCGACAGTCGGCAGTGTGCTCCGTTCAACTTGGGAGCGTGCTTGGTCATTCATCAAAAAAGCAGGTACTGTTATCACACTTGCAACAATCCTCATTTGGTTCTTGCAGGCATTCACCTTTAAGGGCGGATTCCAAATGACAGACGATATGGACATTTCAATTCTTGCATACATCGGCAAGGCATTCTGCTGGTTGTTCGTTCCACTCGGTTGGGGCGGTTGGAAACCTGCCGTTGCAAGCGTTACAGGTCTTATCGCAAAAGAAAATGTTGTTGGTACATTTGGTATTCTCTATCACTTTGCAGGTGAACTTGCAGAAAACGGTGATGAAATCTGGGGCAACTTTGCAAAGGACCTCAATACACTCAGCGGAGGTCATGCAAGCCTTTCAGCTTACAGTTTTCTCATCTTCAACCTTTTGTGTGCTCCTTGCTTCGCAGCTATCGGTGCTATCAAGAGAGAAATGAACAACGCAAAATGGACTTGGTTTGCTATCGGCTACCAATGCGGATTTGCTTACATCATCGGTCTTATCGTATATCAGTTCGGCATTGCATTTGCAGGTACACCGAATGTTATCGGTTTGATTGCCGCAATTCTTCTTACTGTTGGTATCCTCTACTTACTCTTCAGAAAGAATAAGTATGACGACAACAGATTGACAGTTAAATCAAAGTAATTTATTACATAACAAAACGAGGTGATTCTTGTGATTGAATTTCTAAGACAAAATATGTACACAATCATTGTGCTTGCCGTACTTATAGTTATAGTCGCACTCATCATAAGAAGTCTTGTAAACAAAAAAGGCGGAGGCTGTACCGGAGATTGCTCCTCCTGTGGCGGAAGCTGTTCATCGGCAGGCGGTTCAAAATATATGGTGAAAACAACGCTTGTAGTTGACGGAATGATGTGCTCGATGTGCGAAAGCCATTTGCAAGACGCAATCAGAGCGAACTTTGATGTGAAAAAAGTGAAGGCAAGCCACCAAAAAGGCACAATAATCATCATAAGCAAACACCGCCTCGATGAAGAAAAACTGAAGAATGTAATTAGAGAAACAGGCTACACATTACAAAATATACAATTCGAATTAGCAATGTAGTAATCCCTTCCAAATACTCCGAGTCTATTTCTCTTTTACAATACCAAAGCCCGTGCAGACATCCCACCTGCACGGGCTAAAATATTTTACATATTCTAAATAAAAATTAGATTTGATTTGATTTTCTATATCACATTAATTGCAAGTAGGCACAAAAAAAGAAGTCAGGATATTCTGACTTCTTTTTTGTGCCGTAGGGGCAGAATATAACTCTT
>OBCL01000028.1_pt1 | contig 43582 bp, 41 predicted proteins | sample 1495931 | NCBI WGS metagenome assembly OBCL01 (sample SAMN03418275, study PRJEB22391) | human gut metagenome | biome: human-gut; feature: organic feature; material: feces | host: Homo sapiens | place: Tanzania | collected 2013-01
TTCGGCAGTCATAGTCTGTGGGTTAATTGTATATTTGTTGCCGCTGTCATCTGCAATTAAGGGATATATCGCTGACCCTGAAACATTATAAGGAGGTATAGATATTATGAATGCTAAAGGCAGAGTACATAAATTTGGAGATAATGTTGATACCGATGTTATCATCCCTGCAAGATACCTCAATCGTTCTGATGAAGAATGGCTTGCTTCTCACTGTATGGAGGATATTGATGCGGATTTTGCAAAAAATGTAAAAGCAGGCGACATTATGGTTGCCGAGGCTAACTTTGGTTGCGGTTCATCAAGAGAACACGCACCGATTGCAATCAAGGCTTCAGGCATTTCCTGTGTAATCGCATCAACTTTTGCAAGAATTTTTTATCGCAATGCAATCAATATCGGTCTTGCAATCCTTGAATGTGATGAGGCTGCAAAGGATATTAAAGACGGCGATGAAGTCGAGGTTGATTTTGACAGCGGTGTTATCTCAAACATCACAACAGGCAAAACTTATCAGGCACAGCCTTTCCCACCGTTTATTCAAAATATTATTAAAAACGGCGGATTAATGAATTCAATTAAGTAAGGATATTTTTATGGATATTTTTGAAATAACTGATGATTCTGTTAATAAAGCGTGGGCAGGCTCGGATGGTTACTGCTTTTCAATGAAGGATTATACGCTTAAAAATGTTAGTGAACTGTCGGATAACGATATTCCTGACAATGTTTCAAAATCTCAAATTATGGTTACTCTCGGCTATGTTCCGTATGTGACCGTCACTGATGTTGAAATTATGCGTGCCTTTATTGACACCATAAACAATAAAAAACTCAAGGGCAATTTTGAAAAGGTTGAAGATAATGATTATGTTGAAACCTTTTGGAAATATTGCAACATTTATCCTGAAATCAGCAATGATTACGGTGATTTTGAGCATAAGTATGTCAAAAACAAAATTGTTGATTGGTGCAAGGAAAACGGCATTAATTATGCAGTAAAATAAGATTTTGAGGCTGGATTTTCTTCAGCCTCTTTTTTATGCTGTGCTATATTACAATTTTGTAATGGAACAACTCATTATAATATGATATTATATTTATATAATAATTAGGAGGTGCTGTATGGATATATTTTTGTTAGAAGATGATGATGCAATTGCAATGGGTTTGTCCTATTCTCTCGAAAATGAGGGATATACCGTAACTGTTGCAAAAAGCGTTTCTCAAGCACTTGAAATTATAAATAAAAAGAATTTCTCAATGTATTTGCTCGATTTAACTTTGCCTGACGGAAGCGGATACTCCGTGTGCAAAAGAATTAAGGAAATCGGCGATTTTCCTGTTATATTCCTTACTGCTTATGATGATGAGGTAAATGTTGTTATGGGGTTTGAACTCGGTGCTGATGATTACATCACAAAGCCGTTTAGACTTAAAGAACTTCTTGTTAGAATTAAAAGCGTATTCAGACGATACAACAATGACAGCGGTGACGGTAAAATCAAAGTTAAAGATTTGGTTGTTAATACAAATGAAGCAAAGGTTTACAAAAACGGCAACGAAATTGTCTTGACTGCAATGGAATACAGATTGCTTCTTATTCTGCTTAATAATAGAGGCTGTGTCCTTTCACGCACACAGCTTTTAGAAAACATTTGGGATGTTGCGGGTGACTTTGTTGAGGATAATACTTTGACTGTTTACATCAAACGACTTCGTGATAAAATTGAGGAGAATCCAACCGAACCTGAATATATAAAAACAATCAGGGGTCTTGGATATATTATTGAAAATGAATGATAGAGAAATCAGAATAATATTAATTGCGTCATCGGTTTTGACCGCTGTGCTTTCTGTTATATGTGCTTTTTTCAGCGAGATATGTGCTGTTTTGTGCTTGGCACTTGGCATAATTTTGATAATTATTTTTACAGTTGTTACAAAACAAAGATACAAAAATCTAAATGACCTTAACGATTATCTTTCGCTTGTCTGCAAAGGTATATATGATATGAATATTGATGACAATACCGAGGGCGAATTATCAATATTAAAAAATAATTTGTATAAGGTCATCACACTTTTGCAGAGCCAAAATGAGTATTTGAAAAATGACAAATTGTATCTCGCAGATTCAATTGCAGATATATCGCATCAACTTAAAACTCCGCTTACATCAATGATGGTGATGTGTGAACTGCTCGAAAATGAAGAAAACCCCGATAAACGACAGGAGTTTGTTGCAGTTATCAACAATCAGCTTTCAAAAATGAAGTGGTTAATTACCAATATTCTCAAAATATCAAAACTTGATGCAGACGCAACTGAATTTAAAAGAGAAGAAGTCAGCATATTAAGTGTGCTTGACGACAGCTTAAAACCGTTTGCTTTGACAGCTGAATTAAAGAATATTACTATTGAAAACAAAGCGGATGATTTTGTTTTTAACGGTGATGAAAACTGGACGGTTGAAGCAGTTTCAAATATTGCGAAAAACTGCCTTGAACACACAAATGACGGCGGAAAAATCATTATTGCAAGTGACTCGACCAACTTGTACAATAAGTTGACAATTTCCGATAACGGTTGCGGAATTGCAGAAGAAGATTTGCCACATATATTTGAGCGATTCTATCACGGCAAAAATTCATCAAAGGACAGTGTCGGTATTGGCTTGGCACTTGCAAAAACCGTTTTTGAAAAAGAAAATGCTTCCGTTTCGGTTGAAAGCGAGCAGGGCAGAGGCAGTGTTTTTGAAATAAGGTTTTACAAATCTGTTGTTTAGTGACATAACTGTAATTTTTCTGTCACGGCATTGTAATTCTCGTTTTATAGAATAGGACACGAAAGGAGAGAAAGATATGAATATTCTCGAAGTAAAAAATCTATCAAAAATCTACGGCAAGGACGAAACAAAAGTCGTTGCACTTGATAATGTGTCTTTTTCTGTAAAACAAGGTGAATTTGTGGCAATTATCGGTCCGTCAGGTTCAGGTAAATCTACGCTTCTTCACATCCTCGGCGGCGTTGATGTGCCGACAAAGGGAAGTGTAATAATCAACGGAACCGATATTTCGACTCTTGACGAAACAAATCTTGCAATTTTCCGCCGCAGACAAATCGGACTTATTTATCAATTCTACAACCTCATTCCGATTTTGACGGTTGAGGAAAACTTGACCCTCCCGCTGTTGTTAGATGGCAGAAAGCCAAATCAAAAAATTATTGACTCTCTCGTGAAAACTCTCGGTCTTGAAAACAGATTGAAGCATTTACCGAGTCAACTTTCGGGCGGTCAGCAACAGCGTGTTTCCATCGGCAGAGCTTTAATGAACAATCCAGCTCTAATGCTTGCCGATGAACCGACAGGTAATCTTGACAGCGAAAACACAAAGGAAATTATTTCGTTGCTCAAAAAATTTAATAAAGAGAACAACCAAACTCTCATTGTCATAACTCACGATGAACGAATTGCACTTGCAGCCGACAGAGTTATTGCTATTGAGGACGGCAGAATTACAAGAGATGAGGTGAAAACGGATGAATATCGTTAACAAACTCACTCTCCGTCATCTCAAAGAAAACAAGGGCAGAACCCTTGTCACAACCTTTGGAATTATTGTTTCGGTTGCAATGATAACCGCTGTTTTTGTTGCAATGGCATCTTTTTTGCAGTTGTTTGCAGATGTTTCTGTTGTGTCAGACGGCAATTATGCCGCACAACTGTCTGATGTAAAACTATCAAGTCTTGATGAACTTTACAAGGATGAAAGAATCGAAACCGTTGGTCTGTGTGATGAAAACTATAAGCAGTTCAAAATTGACAACGGCAAGTCCGACAGGCTCGCAACAGGCTCAATCGGCGCTTGTGATGACGGATATTTTAAAATGTTCATTCAGGCTGATTATGACGGAACTTTGCCAAAATCAAGTGACGAAATCGCTGTGCAAAGTGATTTTATCGAAAAAAACGAACTTGATTGGCAGGTCGGCGATATTGTATCTATCCCGTGCGGTACAAGAACCATGAGGGATAAAGACGGTGAATTTGATGTCAAGGGTGCATATTCAAAAGGTGAAAAGTTTGTACAGCAAGAGGTTAAACAATACAGAATAACTGCGATTCTTCATCAAAACAATCCTACTTCCGAATTTGCATTTTTAACTTATTCGGATGATTTAAAGGCAAATCCGACTGTTGCCTTTCAACTTAAAACTCTTAACAGCAAGTCTTTGGATGTTGTGAATAGTATTATAGATAAGGCAAATCCGGGTGCAAGCACGGTAAATAACGAATTGCTTTATTCCGAACTTTCATTTTCAAGTGACAGCTTTGTAGCGAAGATTTGGCCTCTTGTCGTTATTTTACTTATAATAATTATGGTTGCTTCCGTTTTTCTTATTTATAACGCTTTTGCAATGTCGCTTTCCGAAAAGGTAAAGTATCTCGGTATGCTTTCGTCGGTAGGTGCAACCAAGCAACAAAAACGACTTTCCATTTATTATGAGGGATTTATTCTTGCGCTGTTTGGTATTCCTCTTGGTATCGGCGCAGGTGTTGCCGGCATTGGTATAACGCTCAAGGCACTCGGCAAAAAAATCATTGCTTCGTCAATGCTTAATGGTATAACCGAACAAAATGTTTCAATGAAAGTCGTATTCCCGATTTGGGCGGTTTTGATTGTTTTGGGTTTGAGTATCATAACAATTTTGATTTCTTGCTCAATTCCGGCTAAAAAGGCTTCAAAGATTTCTACAATTTCTGCCATCAGACAATCTGACGAAATAAAGGTTAAAGCAAAGACGCTCAAATGCCCGAAATATATCAAAGCAATTTTTGGCTACGAAGGAGAACTTGCATATAAAAATCTCAAACGAAACGGCAGAAAAGCAAGGGTAATTACCGTTTCAATCGCACTTTCTATTGTTTTGTTTTTGAGTTGCAATTATTTTTGTGCTCTTTTCGCAAACGAAACGGTAGCGCAGGACTCAATGCCGTATCAAATCGGCGTTTATCTTGATGAAACAAACCGTGAAAGTGCAATAAAAGAATTTGAAAATGTTGACGGCATTGACGATATGTATTGTGTAACAAATCTTTATTATTTTGTTCAAAAAAGCAAGAACTATAAAAATAATTTTGAGATGTTTACCGATAATAAAAACCTTACCAATGCTTACAGTCGAGAGTTTTCAAATAGATTTGCGGTTCTAATAAATATGCTTGATGACGATATGTTTAATGAACTCTGTGCTAAAAACGGCATTGACAGCAAGGCGTATTATAACTCAAACAATAAGTGCAAATTGCTGTTGATGAACAATGTTTCTCACACCGCAAACGGCAAAAAGGTGTTCACCGATAATATTCTCGGCTCAAGTTTTAAAGAGGCATATTATCCGGAAGATAATCTTCAATTTGAAATTACGGACTTTGTTAAATACAGCAATACCAAACCTTGCAATTTGAACGGAATCGGAGTTATTTCGCTGTATATGCCGTATTCACAGTTTGTAAAAGTTTGCAAGAACATCAATGCAAACGACAATCAACTTTCAAACTATATTTTGGGAATAGAAACAACCGACCATCAGAAGGTTACAGAAAAGCTGAACACAATATCCGATGAAGAAAAATATTCTAACTTCTCAGTTGTTGATTTTTTGGAACAAATGCAAGCGTTCAATACTATTGCTTTGGTAATTCAGGTGTTTGTTTATGGCTTTGTTGCATTGATTTCTCTAATTACAATCTTTAATATTATCAACACGATTTCTTCAGGTATAGCTTCTCGTAAAAAAGAATTTGCAATGATGAAATCTGTCGGAATAACACCAAAAGGTTTTAACAAAATGATTATGCTCGAAAGTGCTTTTTACGGAATAAAGGCTGTAATTTTCGGCTTGCCGATAAGTGCACTGATTTCTTTCGGTATGCACAAGGCTTTGAACAACAGCACAGCAACATTTTCAATAGATTATCTGCTGTATTTGATTGTCGCACTTGTTGTGTTTGCAATCATCGGTATGACAATGATTTATTCAGTCAAAAAAGTCCAGCAAAATAATATAATCGAAACTTTAAAAGATGATATAAACTAAAAACATAGGCTGTCCCAAAATGGAACAGCCTATATTTTTTTACTTGGTTTTTACTGATTTAATCTTTGACCATTTGCCGTAAGATTTTTTGCCATTAACCGTTTTATATGCTCTTACTCGAACAAAGTATTTTTTCTTTGCTTTAAGTTTTTTAACGGTTTTCTTGCTTGCATTTTGCTTTGCAACGGTAACGGTCTTTTTGTTTTTCTTGAACTTCTTGTCGGTAGCAACTTGAATTTGATAACCCGAAGCATTTGCAATCTTATTCCAATAAACAACAAGTGCCTTTTTCTTTGCCAAAGCCTTATTTACTTTTACGCTTACAGATTTTTCTGTTGTATCGGTCGGTGTTGTCGGTTGTGCCGGCTTTGTTTCAGGCTTTTGATCCTCATCTTTTTTATCTGTATCTTCAGGAGTTGGGGCAGGAACAAAACCTCCTCCACCGCCTGTTGAGCCGCCAGTATTACCGCTGTCACCACCCGGAGTTGGAGAAGATGGTACATAACTGTCACTTCTTCGTGCAATGATTATCGAATCACAATTATGTGCACTCTTTAATGTGTATCCGTTTTCTATATCAATTTCATTTTTTGCTCCTTTAATTATATCATATATATCATTCTTTTGCCAATCATTATTGATTTTTTGCATTATGTAATTTTCAATTTGATCATCCGGCAAACCGTCAGGCAATATAATTACAGGTATAAGTAATTGTGCATACTCATATTTTGGTTCTGGTATATATACATTATACAAAATGTCATTTTTAAATATAGCCAAATGCTGTCCATTATAAAATCCTAGATTTAAACTTCCTTCTGTACCACCAGATCCTGCACCAGTTGTAAACTTTATTAAATCATCTGATTTTTGTTTGTTATAATACTTTGAAGCTGTTTTGAAACCATAATTCCAAAAAGAATTCCTGTTTTTAGCTTTTAAAAACTCTTTGATATATTCATCATAATTTACTTCAAAATAATATGGTTTTGTAATATTCAAATTTTTAACAAAATCAGAAACATATTGTTCATCTGATTCATTATACTCTGAGTCATTCAAAAATTTTAATTGCGTTGAAAAGTTAGTCAAAGTATTATCATCATTATCTAAAATACATAAATATATATCATGTAAACGCTCTATATTGGTTTTTATATATTCGTTTTCATTATCATATTCACTTTTATATGGATAATAATCATAATCAATTTCTATTTTTCCAATACTTATATTATTTATATACAAATAACCATTTTTAACATTAATATTGTTTTTTATTGTATTTTCATTGTTATTTATTATGTTGGTTACTTTTTTAGTTAAGTATTCATCTGTAAGCTCGAGATATTCCGATTGCTTATATTCAACCTCAATAGGCTTTGACAATAATTCATTTAATATAGGATTGAACTTACCAATAATAAGTTCTTTATTATTTTCAATGTTTTTTATTTTAAAAAACTCAGTATTTGTACCATTAAAAGACACTTGATAAAATACCTGATTAAATTTGTGATTTTTAAATACCGATTTACCTATTGAAATTAAACTTTTTGGTATTTTAAAGTTTATTGTTTCATAAGGACCAATATCTTTAAAAGTATAATCTCCGATTGAAGTTATACCTTCTTCTATTTTTATGTTTTTAATTTCATCAATGTATTCTTTCCACGGTCTTTCACTATACGAAAAATCATCATCATCACTAAATGAGTCTATAGCTCCGGAACCTGATAATGTTAAAGTTTCTGAAGAACTGTTATATTTCCAAATTATATTTTTGCCGCATTTTCCTGTTGTTGGTGTAGCAGCATAAACATTAAATGTTAAACCGGAAGTAATACTTAAAAGCATAATTAAAGATAAAAACAAACTAATAAACTTTTTCATTTTATAACTCTCCTATCATAACAAATTTAAATTTATAATATCAATTATTTGCTTTGCTTGGTTTGTATGCGAAATTTCATAAAAATTTTCAAGATCAGCTTCGCTCATTTTTTCGTTTGATACATTACTTACGCGTACCCAAAAAAGATTGTCATCTTTTAAATTTAGCATACTGTTTATTATATCGCACGAACCGCCTTTTGAGCGTGATGCACCGATAATTATGTCGAATGTTATACCGGAATTTTTTAATGCATCAATATTTCTTTTAACAATTTTTTTATCATCACCATTTGTAAAGATAGCAACCTTTTTTCCTTTAATCTCAAGAATTAAGCAAAAATCTTTATCATCTATTGAATCGTCAAAAATTATTTTTGCTTTATGTTCATCGCACAAAAGTTTAACAAGCGTTTTCAATGTATGTGTTTTTCCTGTATTTGCACGACCCCAAAGAATAATAGATGTCATATCAATTTCTCCTTTTTTAAAAATAAATTAATGAAAACAAAATAGACAGTTAGTTGTTTATCATCTCCTCAAAAAATAAAAAAATGCGCACAGCCGAAGCCATACGCACAAAAAACACATAGCTCAACTGTCGCCAAACACATCACATATATACACGCGGTAAAGTATGCAAATTAAGAGCATGCATTTTTATCTAAAGACAAAAATAGCATACCTATACCGCCGTTAAATATTCACTTGTGATGTATTTGGCAATTTCAGTTTAGCACATAATCAATAAAAATGCAAGAAATATAAGCATAAGAAAAAGACGACTTGATTGTTCTTTGATCAAATCGTCTTGAAATAATTATTATTTTTTGATTTGGTGTACAAACTTTTCGAGTTTAACAATGTTGAATGTGTAGTTGTTTGAATCCGTGCCGGGGATGTAGTATCGTGCTTTCAATTCTCCGCCGAGAGGGGAAAACAACTGCTTGATGCTGTTTGACATATAGTTTGCACATTCTCGTGCGTTCGTTCCGCTTGTGATTACAAGACCTACACTTTTTTGTGTGCCGATAGGCTCGCTGTCGCCACGCAGATATTTTGCACTGCAAAAGCGTTGAAATCTGTCCATAAGTGCCTTTAGCGGAGCGGGGAAGAAGTTGTTGTACATCGGAGAAAGAATGGCAACATAGTCAGCTTCTTTCAAATCCAAAAAGAAAAAGTCAAGGTCCTTGTTTGCACAGCCGTTGTGCATTTCGCAATATCCGCACGCCTTGCATGGCAAAGGGTCGAGCTTGTATACATTATATTCCTTTGTTTCACAATCAATAAAATAAGGTTTGATTTGCTTTAAAACCTCTGCACAAACTCCGTTTTCCCTTGGAGAGGCATTTATAATTAATAATTTTTTCATTTCATCACCAAATGGTATTATATATTTTTGCACATAATATGTAAAGTATAAATTGACAAATTGATATTTAGTGTATATTATTTATTTGGAAGGTGATTACTCGGTAATCATATTAACACAATAGGTTTTTGCGGCTGATTGCCTTTGTGTTATTATTGCTAAATTCAGAAACGAGGTAAAAATGACTCAATATAATGTGACAGGTATGAGCTGTGCGGCTTGCTCTGCAAGAGTGGAAAAAGCGGTTAGCTCGGTTGACGGAGTTTCTTCTTGCTCTGTAAATTTATTGACAAACTCAATGGGCGTTGAGGGCACCGCAACATCAAAAGAAATTATTGATGCAGTGGAAAAGGCAGGATACGGAGCTTCGCTTAAAACAAAAAATAAAAAAGTTAAAAGTAATTCCGATGATGAATTGAAGGATACTCAAACACCCAAATTAGTTAAGCGACTTGTAGCATCTTTGCTGTTCCTTGCACCATTGATGTATATCTCTATGGGGCATATGATGTGGGGTTGGAAACTTCCGAATTTCATGGAAAACAACCATATTGCCATGGGGCTTGCACAAATGCTTTTTGCAATCATCATTATGGTGATAAATCAAAAATTCTTTATCAGCGGTTTTAAGGGACTTATACACAGATCACCGAATATGGACACTCTTGTTGCTCTCGGAAGCGGTGCGTCGTTTGTATACAGCACCTATGCACTTTTTGCAATGACGGTTGCACAAACAAAAGGCGATATGTCTGCAGTTATGTCATATATGGATGATTTTTATTTTGAATCCGCAGCTATGATTCTTGCCTTGATTACAGTCGGCAAAACTCTTGAAGCATATTCAAAAGGCAGAACAACCGATGCTTTGAAAGGCTTGATGTCGCTTTCTCCGAAAACTGCAAATGTTATTCGTGACGGCAAAGAAATAACTGTTGATATTGACGATGTGGCTGTCGGTGATGTTTTTGTTGTCAGACCGGGCGAAAGTGTTCCTGTTGACGGAATAGTTATTGACGGCGAAAGTGCGGTTGACGAATCCGTGCTTACGGGTGAGAGCTTGCCTGTTGACAAAGCTGTTGATGACAAGGTCACATCAGCTACAATTAATAAATCGGGCTTTTTGAAATGCAAGGCTACGAGAGTCGGTGAGGATACAACATTGGCACAGATAATCAATCTTGTGTCGGAAGCTTCGGCTACAAAAGCACCTATTGCAAAACTTGCCGACAGAGTATCCGGAGTGTTTGTTCCGACTGTTATTGCTATTGCGATTGTCACTTTTATCGTGTGGTTGATTGTGCCAAAACCGTTTGGATATGCACTCAGCCGAGCAATCAGCGTTTTGGTTATCAGCTGTCCTTGTGCTCTTGGACTGGCAACTCCTGTTGCGATTATGGTCGGTAACGGCAAAGGCGCAAAGAACGGTATTTTGTTCAAAACCGCCGTTTCTCTTGAAGAAGCGGGCAAAACTCAAATAGTTGTTCTTGACAAAACGGGTACTATAACCGAGGGCAAACCAAAGGTTACTGATGTGATTCCCGTTGGCATTTCTGAAAATGACCTTTTGCAAATTGCTTATTCGCTTGAAATAAAAAGTGAACATCCGCTTGCAAAAGCGATAGTGGAAAAAGCTGAAACAGCACAAATTTCGCCACTTGATATTACAGATTTTGAATCTAAAACAGGCTCCGGTTTGTGCGGAACTTTGGAAAATTTCAAGATTTATGCAGGCAGTTCAAAATATATTTCAACTGTTTGTGATATTTCATCAGTTAAAAATGATATAGAAAGATTGTCAAATGACGGCAAAACTCCGTTGCTTTTTGCTAAAGGCGAAAAGTTGATTGGTGTTATTGCAGTTGCCGATACAATCAAACAAGACAGTCCTGAAGCAATTAAACGACTTAAAAATATGGGAATAAAGGTTGTTATGCTCACAGGCGACAACAAACGCACGGCTGACGCAATCGGCAAGCAAACAGGCGATGATATGGTTATATCCGACGTCTTGCCTGACGGTAAAGAAGCTGTTGTGAAAAAGCTTCAATCATTCGGCAAGGTTGCAATGGTTGGTGACGGTGTAAATGACGCTCCGGCTCTCACAAGGGCAGATGTCGGCATTGCCATCGGTGCAGGCGCAGATGTTGCAGTTGACAGTGCAGATGTAGTTTTGATGAACAGCAAGTTATCCGATGTTTGCTCTGCAATCAGACTAAGCCGTCATACACTTACTAATATAAAAGAAAATCTGTTTTGGGCTTTCATTTATAATATTATAGGTATTCCGTTGGCTGCCGGTGTGTGGATTCCGATCACAGGCTGGACACTTAACCCGATGTTCGGTGCGGCTGCTATGAGCCTTTCAAGTTTTTGCGTTGTTATGAACGCTTTAAGACTTAATTTTATAAATATAACAAGTCCAAAATACGATAAAAAGCTTAAAGAAATAAATATAGATTATACGGAGGAATTTAAAATGACAAAAACAATTAAAATTGACGGAATGATGTGTCCGCATTGCGAAGCTGCCGTTAAAAAAGCACTTGAAGCGATTGACGGCGTAACTTCTGCTACTGCAAGTCATACAGAAAAGCAGGCAACCGTTGAACTTTCCAAGGATGTTGATACAGCCGTTTTGGAACAAGCTGTTGTTGATGCGGGTTACACAATCATTAAATAAATAATTTAGGAATTCGTCAATTGACGAATTCCTTTATTTTTTGCATATTGTCCTTTAATCTTTTGCTTTCTGGTTCAAGAAGATATGCAGACACAGCATTTTTTAATGATAGGGAATAATTGTTCAAATTGAAATATGCAATTGCAAGCATGTCGTATGGAAAATAACCCCAGCAGTAACTCTCGCTGATATATGTCATCGGTCGTTCCTTGATTTTCAAAGCGTTTTCAACCAATTCTGTGACTTTGTTCCAATTTTTTAGTTCATATTCAAGTTGTGCGTATTCAATATAAGGTTCTCGTAAATAAGGGGCTTCCTTAATTGCCGTTTCATACCACAACTCCGCCTGCTTGTAATTTCCTTTGTTGATATAGCATTTTGCAATATATCGCATTGATGCACAACGCTCGTCTTTCCATTTGGCACTTGGCAATGCAAGGTGCTTTTTCAATGTTTTAATGCTTTTGTCGTACATATTATAAAACATATACTCTCGTCCGAGGTAGTGCATATTCCTGTCATCATTCGGATTTTCTTTTATCGATAATTCAAGGAGTGGCAAATATTGACCTCTTGATTTCTTTTTATCGGGATAATGCTTTAAGATTACATTATCTAATGTGATATATTTTTGCTGTTGTTTGCCTGTGTATTGCAAAACTTCGTGAACGGGATATACCCATTTGAAATTATGCCTTGAATGGATTTTTTCAATAAAAAATGATGTTTGCGGTTTTCCGTTTTCATCAAAGCTCCAAATATAGTCGTATCTTGCGTTTGTCGTGTCGTTTGTCCATTTTTCTTCCAACTCTTTTCTCCAACCTTTTGTGAACACTTCGTCAAGGTCGGTGCAAACGCAAATGTCAACATCTTCGCTTACAAATTCTAATGATTTATTTCGTGCATCATCAAATCTCCAAGGTTCAATGTTGATAGAATTTACAATAACACCTTTTTGTTTTAATAACTCAATTGTGCTGTCTGTTGAGCCTGTATCTGCAACATATATTTCGTCGGCTTCGTTCATAGAATTTACCCAACGCTCAACAAATTTTTTTTCGTTTTTTGAGATGGCATAAACAGCTATTTTCACAAAATCACCTCTATGTACGGTGGCATATGCCACCTTTATTTACGCAAGTTTTATAATTGTAAAATCCGATACTGTAGCTTGTGTACCGCCTGCAGACGGTGTAACGGTAACGGCTGTTGCGATAGGATTTACAATGCTTAAAACAGTATTTGCCGCTGTTGTTGTAATGATTGTTTTGCCTTCGATTATTCCGTCATCGGCTGCATTTCCGAATGTTGCATTCGGTTGAACAGCACCGTTAACTGCAATGCCTAATTGACCGGCTGTATTTGTATTTACCTTAAACATTATAAGATAAGTTCCTGTATCTGCTAAATTAAATGTTGAATTAGTTAATCTTGTAATGCCTGTTGTTGAAGCTGACGTATTTGGAAATTCTACTGCTGTATTTTGTGCAATAGCGGTAGGATTGTCGTTTGGAGCAAGAGCATAAAATGACGCATATTCGCTAATTCCGCCCGCAGGGCCTGTCGGACCTACTGCGCCCGTTGCACCTGCAATACCCTGCGGACCTTGAGGACCTGTCGGACCTACTGCGCCCGTTGCGCCTGCAATACCCTGCGGACCTTGAGGACCTGTCGGACCTACCGCACCTGTTGCGCCTACGGTACCCGGAACACCTTGCGGACCGGTTGGACCTATTGCACCGTCAGGACCCGGAATACCTTGTGGCCCTGTTGGACCGATCGGACCTTGCGTTCCTTGATAGCCCTGTACACCTTGGGGACCCATAGGACCCATTGGTCCGGTTGGACCTGTCGGACCAACTACCGGATACGGAACGGGAATAGGCTCCGGCGGAGCAGGAGGGAACGGAGGTCTTGGCGGAGGTGGTGGAGGACACGGACAAGGCTTAATTGGAGCAGGGCATATACAGTGCTGCTCCCTTTGATTGTATATCATCATATTTATCACCTTTTCATCAATTTATATATACCTGCCATAACAGCCAAAGGCATATATTTTATTTTATGAATTTCGTATATTTGTGGTTACTTTTTCGACAAAAATATTTTTTTGAAAAAAGTCAAAAAAAACTATTGACTTTTTCTGACCTTTGTGATATAACACAATTAAAGGACAAAGAAAGTCAAAGTCAGAGTTTGACGAAATATTCAATAAGATTAGAAAGAAGATGATTAAGAAATGAAGATGAGTGATGTAATAGCTGATATGATACTTGATATGTTTGACGATAATACATCAACAGTTCAAATTCAGCGTAATGATTTAGCAAACAGGATTGGTTGCGTGCCAAGTCAAATTAATTATGTGATTACATCAAGGTTTACCCCCGAAGCCGGCTATCAGATTGAGAGTAGGCGAGGTGGCGGAGGATATATCTTAATCACCCGTGCAACTTCTCCGCAAAACGCTTTAATGGGCTTCATTAATTCAATAGGAAACAGTATTGACGAGAGAAGTGCAAAGGCAAATTTAATAAATTGTAATTATCAAAAATTGATTAATGACAAGGCAACCAAAATGATGGTTTGCGCTGTTGCAGACAGCAATTTCAAAGGTATTTCAAAGGAATACGCAAATGCTATTCGTGCAAGACAGCTAAAGCAGATGCTTCTTGCATATATTGATTAAATGGGAGGCGTTATTTATGAAATGTACACATTGTCATATGAATGAGGCTAATACTCATATTCAAAGAATTATTAATGGTCAAAAGGAAGAAATGTATCTTTGCGAGGATTGCGCAAGAGAACTCGGAGTTATGAATGATTTTAGATTTGAACCGTTTTCAACCGATAGCTTTTTCGGCGACAGTTTCTTCGGCAATCTTTTGGGTGCAGGTGCAAGTGCATTTAATTCACTTGTTGGATTGAACAGCTGTGCAACTTGCGGTTCAACACTCAATGATATTGTAAATTCCGGTCATGTGGGTTGTTCGGATTGCTATGACAAGTTTGATGACAGACTTGCCCCAAGCGTTGAAAAAATCCACGGAAATGTAAAACATATCGGTAAAAATGTAACCTATACCGAGGCTACAAATACCGAAAAGAAAACAGCTAACGACACCTTGGCACAACTCAAGGAAGAGCTTAAACAAGCCGTAAAGGAACAACGATTTGAAGATGCGGCGACTCTTCGAGATAAAATCAAGGAACTTAACCAGGAGGATTGATGATGGAAAGCAGATATAAAAACACATCTGATAATGCGGATGTTGTGTTGTATTCAAAGGCTGTGCTTATGCGAAATTTGGCGCACACACCATTTCCAATGAGAATGAACAACGACGCCAAAAGAGCGGTAGTTAAAAAGGTTTTTGCCTGTATAAAAAATTCACCGCTTGCACAGGAATTTGATTTAATCAATACCTCCGATATTTCAAAAGCAAAGGCTTTGTCTTATGCGGAAAAGGATTTGATTTCCGACAGCTTTGCAAAACAAAATTCCTCTTTTCTTCTTTCAAAAAAAGAGGATGTCAGCATAATGATAAATGATGATGAACATATTAGAGTTTCATCGTTTTCTGCGGGTCAAAATCCTCTTGATGCTTATAACAAAGCAAACGACATTGATGATATATTAATTGACGGACTTCCGATTGCATATTCGGACAAATATGGATTTTTGACATCATCTCCGTACAATTTGGGTACCGGTCTTAATGTTTCAATCGTCCTTCATTTGCCGGCACTTGCTCAAAGGAATGTTATTTCAAAGCTGTCAACCACAGTTTCAAAACTTGGCTTCGTGCTGAGCGAAATGTATGATGGCGGAGCAGGAGATTTTTATATTCTTACAAACACGGTAACTCTCGGTATTACCGAGAAAAGTGCAATTGATAATTTGAATTCGGTTTGTAATCAAATTGTACTTCAAGAACGAAAACTCAGAGATTCTCTCAAAGAAAACGCCGAATGTGAGGATAAAATTTATCGAACTTTGGGCATACTTAAACTTGCAAGAAAGCTGTCTGTTGATGAATTTTTAAACAGTATTTCTTTAGTCAGACTCGGTATCTCGCTTGGATACTTTGATTATTCATACGAACTTATCGGGGACATGATGTATAACCTATTTGATGCAACTCTTGTTGAGTCATCAAAATCAGATTTAACTCAATCAATGTGCGAAACCTTAAGAGCACAAATAGTCAGAGAAAAATTGGTGTAGCGTTTCGCACTGTCATTAATTTACAGTGAAAGGTGATGATATTATGTATCGTTTTAATTCATTTACTACGAAAGCTAATGAGGTGCTTAACCTCGCAATCAAAAGTGCACAGGCATACGGTCACAATTACATCGGCACAGAGCATATCCTTATAGGCTTGCTTTCAACCGATTCAACCATTCCTGCACTCACCAACAATAACATTACTTATGAGGGTGTAGACCGCCTTATTCGTGAAGAAATAGGCGTTGGCAACCCAACATCTCTTACTCCGGATGATTTCACACCGAGAGCAAAGAGAATAATTGAAATTTCTTTCCAAATTGCAAGAACAATGCGTAATTCCTATGTAAGTGTTGAGCATTTGCTCGCTGCACTTCTTAAAGAGGACGACAGCTATGCTGTAAAGTTCATCAATGAACTTGGCACAGATTCTCAAAGAGTGTTTGATGATTTGATTAACGATTTGAGTTCAAACAGCTACGACTCAAACCCACAGTCATCATCAAAGAAAAAGGGCAAGAGCAAAACTCCTACTCTTGATGAATTCGGCAAGAATCTTACAGAGCTTGCAAAGCAGGGCAAGATTGACCCTGTAATCGGCAGAGAAAAGGAAATTGAAAGAGTTATTCAAATTCTTTCAAGACGAAACAAAAACAATCCTTGCCTTATCGGCGAACCCGGTGTTGGTAAAACCGCAATCGCAGAGGGACTTGCACTTAAAATCGTTAACGGTGAAGTTCCTGAAATGCTTGCAAACAAAACTATTTATTCACTTGATTTAACTTCAATGGTAGCCGGTACAAAGTACAGAGGCGACTTTGAGGAAAGAATCAAAAAGGCAATGGATGAAGTCAAGGACAACAAGGATGTTATCCTCTTTATTGATGAAATTCACAACATTATGGGTGCAGGTGCTGCCGAAGGTGCAGTTGACGCTGCCAATATCCTGAAGCCGTCACTTGCTCGTGGCGAAATTCAAGTAATCGGTGCAACAACTATTTCAGAATACAGAAAGAATATTGAAAAAGATGCTGCACTTGAAAGAAGATTTCAGCCTGTAACAGTCGGTGAACCAACAGAAGAAGAAGCTGTTGAAATTCTTAAAGGCCTTCGTGATAAGTACGAGGCACATCACAAGGTAAAAATTACCGATGACGCTATTAACTCGGCTGTAAAACTTTCATCAAGATATATTAACGACAGATTTTTGCCTGATAAGGCTATTGACCTTATTGATGAGGCTGCTTCGGTTGTAAGACTTAATGCTTACACACTTCCTCAAAATCTTAAGGATATGGAAGAAGAAATTAAGCGTCTTAATGCCGAAAAGCAGGATGCAGTCAATAACCAAAAATTTGAAGAAGCTGCAAAGATCAGAGATAAGGCAAATGAACTCAATAAACTTCTTGATGACGAAAAATCAAAGTGGCGTAATTCTTCAAACCACGATGTAAAGGCAGTTTCAAGCGAAGAAATTGCACAAGTTGTTTCTCAGTGGACAGGCGTTCCTGTAAATCAACTTACAAAAGAAGAGAGCGAAAGGTTGCTTAATATGGAGAAAATTTTGCACGAAAGAATTGTCGGTCAAGATAAGGCTGTAAGTGCAATTTCAAAGGCAATCAGGAGAGGCAGAGTAGGACTTAAAAACCCTAACAGACCTATCGGTTCGTTCATCTTCCTTGGCCCAACCGGTGTTGGTAAAACAGAACTCTGTAAATCCCTTGCAGAAGCAATGTTTGGTGATGAAAACGCAATTATCAAACTTGATATGTCCGAATATATGGAAAAACACACCGTTTCAAAACTTATTGGTGCGCCTCCGGGATATGTTGGCTTTGATGAGGGCGGTCAGTTGACCGAGAAAATCAGAAGAAAGCCATACAGCGTTGTACTTTTTGATGAAATTGAAAAGGCTCATCCTGATGTGTTTAATATGCTTCTTCAAATTCTCGAAGACGGTGTATTGACTGATTCACAGGGCAGAAAAGTTTCGTTCAAGAATGCAATCATCATTATGACTTCAAATGTCGGCGCTTCAAAGATCACTGATGAAAAACTTGCTCTTGGCTTTGTTCAAGAGGACGGCAAGAAACTTTCAATCGAAGATTTGGTAATGCCTGACTTGAAAAAGACCTTTAAGCCTGAATTTCTTAACCGTCTTGATGATATTATCGTATTCAATCAGCTTGACCAAAACGACATTGAAGAAATTGCAAAGCGTATGCTTAAATCTTTGAAGAAGAGAACAGCAGATCTTGGCATTGAACTTGATTTTACAGACAATGCCATCACAGAGCTTGCAAAAGAGGGCTTTGATAAAACCTATGGTGCAAGACCGCTTCGTCGTGCAATTCAGTCAAAGATTGAGGATAGACTTTCCGAGCTTATTCTTGATAAGACAATCGGCGAGGGTTCAAAGTGTACTGTTGACTTTGCTGACGGCGAGTTTCAGTTTAACTCCTAAAATATAAAAGTACGGCATAGAGAGCAATCTTTATGCCGTATTTTTAATAAAGTCCTTGAAAGCCTACTAAAATGGTGGTATTATTATAACAAGGATTGGAGATGATGTTTTGAAAATTTCTACAAAAGGCAGATATGCACTGCGTATGATGATTGACTTAGCACAAAATCAAGGCGATGGATATGTGTCTTTGAAGGATATAGCAAACAGACAGGAAATTTCCAAAAAATATTTGGAACAAATTGTGGCAATTCTTAATAAACCTGATGTTCTTCGTACAAACAGAGGTTATCAGGGTGGATACAGACTGGCAAAAAACGCAAATGAATATACAGTAGGAGATATTCTGCGTTTGACAGAGGGCGGACTTGCTCCCGTATCTTGTCTTGATAATTCGCCTATTTTGTGTGACAGAGCAGAGAATTGTATCACTCTTCCTATTTGGAAAGGGTTGTACAAGGTTATATCCGAATATCTTGACAGCATAACATTGCAGGATATTATTGATAAAAATTCGGATGTTTCAAACTTTGATTATATAATTTAAGGAGTTAGCCATGAGAAATCACGAAGTAGTAAACAGCCACAATCTTCTTGACGAAAACGGTCATCTTATCGAGCCGGGTTGGAGCAAAACATTGGTTCAAAAATATGACAGAAATATGATTAAAAAACGCAAGACAAGAATCAAAGAATGGGATTATTATTATATAATGTCAAATTCCAACAAGTTTTGCCTTGCTCTCACAATATCCGATTTGAGTTATCTTGGTATGTACAGCGTTAGCTTCATTGACCTTGACAAAGCTGTTGAACACACTCAATCGGAACTTACTCCGTTTCCTATGGGCAAAACTAATTTGCCGTCACATTCTGCAAGAGGCGATGTTTCGTTCAAAAATAAAAATCTTGATGTTTCATTCAAACATATTGGCGATTCAAGAGCAATGAAAATGAATTACAAATCATTTGATAACAAGCAGGGCGTTTCCTGTGATATTATTCTTACAGATGAACCTCGTGACAGTATGGTTATTGCAACACCTTGGGCAGAGGATAAAAAAGCGTTTTATTATAACCAAAAAATCAACTGTATGCGTGCAAGCGGAACAGTAACATACAAAGGCAAAACCTACACACTCAATCCTGAAACAGACTTTGCGGGCCTTGATTGGGGCAGAGGTGTTTGGACTAGAGATAATGTTTGGTATTGGGGTTCCGGTTCAGGACAAATAGATGGTGTACCGTTTGGTTTTAACATCGGCTATGGCTTTGGCGATACATCCGCCGCAAGCGAAAATGTTATTTTCTATAATGGCATTGCAAACAAATTTGATGATGTTGTGTTCAATATCAGTGACAATTACACTGACCCTTGGACAATTAAATCGTCTGATGGCAGATTTGATATGGATTTCACACCGATTATCGACAGAAATGCGTTGATTGATGTTAAGGTTATCGTTACTGATCAGCATCAGGTTTTTGGTAAGATGAACGGCACGGCAATTCTTGATGACGGTACAAAAATTGAACTAAAGGACTTTGTCTGCTTTGCAGAAAAGGTACATAACAAGTATTGATGAAAAAGTTTAACAAATTGTATGATTTGGCAGGCAAACTTGAAGACGAGCTCGATTTTGACTTTCGTGCACAATCTCAAAGAATAGATTCGTTTCAGGAGTTTTACGAAAATATTATTGTTCCGTATGCTCACGGTGACAGAATTTATTTCAGAGGCGAAAGAATAAGAAGTATTGATCGTCCGCTTTTGCCGTCAATTTTCAGACATAGAAATATTGTGCTTGATGATGACGAAAATTTTGCACAACTTGATGCTCAAAGATTGCTCTATTTTTATAATAAATATCCCAAATATACCGATGTGTTCAAAAAGACCATCGGTGGTTTATCAGAGGATAATTTGTATCCGTTTTTGAGCTTTTCACAGCATTATTTTGGGTTGAGCCCGCTGATTGATTTAACGAAAAATCCTTTTGTTTCTTTGTCTTTTGCATTGAAAAACAGAACGGAATATGACGAAGATATTCTTTTTTATACCGTTGAAATCAAGGATGAAAATGACTATACCACTCATTCTCATATTGCAAATGAGTGGATGAAGAATTATAATGTTATTGTACTCCGAGAAGCACCTACAAACGCAACCGATGCACTAAAGGAATATAGCAAGGAAAGTTTGCTGAAACGCAAAGAATACGGCAAAGAAAATCTGCTTAAATACAAGGATTTGATTGAAGAAATAAAAGGCAGGTCAATATTTGAAATCAGTGCCCCTACGGCAAAACTGATTGATGTACCTACCAACGATTTGATGCGCTTTCAGCAAGGTGTGTTCCTTTTGCTTGATGATTTTACGATATTCGGCAACGGCTATCTTACAAAGAAAATCAGGGATGATTTTGCTATTAAAAAGTGGATAATCAACAAGGATATTTGTCCTGAATTGCTGGATTATCAAAAGCAAAAAGCCCCGTATTATGATTACGATACTATAACCGATTTGTCAAAGGCAGTCGGTAAAATAAAGAAAAATTATTTTTAGGATGTGATTTTATGACATTTTTCAGTCGACTTTCAGGCGGCGATCAAGAATTGATAAAACTTGCGATTTTAGTTTTATTATCTTCGTTTTTGTCACTTCTTGTTTGCGTTTTGACCTCTGTTGCAATCAGCGAGGACTCAAAGGCAAGAGGCATTAAAAACAGAATGATATTTGCTGTTCTTGGATTTTTCTTTCCAATTCCTACCGCAATAGTTTATTTGATTGTCAGAAAAAATGCAAAGAAAATTCAGCCTAAAATATGTAACTGTTGCGGAATTTCTCTTGATAATTCATTCGCTGTTTGTCCGCAATGCGGTTCAACACAATTCACGGATTATTTGATAGTTGACAACGAAAAGCACCATAAGGTTGCCAAAACTACTGCAATATCTGCTGCGGTTTTGTATGTCATTGTTTTAACTATCGGCTTGTATATGCAGTTCTCCGGAATGTTTTATACAACAAATTTTGCACGAGATAAAAATAATTATAACTATGATAATGGTTATCAATATGGTTTTAATAATGACGACCGAGATGATGACGATGACGACGACAATGACGGAGCATTTGACCAGGATGATTTAGACGATTACTTCAATCAGTTTGGTGATGATCAAGATCATTCAGAACCATTTGACGATTAAACTAAAAACAGAGGCTTTACTTATCTTTGTAAAGCCTCTGTTATTTTCATATACCATATTCCGAAAACTTCTCTTGTAAAATATGCAACTCGCAGTATCGGTATGCTTTTTGCCGAAAGCGATGACGAAACAAAACCAACTTTTTGAGCGTACATTTTTGCTCGAAGCATATGATATTCGCTTGTTGCAATTGCAATGCTTTTTGACAGATTTAATTTATCGATTATTTGTTTTGAAAACAGCATATTTTCATATGTTGATGTAGATTTTTCTTCTTTAATCAATCGTTCTTTTTCTATTCCGTATGAAGTTAGAATTCGTTCCATACATTCAGCTTCGGATATATCTTCGTCAGCACCTTTACCGCCTGACAGGATTGCAATGGCATTTTTATTTTTTGTCATATAATCTCTTGCCACAAGACATCTTTTGATAAGTGCTTTTGACGGAATACTTCCTTTAACTCTGCAACCTAAAACTATAACTGTATTTTCGCTTTTGGCTGTGCTTCGTGAATTTTTAATGATTTTGAACAAGGTTGCGAAGAATAAAACGAAAAATAAAACGGCTGTTAATGAGATAATATTTATTACAATTTTGCCGATTTGTGTTTGGTAGAACATTTTAATTTCATTTTGAAATATTGCAAGCAAAAGCAAAACTATGCCTAATAATATTCCAAAAATATTTCCGATATTTATTTTTGATTTATAAAGCGGGGAAATATATATTCCTATGATTAAAACCGCAAAAATAATCAATGCTGATTTCATACTTTCTCCTTTGTGAAATTTATACAAATATTTTAGCATATTGACGAAAAAATGTAAATGATTTTATAAAATTTACCCAAAAATAGTGACAAAATAATATTGGTGTGATATTATATAAATGCTTTAATCAGTTAAAGTTATATAACAAACGAAATACGGAGGAATAAGCTATGGCTTATGTTGATGAGATACTCGAGTATCTTGAAAGAAAAGACTATTATGAACCGGAATTTGTACAGGCTGTAAGTGAGGTTCTTAATTCACTTCGTCCTGTAATTGATGCTAACGAGAAGAAATACCGTCAGGTTGCTCTTCTTGAAAGAATTATTGAGCCTGAAAGAATTCTTCGATTTAGAGTTCCTTGGATTGACGACAAGGGTCAAGTACATGTAAATCGCGGCTATCGTGTACAGTTCAACTCTGCTATCGGTCCATACAAAGGCGGTTTAAGACTTCATCCAAGTGTAAACCTTGGTATTATTAAATTCCTTGGTTTTGAGCAAATATTCAAAAATTCACTTACCGGACTTCCAATCGGTGGCGGTAAGGGTGGCTCTGACTTTGACCCAAAGGGCAAGAGCGACAGAGAAATTATGATGTTCTGCCAAAGCTTTATGACAGAACTTTGCAAAGTTATCGGTGCTGATACTGATGTCCCTGCAGGTGATATTGGTACAGGTGCAAGAGAAATCGGCTATATGTTCGGTCAATATAAGAGAATTTGCGGCACTTATGAAGGCGTACTTACCGGTAAGGGTCTTTCATTTGGCGGTTCTCTTGCAAGAACAGAGGCAACAGGTTACGGACTTCTTTATTTTACAGAAGAAATGCTTAAGTGCAACGATTCTACTATCGAGGGCAAGACTGTTTGTGTTTCTGGTTCAGGTAATGTTGCTATTTATGCAGTTGAAAAGGCACAAATGCTCGGTGCAAAAGTTGTTACCGTTTCCGATTCAACAGGTTGGGTTTACGATAAAGACGGCATTGATGTTGCTCTCCTTAAAGATATTAAGGAAAACAGAAGAGAAAGACTTACCGCTTATGCGGAAGCTCGCCCATCTGCTCAGTATCACGCAGGCAGAGGTGTATGGCAAATCAAGTGTGATGTTGCTTTGCCTTGTGCAACTCAAAACGAACTTACTATCGATGATGCAAAACTCCTTGTTGAAAACGGCTGTATTGCTGTTGCAGAAGGTGCTAATATGCCTACAACTCTTGAAGCTACAAAGTATCTCCAAGAGCACGGTGTAATGTTTGCTCCGGGTAAGGCTGCCAACGCAGGCGGTGTTGCTACATCAGCTCTCGAAATGAGCCAAAACAGCGAGCGTATAAGCTGGACATTTGAAAAGGTTGATGCAAAGCTCAAGGATATTATGATTAACATTTATCACAATATCGACAACGCTGCTAAAAAGTACGGTCTTGACGGCGACTATGTTGCAGGTGCAAACATTGCAGGCTTCGAAAAAGTTGCAGATGCAATGATGGCTCAGGGTATTGTTTGATTTTACTATATTTTTTTAGAGGACGATTTGTTTCGTCCTCTTTTTTATTATATATAAATATTATAATTAATATTGCAAATTATATGCAAATGTGGTATAATTTCAAAAATATTATGTAAAAGAGCGTCTTGAAATGGTTATATTAGGAATCGACCCGGGCTATGCAATTGTAGGATGGGGTGTAATTGAATATTATCACTCGCATTTTCGTGTACTCGGCTACGGAGCTATAACAACTCCTGCCGATTCGCCGTTTCCTCAAAGACTTCAAACTATCTACAACGATATGTGCTATATTTTTGAAAAATATAAACCTGAAGTTATGAGTATGGAAAAACTTTTTTACAATTCAAACCAAAAGACTGTTATTGATGTTGCACAGGCAAGGGGAGTTATCACTCTTGCGGCACAAATGAATATGAAAGATATTTACGAATATACTCCATTACAGGTTAAACAATCGGTAACAGGATACGGCAGAGCAGAAAAAAAGCAGGTTATGGAAATGACAAAAAGCATTCTAAATTTGCCTGCTATTCCAAAACCGGATGATACGGCTGATGCTTTGGCTATGGCAATTTGCCACGCTCATTGCAGTGGCTCTGCAATGAATAAAATCAACAATATGATTAATTTTGGAGATAAACAATGATTTACAGCTTAAAGGGTACACTTACATATCTTGAACCAACCTTTGCGGTTGTTGAGTGTGGCGGAGTCGGCTTCAAATGTTTTGCGAGTACAACTACCATAACTTCGCTGACATCAATCGGAACAGAGGTAAGATTGCTGACATATATGAGCATCAGAGAAGACGCTATGGATTTGTATGGCTTTTCAACTCAAAACGAACTTGATGCTTTCAAACTTCTTATTTCTGTAAGTGGTGTTGGTCCAAAGGCTGCGATTTCAATTTTGTCTGCCTTGCCTCCTGACAGACTTGCCGTTGCCGTTTCGTGCGGAGATGTAAAGTCTATTCAGACTGCACAGGGTGTCGGCAAGAAAACAGCCGAACGCATTGTTCTTGAATTGAAAGACAAAATGAATATTATTGCCGGAGGAGAAACCGCAACTGTCGTTGAAAACATTCAATCACAGGTTGTCGGCAGTAATTCTTCAGAAGCTATTGAGGTTCTTGTTTCTCTTGGATTTAGCCAATCAGATGCTGCTCTTGTTGTCGGCAAACTTGATCCGAATATGTCTGTTGACGATATGATCAGAAAAGGACTTCAAAGCCTTTCTGCTAACTTATAACAGGTGAAATTATGATAGAAAACGAATTTGAATATGATTTTGAAAATCGTATGTCAGCACCGGAATACACTCCTGCTGACGAGGAAATAGAAAATTCCTTAAGGCCAAAACAACTGACCGATTATGTCGGACAGGAAAAAGCAAAGGAAAATCTTTCGATTTATATTAAAGCCGCAAAACAGCGTGGCGAACCACTCGACCATGTTTTGTTCTATGGTCCGCCGGGACTTGGCAAAACCACTCTTGCCGGAATTGTTGCAAACGAGATGGGCGTTAACATTCGTGTTACTTCAGGTCCTGCGATTGAAAAACAAGGTGATTTGGTCGCTATTCTTTCAAATCTTGAACAAGGCGATGTCCTTTTTATTGATGAAATTCACAGACTTAACAGAACGGTTGAGGAAATCCTCTATCCAGCGATGGAAGACGGCAAGATTGATATTATCATCGGCAAAGGACCGAGTGCAAGAAGCTATCAATTGAGCTTGCCAAAATTCACGCTTATCGGTGCAACGACAAGAGCAGGTCAGCTTTCTGCACCGCTTCGTGACAGATTCGGAGTTATTCTTCGACTTGAAATGTACACTCCCGAGGAGCTTTCGCAAATTGTTAAGAGGTCGTCAAAAATTCTCAATATTCCTGTTGATGATGAGGGTGCATATCAAATTGCAAGCCGTTCAAGAGGAACACCTCGTATTGCAAACCGATTGCTCAAACGAAGCAGAGATTTTGCCGAGGTTAAGTATGAAGGTGTTATTACTGCCGAAGCTGCAGCGTCAGCTCTTAACAGTATGGAGATTGACGAACTCGGTCTTGATTCAATCGACCGCAGACTTTTAACAACTATGATTAAAAATTATAACGGCGGTCCTGTCGGACTTGAAACTATATCTGCCGCAATCGGTGAAGAATCGGTTACCATTGAGGATGTTTATGAGCCATATCTTATGCAAATAGGATTTTTGGCAAGAACTCCAAGAGGCAGAATTGTCACTCCTGCCGGTTATAAACATCTCGGTTTTGAAAATAATACAGATAATCCACAGCAGTCATTTGATTTATAAGGAGAAGTTATGGGTAGACTTTTTGGTACAGATGGTGTAAGAGGAATTGCAAATAAAGATTTAACAAATGAACTTGCAATGCAAATCGGCGCTGCGGCTGCCGAAGTGTTGCTTAAAGAATCAAAGAGCGCAAAGCCAACTGTTCTTATCGGTAAGGACACAAGAGCGTCGGGCGATATGCTTGAAGCGGCTCTTACTGCCGGTCTTTGCAGTGTTGGATGTAATGTCCTTTCTGTTGGTGTTGTTCCAACTCCGGCAGTTGCTTATCTTGTAGGACTTTACGAATGTGAGGCAGGAATTATGATTTCCGCTTCTCATAATCCTTGCGAATATAACGGCATCAAGATTTTCCAAAAATCAGGATATAAACTCGATGATGCACTTGAAGATGAAATTGAATCTATCATTCTTGATAATGCCGAAAAAATCGAATACAAAATCGGCGGTGAAGTCGGCAACTCAACAAAATGCAAATCCGCACTAAAAGACTACATTGAGCATGTTGTTGCAACAACAGATGTTAAATTTGACGGACTTAAAATTGCACTTGATTGCGCAAATGGTTCTGCAAGTGCATGTGCAAAAGAAATCTTCACTTCACTTGGTGCAAAGTGCTTTATGCTTTCTGACACTCCTGATGGAGTGAACATCAACGACAAATGCGGTTCAACTCATCCTGAAGAACTTATGAAGTTTGTCAAGGATGCAGGTCTTGATTTAGGTCTTGCATTTGACGGTGACGCTGACAGAATGCTTGCTGTTGACGAAAACGGAGAACTTGTTGACGGCGACAAAGTAATTGCTATTTGCTCATCAAAAATGAAGCAAGAGGGAACACTCAAAAAAAATACCGCAGTTGTTACTGTTATGAGTAATATGGGCTTTTTCAAGTTCTGCGAGGAGCACGACATTAAGTGCGAAAAGACTGCCGTAGGCGACAGATATGTTCTTGAAAAGATGCTTAAAGAAGGCTATAATATCGGCGGCGAACAATCGGGTCATGTTATTTTTCTTGATTATGCCACAACCGGTGATGGCGAACTTTCAGGTGTTCAACTTCTCGAAGCTGTTGTAAAAAGCGGTAAAAAGTTGTCCGAACTTGCTTCTGTTATGCAGGTTTATCCTCAAGTGCTTATCAATGTTAAAGTATCGGCAGAGGGTAAGAAAAAATATAATAATGACGAATATATCATTGCCGCAACTCAAAAGGCTGAAATGGAACTTATGGGTGACGGTCGTGTGCTTGTAAGAGTAAGCGGTACAGAACCTTTGGTTAGAGTTATGCTTGAGGGCAAGGATATAAATCATATACAAAAACTCGGTGAACAAATTGCCGAGGTAGTTAAGGAAAGACTTTCATAATGAGATATTCAAAAGATTGGAAAGATTACGAATTGATTGATTGTTCTTGCGGTGAAAAACTTGAACGCTGGACAAGAGAGATTTTAATCAGACCCGACCCACAGGTTATTTGGAAAAGTGAAAAAAATCATAAACTTTGGTTTCAGCCAAATGCAAGATATGTCAGATCAAAAACAGGTGGCGGTAAATGGCAGGTGTTTTCACATATGCCGTCTGCTTGGCAGGTTAGATATAAGGATTTGACTTTCAATATCAAAACAATGGGCTTTAAGCATACCGGTTTGTTCCCGGAACAGGCTGTCAATTGGGATTATGTAAGAGAGCTTATCAAAAATTCCGATAAAGAACAGGTTAAAGTTCTAAATCTCTTTGCATACACAGGCGCTGCAACTGTTGCTTGCCTTAAAGAGGGCGCAAGCGTTGTTCATGTTGATGCCTCAAAGGGAATGACAAATTGGGCAAAGGAAAATGCCCAGGCTTCAGGCGTTGCCGATGGTGATGTCAGATGGATTGTTGACGATTGCATAAAGTTTGTTAAAAGAGAATACAGACGAGAGAATAAGTACGATATTATCATTCTTGATCCACCTTCATACGGCAGAGGTCCGAAGGGCGAAATTTGGCATCTTGAAGAATGTTTGTACGACTTTATGCTTGAAGTTGAAAAAGTCCTTTCAGACGAGCCTATTGCAGTTATTCTTAATTCATACACAACAGGACTTTCAGCTTCTGTTATGAAGTACATACTTGATGACGTTATCACATCAAAACACGGCGGAAGCGTTGAAGCAGATGAAATTGGCTTGCCTGTTACGGCAAACGGCGGAATTCTTCCGTGCGGAACAACAGCTATTTGGAAGGCTTGATGTATGGAACTTATTAAATTTGAAAATGTTTCGTTTTCGTATAAAACAACTGACGAAAATGATAATCCCGTAAGTATTCCTGTACTTAATGATTTTAACCTTTCAATTGAGCAGGGCTCGTTTGTTGCAATTCTCGGACATAACGGTTCCGGCAAATCAACGGTTGCAAAACTTACGAACGGCATTTTGTTTGCCGATGAGGGAACTGTTACTGTTAATGGCAAAGTTGCAAAAAATGATGATAGTATTTACGATATAAGAAGAGATGCGGGTATGGTTTTTCAAAATCCCGACAATCAGATCGTTTCTTCTATTGTTGAAGAAGATGTTGCATTTGGCGTTGAAAATATCGGTGTTCCGTCCGATGAATGCAGAAAAAGAGTTGACGATGCGTTAAAAACAGTCGGTATGTATGAATACAGACTTAAAACTCCGTCAAAACTTTCTGGCGGTCAAAAGCAAAGGGTTGCCGTTGCAGGAATCATTGCAATGAAACCGAAGTGCATCATTCTTGATGAACCAACCGCTATGCTTGACCCTGTCGGTCGTAAAGAAGTTATCGACACAGTTATGAAACTGAACAAAGAAGAGGGCATAACCATTGTTCTCATCACTCACTATATGGACGAAGCTGTAAAAGCTAACAGAGTAGTTGTTATGGACGATGGAGTTATCAAACTTGACGGCACACCGAGAGAAGTTTTTGCAGATGTTGACAAAATTAAAGCGTTGTCACTTGAAGTTCCGCAGTCAACAGAACTTGTCAATTGTCTTGGCTTGGACACAGAGCAAACCGTCCTTAATTCAGACGAGTGTGCAAAAGAATTATATAAATATTTAAAGAGAGAAAAATAATGGCGATTTTAGAGTGTGAAAATTTAAAATTCATATATGGCATAGGAACTCCTTTTGAGTTTTGTGCTGTTGACGGCGTTGATTTTTACGCTCAAGAAAACGAGATTATCGGTATAATCGGTCATACAGGTTCGGGCAAGTCAACTTTTATTCAACACCTTAACGGTCTTTTGAAGCCGACAGAGGGCACTGTAATCGTTAACGGCAAGGATATTTGGGCAAAAGAAAACAAGGACAATATTCGTCAGGTTCGTTTTGCTGTCGGTCTTTGCTTTCAATATCCCGAGCATCAAATTTTTGAAGAAACTATTTTTAAAGAAATTGCTTTCGGACCAAAACAAATGGGGCTTGACGATGAAGAAATCAAGAGCCGTGTGTACGAAAGTATGGAGTATGTCGGTCTTGATAAAGCAATGGAAAACAAATCACCGTTTGATTTATCGGGCGGTCAAAAGCGCAGAGTTGCTATCGCTTCAATCATTGCTATGAAGCCACAGGTGCTTATTTTGGACGAACCTTGTGCTGGACTTGACCCCAAGGGCAGAGATGTCATTTTGAACCTTGTAAAAGATTATCAAAACAAATCCGGCAGTACTGTTTTGTTTGTGTCGCATTCTATGGAGGATGTTGCAAAAATTGCCGACAGAGTTTTGGTGTTTAACGACAGCAAGGTTGCTATGTTCGGCACTGTTGATGAGGTTTATTCAAGAGGCAAGGAACTCAAAAAAATGGGACTTAATGTTCCTGAAGTAACCGAGGCGTTCTTGAAACTTCACGATATAGGGATTGATTGCAGAACAGATATTTATACTGTTGAGCAGGGAATAGAAGAGTTTAAAAGACTAAAAAGTAAAAAGGAGGATATGCAATGATTGATGTAACTATCGGGCAGTATCTTCCGGGTGACTCTGTTATTCACAAAGCAGATGCAAGATTTAAAATTATTACTACACTGCTGTTTATGATTTCTGTATTCTTGTGCAGAAACTATTACACAATGGGGTTGGCGCTTCTCCTTTCGATTGCAGTAACAACAATTTCAAAAATCAAACCAAAAGTTATGCTTAAAGGCTTAAAACCGATTATTGTTATTGTTATTTTTACAACTGTGCTTAATCTTTTTTATGGTTCGGGTAAACCGCTTGTACAATTAGGATTTTTGAAAATCACAGCGCAAGGAATTAATAATTCAATATTTATGGCGCTTCGAATTATTATTCTTGTTATATTCGGTTTGATTTTGACATACACAACAACTCCTACCGCTTTGACCGATGCAATGGAGTCGCTCATGAAACCGCTTAAATTATTTAAGGTCGATGTTCATTCAATTGCAATGACTATGACTATTGCACTTCGCTTTATTCCTACTCTTGTTGAGGAAGTGGACAAAATTATGTCTGCGCAAAAAAGCAGAGGCGCTGATATGGAAAGCGGAGGAATATTTAAACGAGTAAAGGCTGTTGTGCCTGTTATGATTCCGCTTTTTGTTTCGTCGTTCAGACGAGCTAACGAACTTGAATATGCAATGGAATGCAGATGTTATCGAGGCGGAGCCGGCAGAACAAAAATGAAGGTTATGAAAATGTCTGCAAAGGACTATGTATTGCTCATTTTGTCAATCATATATTTTGTCGGCATTGTTCTTGCAAGAATTTTTATGAGTAAGGTTATATGAGAAGATTACTTGTAACAATTAGATATGACGGATCGTCTTATCACGGGTATCAAGTGCAAAGTAATGCCGTGACGGTTCAAGAGGTCTTTCAAAATGCCGTTGAAAAGGTGTTTAATCAAAGACTTGATGTCAAGGGGTGCAGTCGTACAGACAGTGGGGTACACGCTAATATGTATTGCATATCCTTTGATACGGATATGAATATCCCGAACGAGAGTGTTGTTTTGGCTCTTAACACATATTTACCTGATGACATTGCTGCATATGATTGCGAAGAAGTCAGCCTTGATTTTCATCCACGATATAGTTGTAAATCAAAGGAATATGTCTATAAAATTTATAACGGAAAATATCGCAATCCGTTTTATGCAAAATACGCTTTGTGGTACAGATGGAATCTTGATGCAGAATACTTGAATAAAGAAGCACAGGCTTTTGTTGGCAAGTATGATTATTCAGGCTTTTGCAGTATCAAATCCGATGTCGAAGATTCTGTAAGAGAAATATATTCCTGCAAAGTTTGGCGTGAAGATGATTTTGTCTACTTCAAAGTTTGCGGAGACGGATTTTTATATAATATGGTCAGAATTATGGTTGGCACATTGCTTTTTGTCAACGAAGGCAAAATTAAAAGCGGTGAGCTGAAAGATATAATTCTTTCAAAAGACAGACGCAGAGCCGGAAAAACAGCTCCGCCTCAAGGTCTTTACTTAAACAAGGTGAATTATTATGCCAAGTAACGAAAGAGAAAATCAAAGAATAGAAAGAAAAAAGCTAAAAGATAAAAAAATCAAAAAAATCATTTGGATTGTTTTGGCTGTTGTCGTTTTGCTTTTGATTGTGCTTAAGGTCTGCGAAATTGACTTTGCCGATATAAAAAACAGAGTTAATTCAAATAGCATTTCAAGTTCTGTTGATAGTGATGCATATCCGTATTCTGTTGATGTTCGCAAAGATTCGGAAATGCAGATGGTAAACGGAAAGTTTTATGCTTTGACAGACACAAGCGTTGTTTCTATCGACCCTGTATCAGGCAATACCGGATATACTTTTGATCACGGCTACGCTTCTCCTGTTCTTAAATCAAACGGCAATTATACCTGCCTTTTTGACAGGGGTGGAACAAGAGTCAGACTTGATTCAACAACAAAGAATTTATACGAAAAGACGCTTGATCGCAATCTTATTACTGCTGTGGTTTCAAAAAACGGTACAATTGTTTATTCCGCTTTTTGCGATGATGCAAAATCAAAAATCGTAGTTATCAATAAGAATGAAAGCAAAAAACTTGAATATGAGGTTAATGACGGCTATGTAACAACACTTGCTGTCAACTCAAACGCTTCTAAAATTGCTTTTACAAGCGTTAATTCAAAAGATGCCTTCTTGTCGTCAACCGTACATATTTTCAACCTGTCAAATGAAGAAGTGACCTTTGAAAAAGAATTTAAAAAGTCGGACATTCTTGATTTGCATTTTACAGATTCAAACAATTTATACATAGTCGGAAGCGATTTCTTGTCGATTGTAAAGTCGGGCAAAAATGTTGAATATATATTAAAACAAGGCAGTATTTCAACTGTGAATTATTGCTACACATCGTCAAATGAACTTTTGATTAATTACAGCGACTTTTCAAATTCGTCAAAATCAAAACTTGATTATGTAAAATCAAACGGTAATATAAAAACAAGCATTCCGTTAAAATCCGCTTCAAAGGAAATAACATCTAATTCAAATGAAATAACCGTATTGTTCCATAACAAAATATGTGTTTATTCGCTTACAAGCGGTGAACTTAAACATTCTGTGAACTGTGACAGTTCGGTGAATAGTGCTTATTCATTATCATCAAGAATTTATGTTCAGTACGGTCAATGTATTGATGTGATAAAGAAGGATAAATAAAATGACGATATTTAATTATACGGTTAATTATGTTGATTTGATTATTGTCGGTATAGTTTTGTTTTTCGGCTTTGTAGGGCTTAATAAAGGAATATTTATTACACTTATTAATTTTATAAGATATGTAGTCGGATTGTCTGCTTGTATGATTTCTGCAGACAGACTGCCACAGCCGATTTACGACAATTATTTAAAAGAAAGGGTAGTTGATGCTGTTAATCAAAAAATCGTAACCTCGTCCAATATAGACGAAATTATGGATAATTTTAACAGCGTTATCAACAGTCTGCCGAATATTATTAAAAATAACATAGATTTAACTTCGTTAAAACTTTCTTCAAATAATATTTCCCAAAATATAACAAATGAAGTGTTTGAACCTGTTATAATAGTATTTCTCAAAGTTATAATATTCATTGTTATTTTTGCTTTGTTCTTTGGAATAACAGGTGCTGTCATCAGCCACATCAGAAGAAAAAATAAGAATAAGAGAAAAGAAAATAACAAGAAAAGTTTTGTTGTTTTTATGGATAGACTTATAGGCTTTTTGTTTGGAATTCTTAAAGGTGCACTTGTTGTATTTGTTTTTGTAAGTGCTGTTACAAGCCTTTTGGGAGTACCTAATATTGCCGACAATCAATTTTTACAAACTGCTGCCAACAGTCAGCTTTATCAACTGTTACTCAACTATAATCCATTTAATGTGATTACGGAGGGAATAATATGAGCAAATTTAAAGAAAATGTAAATGATTTATTTGATAATTGGAATACTATTCCAAACTGGTTGAGCTTTTTGAGAATTGCTCTTATTCCTGTTTTTTCAATTCTTTTTATCAAAGAAAAATACATACCTGCATTTGTACTTATGATAATCGCTGCTTTAACCGATTTGATTGACGGTAAAATTGCAAGAAAGTACAATATGGTATCCAATCTTGGCAAAATCCTTGACCCAATTGCAGACAAACTCTCACAGGTAGCAATTGTTATCATTTTGATTGTTAAGTTTTGGTCATTTGACGGTCCGCTTAAATACTTGCTTTTCTTGTTTATTGCAAAAGAGCTTATTATGGTTATCGGCGGTGGACTGCTTCTTGCGAAGGGTTTGCGTCCTGTTGCGGCTGAAATGTGGGGCAAGGTTGCCACAACCGTATTTTATGTATTTATGATTGCCATTATTGCTATCGGTCCAAACGGTGCTTTGGTAGGTCATTGGTTCTTTAAGGCTTTGCCAACACCTGTTATCTATAGCATGGTGGTTATATCTGTTATTCTTGCATTTGTATCATTGTTCGGCTATGCTCCGGGCTTTATTAAGCAAATCAAGGAGAATAAATCAAACAAATAACTTTAGGAGATTATATATCGAATGAAACAACCAATGTGTACACGATGCGGTGAAAGACCTGCTATTGTGTTTATTCAAAAAATGGAAGACGGCGTTATGAAGCCCGAGGGGCTTTGCTATAAGTGTGCCAAGGAGCTGAATGTTGATATGGGCCCTATCCAGGGTCTTATGGAAAAAATGGGCATCAGCGAAGACGAACTTGAGCAGGCAAGCGAGCAAATGGGTATGTTTATGGAAAATATGGACGATTTCGATTTCGGTGATATCGGAGCAATGTTCAATTCTGAAAATGCCGACGGTGCTCAAACAATGCCTTTTTCAGAAATGATGAACAATATTATGGGCGGTTCTGAATCATCAACCGAAGAACCAAAAAAAAAAGGTAAAAGAAACCATAAAAGGTCACAGGACGAGTCGAGAAAGTTTTTAAACAGCTACTGCAACAATCTTACCGAAAAGGCTAAAAAAGGCGGAATAGACAATATTATCGGCAGAGAAAGCGAAATTGAGCGTGCTGTTCAAATTCTTTGCAGAAGAACAAAGAATAACCCTTGCCTTATCGGTGAGCCGGGTGTTGGTAAAACAGCAATTGCAGAGGGTCTTGCAATTAAAATTGCCAAAGGTGAAGTTCCTGCAAGACTTATGGACAAAGAAATATATCTCCTTGACCTTACAGCCCTTGTTGCCGGAACTCAATTCAGAGGTCAGTTTGAAGGCAGAATCAAGGGTCTTGTTGATGAGGTTAAGCATGAGGGAAATATCATCCTCTTTATTGACGAGGTTCATAACCTTGTCGGTACAGGTGACAGTGAGGGCACAATGAATGCCGCTAATATCTTGAAACCTGCACTCTCAAGAGGTGAAATTCAAGTTATCGGTGCAACTACCTTCAACGAATATAGAAAATATATCGAAAAAGATGCTGCTCTTGAAAGAAGATTTCAGCCTATTAAAGTTGAAGAACCGTCAATTGATGATGCTTACAGAATGCTTCTTGGTATCAAAAACTATTATGAAGATTATCATAAGGTAAAAATCAACGATTCTTTGGTTTACAAGGCTGTTACAATGAGTGAAAGATTTGTTACCGACCGTTATTTGCCTGATAAGGCGATTGACCTTTTGGATGAATCGTGCACTTGTGCAAATCTTCGTAATCCTGCAATCAGCAGATACCAAATGCTCCTTGAAAAGAAAAATAACCTTATGGATAATATTGATAAGTTGTCAGAGCCTGAAGAGGGCGAACAGATTGATTATGAGCTTATTTCCAAGCTTAAATCACAGCTTATTAATATTGATAACGAGATTCCTGAGGTTGAAGAAAAAGCAAAGGATAATCAAGTTCTTGAAGCTGATTTGGCGAAGGTTATTTCTCTCTGGACAGGTATCCCTGCATCAAAAGTTGAACAGGGTGACATTAACAAACTTGCTTCTTTAGATAATGAACTTAAAGCTCACATTATCGGTCAAGATGACGCCATCGAAAAGGTCGCAAATGCGGTTCGCAGAGGCAGAATTCAAATCAGCCCTAAAAAAAGACCGCAATCATTTATTTTTGTCGGTCCGACAGGCGTCGGCAAAACCGAACTTGTAAAACAGCTCGCTAATGCACTATTTGATTCACCTGATAACCTTATTCGTCTTGATATGAGTGAGTTTATGGAAAAATTCAGCGTGTCAAGAATTATCGGTTCACCTCCGGGATATGTTGGATATGATGACGCAGGTCAGCTTACTGAAAAAGTACGCAGAAAACCGTATAGCGTTATCCTTTTTGACGAGATCGAAAAAGCTCATAAAGATGTTCTTAATATCTTACTTCAAATTCTTGATGAGGGCAGAATTACAGATGCACAGGGCAGGGTGGTTAACTTTGAAAACACGGTAATTATTATGACCTCTAATGCAGGCTCAACTGACCAAAACACTATGGGATTTGGAAAATCAGCTGACGATATTAACCGTGAAGTTACAATGAAAGCTCTTGAAAGATTTTTGCGTCCTGAATTCCTTGGCAGAGTTGATGAAATTGTAATTTTCAACAAACTTACTTTTGATAATTTCGAAAAGATTGCAAAAATTATGCTTGATGAACTTGTTCCGAGTTTAAAAGACAAGGGTATTGACTTGGTTTATGAAGACAGTGTTCCTGTTTATCTTGCAAAAAAGGCTTACGGCTCAAAGAAAAACGCAAGAGGACTTCGTGATGCCGTCAGACGGGATATTGAGGAAAAACTTGCAAATACAATTGTTTTCAACAACGATATTGACATAAAAAAGATTACTTTAACAGGAACCGATGAGATTTCTGTAAAAATAAATTAAGAAATTTATTAAAAAAGTATTGACATTTCAGCGGTCATTAGATATAATAATGACCGTTGTGACACGCGGGTGTAGTTCAATGGTAGAATCCCAGCCTTCCAAGCTGGTCGCGTGGGTTCGATTCCCATCACCCGCTCCACATAATATATGCGCTGTTAGCTCAGCTGGATAGAGCAACTGCCTTCTAAGCAGTAGGCCGGAGGTTCGAGTCCCCCACAGCGCGCCACTTTTTTGTCACAACAAGACATGGTGGGATTGGCCTAGTTGGTTAGGGCGCCAGTTTGTGGCACTGGAGGTCATCAGTTCGACTCTGATATCCCACCCCATTTTTATTAATGGGGAGTAGCCAAGCGGTAAGGCAACGGACTTTGACTCCGTCATGCGTGGGTTCAAATCCCGCCTCCCCAGCCAATATATGATCCATTAGCTCAGTAGGTAGAGCACTTGACTTTTAATCAAGGTGTCCGGGGTTCGAATCCCCGATGGGTCACCAAAGCCTCGATTTTCGAGGCTTTTTTTTATATTTTGTTATTTTTGGTTTGTTTGTATACAGTATTGTATACAAATTTTTCATTTAACCGGCAATCCGATAATAAATTATCCGTTATTGATTAATGATATTTTTTATGATAGTATGTAAAAAGGGGGAGTTTATATGAATATCAATAAGTGGTATAAAAGCAAAGGCAAATTCTTATTTTGGCTTGTTGTGATAGGTATAGTATTAAGAATTATATTTTTTATATCTAATTTTATTATCGGCGATGTGCATATTGATGAGTCAATGCTCTTTGCTAATGCGTTGTCGATTGTAAACAATGGCACTGATTTGTTAGGCAACAAATTCCCCGTGTATTTTCCCACATGGTTTATAGGCGGACAATCACCGCTTGGAACATATCTTTCAGCTTTTGCTGCGAAACTTTTTGGTAATAACTTGTTCGTTTTGAGATTACCCGCACTTATTGTAGGATGTATCGGTTTAATGTGCTCGGCAAAACTCGGTGATTTGTTATTTTTGCAAAAAGAGTTCAAATATGCTTTTGTCGGATTATCTGCTGTATCTCCTTGGATGATTTTTAGCTCATGCTATGTTTTGGATTGTAATTATATGGGATATAATCTCATCTTTGGAATCTTGATGTTGGCAAAAGGACAAAAACAAAATAAGAGAATATATTATGTTCTTTCTATGTTCTTCTTTTCGTTATGCTTTTACTCTTATATTGCATCTGTTCTGATTGTTCCTGTCTTTTTAGCTATTACATACTTGATTTTATTTGTTAGGAAAAAAATAAGTATCGGCGACTGTTTATTAAGCGTGGTATTGTTATTGTTATTTTCAATTCCGTTTATTATTTTTGGATTAGTCTTGACAGGAAAAATTGAGCCGTTCTCTACTCAAATAATGTCATTTCCTGATATGAAGTTTTATTCAAGAGAAAACAGTTTGGCATTAAATTCAGGAACACTCTTTGAAGTTATAAAACAACTATTTAAAAACTTTTTTGAATCGTTATCAATTGTCGCATTTCCTGAAAGTGCTATAACATTAGACAATATAAGTGTTAATAATTTATTCTTGTATGGAAATGTGGGTGCCGGATTTATTTCAATATTCGGCATTGCAGAGTTGTTTTTGTCAAAATTACATAAAAAAGATATTAAAGGCAGTACAATCACAAAATCAATTATAATTGCTTCTTGCGGAGTGATAGTGGTTTTTTGTGCAATGACTAATATGCCGTTGTTTGCGTATGCTTACAGATATGGTGTGCTGACTCCGTTATTACTGTTTTTTGAAGCAATAGGATTGGCACTATTGATTTATAAAATAAAAGCTATTGATATTAAAAAATTCAAATTAATTTTGGTTGGATATTTGACTGTTTCTTTAATGTTTTTTGGAATAGAATTTTTCTACATTTATCCGAAAAATAGTGAATCTAACCATTTATCATATGGTAATAGTTTGAATAATTGCCTTGCCGTGTCCGACAGAACAGATCCAAATAATACAATAATTCTTTGTAATTCTCAATATGACCGAGGAACTTTAGTATATTTATATTACTATCAATCTGACAAAAATCTTTATGATTTTGCTGATTGTATGCTCAACGCATATGTTAAATTTCATCAATTCGGAGCCGGATATTCAATTAACGATGCATTTAAAGATGAAATAATCAGTTATGGAAATTTGCATCCTGAAAATAAAACAAATAACAAAATAAGTGTTTCTGATACAATAACAATCTTAAATTCTGATGAAATTGAGTTAACGGAAAAATGTTATATTGTTCAGCACTCTGAATTAAGTCAATATAATTATGAAAATTACAAGGTTAAAGAAAACGGATTTTATGATATATTGATTAAGAAATAGAAATTAGATTAAATCAAATATAAAAAACAATTTAGTTGCTTCTTTTATATTTACTATTTTTATGGTTTGTGATATTATATACAAAAATGTTTGAGGTGAAGTTATGGGACTTTGGGATAAGGAATATATTGCTCTGTGCAAAAGGATTTTAACAACGGGCACGGAAGTCGTTAACAGAACGGGTATTAATACAATTAAAGTTCCGTCACATCATTTTCAACTTGACATTGGCGATGAATTCCCGATTTTAACAACAAAGCAGTTGTTCATCAGACAGGCTGTTCTTGAAATGCTTTGGATTTATCAAGCTCAGTCAAATGATGTTCGTTGGCTGAAAGAACGAGATGTAAACATTTGGAATGAGTGGGAGATAGATGAAAAAGGCTATTGGAACGCTACCCAAATGCTTCCTGATGAAAACGGAAATCTTGTTAAACAGGATGTTCACAAATTTTTCGGTGAGGAGTATGCCCATACTATCGGCACTGCTTACGGTTATATAGTTAATAAATTCCAAATGACCCAAAATCTCATTGATAAGATAAAAAATCATCCTGAAGACAGACGAATGGTTATGACCTTGTGGCAGAATGATTATCTTGATACCGCTGTTCTTCCAAGCTGTGTTTGGTCAAGCGAATGGGATGTTACAGACGGAAAACTTAACTGTTGGGTTCATCAACGAAGCTGTGATGTTCCGCTTGGATTGCCGTTCAATGTAACACAGTATTCTGTGCTTAACTGTATGCTTGCACAGGTTTGTGGCTTAAAACCCGGCACTATTGATTGGTCAATCAAGGACGCACATATTTATGTTAATCAGGTAGATGGTATAAAAGAGCAGATTAAACGCTTTGATGAGCAGGGAGATTTACCTGCACCTCAACTTTGGCTAAATCCTGATGTAAAAGACTTTTTCGAATTTGACAATTCGAGAGATTGCAAAGATGTAAAACTTTTGAATTATGAACATCTTGGCAAAATAAAATTCCCAATCGCACAATAAGGAGAATGTATGTCTATTTCTATGATTGCCGCAGTTGGCAAAAATCTTGAACTTGGCAAAAACAACGATTTGATTTGGCACTTTAAAGAAGATATGAAGTTCTTTAAGGAAACAACTATGGGTCATCCTGTAATTATGGGCAGAAAAACTTTTGAATCGTTGCCAAAAACACTTCCGGGCAGAAAGAACATTGTTATATCTACCAATCCTGAATATAAGGCTGACGGAGCAGAGGTGGTTACTTCTGTTGAAGAAGCAATTAAACTTGCCGAGGAAGAGAATACAGACGCATTTGTTATTGGCGGAGGCAGGATTTATACTGAATTTTTGCCGTATGCCGATAATCTGTATCTCACGGAAATCAATGCAGAATGTCCTGATGCAGACACATATTTTCCTGATTTTAACAAAAGCGATTACATCAAGGAAATAGTAAACTTCTATGATGTTGACGGCACAGAGTTTTATCATGTTATATACAAAAAATAATTTTAGCCTCTTTTAAAAGGAGGCTTTTTGTATTATTGTGTAAAAATGGATAATAATACTTTAAAAATATTTCAATTTCCTATTGACAAAGTAGGAAATAAGTTATATATTATAGAACGAAAAACCTATAAATTTAATAGGAATAAAAAGGCAGGTTAAAAATTATGACAACTATTTATGTTGATAACGCTGCAACCACACAGCTTTCCGACACTGCTTTAGAGGCCATGAAGCCAATGATGCAGGAGATTTACGGCAATCCGTCATCACTTCATCATGTTGGTCAAATCGCCAAAGAGCACCTTGAGGATGCAAGAGCAAGGGCTGCAAAATGTATAAACGCTAATCCAAACGAAATTTATTTTACATCAGGCGGAAGTGAAGCTGATAATCAGGCTATTATCACAGCTGCATATAACGGCGCAAAAAAAGGCAAGAAGCATATTATTTCTTCAAAGTTTGAACATCACGCTGTTCTTCACACTTTGGACAAGCTCGCAAAAGAGGGCTTTGAAATTCAACTTTTGGATGTTTACAGCGACGGTATCGTTAAGGTTGAAGATGTAAAAAATGCTCTTCGAGATGATACCGCACTTGTTACAATTATGACTGCTAACAACGAGGTTGGCACAATTCAACCAATCAAAGAAATCGGTGCCGTTTGTAAAGAAAAGGGAGTTTTGTTCCATACTGACGCTGTTCAAGGCTTTGGTCATATTCCGATTGATGTTGTTGATATGAACATTGATATGCTTTCTATTTCTGCACACAAGTTCCACGGTCCAAAGGGCGTTGGATTGTTGTATTGCAGAAAGGGTATTGTTCTTCAAAATGTAATCAACGGCGGTGCACAAGAAAGAGGCAAGAGAGCCGGCACAGAAAATATGGCTTCTATCGTTGGTATGGCTGCTGCAATGGAAGAAGCGGTTAAAAACCTTGATAAAAATGCAAAATATGTTAGCGCACTTCGTGATAAGATTATTGACGGTTGTGCTGACATCGAACGCCACACTTTGAACGGTGACAGATATAACAGACTTCCGGGTACAATCAATTTCTGCTTTGAAGGTATTGAGGGTGAAGGCTTGCTCCTTCTTCTTGACCAAGACGGCATTTGTGCTTCATCGGGCTCTGCCTGCACAAGCGGTTCACTTGACCCGTCACATGTTCTTTTGTCAATGGGTATTCCTGTTGCAACTGCACACGGCTCACTTCGTATTTCTCTTTGTGAATACAACACAGAAGAAGAGGCAGATATTATTATAAATTCAATCCATAAGGTTGTAACATATTTAAGATCAATTTCTCCTGTTTGGGAGAAAATTCAAAAAGGAGAGGTAGTAGACTAATGGCTTTATATTCAGAAAAAGTAATGGATCACTTTACAAATCCAAGAAATGTTGGTAAAATTGAAGATGCTGACGGTGTCGGAGAAGTTGGAAATGCAAAATGCGGAGATATTATGAAAATATATCTCAAAATAGATGAAAATCACATTATCACTGATGTTAAGTTCAACACTTTTGGTTGTGCATCTGCTATTGCATCAAGTTCTATGGCAACATGCCTCATCAAAGGCAAGCCTGTCAGCGAAGCTGTTGAGCTTTCAAACAAAGCAGTTGTTGAAGCATTGGATGGTTTGCCACCGATAAAAATCCACTGTTCTGTTCTTGCCGAAGAAGCAATCAAAGCTGCTGTTAAGGATTATTATGATAAAAATGGTATCGAATATGATCCTGAAACATTTAAGGAAAAGAAAGCTCACGAATAAAATATTTATTGTGATGCTTGGGAGTAGGTTATGGCTTTAAAAGACATACAAGAAGAAATTATTAGATTAAAAAAAGAAAACGATATTTGCATTTTAGCGCATTGTTATCAATCACCTGATATTCTTGAAGTTGCTGATTTTGTCGGCGACAGCTTTGCTTTGTCGGTATCTGCATCAAAGGTTACAAACAAAACCGTGATTATGTGCGGCGTTAGATTTATGGCTGAAACCGTAAAGATTCTTTCGCCTGACAAAAAGGTTATTCTTGCAAATGCTGACGCAGGCTGTCCTATGGCTGAAATGATGGATAAAGAACTTATCGAACAGGTTAAAGAACAATATCCTGATTATACGGTTGTAGCTTATGTTAACACAACAAGTGAACTTAAAACAGTTTGTGATGTTTGCGTAACTTCATCTTCTGCTCTTAAAATTTGCAGAAGTCTTGATTCGGACAAAATATTGTTTATTCCGGATAAAAACCTTGGTTCATATATAGCAGAGCAAATTCCTGAAAAAGAGTTTAAACTTCTTTCCGGGGGTTGTCCGACTCACGCAAGAATGGGTATTGCAGAGGTTAAAAAGGCAAAAGAAGCTCATCCTGACGCATTGTTCCTTGTTCATCCCGAATGTGTGCCGGAAGTTGTTGCTCAAGCAGATTATGTCGGCTCAACAACAGGCATTATGGACTTTGCAAAAAAAAGTGATGCAAAAGAGTTTATTATCGGAACAGAAAACAGTATTGTTTCTCATTTACAGCTTGCGTGCCCTGACAAGAAGTTTTATCCGCTTTCAAAGGACCTTGTGTGCCATAATATGAAATTAACCACAATCGTTGATGTATTGAATTGTGTCAAAGGTATTGGCGGAGAAGAAATTGAACTTGACGAAGATGTAAGGCTCGGTGCAAAACGCTGTATTGACAAAATGATTGAGTTAGGCTGATTTAATATGAAAAAAGCGATTGTTGCTATGAGTGGCGGCATAGGTCGAAATGAATTTGTCGATAACTTTTTT
>OBCL01000029.1_pt1 | contig 43102 bp, 41 predicted proteins | sample 1495931 | NCBI WGS metagenome assembly OBCL01 (sample SAMN03418275, study PRJEB22391) | human gut metagenome | biome: human-gut; feature: organic feature; material: feces | host: Homo sapiens | place: Tanzania | collected 2013-01
TATGCTTTTTGCCGAGGTAGCCCGTGCCGGAGGTCAGACCGAAGGCGTGACGGGTCCCCGCCTGATACGTGTGGCCAACGATATGCCGGGAGAGTTATCTTTCCTGGTTCACAAGACCTACGTGGCGCTGATGACCAACGTCTGGCCTAACATCCAGGCGTACTTCTCCCGTCAGGTAGTGGTGAACGGACAGCAGCGTTCCATGCTCGAATACGGCATTGATTACGTGGTAGGGGAGAGCACGCTGCCTTCCCATTTCCGCAAGCCCCGATATCCGATAGCCTATGCCAAGCACAGCGTGATATTCCGCAATGGCGCCCACCTTCAGCTGGTATCAAGCGACCAGCCGGAATCCGTGGCAGGTAGAAATGCCGTGCACGCCTTTGTGGAGGAGATGAAGCACAACAGCGGAGAGAAGCTCAAGACCCGACTGTTCCCATCCTTGCGTGGAGGTCCAGCCAACGTGCGGTGCTCTGCTTATTATGAAGGCGTTACCGGTGTGAGTGATACCGCACGAGTTGACCTCGGCGAGGATGACTGGTTCGAGGATTACGAGAAGAAGGTGAACCCGAAGCTTATTGAGGAGATTGCCACCGTAGCCCTGGAGGTTAACCGGAGTCTCTACCGTCTCTTTGTGCTCAGACAGCAGGAGAGGGATTCCAAGGATCCGGTTCTCCTGGAGAAGATGCGACTGGAGACGGTCAGGCTCAATTCCTTCGTGGAGCGATGGAAGCCGCGCCTTGCCGATATGCGCCGCAACGCCATCTTCTATATCCGTGCATCTTCCTTCTGCAACAAGGATATTCTCGGTCCCAAGTTCTTCAAGACTCAGCTCGACACCCTTGATACCGATGAGTTCCTCACTGCCATCTGTGCCATCCGGCACAAGGAGGTGACCAATAAGTTCTTCATCAACTACGATCACGTAAGGCATCAGTTCAAGGATAGCTACAAGTATGAGTCCATCCTTCGCCTGAATCTGAAGGACAGATTCATCCTCTCTGCCGAGTATCTTCTTCACTACGACCCCCAGGAACCGCTCTACATGGGCTACGACCCCGGCAACTTCCAGTCGCTCATCGTAGCCCAGAAGAAGGACTATGGCAGGCGGCTTGATATCATCAAGGAGTTCTTTGCCTTCCTGCCCAAGGATTACAACGACCTCGTGGCAGAGGTGCACCAGTTCTTCGGATCAGCAGCCGTTAACAAGACGATTTATCTCTACCCGGACCGTGCCGGCAACAAGCGCAGGGAGGAACGGGAACAGATAACCACCGACTCACTCAACCTGAAGGCTGCCCTGGAGTCGTACGGCTTCATGGTGGTGCTCTACAATGAAGATGCACCCACCATCTACCATTGGCAACAGTTCAAGCTCTGCCAGATGCTGTTCGGAGAGCGCAGTCCGCTGCTCCCTGTGGTCCGCATCGATGAGAACGAGTGCAAGAACCTTTGCAGCGCCATCATGGTCTCCCCTCTGAAGAAGACGGATGGCAAGATAGAACTTGACAAGAGTTCCGAGAAGAAGCAGCAGCTCAAGAACCAGGCAGGACTCACCACGCAGCTTCCATCTGCCATGATTTACCTGCTTTATGGTCTCTATTCTGATGCCGTGAAGGCGGAATTAAGTACGTATCCTACCGATTTACCCGATAATTTCGAGATATAAACGGTGGATAATATCCTGTTTCCGCAGCAATAAATTCTGCGCAGCAATCAATAATTCACGTAAAATGAAAGGGTGAAAATAGGAAAATGCTGATAATCAGCCCAAACAGCCCAGCCCGGGGAAAAATCCCGAAAAATGCGTCACCCAAACGTGCACGCACCGCTGGGAAGGGGAAGAGAGGTGCAGCCCTTAGAAATCTCGGAAATATGACCGCCCCAGGGTGCAGCCGGTCTTTTGCGGGGCGATAATTTTTCACTATCTTCGCATCATCATGAACAGGAACAGCAAGAACATCATCATGGATGGTATCACGGCATTGCAGTGGGCAAGGGAGATAAGCAAGCTTCCCGATGGGGAGTTCGTCCTGGCCTTCTACCCTTATTCCAGACAGAGGGGAGAGGCAAGTGCCAAGCTTCAGATCCGCCGCCACTGCAAGTACCGTACCCAGCTGCCCAGGGAACGCTTCGCCATCGACGGGGAGAATTACTTCCTCTACACCGATGAACATGGAGAACCAAAGATGTGTTACCGAATCCTCATCAGGTTCATGGGCTTCCCTCAGGACGGATATAAACTACACAAAATAAATTGGCTATGAATAAGGATTATGAAATAGATATGTATGGCAACGCCGGCATCTACCTTGCCGATGGCAATACCTTCACCTTCCAGCTGGGTGAGGGCGACCCTGCCCTGGGTGCAGATCAGCTCTTCCAGTCGCCACTGCTGGAGTCTCCGTTCGGCGGCACGCTCTGGATGCAGCAGCACCACTACCTGGGCATACAGGGATATCAGGTGCTGATGCGTGGCAACAACAACCAGCAATGCGACGAGGTGACCAGGGAGATTAAGGAGAACCGACTGCTTCCACGTCTCTACTCCAAGGAGATCAAAATGCTCTATGGCCACGGACTCGCTGTATATAAGCAGGCCATCGAGGACGGTAAGCTGGTACGCAAGTACGAGGAACGCCCCGAGGTGATGGAATGGCTCGACTCCTGGAGTTCTCGTGGCATTCCATCAGTAGAAGAGTTCTGCAAGACCTGCATCAAGAACTTCTATTATTTCGGCGACTTCTTCGTAAAGTGGCGATTTACCCGAGGCAAGATGATAGGCATGGGTAAGCCCGTGGCTGCCCTCGAAGCCATGGAGAACCGATACTGCCGACTGGCAACTACCCGCCAGGACGTAGCTTCAGAGCTTATCTCCTACGGCGATTTCAAGCAGGTGGTAGTGGGGCGTTTCGCCTATGGCCTATCGAGTTATCAGATTTACCCGAAGTTCAGCTTCAGCGAGGTAGATAACTACCATTTCGCCGCCATCTCCCACCATCGGGAAAAGTCGGTGGACGAATATTACGGAGCCAACGAGACGCATCAGGGCGCCCGACCTTACATCCAGGGTAGCAACAAGACCGCCCGATACATCAACAGTTTTCTGAAAAACTCGCTTGCCGCAAAGGTACACGTCATCATCCCGAACGCCTGGATCCAGAGCAAGCGCACCCAGATGACCAAGCTCTGCGAGGAGAATAAGCGGCGCAAGGCGAAGGATATGGAACTGCTGAAGTACAACGGCATCGATATCGGAACCGACTTCAAGGAGTCGTGCATGGTTCGCTACGTCCGCGATGAGGTCCGCAAGTTCAGTTCCTATCTCTCGGGAGCAGACAACCAGGGCAAGGGCTTTTCTTCCATCTCCTTCATGGATGCCCAGGGACACGAGCAGTCGTGGAAGGTGGAAACCATCGACCTCAAGTACAAGGAGTATATCGAGGCGCTCATCTCCTACGATAAGCGCACCGAGCAAGCCCTCCTTTCTTCCGTAGGTCTCGATGCTGCCATCTCTGCCGTAGATAAGGACGGAGTCATCTCGAAGAGTGGAAGTGACACCTATTATAATTATCTCATCTACATCATGTCGCTCACCTCTGAGGACGAGGTATGTGCAGAACCGCTCAACTGGGCACTGCGCATGAACTTCCCCGAACTCTACAGGCAGGGCTACCGACTCGGCTTCTACCGCGAGGTTCCCCAAAGGCAGGAAGATATTACACCATCCCAACGACTTAACCAGCAACAGGCATGAACAGGAAATTTCAACTCAATCAGTTATTCAGCAGCTACGCACAGTTCTGCAACTGCGCGCCTGGTGCTGATACCAGCGCCGACTTCGACAGCCTTCAGGGTTCTGCCGTAGCCGCACGCAAGCGTGTTGTCGCCATTATCGGCGGCAACACGTTCACCGATATCGTAGCCATCCAGGAAGAGGAAAGCTGCATCAAGGACTTTCTGCGCACAGCCATGGCCAACCTTACGCTAGCCACACAGATAATCTTTGATGCCGTGAACCGCCGCAAGAACGATATCAACCTCTACAAGTACGAACTGGAAGGCATGAAGCGTTCCTACATGGAGAATTATTTCAATGCGATGGATTCGCTGATTTCGGAACTTTCCGAGGAGATAGTCTCCGATGAAACCGCCGAAATTCGCCTTGTCATGGAAGATTGGCGCAAGACCAACTATTACAAGATGCTCAGCAAGCTGAAGGTGGATACTGCCGATGAATTCGATGAAATCTATCCCATCGACCTCTCGTATCTCTTCTTCTTCCGCTGTGTGCCATTGCAGAAGGAAGTGCTCGACGAGAGCATCGGTGCCTATTTCGACCGCCTTGAAAAGGGTGGGGAAGACCAGACGTTTGCCGAGTTTGCCCAGAAGGCGCTGCCCATGCTGAAGCGTGCCCTGGTGAAGAAGACGGTGGCGAAGGCTCTCAGACGATTCGATATCCTGGAGTTCCCTGCCACCATCCGCAATCTCTTTGATGATAACACCTCCACCCGCCAGGGTAGTGATGAAGCGAGTCGTGCGCTCCAACTAGCCACTCAGCTCGACGGGGAGGTGGAAGATCTGCTGCATAATGTGGATATGCTTCTCGATGCCCAGGAAGGCAACGATTTCCTTTCCTTCTCAGCCGAGAACCGCATGGATGATAACATGTACTTAATGCCATAGCTTATGAAAAAGTCGATATCCGTAAGAGCCAACGGGAAGGAATACGAAATCCCGAACTCATGGGACCTGCTCACTTCTGAGCAGTATCTGAAGCTGATAGACCTGCTTTCCCTCATGGAGAGTGGGCAGTATCCACCAGGCGCCATCAAATGCCTGTTCCTCTGTCACCTGATGAAGTGGGATATCAACAAGATCAAGCGCGACGAGCATGCTCTGGAGAACTTCATGGCGATAGCCAGTCAGCTTACCTTCATCTTCCAGGAGAAAGAAGATAAGTTCGTGCTCGACCTCTGCTTCTGCCGCCAGATGCTGCCCATCGTCTTCATCGACAAGAAGGCGTATTACGGCTACGAGGTCAGTACAGACTATAACTCGCTCACTTGTTCGCTTTCAGCCCTTCAGTATATCGAGGCAAGGCAACTGCTCGATATGGGCGAGGATAGCCTTCCGCTGCTGGCTGCCGTGCTCTACTTCAGGAAGGGAGAGTATTCATCCGAAAAGGCACAGAAGCTTGCCGCCGAGTTCAGGAAGCTTCCCCAGAACACGCTCCGTGCGATAGCCCTGAACTTCACGGCCGTGAACAATTTCATCTTCAGAAAGACAGAATTCTCCCTGCTTACCAAGTTCGACCTCCCGAAAGAGAATGCCATTACCACCGATGCCACCGATGCACTCTACGACCTCTCAAAGGATGGCCTTGGCAATGCCGACCAGGTGGAGCGCATGAACGTGCTCACCTATCTCCGCATCCTGCGCAAGAAGACCATCGATGGCGTGAAGGCCCTCAGAACTGCCGGCATGGACGTGGTGAAGATTGCCAACGAGGTGGGGCTGCCGCTCGAAATCGTAAAAAAGATTATTTAACCAGGGCAGGAAACAACCTTCCTGCGACAAAATTATAAAGCTTATGTTATTGGATTTATTTACATACTTTGCCAAGTTCCCACAGAAATCCGGCATCATCAAGGGCATCGCCACCAAGGGCGAGAGCAGCATGGAAGAATATGCCACCACCCTCGATATCCTCGGCAAGATGGAAGAGAAGGAACTGGTTCCAGAGATTCAGAACTACGTATATGGACAGTCGTTCGACGAGCTGAAGCAGCGCATTGACAAGCTTACGGGTTCCTTCCTCTTCGTCGATTACGGCGAGGTGGATATGCAGGACGATGGGCGCAGAAGCTTCGAGTGTACCCAGCGCATAGCTGTAACCGTAGCGCAGAAGCTATCCGGCAATGCCGATATGCTCGAGAGAGTCATCGTCAACGACCGCACCCTCCAGATGGTTTCCAAGATTCATGCACGCATCATGGCAGACGTGGAGACTGAAGGGCTCTACTGGATGGACCGCGAGAGCATTACCAACTGCGAGATCATCCCGTTTGTCTCTGCCGAGCTTCAGAGTTACGGCTGGACCCTCATGCTCTCTGCCAAGGGTGCTGATATTCTCGACACCCATCGCCTGGCCCGCAGGATGATGCGTCAGCAGTCCTTTGCACCCTCAGAATAATTACGTACCTTTGCAACGTCGAAAATCATAAGGCCGAAATGATATGAAACAATATAAACGCAATATACCGATGATAGCAATCACGTCGCTCCCTCTCACGGTAGTGATGGAAGGGACCCAGTATCTGTTCCAGGATTGGGAGTTCGCCAAGTGGATTGCGGTGGCCATAGCCATCGACACCATCCTGGGTGTATGGAAACACCTCATCCACAAGGATGCGTCAAGCGAATCCTTCTTCTCCCGGTTCACCAAGAAGATAGTAATATACGTGTTCCTGATGATCCTCAGCAACTTTGCCAGCCATGCCACGGTAAACGGTAACGTGGTAGGTCCGATGCAGTGGATAGGTGACTATATGTGCGTGTTCATGATGGTAAGGGAGGTATTCTCCATCATCGAGAACATACAGGCGATATACCCCATACTGCCCAAGAACTTCGTGAAGCGGCTGAAGGACTTCAACGACAGCGGGGAGTACATCGGGAAGACGATCGATTTTACCAAGGATGAATAAATACATTATATAATATGCCAACAAAAGCTCAGATCATATTCGCCCAGCAGGTGTATTCTGCTGCCAAGGAGGCGAACACCGAGATAGATGCAGCCTTCGTCACAGCCCAGGCGATGCTCGAGACGGGATGGGGCAAGAAGGTTATCGGCAAGGCCAACCTCTTCGGCATTACCAAGGGTAGCCAGTGGGACGGAGCCATCGTCATGGTGAAGACCCACGAGTACTTCAAGACACCGGATCAGAAGTTCAAGGCGCCCGACCGTATTCTCTCCGTGTGCAAGGTGAAAGGCAAGAACCTCTGGTATTACACCGTGGAACGCGCCTTCAAGGACTTCGACACCCTTGCCGACTGCCTGAAGGAGCATGAGCGACTCTTCCAGAAGCCTGGATACAAGGATGCCTGGCCATACCGCAAGGACCCGTTTGTGTTTGCCCGGAAGATATGCGACGGCGTGGGCTGCAAGTATGCCACCGACCCTGCCTACCTCACTACAATCACTTCCATCATCAAGACGGTGCAGCTGAAGTGCAAGTAGCATGGGTGCAGGTAAACGGTTTCGTAGATATTTTAGTTTATAAAAAATAGGTTAAGGTTATTATTGTCTAATTACAAATGATTGACAGTAGGTTTACTAGTTTTCTTAAGGTTGTTATGTTGGTGCTCATCCCGTTTGCAATGGTCATGGCTCTCAAGGAGTGCCACGACCAGCAGCGGGAGGCACACAGCATGAATGAAGATCAGAATGTTCTAATGCACAACGGCAGGGTAGAGATAGGGCAGACGCAGTCAGGTAAGCCGATGGCATCAGTTTCAGCCATATCACTGAAGCCGTCCAGCCTAAAGCGTAACCCCGATTCCCTCCTTGCCGTTACAAGCAAGGATCTGAAGATTAAACCCCGTCGGATGGTGGCGGCTATCAGGACCTCCTCTTTAGCTACTGCGGATATTCATGCCGCCATTACCACCGACTCCATATATGATGAAGCTGATAAGGATTCTAATGTGCTTCTATCCTACCCAAGGTCCCCGCAGCAAGTATCCTGGAGCGATCCATGGATGAGCCTGCGGGGAACCATCAGGGGTGACAGCTTCACGGCACGCATCGAGAGCCGCGACACCCTTCAGATGATTATCCATCGTGTTCCCAGGAAGTTTCTCTTCTTCCGCTACGGAACCAAGGGCGTGCGCATGGATGTGGTGAGCCAGAACCCTCACACCCGGCTTTCCTATCCCAAGGTTATACTCTTTACTAAATAGAGGATAGATCATACGTTGAAAATATTCAGATTATATTTAGATTTATGTTTTAGAAACAATTACAAGTACTCACAGGCGTGTGTTAATACTTCTCACTTAAAACGCCGCCACGTCCCATTATCATAGCGGTTTCGGCGGCCCTATTTATTTTAAATAATTTGTTTTTAGGTTGCAGTCCCCCGGTGCGTGATGCATCGGGGTTCTCTCTTTTTTGCCGTTTTCTGAAAATAATCAGAAAACCCCGAGAGAAGATAAGGCCAGCATGATGACCGTAGTCGTTGCACTCACTATCACCGAGGCAATGATTGCGGTCATTGCTCGTTTTACGTGGTGGTTTCTTCTGTTAAGGCAGGTGCGGTTATGCTCCGTGGCGTTAAGGGTGCGCCTGATGGATGATATCACGAGATGGTGCAGATACTCATCGTTCGCCTTTCCATCATCCTGCAATCCTTTATTCATGGCCACATCTACCAGGTCATCTCTCAGCATCAAGGCTGCATCATCTCCCAGTGCCATGAAGTCGTGTACCCACATTACCTTGCAGAATAGGATAAGCAGTGCCGCTCCGGTTCCTACCCATAAAGGGAGTGTGATGGCCATCAGCATCAGGGTCATCTTTTCTGTGGCAAGGAAAGCCGTAAGAGCCATGAATACCGTCATAATGAAGCCTGCCAGCGTATAGTTGCGGTCGGTTGACTTGCGGTATTGTTCCAGGATACTGCTCGCCCTCAGGTCTGCCCGTTCCAGCGCATATCTGGCAAGCTCCATGCTGGCAAAGGAGGCTGCCTTGTTACTTATTATCTTTTCCATACCTTATATATATATTAAATAGGTGAAACATTTCTTTTCTGCAAAGATACGCTTTTTCCCGCTCATTTCCTACCTTTTCATGAACAGAAAGCTTAAACATAGTTAAACATAATAATTTTATTATGAAATATTTGCGTATATCAAAATTATTATGTACCTTTGCAGTCGAGTTAAGGAACATGTTTAATCAATTATTGTTATGGAAGATATCAGAATCTTATTGGAAGAATACAAGTCTCTTGCCGGTAATACCGATGCAAAGAGCGAAGAGCGAAAAAACGAAATTATCGCTAAGTTGGAAACCATGGATAAGGATGCTGTGGCCGAGGTGGCAAAACCGTTCATGGAGGAGAACACGGCCCGTCTGGAGAGCGAAGTGAAAGCCCTCCGCAGCCAGATAGATGAAGAGGACTATAAGCTGCTCCCTATCTCCTACATTGCCAAGACCTATTTCAACAAGAGTGCATCATGGCTTTTGCAGAGGCTCAACGGATATCAGGTACGCGGAAAGGTCTATACGCTCAGCCAGGAGCAGAAAAGCATCTTTAACCAGGCAGTCAAGGAAATAAGCAATCGCATCAGCGCATTGCAGTTAGCATAGCTAACATGTTCAATAACTCAACTCAGCCCCGGTGCAGCAACGCATCGGGGCTTTTCATTCCCATTTTCAAGTTTTTTGTGTTAAATATCCGCTTTCGTTTGCTCTGTTCAGAAAATAATAGTATATTTGCACCGTGAGAAGTAATAACGAAACGTGAATATCCAAAAATACGAAAGATATGAGAATACTTAAGAATTTACTGAAAGGGTTGCTTAGCCTGGGAAGCCTGGGCGGAGACAACAGCCTGTTCAATGATTACCTGAGGGGCGATAACGCTTCTGATTTGAGAAAAGACTGGGAGACCATCGGTAATGATATGAGAAAGGTTATGAACTTAAAGCAGAAGTCGGTTTATGCCAGATAAGAAAGACCGCAGCGGAGAGATGATTCCTGCCAACATCAACGATATTCTGGAGGAGCTACCGGAAGACAAGCGGAAGGTGATCGTTTCCACGATGCTTGCCATCGAGGAACGGTCGTACAGCGGACCGCTTCCTTCGCCTGAAGATTTCAAGGCATACGAGCAGACGCTGAAGGGTTCCACCGACCGCATCATGGCGATGACCGAGAAGCAGGTAGATCATCGCATCGATATGGAGAAGACCATTGTGAAGAAGAAGTTTTTCCAGAGCACGCTGGGGCAGGTTCTTGCCACCATACTCATCCTCTTCTTCGGGTTTATATCCTATAGCCTTGCCATGAATGGTCATGATACCGTGGCTGGCATTATAGGCGTAACCACCGTTATCGGCCTTGCCGTAGTGTTCGTACTGAACAAGATTCCGCCAATTTACCAGAAAGGCGAACAATAACATATCAGCCCCGGTGCAGCAGCGCATCGGGGCTTTTTCATCCCGAATTACCCCGATTTTATGCTCTGCAGCATGTTTTTATGTTAATTATTCTCATCGTGAGAAAATTTCCCGATTTTTTTTTGGTGGTTCCGGATTTTCTTCTTACCTTTGCCAACGCTTATAAGATGATAGTAGTCTATCCGGTAGGGCGACCGTTTCGCCTATGGCTTCAGGCCGCAGGCTTTTTTTATGCCTAATCGGGAAAAATATTTTTCCTAACTGGGAAAATTTATTTTCCTAACTGGAGAAATAATTCTCGCAATAAATGGCGGCTGCATGAACCGTAAGATTTCATTTGTCCTTCCGGATAAGTCATCATCTTATAAGCAACGGGGAATGCAGCCGCCACCCTTTTGTACAATCGGCTGTTAATGCTTATAAGATGATGCAATATGCAGAATTCTATTTTATTAAGTGATGCGCAGGTGAGACCTGCAGGCATCAACGTGAACGAGGGCATCCATACCCTCAAGTGTGCAATCAAGCGTGAGGCTAAGCGTCTCATGGCTACCAAGAGCGAGACCTTCAGCTTCCTCTGTGAGGAAACGGTTACCTATGGTGAGGTAGCGATGACCATGGCAGGCCTTCTGGGCTTCATGGCCTTGGCAGCAGTAGGCGGATTCATTTTCGGAGGGGAGGTGATGTAGCTATGGAGAAGAAGAGTATGATGCTTCAGGTTCTGGAACGTCAGGCAGAATATAAGATATTCTATCCCGACGTCACGGTTACATCGGTAGGTTTTGAAGACTGCAAGTCTATCTCCCACAAGGATGGTCTCAAGCTGAGCAGGCTGGTGTGCCAAATGACGCATAGCGGGCTGCTTCAGTTCTGGATATTCGGCAGCAAGATGTTTATCTTCAAGTCGAGAGAGTTCCTGAAGGTGGCAGAGGGCTTCATGAAGGGAGCCAAGGTAAGATTCCACGACCCTCGCACGCCCGATGTGTGTCACGAGAGCACAATGCTCGCCGACGGCATGCGCTACGACAGCGGTATCCCTTTTATCTGGACCGAGAACAGCGATTCGGGCTGCTTCGCCGAGTGCAACACCTTCGCCGTATATTGGCGCCCGGTGGAGGAGGATGGGAAGTAATTGTCTTTTTCAGGTTGGAGAAAAGTGAGTAATTTTGCAGTATAAATACTATAACTTATTGATTATGGATACAGACAGGCAAAATAACTACACAAGCTATCTAGGCCATTTGTCTTCGAGTGGGACCACCTATCGCAAGATAGGGCTTGCGGCAAAATACGTCCTCATCTTCCTTAAGGAAGCTGACGAGATAAGCCGCAGGGGCTACCGTAGATACAGGCAGGCTCATGCTTCAGAACTTTCCACCATGCCCGGTGCTACCGATGCCATCCTCGACTTTCTGTCGTACATCGGCGTAGGCTACAGCCGGGCGAAGCGCAAGGTGAAATCGCTGGAGAAGAAAGAAGATATCTGTGCACGGAACGAGAAGAAGGTGAACGAGTTCATCGAATGGCTGGACACTGAGTCGGATGCCAGCGAGCGCACCCGTGAAACCTACCGTTTTGCTATCAGGAGTTTCTTTTCTTATGCCGACGAGTTCAACCAGGAAAACGTGAAGCGGTTTCTGAAGACGCTGGAAGAGCAGAAGATGAAGCCCGCCACCATCAACAACCGCATGTGCGCCCTGGTGAAATACTCCAAGTTTGCGAAAAAGCCCATTTCCGTGAAAAGGGTGAAGACTCAGCGCAAGCTCTCTACGGACAATATACCTACGGAGAAGGAGTATCAGGCACTGCTGGCTTATCTGAAGCAGAAACCCAACCGGGACCCTTACTACTGGCTGAGGATCCTTGCCACTACAGGCCTTCGCCTGCATGAGTTCATGAAACTCTCGTGGGAGGATGTAGCCAATGGGGAGGTGGTTCTGAAGGGCAAGGGCAGCAAGTTCCGACAGGTGTTTTTTCAGAAAAGCCTTCAGCAGGAGGTGAGGGAGTATATGAAGGAGACGGGCAGGACGGGGCATCTCTGCAACGGCAAGTATGGTCCCATGACCGACAAAGGTTTCTCTGAAAGACTGAAGAGCTGGGGCGGCCATCTGGGTATAGCCCGGAGCAAGATGCACGCCCACGCCTTCCGCCACTTCTTTGCCAAGCAGTATCTCAAGAAGAACAAGGATGTGACGCAGCTTGCCGAACTCCTTGGCCATAATAGCTTAGACACAACAATGATTTATCTACAGAAAAGTCATGACGAACAAAAAAGAGACTTTAATAGAAATGTTACGTGGTAGCACGGAGAAGCTTCACACGTTGTGCGACTCGTTCGAGGGAGTGGACATCTACGATGATACAGGTCATGTAGATACCGCATTCTTCAGCGAAGTATTGCAGGCAGTCAGCCGTATGCAGAGCGTTAACGAGAAACTCGTATATAAGCTGCTGCATCTGCTGGCACCGGAATTCACCGAAAGCAATGACGGCAAATCCGGCAAGCAGGACGGGAAGAAGCTGTCAGCAGAGGAAGTCCTCAAGCAATGCACATTCAAGGACAATATACTCTATCTGCCCAATGTGCAGCTGAGCAGGAAGACCTATGCCGACGTGAAGCTCTGGATAGAGGAAGCCGGCGGCAAGTGGACGGGCGGCAAGGTGCAGGGCTTCAGCTTCGACTTCGATGCCACCCGAGTGGCAGGCATACTGATGGAGGGCAAGCGGTGTAATCTGGCCAAGGACTTCCAGTTCTTCGCCACGCCACCCGAGGTTGCCGACTGGCTGGTATCACTGGCAGGCGACTTCAGTACCGGCTGCAAGGTTCTGGAGCCTAGTGCAGGAACCGGAGCCATCATCGATGCCATCCACAGGGTGCAGCCAGACGTGGTAGTAGATTGCTACGAGCTGATGCCTGAGAACAAGGAGAAGCTTTCCAAGCTGGATCATATCCGCCTGCTAGGCGACGACTTCACTCAGGCAGAGCATCCTTCGGAGTACGACCTGATAGTGGCCAACCCTCCCTTCTCGAAGAACCAGGACATCAGGCATGTGATGCAGATGTATCATGACCTCAAGCCCGGCGGAACCGTGGCAGCCATTACTTCAAGGCATTGGCAGCAGGCTTCGGAAAAGGTATGCAAGGATTTCCGTGCATTCCTGGAAGAAGTTTCCGCCCAGGTTTACGAGATAGAGGAAGGTGCCTTCAAGAAGAGCGGCACAGGCGTGGGAACTATCGCTATCGTGATAAACAAGCGGGACGGGAAATAGCCATACGGGGGCTATAAGTTTGTCCTTTGCGCAAAGGTAGGAATTCCGTACCTTTGCACCCAGAGAATTATTAACGCAAACATTAGAATAACTTAATTCAAATTAATGATTATGGAGAATAATAATAATCAAGTGCAGAATACCGCTGCTCAGGCAGCGCAGAACCAGGCATCAGTTAATAACGGTAAGCCGCTCACCACGGAGGGCTTCCACACGCTGCTTGCAGCCAACACCTTCGAGCTATCGAAGGCGAGAACAGCCTATGCCACCGAGATTGCCGACCTTCAGCAGGAGTATGATGATAAAATGGACAGTATCCTGGAGAAGGAGCATCAGGCCAACTTTGAACTCCGTGAAGCCCGCGAGGAATTCGAGAAGGCCAAGGAGGATTACGAGCAGACTCTTAGAGACCTGAAGAGAGAGCGCAACGAGGCCGGCCGCAAGCACAACGTAGGCAAGGCTGAAGCCAAGAACCGCTGGTCTTCCACCAACGAGGAGATTCAGAGCAAGCGCCACAACATCTTCGAGCGTTACAGAAATTCGGGGGGGTACTCTCGGGAGCCGAGGAAGGACTCCTTCATCCAGGTTGGACCAGAACCAAGGAAGGAGGAGTGAGCGATGAAGAACAATAAGAAAGCTTCAGAAGCAATGGAAATTGGCGAGGGAGCAGACGTAGTAATTCCCGAGGATGTCAAGCCGCTGGAATTCATACAGAAAGTTTTCAGGCTACTGAATGAATGGACCGATCAGGAAGAGAAAAGAGGTTTCCTGCTGATAGCCACATGCGACAGTCATGACAATAACAATGACAACACCAGAGGAATGGCATTTGGCTGCAATGGTGACAATAAAACGCTCATCAATATGATGCGTGCGGCCTTGGAGAACGATGAGGATATCCGTATGATGGTAGTTGGTGCCTGCAAATTGATGGAGCGAACCAATCAGTAACAACAATAATTAAACTAGTAAATTATGAACGATCAGAATACAGATGCAGCAAAGAAGGCTGCTGAATTGAACGAGGAGAGAATGCACCCTATCTTTGATGAGTGCGAGGTGAACGACTATGGTGAGGTAAAGCGCCGCCACATGCTCAGCATGAACGGCATGTATATTGCCGGCATTACCGATGCCCAGCTGAAGGAGATGCACGAGAAGCTCACGGAGATTCTCACTGGAGAGAAGCCGGCGAAGTACTACTACGGCGAGGCTTCCATTCCTGCCAAGGACCGTGACTCCAACCTGATGTACGACTTCACGGTAGAGGTGATAGACGGGGACAAGTTCCCGCTCATGGAGTGCCTTCACTATATAGAGAAGTTGTTCGAGGACAAGAAGGAGATTCTCGACTTGGGCAAGGTTCATATCACCACCTGCTTCGAGATAAGCAAGAAGAACTACGAGGAGTTCCGTGCTTATCGCAAGAAATAGTCTTTTTTGGTTATAAAATTATACAAACGATGTTTTTAGTAAATTTTCATTTATTAGGAAACTCAAAATGATGAGACAGAAAGGCGGCGGCTCGTGAGGGTAGCCGCTTTTTTCTTTCCCGAAAATTTGGTTTTTCGGAAAAATCGGTGTATCTTTGCACCCGAGAAGTAATAACGTTGTAACTATTAAAACTATTGAGATTATGCTAGATACTTTCTTTGGCTTCGTGCAGTTCGTGTCGTTCGTGATTGCGCTTGCTCTTGGACCGTTTATTGTCGGATCAAGGATGTTCGCAAAATGGCTTGTTTATCTGACCTTATGTACCATATTTACTCCTTTGTTTGGAATACTTATATACGTAAAGTTCTTCAGATACTAGTCCTTTGCTATATGCCCGCCTGTTATTATATTTGCATTGATAATTAGTAACGAATATGATAACAGACAGTCTTATCAAGAAGAAATTTGTTCATGAGACGCTGCAAGAAGGCATCTTGCAGATATACTCAACGCAGGAAAACGTGGTGCGCAACAACTACCATCGTCGTACAGGCAGGTTGCTCACCACGCTTTCCGCACACTCGTTTGATAGCCAGATATCAGGCGAGAACCGCACCATCTTCGTGCGAATCCTTCCTTATCTCCGTTTCCTGGATATGCAGTACCGCCAGCGCAACGACCGCATCAGCAAGTTCAAGCGCAGGAACCTTGCACTCTACAACCGTGTGGTATGGGGCGTGCTCTATCACGAGACGTTCCCTAAGCTCCGTTATGGCTTCACGGATGAGATACGCCAAGGCATCCGTCAGGAACTGGAAAAGTCACTCAACCCTCAAAAATCATAAGTTATGGCAAGTAAACATTTAACGGAAGACGAAATTCGCTACACCGTCGATGTGAAGACGGCAGCAGCCCAAAAGGAAATATACCGGCTGGAGCAGCAGAGCAAGAAGCTGCGCTCCGAGAACAAGGCACGACTCAGCCAGATGATTCAGCTGGAGGCAGCTGGCAAGAAAGAGACTGATACCTACAAGAACCTCAAGAAGCAATATACCGAGACTGGTAAGGAAATTCGCAACCTTACCTCTCAGATAGGTGAGCAGACCAGTAAACTCAATGTGCTTGATATGACTATGAGTCAACTGAAGAAGCAGCAGAAAAGTTTGCAGAAGGAATTTGAAAATACCTCAAAAACGCTCAACCCAGAACTTTATGATATATTGAAGCAAAAGTTGCAAGAGGTTAGCAGTAGAATGGCTGAATTGAAACAGAACGCTAAAAGTTTTGGTGAACTTGCGGCTAGCGACCAAGCTAACGGAATGCTATATGGTAACATGATGACCAAGGCAGCAGAACTCTTTGGTAGTTACGCACAAGGTTTCAAAGATTCCGTCAAAGAACTTATTGATGGTGGCTTGGAGATGGCTGAAACCGCCGATGGTGTGACCAAGGCCTTCAAGGATATGGATCAGCCTGACCTCTTGGAGAATCTTCGCAAGGCAACCAAGAACACTGTCAATGATGTGCAGTTGATGACCGCAGCCGTGCAAGCCAAGGACTTCCGCATACCACTCGAAGACCTCGGTAAGTACTTGCAGTTTGCCCAGCTGAAGGCTCAGCAGACAGGTCAGTCGGTTGAATATATGACCGACAGTATCGTAACCGGTCTCGGACGCAAGTCTCCATTGATCCTCGATAACCTGGGTATCTCCGCAGCAGAAATCTCAGAGAAGACCAAGGAGACGGGCGACTTCATGAAGGCTGTGGCAGAGATTGTGGATACCCAGCTTGCCGAGGCAGGAGAGACCTATATCAGCGCAGCAGACCGAGCGGCGCAGAAAACGGTGGAGCTAGAGAATGCCCAGAAGGCACTGGGTGACGAAATCCTCCCGCTCAAGGAACAATGGGATGATGCCTATGCAGATATGCAGCTGAACACCATCAGTCTCATTTCCTGGTGTGTGAAGCATCAGGGCGTGGTAAAGACGCTGGGCATCCTGCTTGCAGCCTTCACGGTTGTAGCGATAGCCACCAGCAACGCCATCAAATCGAACATCGTCGTGACCAAGGGTGCAGCTGCAGCCCAGCAGGCATGGAACGTGATATGTGCTACCGGAACCGGACTCCTGAAGCTGCTTCAGGCAGGTTTTTATCTGCTCACGGGCAGGGTGACTCTTGCCAAGAATGCCTGGACCGCCATGAACGCAACGATGAAGGCTAGCGTCTTCGGACTGATAGCTACGGGCGTGGTACTCCTCGCCATGAAGTTATGGGAGATGAAGAAGGCAGCCGATGCAGCAGCACAGTCGCAGAAGGCACTCAATGCCATCAAGGCAGAAGCCCAGAAGCAGGCAGTGGAGGAGAAACTGAAGTTGGATAACCTGGTAAAGGCAGCCAAGGACGAGAAACTCTCCATGGACGAGAGATACAAGGCAGTGGCGGCACTCAACAAGATAGTTCCAAATTATAACGCCACCATCGACCAGACCACCAAGAAATTCAAGGCATCGAATAAGGCACTGAAGGATTACATCAACAGCCTGGTAAGACTCTACGAGGTGCAGGGCGCCAAGAAGCAGATCCAGGAACTTGCCGAGCAGCGTGCCGGACTCACCATCAAGCTTACCAAGGCGAAGAGTCGCCTGGCAGATGCCAATAATGCCCGCGGTTTTCAATACACCACCTCATGGGGCGCTACCGGAAATACGCAGGTTGATGCAGTTTCTCGTTTCAAGTCAGAAGTAGAATCGCTTACTGATGGCATCGGTCAGCTCGACAAGCAGATTAAAACCATAAGTGATGCCTACGGCAAAGACATCATGCACCAGACCGTGAAGGAAGCTACGGATCCGGAGGTTCCTGACAGTGGCATCGGTGGCAAGGGCGGCGGAAAAACGGGCGGCAGTCATACCACCGGAACATCATCAGTCCCGAACCCTGACGATATCGCATCGAAGAAGTTTTCTGAAAACCGCCAGGCTGATATCGATGCCGCCAACCAGGATTACCAGCAGGACGTGAACAACTGGAACATGGCTCTAGCCCAAAAGCAGACCACCCAGGAAAAGTACGACCTTGCCATGCAGGCGCTGAAGACCCAGCATACCGCCAACATCCTCGCCATCGAAACCTCCTACAGCGAGCAGTCGAAGAATATCGACATCAAGGATGCCGAGAAGAAGAAATCACTCCAGGATAAGCAGCTGGATAACCAGCGCAAGGCAGAGCAGGCTCATTTTGATCAGCAGGTGGCAGCCGAACAGGCTTACCAGGATGCACTTGCAAAGGTGATGGAGCAAGGCGAGACAGAGCAGGAACTGACCCTGGAGCAGCAGCGCGACCAGAAACTGGAAGTGCTGAAGGGGTATTATCAGGCAGCTCTCGACCTCGCCAAGCAGAACGGCGAGGATACCGCCCAGCTGGAGAAGGCATACAAGGATGCCCAGGCGCAGATAGACTCCGACTATACCGCCAAGCATGCAGCCCAGCTAGCCGAGCAGGCAGACAAGGAGAAGCAGGCAAGGCAGGCTCTCGGCTTCGACCAGCAGAGCGAATACGACAGGCAGCTGGAGCAGCTGCAGACGGCTCTCGATAATCAGTATATCACCCAGGAGGAACACGAGAAGAAGGTGCAACAGATGAAGAAGGAATCCTTCATGAAGCAGGCGCAGTATTACACCGAACTCTTCAGTAATGCCGTGGGTGCGCTGCAAAATGCCGAGATGGCGAACGTGGACGCCAAGTATGATGCCGAAATCAAGGCCGCCGAGGGTAACACAGCTCTTCAGGAAAAACTGGAGAAGAAGAAGGCCAACGAAAAGCTGAAGATACAGAAGAAGTATGCCGATGTGAACTTCGCCATGCAGGCAGCTCAGATCATCTCGAATACTGCCACCTCCATCATGAAGGCATACAGCGAGATGGGTCCGATAGCCGGAAGCGTAGCCGCAGCCCTGATGGGCGTGACGGGTGCAGCCCAGCTTGCCGTGGCCAATGCTGAGCGACAGAAGGTGAAGCGAATGACCCTTAACGGAAGCAGCGGAAGTTCTTCAGCTTCCACCTCCAGAGTGGCAAGCGGAAGAGAGAGTGGAGGTCGCATTGATGTGGAGCGTGAACAGGACGGCAAGCACTTCAATGCCGAATTCTCACCTGGCAAGCGTGGGTATATCGATAAGCCTACCGTCATCGTGGGCGAGGGACCTAGAGGCAAGAGTAAGGAATGGGTGGCATCGAATGCAGCCCTGGAAAATCCGACCATCGCCCCGCTTATCAGCCTGATGGATGCAGCCCAGCGTGCCGGACAGATAAGAACCTTCGATATGAGCAAGTATCTGATGGCTATGCAGGGCAGGGCATTGGGAGGCAGCATAGAACCTGCTCCGTACACTCTCCGTACCCGCTCCGTACCAAGTCTTAGTGGGGCTGATTCCTACGTCGCGACGCAGGAATTTCCACATCGCGACGCGGGAATTGCTACGTCCGGACGCAGTAATGACGAGCTCCTGGCACTGATCAGAGAGCTTCGAGACAACGGAATCCACGCCTACGTGGCGCTTTCTGACCTCGATGCCAAGCAGGAACAGAGAAACCAGGCAAGGAAATTTGCCAAGAAATAAAATCTTCAGAACATGAAAATAACGAATCTTGATAAAGGAAAGACCTACCAGCTTGGCGAATCTGCCAAGCTGGAGGTGGAACGCACCAATCCGTTCTTCAACGACTACGGGGAGAACACCTCTCCTCTGGATATTCCGGCAAGCGACTACAACCGCATGATACTGGGATATCCCGACACCTTTGGCTTGAGAGAAAAGATGGTGGCCACGAACGTGAGCATCGAGGACGGAGAATATTTCGCCCAATGCAGACAGATCATCCTCTCGGCCCAGCACAAGGGAAATATCTCTTCCTCGTTCTACATCAACGACGGATCCTTCTACTCGAAGATACAGAACGTGAAGCTGAAGAGCATCTTCAAGGACGAGATGATACTGGGATGCAGCAACATCGACCAGTGCATCGACTTCTGCCGGTCGCTCATCGGTGGCAGCAACGAGAACTACGATATTTTCCCCGTGCTGCTTACCGATGATTCTGGCAAGGATACGGGCTACAACTACAAGATACTGAATGCCTGGGGCGACATCAAGCAGCTGAAGGATGCCAAGTACTGGAGGTTCAAGGATGCCGGAGGCTACGAATACGTAGATGCACCATGGGCGTGGGATTTCTGCCTGTATAACAAGAGTGATGCCATGTTTCAGGGCGAGGTAAACAGAACCGAGTATGTAAACGAGATACCGGTGAGCCTGTCCAGGGGTTACTACATTTCCCCGTTTATCCGTGCCAATTACGTACTAAAGCGTGTTTTCGCCTATTTCGGCTACGAGCTGAAGGAAAATTTCTTCACCCGCACGGAACCCTTCAGCAAGATGGTTCTGGTGAACAACGTGATAGACGTGATGGTAAACGGACATATCCGCATCGAGGATCTCCTTCCCGATGTGTCGGTATCTGATTTCCTCTCGGTTTTTCGGAAAAAGTTCCTCTGCGAATTCGTTTCTGACGAGGGAACCCATACCGCCGATATCATCTTCCTCCGTGAAGTGGTGGATAGTGCACCCGTGGCAGACCTTACCCGCCAGATGACCGAGGAACCCACCTTATCTTATAAGACGGCATCTGATTACAAGCGTGTGGTGCTGCGGGCGAAGCATCAGGCAGACAGCGATGCCGAGGACAGCTACGATGATCTGAAGGATATGCTGGCCAAGAATTCGGGAGCCTATTTTGACAAGGTGGATGGCTGCTTCTATAAGGACGGATATTCCGGCAACTATCATGTAAAGTCGAAGATAGGCGAGGGTTCGCAGAGTTATGATACCGGCGAAGATGATACCGACACCCTGGACGTGGAGATTCCGGAAATGATTCCGGAAACGAGAACCCTTCAGTATAGGCAGTCGGCAAACGATGAGACTATCACCAGGGATATGGGCAGATATCTCTATATAGGCAGCTATGCCACGCTCAACTCATCGATGAAGGTGGCAACGGAAGATAATTCAGAGAGCGAGGAAGAGGCAGTAACTACCCCGGTGATGCTGGCTTTTCCTTACGTTTCAACCGATGGCATGCCCTGCGGAACCGTCACGGCCTATGATATCCATTATGAATACGACAACCGGTTCGGTCCGCCAAATCACGCTTCAGAGGAGAAACTCTATCGAAGAATATTCGATTACGCCCTGGTGTATAATGGGGATGACGGCATCTTTGAGAAGTTCTACCGCCAGTACGACCTCCTCCTGAGGAATTCACTCCAGGAACTCAAGGTGAAGCTGCTGCTCACCCAGTCGCAGAAGCAGAACCTGGCATCCTATGCCAAGGTAGTGATCCGTGGCGTGAGCTTCTTCTTCAACAAACTGAAGTTCACCCTTGGAGGAAAAAGCGAACCTGCGGAAAGCGAACTGAGAACCATCGCCCTGACTACTCCTATCCACGAAGCCGCACGGATGATAGACGTGATGCCCGCCATGAGCTGCGAGTACATGTGGGTTGGCCATGAAGAGACAGTGGAGGTTTCGGAGAGTGCCTACAATAATTCAGGCGATGATAAAGACCGTACCTTCAAGATTATCTATCCACCTCTTCCTTCAGCCGAGTATGTGGGGCAGAAATATGGTCTTCAGAAGTCATACGTCAGCCAGAAGACCCGACATGCGACAATGTTCCGTCACTCCAAATGGGTGTACCATTGCACCACGGCGTGGCTGGAGTGTGTGGAGATATAGAGGACTTTCAGTCCTTTGTCTTGTACCTGTATTATCTTATTTTTGCATTAAAAACGAGAATAAGATGATACAGGTTTTATTATATCCAGACAAACTGAACATGGTGGGTTCCATGAATGCCTTCGAGATATACAGCAGCTCGAAGACAGACGTGGTATTTGTGCTCAAGTATTATGGTGCTTCAGAAGCCATTGTGCAGCACACCTACTCCCCTAACGGCAAAGGCAGTGTTACGGTTGACGTGAAGGATATCATCCTTCCTTTGCTCAGTTTGCAGATAAAGGACGAAAGTACCCCGTACGAACAACCCGACATCAAGAAGAATTTCACGGCGAAAATTTACGAAGTAGGGCACGAATCAGAGGCGAAGGTTATCAATTTTAATGTGATCCGTGCCGGAGTAGATAGATTATCCGATTCTGCCGACAACTTTCTGAAGTCGAATTTCCTTACCTGGCAGCCGCAGGTGAAGGCCGTGACCTACTACTCTCCGGAATTCCTTACCTATTACGCAGTGGAAGACTGCGAGATGAAGTGCAAGGCCTACATCTGGAACGGGACGGGATATGACGAGAAGACGGTGCAGCTCACACTGATGGAAGCAGGTAATGCCTATACGGTTCCGGTGCAGTATGCTATCATCGCAAAGGCTATTGGTGGCGATATCCTGCCATCATATTACGATGTATGGGTAGAACAGGAAGGTGGCGACCGTCTTACCTATATCCAGCGGTATTATGCAGACGATATGAAGAGCGAGGAAGAGGAATGGTTCCTATTCGAGAACTCACTGGGCGGCATCGACTGCTTCAGGGCTTACGGCAACAGCGAGAATACTGCCGAGCATACACACAACGTGGCAGAAATAGAAGATGATTCTGAGGAATACCGTGTAGATACTACCCGAAAGTTCAAGAAGAATACGGGATTCCTGGACAAGAAGGAGCGCCAGTGGCTGCTCGATTTCTTCCCTAGTCTGGGCAAATACGTATATCAGGGCACTTCGCTGAGAAAGATTACAGTGGTGGAGAGTGACGTGAACTACGAGGCGAAGGAGCTTCCTTCCAACTACAGTTTCACCTACAGATACTCAGACGCAAGACCCTACCTGAACCTGTCGAGAGCCAAGGAGGGCAGTTTCAAGCAGATGGATATCCACCTGCCGGACCTGGGAAATTTTACTATCGCCCCGCGCTTAGTTGAATGTTCCAGACTTACGCTTAGCGGCGGGGCTTTATTCCCGGTACAGAATCCTTATTCTGAGGAATGGGGAGTAACCACGCTCTCTGCAATCCTCACCCAGCTGGTGGGAGATTTATCGGATTCCTACAATGGCGGAGGAGGTGTGGGACACAAGCACAGCAACATCGAACTGCTTGAGGCGCTTTCGGAATTCAATCAGTATCTCACCTATCGTGGAGAGAAGCTGAAGGCAGGAACCGCCGATGAAGCCGATGATTTTTCTGAAAACGGCAAGGCTAGCCGGAAGATACTGCGCAAGGATATCGAGGATGTGGCCAGCGCACTCATCAGATTCTCCAAAGGCGCAAGGTTCGGCGATTTCTCATCGGGTATGGCTAGCGGTAAGGGCGCACAGATTGACAACAAGGGTAATGCTGAGGTGGAATCGATTACCGTACGAAGCTCTGTTATCGCCAAGGAGCTTATCGTGAACCGCCAGACGGCAATGGAAAGCAACTTTGTGTTCACGGAGAGCGGACTGATTGAGAGCGTAAGCGAGATTCCTTCAACATCTGAAGGCGGCAATACCACCTATTTGCTGGGGCTTCAAAAGCGATGGGAAGGTGACTTTACGGCGTTCAGGGAGAACGATGTTGTCTTAGCTTCCATCAATACCTTAGCTGAGAATGGCAAGTATTACGATATGTGGCTGAGAGTTCTTTCGGTGAACACCGTTGCAAACACCATTACAGTGGTCTGCTATCCCGATAGCGAGGTTTCTTCTGGCAAAAATCATCCACCTTGCGAACTGGCAAGGCTGATACGCTGGGGTAATGCCGTGGACGAAGACAGGCAGAGCTGCTGGTACATCTCATCATCTGAAGGACTGCTCGTCTGGCTCGACCACGTTACCAAGCCTATCATCGACAAGACGAACTACTCTCTTGCATTGGGAAAACTGCCAGATGCGCTATCGTTCGTGTTCAAGGATTTCCCTACTGCCGACAAGAGGGATGGTGCTTTCTATGCCAAATGGATGATGGCAGAATCATTCCAGCAGATTGATTACCTCGGCAATCCTATCTACACGACAAGAGACCGGGGAGCATGGAGTTTGGCTGTGGCTCAGGGAAAAGATCCATACCGCAACGGAGAGGGAGTTGTTGATACTGTATACTATCTGGGGTGCAAATGGAAATGCCTGGAAGACAAGACCACGAAACCTCCTACGTATTCTTCCACAGCGTGGGCGTTCGTAGAGGGTAACCCGTTTTTTACGCTTGAAATGAAATCCTCGAAACTGTGGAGCTTCCGACTGACCGACCTCATGCAGAAGAACGAAGATGGAAGCTGGAAGGCGTTTACCACGCTATCGGTCACCGGAAGGCTGTACAATCAGAACGTGACGGATTCAATGGTGAACGTGGTATGGTCGAGAGACAGCGGAGACGTGGACGCCGACAACAAATGGACTCTCGCTCATGCCAACTGCGGGCTATCGGTGGACTTGACCTATGAAGATCTGGGCAGCGCTGCATACAGGGTAGGTTCGGTAACCTTCCGTTGCGATGCGGAAATCAAGGATGGCGAGACCATGTATGCAGAAGACGTGAATGTTGTTTTTTAATGTTATACTATAAACTTTAAATGAAAATATTATATGGCAAAAGATTTAGCAGTAAGTGTTGACAAGAGGATGGAGATACAGGCCACGGCCTACTCTCAGTCTTGCCGTATTGATATTGTCGGGAATATCATCAACCGCCAGCAGTACGACGGTATCGCCAACACCTTTTCTCCCGATTACACCATCCGACCGTGTACGCTGTTTCCGCCCTGTTATCTTATCGATCCAGATAATCCCGTGGAGACTACCAACTGCAACGGCATGCTCGACTCCTTCTCGTGGTCGGAGGTGACGGAAGCTGGAATAGTGGTTGTGGCTACCAGCGAGAACTCCAGCGTGGTAGATGGTTACGAAGCCATCGTGGATGGTCTCGACAAGGGTACTCTCTACGTTAAGGAGAACTCGCAGATAAACAAACCGAGAAGTATGCGGTTCGAGGCGTCATGGACAGACCCTGTGAGTGGATATAAATACACCTTCATCGCCAACAAGCCGCTTTATCTGGAAGATTGTACGAATGCGAGAGCGGAGATTATGCTTGACAGTGCACCTACCGTATTATGGAACCCGCTCAGGCACTCCAGCACCAAGGTGCTCAACGCAAGAGTTATGGTGGGTGCAAAGGATAAGTCGGCTGACAGCAAGACGAGAATATGGTGGTATCGCATCCTGGATGACGGAACGAAGCAGCTCATCTCCTCGCTTGACGATGCCGAGAATTTCGAGATTACTGCCATGACGAAGGCGGATAACGGACAGATTACCTCTATCACCGTCAACTGCGACATGATAGGCGAAGGCATCGGATACGAGATAAGAGCCTGCTACATATACGAAGGCAGCATACCTTCATCGCCTAGAGATGCAGATGCGAGAAAGGTTACCTATATCAACCGGACCATCCCGCCGCTGACAGCCAAGTTTGTGGGCAGCACCATCGGTCTCAACGCTGATACGGCAAGTGTGTGCTGCCAGGCTATCGTAAGTGACAGTAATGGGGTAATAGATCCATCTGCATGGAATAATGTGGCGAGAGCCAAATGGCAGAGGGTGACGTACGGAAAGACCGTGAATGACGGTGTGGTAACAATGACGGAGAGCGTTGAAGATCTCGGCTACGGGGAGACGTTCATGTGCCCTTTTGCGCTGAAAAAGAGCATCCGCCTGACTATCCAGGACAGAGGCGCATACGAGCTGCTTACCGATGAGAACGGCAACGCCTTGGTTGATGATGACGGAAACTACCTCATAGCAAGAGAAATCGATTCCGGAAAATAATGTTTTGTTGAACTTTTTTAAAAATATCGAATATGAAGTATTATGTAAAGATTACCAAGCAAATGGCCAAGGAGATCATCAAGAGCGGGGTTCCGCTCACAATGACAAGTGACGGCAACTGCCTGCTCTATCAGAGCGAGCTGAATGGCGTAAAGGGAAAGAATCTCAAAGAAAGAGCTGCCAATGTAGGCGGTTCTCTCGTTGAGGAGTATTCTGCCCTGGCGGAAATTAAGGGCACGGCAGAATCGCCCGCCCACTGCTACACACCGGTGGAATATGGAGGAGAGGGAGATACCCGAGATAAGGATAAGCATCTGAATACCGGTTCGGCACCAGGTTCGGAAGCTAAGGAAGAGAGCAAGGCGGAGACTAAGGAAGAATCCGTAAAAGATACCAAAGAAGAAAGCGAGGTGACAAATGACTAAGGCTTCGGTTACAGGCCAGATTGTCGTAACCAGTGACGGTACGACGATTAATCCGATACTGCAATGCACTACCGGAGATGTATATCAGAACTATGACGGAGAGTGGAATTCGCCTAGCAACATATCCCCGAACTTCGAGGCTAATGGTGCGGTGAAGCCCAAGCTGGTGATGCAAGCGTTCAGCGCAATGCAGGGCGCCGGCAACTCCTTCGACCTGACAAAGGGCGTGGCTACCTGGTATGCAGCAGGCGTGGCTCTGTCGTTCGACGGAACCGGAACATCTGCCAATTCCTTCGGCGGAGTGACCGGTCATTTTACGAAGGGGGTAGATTCCAAGGGAAACCCTACGCTTCGGGTCAACAAGAATCTGATTGGAGTGAACAGCGGCGATTCGTTCAATATAGAATGCATTACCAGTATCTCTCTCTCGAATACCAACCTGAACTTGAAGTCTATGTATCCGGTGCATATCGCCAAGGGTGTAGTGAACTCAAAGCGAGTCAACATCCTGCCTACATCAGAAGAGAACCTCTTCGCTATTACCGAGAAGGGCGGAAGCTGCACAGTGAAGGCACAAGTAACCGACGGAACGATGGTTACATCAGAAGGATATACCTTCAAGTGGTATCTGCCGGACTCAGAAAACGGATGGATACTCAAGCAAGACAGCGCACAGGCTACGTTTACGGTGAAGGAGACGGACGTGGAATCATCCACCCTGGTGATGTGCGAAGCTTACAAGACCGGAAACTTCTACGCATCGGATACGCAGACCATCAACGACGTATCAGACGAATATCTCCTCTTCGCGAACCCTACCGACGGCAACGACAACCCTGTGGCGGAGAATTTCATCCAGAATTCGGGCGGAAAGATTGTATACAAGCCCTGTATGCGCAAGCGTGGGTCTACATCTGACGAAGAAGGAGTCACATTCGAAATGTTACTCTTTAGTCAGGCGGGTGTTCCTATTAATGGCGCAGTTACCAAATCGGGCAATACATTCACAGTGACCGAGGCGGGCATCAGAGATTATAAGGGCGCTTCATACGTGATTACGGGTTATAAATGATACGCTTATGACAAAGGAACTTGCAAGATGCACGGGCAATATCTCCTTTTCCCTGAAGGGGGAAAAGGGAGAAAAGGGCGATAAGGGTGATGTTCCCAGAATTGTCAAGACGGAAAGGTACTACGCACTCACCTCCAACACTCAGGATCCATCCTCGTGGCAGTCGTCGATGCCGAACCTGAACGACTCAGCCAATAGGGGTAAGTTTCTGTGGACTAAAAGCGTGTATACATGGAATAGCGGGCACACCACGCAGGAAATAAACTTCACCTATGTGGGCAAGGATGGAGATGCCGGAACCTCCGTAAAGATCAAGGGATCGCTCGCAGGAACCGGAAATCTCCCAACCTCAAACCAGACGCTGGGAGACGGATACATTATCAACGGAGACCTGTGGGTGTATACCGGAACGGATGCGACTGACGCCACTCATGTGAGTGGATTCGAAAATGTTGGCAGAATCAAGGGTGATAACGGCACGAGCGCCACGCAGTATTATACGCATATCGCCTGGGCAAACGATGCTAAAGGTACGGGATTCACGAACAAGAACCCCAACGGAGCGTCATACGATTATGTTGGCATAATGATAGACAAGACCCATGATGACTCTAACAACTGGAGCGACTACGAGTGGTCTTGCGTTAAAGGCAGCAAGGGCGACAAGGGCGACCAGGGACAGCAGGGCGTTAGGGGTGAACAGGGAGAAAAGGGAGAAAAGGGCGATCCTGGCGCAAAGGGCGACCCCGGATGCCCCATCAGGCAGCACAAGCAGCCGGAGGAAGGAAAATACATCTACTTCAAAGGAGACAACGGCGAGAAATGGCTTGATATGTGCGTGTTCAATGGCAAGTGGTATCGCTGCGTCATATCATACGAATCATCAGCAACAGCGACGGCTACAGACAGAAAATACGGAAGGCTATGCTGGGAGAGAGCCAATAACTTCACGTTCGTAGCTACGGATTTTCTTCTTTCCGATAACGCACAGATCAACCTTCTCGGGTCTAACGAGATTAATCTGATAGGCAATCAGGGAATCTTCGGATCTTTTCGTATTCCTCATGGCAGCGACGCCGACGAAGGGAAATATGCACTTTGGATAGGAGCGACAACCGGAGCAAACGCCCCATTCTCGGTAACCGAAGAAGGGGCGATGCACAGCACGAGCGGGACCATCGGAGGATTCAATATAGGTTCCAGCTATCTTGGCTCTACTGACGGGTACAGGATGTATCTTACGAACGAGTACATCCATTTCGGATACGCCAGAGCACTGGCTAATGGTGACGGCTATAGCGTAGACTTGGGAAGCGTTAATGGCTACTGTCTGCGTGTTGCGTCTGATGCTAGCGGCGGAAACAAGATAAATGTAGGAGGTTTCTTCTCGGTTGGAATAAACTACAGCTCATCTCCTTCCTACTGTGCGGCAATAGAACTGCAGAGTAGTTGGGGGAAATATGCAGACGCTATAGATATGACGGATGCCTATAAGGGCAATCACGCCATCATGATTCATGCGGGCGATGTAGCTGGACTTAGACCTTCTTTCGTTCGCCTTAACAAGTCGGTCACACTCCAGGATTACAATTACAACATCGAATGCTACAACAGCAGCGTAGATATAACCCTCACCCTGCCGGAATCTCCTAAATGGGGGCAGCACTATGTTGTCATACAGCGAGGCGGCAAGTGGGTTTATTTCTCTTCAAAGAACTACAACATTTTAGACCTTCGTGCCAATACGAGTTCCAAAACATGGCACTCGGGCACAAGGGGACAGGTAACCTGGATGTGGTTCAACGGAACGGAATGGCTAGTGAGATTTGTAAACTGATAAATATTAAAAAATATGAAATACAATTTTGAAACAGTAGAGGTCTATACCTCAATCGACAAGTCATCTTGTCAGGTAGTGAATCTTCGCAAGGATATTGCGAACCTGGTGTATAACCGCGCCAACGGTTTGGGCCTGGAAGGTACTGCGCTGGCCACGAAGATGTGGAACGGGAATACGGATACAGAGTACAATGAGCGAGAGACGGAGATTATTCGCACCCTGGTGGTGCAGAACTGTGCCCCATGCGTCATTGAAGCCGTAATTGGAATCATCGGCGAAAAGGAGAATAAGTAGAATCATTTAAAATCATCTTTAAATATTAATGTTATGGCTATAAAAACCAGAAAAATCGGTGATTGGCTGTCTGCAAACGGACAGGCTATAACCAATGCTTCAGCAGCAAGCATGAAGTATTATATGACGAAGAATCTGAACCAGATACACGACGGTATCTTCATCATGTATCATCGCACCAGCGACGGATATCCGCTGATGGTAAAACCGAATGATTGGCCAAGTATCCAATCAAGTGGCGAGGTGGCTGATGGCGTGGTAGTCTTCGAGGGCGGACGACACCTTGTGGTAGCGCCTACGGAAGCTACGGCTCTGCCATGGTCTAGTGCGGCTGTGCAGGGAGATAATATCAATTACGGAAACGATGATAACTATGCCGCAGAGGTTACCGGGAACAACCGCCTTGCTGCTATGCTCGACTTCAATGGCCGTCAGCATACGGACGCGGCAATCAAGGCTTCATCCTCTGCGCACGTCACCAATACGGCATCATACGCTCCAGGATATTGTCGCGCATATAGCCGTGCGAATAGCAAGGGCAAGGGTCTGACTGCCGGCTACTGGTGGCTACCATCCGCAGGAGAGAGCCTGATGATGTACGCCAATGCACTCAAGATTAACTATGCACTGTCACTCATCAAGGGAGCCACGCAGCTCGATATGACCACATGGTACTGGACATCTACCGAGGGCAGTTCCCAGCGCGCGTGGGATCTGTACTTCAGCGTCGGCTACCTCGGCTGGGGCGGTAAGGTTCAGGGTAAGGGTCATGTTCGCCCGGTTTCAGCATTTTTACGATAGTTAGTTGTTAATAGTTAATCGTCCTCGACCTTAAAGTCGAGGACACCCCAGAAACGCAAATTAAAATATCAATCAAGAGAGATATGGCAGCAACAAAGTTGGCAAGCAAAACGAGAATATACCTTGACGTCAAGCAGATGCTTGACATTGCAATAGGTGTGGTTAGAAATTTTCCGAAATCACAACGTCCGATTTTCGGAGACAGACTCTGTAATATGCTTATAGATAGCTTGAATCACATCGCAAAAGCGTATATGCTCAGCGACCTGAATGTTCGCATCGAACATCTGACACAGCTGCAAACGAACCTTGAAGTCATATCGACCTTGATTGATATTGCTGGTGAACAGAGGTGGATAATGGGTACGAGTAAGCTGGCAAACCTTCTCCGACTGCGAGAGAGTGTTGGCAAACAATGCACAGCATGGAAGGGATCACTCCTCAGAGCACAGGCTACCGAAAGAAGTTCCAGACAGCAGCCAGTAGCTTGAGTGGTTTAAGCCAGGGTCGGTAAGATAAGTCAAGCCGAGAGAGCAACCTTCCTTACTAAATGGGCCGCATCCTATCATGTATAGTTAAGAACAAGACATTTGCGGCGACTACCGAGAACAGTTCCCAGAACGCGTGGAATCTGAACTTCAGCGACGGCAACCTCAACAACTGGAACGATAAGGTTCAGAATAAGGGTCATGTTCGCCCGGTTTCAGCACTAAATAAGGAAGATAAGTAAAGCAAGATAGAAAATGATAGATTTTGACATACTCTTAGAAGCATATTTCGACTGCCGCCGTCACAAGCGGAAAACAGTCGGCGCTACGGAATTCGAGATGAACTATATGAGCAACCTCGTTCAGTTGCTTGATGAAGTCAATTCACGTCAATATAAGATAGGCAAATCTATCTGCTTTGTTGTCAAGTACCCTCGCTATCGAGAGGTGTTTGCCGGTCAGTTCCGTGACCGCATTATCCACCATTACATTGCACTGAGACTTGAACCTCTGTTCGAGTCTCAGTTTTCTGACCGCACATACAACTGCCGGAAAGGCAAGGGGCAGCTGGCTGGTATTAGGCAGCTTCAGCAGGATATCAGGGAAGTGAGTGAGAATTACACGAAGGATGCCTACGTGATGAGAATCGACCTGAAGGGATTCTTTATGAGCATCTCCAAGCCACTTCTTGCCAAGATGGTAGATGACTTCATCGTAGAGAATTACCATGGAGATGATAAGGAAGATCTGCGCTGGCTATGCAATATGGTTGTTATGCATCATCCAGAGAAAGATTGCGAGAAGAAAAGCGCAGATTACCTTTGGGAGTATCTGCCGAAGGAGAAGTCATTGTTCACGAATGGAGAAGACAGAGGCGTGGCTATCGGCAACCTCTTCGCCCAACTCTTCGCGAACTTCTTACTATCTAAGCTCGACTGGAAGATAAATTACTACTGTAAGCATCATGTGAGATATGTAGATGATATGGTACTTGTTGCAAGAAGGAAAGATACGCTCCTTCGCTTGATGCCAATGATAAGGGAGACGCTTGCATCTTTAGGGTTAAGACTGAATGAAAAGAAATTCTATTTCCAGCATTACTCCAAGGGAGTAAGGTTTGTAGGAGCCATCATCAAACGGGATAGGGTATATTCGGTTAATAATACCGTCAATAACTACAGAAAGTCAGTACGCAATCTCAATGATGCCGCAAAAGCCGGAAACATCGAAGCCATCAATCATGCCATCCAGTCAGTTAATTCATACCTGGGCATCTTTAGCCATTATAACGAATACGGCATGAAGAGAAAGATTATCAAGGAAGAGCTGGATAAGGAATCCTGGCTGTATTTCACGGTTAAGGGGCATTTTCAGTCAATTCACCTGAGAAAGAAGTTTAGTATCGATATTAAATATAAAAACATGGCAAAAGAAATAGTTAATAGAAAGATAAGTAATAGAGTTCCGTCTGAGACTGAAATATCCAAAATCCTTGATAGAGGGTATGAATTGGAATTATATCAGGCTCCAGGAAATCAGGTATGCGTCGATATCATGCCTGCATAGTATTTGTAGGATTGTAGGACTGTAGGAGACGAAATCTCCTACAGTCATTATACTAAAACACGCCTTCATACCCGATAAGATCACGATTTGCTTCTTTGCAATCTTGAGGGGTGTAGATATTCGTAATCTTTACAGACGAGTGTCTGGCTTGATCTCTAACCGAAAGAAGGTCGGTTTTTGCCTTAATCATATTAGTGATTCCCGTATCCTTCAGACTGTAGAATTTATACGAATCACTTAAATTCAATGTTTTTTTTACATTGTTGACCCAGAATTTAGAAAACTTGGTAGTCTGTATTGGCTCTATTCCCGGGCGGAAGTTAGCCCCGAAAAGATAGAAATCGGATGGTGCTGAAAAAATCCCTAAATCCTCCATCAATGCGATGACATGATTCGGAATAGTGACAACAGCATCATGGCCATTTTTAGTATGCACACCATTAAGAGTTAGCGTCTTCTTCCCTCTAGATATATCTTTGATTTTCAGAAAACTCATCTCGTGGGGGCGGACAAATAGATAGTGAAGGATATAGCAGGCCAAGAGAAAATGCTTATTCTCCTTCTCTAGATACGCCTTAATCTGTAGTAGAACATCATTAGGTATAACACTCCGGTTCTTTGGCCCGAGTTTCGTGGAGGTATAAACACCCTCTGTCGGATCCTTCGGAACATATCCTCTCTCTACGAGATAACTAGAGAAAGACTTCAGCCATCCGATATAGTTGTTTCTTGTTCGTAAGGTATTGTTTCTCTCGACAAAAATATAGTCTAGAAAATCACACACCAACTTCTTGTTGAATTGATAGATATAAGTTATCTTCTTTTCTCTCTCGATCCACTTTATCATAAACGATAACTTATATTCATAGTTAAACTTAGTTCCAGGCTTGATACCGCCTTCTTTAGTGACTTTTGCGAGATATTTTTTATACTTATCGCATACGTCACTAAACAGGGCATATTCTTCCGCGTGTGAATCTTCAATCCACGGGTTCCACCCTTCGAGGAGTTTCTGTGTGAGGCGCTTGATGAGATCCTCTCCATAAGTTCTTTGATTTCGTTTGCCCTTGATGTGATTAAGCATAATCTTCTTCAGACGCATTGTGCCAAAGCAGGGATCAAACGCTTTAAAGGAAACGTAGCATTCCGAGGCCTGATGAAAAACAGGAGGAGTCCATCCGACTATTTCCTGAAGAGCCTGTTTGTTTTCTCGATGAGACAATTTTTTTTTGGTCATTTCTCTAATTTTTTAGCGAAACGCCCTAGTTGACATTAATTAATAACATGTGCAGAGTAAAACATTAACCAATGATTTATATAACCTGCTACATATAAAACGGACTTATCCAACATATATTATATCATGAAGACATTTTTTCTTCAGCATATGGGAATAACAAAAAAAAGAGTGATGGCAAAATTCCAATTAATTAGATAGTTTGACACCGACTTTTCACCGACCATATCAAGTTAAAATAGGCGTTTTGCCCTGAAAATGGTATATTTACGGCTTTTTTTTCATAAAAAAGACTTATTTATTTTGTTTTGTCTTGGATTTGCATTACTTTTGCAAGAAAATGGGGAATGGGGTGAAGCCCTGAAATCCCAGAAACAACCAACTTAAATTTTGATAAGGATGAACATAGACGAATTAGTAAAAAGAATAAGTAAAACCGACGGACTATCTAAAACCCTCGGAATGCATTTTATCTCAACCCCTGAGCCTGATACGCTTCAGGCTTCAATGAAGGTGGATGAGCGCAATCGCCAACCTTTCGGCTTCTTGAGTGGTGGTGCTTCTCTGGCGCTTGCCGAGAATGTAGCAGGCATTGGTTCTCTTGCAACGTGCCCGGGACAGATAGCTGTGGGCATCAATGTGAGCGGAACTCATGTGCAGGCTGTAAGTGAGGGTGATACGGTTACGGCATACGCCAAACTCGTACACAAGGGCAGAACCTTGCATACCTGGGAGGTTGCCATCAAGAATACTGCGGGCGAATTGATTTGCACCGTGCAGGTAACCAACTATGTGTTTACTCCTAAAAAGAATGAGTCGAAGAAGGAATCAGATAAAGAAAAATCTAATAAGACAGAAGAATAAGGTATGACAGCATTTGCATACTATCGTTTGCCTTATCTGCATCACGCAAATTTTGTGGCGCAGCATCTGGGGGAGCCAGAGGTGCTTTCCTCTGTGGCAGAACTGAATGGCAAGGAGGGCTTTGTAATAGCTCCTTTCTCGCCGTCCAGCGACTGTCCTGTGCTGCTCATTCATCCCGATGAAAGCAGACTTCTGGCTATCTCTGATGAAAGAGCTGTCTCTAGCTCGGAATCGGAATTAGAAGAAAGTATTCCTGCCCGTGATATCTATGCCGAAGATTTTGAATGTTTCCATCGGGAGTTGGAAAAAGGAACTTTCAGAAAGATAGTGCTGGCAAGAAAGGCAACCTTGCGAACGGCTGATAAGGATTTCGAAAAGCTCTTTATGAAGGCTTGCCGCATGTATCCCCGTCTCTTTGTCGCCCTGGTCTATACCCCGCAGTCGGGGATGTGGCTGATGGCCACTCCTGAAATCTTGCTCAAGGGGGAACAGGGAAAGATGCAGACGATGTCGCTTGCCGGAACCCAAAAGGCAGAGCCTTCACGTACTATTGCCGATTATCCGATAGAGGGTGTGGAGTGGTCGCTGAAGAACCGGGAGGAACAGCAGTATGTAACGGATTATATCGAAGATTGTATCAAGGCTTTCTCTGATGATTATCAGTTGAAAGGTCCTTATACCACGATGGCGGCAAATCTCTATCATCTCCGCACCGACATCACTTTCCTTCTTCGTGATGAAGGCAGATTAGGCGACGTGATTCATACGCTTTATCCTACGCCTGCCGTCTGCGGTATCCCGAAGGATGAGGCTCGCCGGTTTATCCTTCAAAATGAACATCAGTCTCGCAAATACTATAGTGGTTTTGTGGGGCCTATCTCTCCGCAGGGAAAGACTCATCTTTTCGTCTCTCTCCGCTGCATGAATATCCTGCCAGAAGGTATCTGTGAGCTCTATGCCGGTGGCGGATTGCTCAAGGAGAGTGAGATGGAAAAGGAGTGGAAGGAAACAGAAGCTAAGATGCAGACCATCAGGCGGGTTCTGATTTAGTTAACAGTTTATAGATTATAGTTGATAGTTCATGTATAGTAATATAGATAATGTCAATATCCTGACGGGTGTTCTACAATCGCATGGTGTGAGAAGGGTGGTGGTTTGCCCGGGAAGTCGCAATGCGCCTATCGTACATAATCTCAATGAAACGGAAGGTATTACCTGCTATCCTGTTACCGATGAGCGCAGTGCCGGTTTTGTGGCTATGGGCATTGCCTTGGGCAATCCGGCTCCTTGTCCGGCTCCTGTGGCAGTATGCGTCACTTCCGGTTCGGCATTGCTCAATCTCTATCCGGCAGTCTGCGAGGCATATTATCAGAAGGTGCCTATCATCGTGATTTCTGCTGACAGACCCGAAACCTGGATAGGACAGCAGGATGGACAGACCCTTCCGCAAGCCAACGTCTTCGGAACGATGGTGAATCGGAGCGTGAATCTTCCTATCATATCCAATGAAGAGCAGGCTTGGTATTGTGAACGGTTGGTTCATGAGGCTATTATCGATTGCGTGCATCGAAAGATTGGTCCGGTACATATTAATATACAGCTTTCCGAACCGCTTTATCAGTTTACGCTCGATAGACTCCCGAAGATACATTGGGTGGATTATGTGAAGAGTAATCTCTTTGGTGGAAGTTTCCATTATGGTGACATGCTCGATTTTCTGAATGCCAGAAAACCGATGATAGTGGTGGGACAGGATTATCCATGCAGTCAGCTTGTTGGTATCAAACAGATAAATTGGCGAACCGTTACGCTAATTGAGCCAACAGCTTTGGGAACATCGAGCGAAGATCCGGCATGCCGGGATTTCTCTCGCAATCTCCTGGTTACCAATTTCGATGAAGTGTTGAATAAGGTGGGGGATGACGAGAGTTATATGCCCGATTTTATCCTCTATGTAGGAGGTACTCTGGTGAGCAAGCGCCTGAAGCAGTTCCTTCGCCTTGCCGTGAAGAAGGGAGCCAAGGTATGGCGTGCTAGTACCGATGGTGATTACATCGATACCTTTATGCGTATCGATCGCATTTTCCAATGCGATACCACCCTGCTGGCGGATGCCATGACTTCTTACGATCTGGCTTATCAGGATGATGTGAATGCATACAGAGAGCGTTGGGAGAAGGCACTTCTGGCGGCAAAGCGCCATGCTTTCGATTACGAACCGCCATTCAGCAGTATGGCAGCCGTAAAGGCTTTCCAAACGGAATATCTGGCTCATTCGCTGGATGATACCCGTGAATGCCGTCTGTTTTATGGCAATAGTATGGCGATTCGACTGGCCTGCATCTATGCTCGCCAATATGTGCATTGCAATAGGGGCGTGAATGGCATCGAGGGTTCGCTGTCTGCAGCAGCCGGCTTGTCTATTTATCTTTCGGAGTATCATCATCCTGATGCCAGGAACCAGCAGAAGGTATTCTGTGTGCTGGGTGACCTGAGCTTCTTCTACGATCAGAATGCTCTCTGGAATCAAAATCTTAATGGCAGCCTTCGCATTCTTTTGCTGAATAATGGCGGTGGAGCCATCTTTGCCAAGTTCAAGGGATTGAAGGAGAGTGCGGCACGTGAGAAGCTGGTGATGGCTGAGCACTGCACCTCGGCCTATCACATCTGCCAGGCACAGAATGTTGCCTATCAGAATGCCGATGATATGAAGTCGCTACATGAGGGCATCGATTGGCTCATCCATACCGAGTCTGACAGACCGATGCTCTTGGAAGTGCTAACGGATATAGAAACAGATAATCAAGTAATAGAAGAATATTATAATAGTTTTCAAATATGAGAGAATGGAAAAAGATAGAAGGTTTTGATTTCAAGGAAATCATCTTCGAGGAGTATAATCATATCGCTAAGATTACAATCAATCGTGAGCGTTATCGCAATGCCTTCACCCCATTGACCACCTGGGAGATGGCGCAAGCTTTCAACTATTGCCGTGACTGCTTGGATATCCGAGTGGTTATCTTGACGGGTGCTGGCGACAAGGCGTTCTGTGCCGGTGGCGATATGCATGTGAAGGGTAGGGGCGGATACGTAGGCAACGATGGCGTGCCTCGTCTCAATGTGCTCGATGTACAGATGCAGATTCGCCGTTTGCCTAAGCCGGTTATCGCCATGGTGAACGGTTATGCCATCGGTGGCGGCCACGTGCTTCATGTGATGTGCGACTTGACCATCGCTTCAGAGAATGCCATTTTCGGACAGACCGGTCCTAAGGTGGGAAGCTTCGATGCCGGTTTCGGTTCTTCTTATCTGGCAAGAATGGTAGGTCAAAAGAAGGCACGCGAAATCTGGTTCCTCTGCAAGCAGTATTCTGCAAAGGAGGCAGAAGAGATGGGAATGGTGAACAAGGTGGTTCCTCTCGACCAGTTGGAAGATACCTGTGTGGAGTGGGCTGAAATCATGATGGAACGTTCTCCTCTGGCTCTCCGCATGATAAAGGCTGGCTTGAATGCCGAGTTGGATGGTCAGGCTGGTATCCAGGAGTTGGCTGGCGATGCCACCATGCTTTATTATACCATGGATGAGGCGCAGGAAGGCGGCAAGGCATTCCTGGAGAAGCGCAAGCCTCGCTTCGAGGATTATCCTCAGTTCCCATAAACAATCTCACGGATGATAAATTCTGTGTTTGATAAATAAAAGTCCCACAGATTTCACAGATTTACACAGATATTTTTTTTCTTCCGAAAAAGCAGGGCGTTAGCCTATCTGTGTAAATCTGTGAAATCTGTGGGAGATTTTTGCTTATATATAGATATATCGCTCAGTGGGGTAAAACTCCATAGAGCGAAAACGAGCTTACTCGTGTGTGGCGAAACGCTGCTCAGCGAGCTTTTCGTATTTCGTGCCTGGCTTGCCATAGTTGGCGTAAGGCCAGATGCTGATGCCGCCACGAGGAGTAAAGATACCTGTTACCTCGATATACTTAGGATCCATCAGCTTGATGAGGTCCTTCATGATGATGTTCACGCAATCCTCATGGAAATCGCCGTGGTTGCGGAAACTGAAGAGGTAAAGCTTCAAACTCTTGCTCTCCACCATCTTTACATCAGGAATATAGCTGATGCGAATCTCTGCAAAATCAGGCTGACCCGTAATAGGGCAGAGGGAGGTGAACTCTGGGCAGTTGAAACGTACCCAGTAATCATTGCCAGGGTGCTTGTTTACGAAGGTTTCCAATACCTCTGGCGCATAATCCATTCTATATTGGGTCTTGGCACCCAGTGCCTTCAACCCATCTTCTTTTCTATCCATAGTTCTAATGTTTAATGTTTGGTGTTTAATGTTAATTTTGGGTGGCGAACTTCTGCTGAAAGGACTTTCTTTTTTGGCTCTAGATAGCCCCCAGTTTGAAGATGTTGTAAGAGATGTTGTTGTCATACACATCCTCGCCCTCGTGTTTCTTGATGGCATTGACCACACGGATGGTGACAGGAAGCACGATGATTTCGTACACGGTCTTCAATACCACCTGCCAGAGCATCAGCCAAGGAAGTTCTGATGTAGGAACCACTCCACCCAAGGCAAGAGGGAAGAAGATAAGGCTATCGCAGCTCTCGCCTGCTACGGTGCTCCAGATGGCACGGGCGGAGAAATGCTTGCCGCCATCACGAATCTTCATCACGCTCATCACATAGGCATTGGCAAAGGAACCTATGATGAATGCTACGAAAGAGGCAGCGGCAATGCGGGGAGCAAGACCGAAGATGGCATGGAAACCGGCATCGTTCGTCCAATAGGGAGCAGCTGGAATCCAGTCGCAGATGGCGCCTAGAGCTACAAAGAAGAAGTTCATGGCGAAGCCTGTCCAGATGAGAAGGCGGGCTTTCTGATAGCCCCATACTTCGCACACTACATCGTTGATGATGTAACTTACCGGAAACACGATGAGACCGCCAGTCAAAGAAATCGGGCCTACTGCAATTTGCTTTGTTTCGAGCACGTTTGCTGCAATGAGACAAACGCAGAAGAGGATGCTGAAAAGCATAAACAGCACACTCACTTGAGTTGTTTTCTTTTCCATTTTCTTGTTTTTTACGAGGTTTACCAAGCACTCGGATTATACTTACTTTTTAATTCGGGCTGCAAAATTACAACTTTTCTCTCTAACTGCCAAATATTTACTCAAGTTTTTCAAATAAAAAAGCCCCAAGTACTATCTCTAGCACTTGGGGCTTCTATCTAACTAAACCTAAACTAATCTAACAATCTAACCTAACTTCTAAACAATTTAACCTAACCAAACAATCTAACCTAATCAAACAAACTTTTTATGAAAACTTATCAACTTATTGACACTTCCTCTTATTGCAATCTCCATACCAAAGTCTCTATTTCTGCCAAATAGACAGAAAAGAACGAGAAAGACAGAAAAAAGCCCGCCATTCTGTCGTGAATGCCGGGCTTATCATATAAATAACCTCAGTTCTTTTTTACATAAGAGAACCGCTGTTCCTCTCGGTTCCACCGAGAGTCCTCAGCTCCCAGTCCCCCCAGTCTTTATTTCTCCATAAATTTCTTGGCAGCTCTGAGCTGGTGTCTCATCACGCTCAGGAACTCCTGGCTCTCCTGCAATACATTCAGATAAACCAGAGAAATCTGCATCAGCGAGTTGTCTGAAAGATGCTGGATGCGGTCGATATGCTTCTTGCGAAGTGCGCTCAGTTCATCCTTGCAGGCATCAGCCTCGGCGAGAATCTCGCGATAGTTCTCATAGCGGCTGGTCTCTATCTGCTCACAACTCATGCGCATCAGGTCGTTGATCTTCTGTCGAACAGGAGCAAACTCCTTGGTGTACTCTTCTGGCAGTGGGTTGAAGTTGTTGTCCACGTGCTCCTTGATAGGGTCGAGCATACGACGCAGAGAGTAGATAAACTGCTGGTTGCTGTTGGCTCCCAGATGGAACCAGGTGTTGCGCTCGATGGCAATCTCCATTGGCGATTTCTTCAAGCCGAGCATCTCCTGACGGCGGAACTTCTTCAGCATATCCTGCTCCTTCTTCAACTCCTTGTTGGCATGGCGAAGCTCTTTAGGCTTCTCGTTGGCAAGCCCATCCATAATCTGGTTGAACTCGTTCAGGGCGAAGTGGCAAACGTAAGCCTGGGTGCGTGATACCTGGCGGCGAAGCAAATCCCATACAATCTCTGGATCGTGTGAGCGCATCATCAGCTGGAAGGTGCTGCCCTTGCTCTCTTCCTTTGCCTTTTTGTTATACTGGATGTTGCTGCGGATGAGCAGGAAGATAACCAATGCCATGAAGCAGCTCTGGATGCCTACACCACCGAAGTGCATGATGAGGCAGACAATGGCACAGGCTGCGAAAGCTACACCGGCTGTGATAAACCATCCACCAATCACACTCAATACACCGGTTACACGGAACACGGCACTCTCACGGCTCCAAGCTCTATCAGCGAGTGAAGAACCCATAGCCACCATAAAGGTTACGTATGTAGTAGAGAGTGGCAACTTCAGGTTGGTACCGATGGTGATGAGCATACTTGCCAATACCAGGTTTACGGCTGCACGAACCACGTCGAAGGCAGCGCTTTCTTCCAACTCTACATCGTTCTTGTCGAATCGGCTGTTGATCCAGTTCATCAAAGACTTTGGCAAGAACTGCTTCAGCCATGAATCTGTAGCCTGGCAGTTGCGTACAATCACGCGGGCTGCAGAAGAGCTTCCGAACATCTCGTCGCCTTCGTCCTGACGGCTCAAGTCCACAGAAGTCTTGATCACGTTCTGAGCCTTCTTGGAAGTAGCCATGGCGATGATCATCACCGCACCGGCTGCGAGAAGATATACTGGGGTAGTCTTGGCGCTATCCATCAGAGAAGTCATCATAAACTGGTCTGGAGCAGCACCATTTCCATTCGCCATATAGTCCTGATAAGAAGAAAGACCAGCCAGAGGCACACCGATGAAGTTAACCAGGTCGTTGCCAGCGAAAGCCATCGCCAGGGCGAAAGTACCCATCAGCACGGTGAACTTGAAGATGTTGATACGGCAGAGATGCAGGAACTCCATTACGATGGCCGAACCTACGAAGGTGATGCAGAGCAACAAGCTCAGGTTCTGGTCGATATAATTGCGCCACTCAGCTGGCAGGTAAGGACTCTTACCCAAGCCCTTCATGAAGATGAAGTAAGAGAGGGCTGTGAAAGCGATACCGCCAAAGATGGCGATGCTGTAGCGTGAATGCTTGCGATAGTTAAAGGTGAAGATGATACGTGAAAGCCACATTACGAAGGCTCCGAACACGAAGGCGATGATGACTGATGAGAAGATACCCATGATTACTTCCAGCGCCTTGTTGCTGTTGAGCAATACGCCATAGTTGAGGCTGTCGTCGCCGTACATCTTCAAGGTGGCGAGGATAAAGGCACCTCCCAATAGCTCGAACACCAGCGAAACGGTGGTGGAGGTTGGCATACCCAGCGTGTTGAACACATCCAGGATAATCACATCCGTCACCATGACGGCTAGGAAGAGCGTCATCACTTCCTCGAACGTGAAGTGGTCTGGACTCATGATACCATGTCTGGCGATATCCATCATTCCTGAAGACAGAATGGCTCCCAGAACAACACCGCAGGATGCGATGATCAGCACAGTGCGAAACTTAGCCACCTTAGCTCCGATGGCAGATTGCAGGAAGTTTACAGCATCGTTGCTGACTCCCACGAAGAGATCAAACACTGCCAAACAGAGCAGGAAGATCACGATACAAAGATAAATCGTACTCATTATATTAATATTTATTGTTTATTGTTTAATGTTTAATGAGTGGGGGCTTTTCCCTTTTGGAATTGTTCTCTTTTTGAAGTTATCCTTCTTCCCCCTCGTTTTCGGGTGCAAAGGTACGTAAGGGATATTACAGGTAATTTAAACAGATGTTACAATCTGGTTAAAATGGAGAAATGGCTCATTTTTAACAATAAAATAGATGAATGTAGTTTGTCGGGAAAAGAAAGAAAACAGAGGATAAAGATAATAAAAAGCATGATTTTCCGATAATATTAGAAAAGAAAAAAAAGAATATGATGAAACAATTTGAACATATCAAAGCGATAGCTTTTGATGCCGATGATACGTTGTGGGCTTTGCAAAACTACTTCGAGGAAGTGGAACATGAGTATTGCGATCTGCTTTCGGAGTATGGAAGCGAGAAGGAAATTTCTGCTGCCCTCCTGGAAACGGAGAGTAAGAATATGCCCGACTTGGGTTACGGCTGCAAGGCGTTCACCATCTCGCTGGTGGAGAATGCCGTGAAGGTGAGCCATGGAAAGGTAGAGGCAAACGTCATTGCCCAGATAGTGGATTTGGGCAAGAGTCTGCTGCATCTTGATGCCAAACCATTGGAGGGCGTAGAGAAGACGATAGCCTGTCTGAAGGATAGATTCATACAAAATGCAGGAAATGCGTCCTTGAAATACAAGCTTGCTGTTTTTACTAAAGGTGAGTTGATGGACCAGGAAAACAAGTTGTGGCGTTCGGGGTTGCAGCGTTATTTCGATGTGGTGAGCATCGTGAGCGATAAGACTCCCGAGGCTTATCGCCGCCTTTGCAGGGAGTTGGAAGTGAGTCCTGCTGAACTCGTGATGGTGGGCAACAGCTTCAAAAGCGATATTGCTCCGGCATTAAAAATCGGAGCTTCGGCTGTCCATATCCCCTTTCATA
>OBCL01000032.1_pt1 | contig 41305 bp, 33 predicted proteins | sample 1495931 | NCBI WGS metagenome assembly OBCL01 (sample SAMN03418275, study PRJEB22391) | human gut metagenome | biome: human-gut; feature: organic feature; material: feces | host: Homo sapiens | place: Tanzania | collected 2013-01
ATTTTCTTCATAAGTTCATTTTTATGTTGTTTATTCTTCAAGTTTTTATTTCTCGTTGCAAATTTACGATTTTTTTTTTGAAACACGCAAGGAATTCATAGAAAAGTTTTAGAAAAAGTTATCAGATAGTATTGGGGATAGCAAAATGGCATATCGCGACATCAAGGGTCTATACGCCACTTGTCATCGTGGCATATAGACCCTTGCTGTTTCCTTAGTTCTTTAATACTCCGCTACTTTCCATAAGTCATTACCTTTATAGATGATGGCTATCTTGTGGATAGGCTTTCCATTCATCAGCTGTGGCAATCTTGTGTCTTGCGCATATTGCTCCAACTGAGTCCTTGCTTCTTCCAAGGCCTTGTTTCCTTCTTCATCGGTATCGCCCGTTTTCAGATATTTCAACTCCAAGAGGTAGGCATGGGCAACCTCTGGGAAACGGGTGAGATCCGGAATCATCGTCAAGTCGCAATAACCACCATTCAACTCCATTTCCTGGATGATGTAGTAATAACCACTATGGTTGAGATAAGCGGCGATGAAACCTTGCAGATTGCGCTCTGCCTGGATGCTGGAGTGAATACTTGTGCAGTTTCGGTAACCCTCGGCGATGTATTCGATGGCTGGCTTGATGTTACCATCCAGAGCCATTACATCGTATCGGTCGGCAAGATGATTATTGTTGATTTTAGCATCCTTGTTGTATTCATCCAACACATAGCCGTAATATTGGCGGCGTACATTCTCGTTAGGGATTCCCAACTTTACTCTTCTGCCACGCTTGCCAATGATGGTCAGCATGCCGTAATAGTAGAGCAGGCTGGGGAACAGGTCTGGGTCAACCAAGTCTTCTGCAGGAAAACTTTCTCTCAGCTCCGCCCAGATGTAACCTTGGTTGATGATTTCTTTCAGCACGCTCTTGCGGTCGCCCTGTAGCTTGTCCAGGAAGATGATCTTCTTCATCTTGGCATAATCGGTCATGGTGTTTGGGTCTACCATCTCGTCCGGCGCTTTGCCAAAACGGATGAAATGGCGGAGATAATAGATAACCATATCCGAATTGAACATCTTGGGGTCTGTAACCAGACAGTCCTTTGCGAAACAATAGTTGTCATACCAAGGCTTCATGTCGGTAATCAGCTGGTCGGTCGGAACCTTGATGAGTCCTATTTCTCTGTAGTATTCTATCATTTCCCGCACCTCAGTCTCGCTGAATCCCAGCATCATATTGAACATGGGGTCCATGGAGAGATTGGTGCCGATGTTATAGCCACTGTTGAGGTCGTTCACGGTGACAGGACTTACTCCCATCATCATGATGCGTTGGAACATTCCCTTGAATAGCTTGAAGAAGTCACGGTAGAAGCCTTGTGCATGAGTCAAGGCGTGATACACAGCTTCTCCTTCCTCACTCAGGATGTTGTTGGTGAAGTTGTCATACTCGTCGATGATAAGGTAAAGTTGCGTACCTTTGCTTTTGGAATAAGTATTCAGTGCATTTAGCTTATAGGAGGCACCGGAAAAGCCAAGGTATTCCTCCATGTTGAAATCTTCATCATAATAGGCAGCATACTTTTTGATGAAACCATCGAGTACGCTGCTGCAATATAAATTGAAGTTTTCTTCCAAAGTACCAGGACCAGCTGCTGCTCTGGAAAAATCGAAGTATAAGACTTGGTATTTGCCAAGTCCTTCGGTCGGGTGCGACTCAATCCAAGTATCCTTGAATGTGGTATGGAACGAATCTTTCTTCTCGATGTCGTAGTAGGCTTGAAGCATCGTGAGGAAGACACTTTTGCCAAAACGGCGTGGGCGGATGAGATAGAGAAAGTCTCCTGCTTCCTCCATCTTAGGTATAAACATTGTCTTGTCAGCACAGTATCTGTTCTGACTCTTAATCCAGGTATAATCGGCAACGCCGTATGGTAATCTCTTGTAATCCATATCTTCTTCGTTTTATCGAGTACAACTAATTCAATTGCAAAGATAGTGGAAATAATCGGGAATAGCAAGGCTTTTCTCAAAAAAAATCATTTCACAAAGCGATATTTTACCTTCGCCATCGGATAATTATCATTCAATCGCAAGATGATGCGATAAACGTTATCCTTCCACTGGGTCTTCATGATGCCATCCGTCATCTGCACCTTTTCTACCGATGCCGAGAGATACTGTGCATCATATTCCAACCGCACATTGCCACCCTGAAGCAGGATTCTTCCTGCCTTCTGCACCACAGGCTTGCCGAAAGCCATCAGGATAATCTGATTATCAAATACCTGACCGTTCAGTCGATCCTTCTCTATCTGCAGGGAATCGAGCTTATACTGTTCGGTTACTTCCACCCAGTTATATTCCCTATCCAGGGCGATGGTACGCTGCCACTTATCCACATGCGCCGCCTCGGTATATGCCTTTTCGAGATTCAGGGTAAGAGAAGAGATGCCCTCGCTGAATACATGGCTCACCTTGTCGGCACGATACTTCTTGCCATCCTTCTGCTCCAATCCGTTGATGATGGGAACATTGTGATAGGCCGAACGGCAGTTCATCAATTCGAATCGCTGATTGCTGAATGATTTCGATGTATAGGTATCACGTCCCAGGTCGATAACCACCGGCTGATTGTTGTGATAGACAATAAAGTTACCGATGTCGTTGTGATTATGGCTTTCGGCATTGTTACCACCTTTTGCAGCCACAAACCAGTTTTTGTTGCTCGCCACCATAATCTGGGAGTTTTCCAGATAGGCATCTTCCGTCTTTGGCTCTACAGCTGCTGTTTCCTGATACTTCGGCAACATGGAGAGGAGCATCAGTTCCCTACCCAGCTTCGGATAGTTGCCCGATTTCAGAAAAAGCGTTGTAGGCTTGAGGGTATACTGATATTTCTTACCCACGTAAGCTGCCAACTGCATCATCTGCAGGTTCTGGAGATAGGCTCCATAAGGAAATAGGATGTTGATGTTCGGAACATTCTGAGCCTGGGCATCCGAGAAATTCACGAAGGTAAGGTCGTTGATATACATCGTAGTGATGAATCTGCCCATGTTCTCCACCTTCTTCTTCTGAGCTTCATTCAATGTCAGAACCGCCTGCTTGGGAGCAAACTGCATGAAATAGAGCGATTCGAAGAACGAGGCTCCGGCACAGTCCCAATAGCTGACACCTTCCTCGCAACCGCCATCATCCGGATAACCCTTCATAAAGGTTCGTAGACATTGCTGCACTCCCTTGAAGGCTGCATCTCGCTGCTTGGCATCTGATTCGCAAATCAAAACAGTTTCCAACCAGTTGCTCGTAATCCAGGTATTCCAGTTGTTGGCATTGTTCTTCCAGCCCTGCGGCTGGTTCAACACCGGCTTTAGGAAACGGCGATCTATCTCGCTTCTCACCTGATCACAGAGTCCTTTTTCCTTCCTGTTGATTTCATCTTCCAGCATATAGAGGGTCCAGGCAATCATGCCTGCCGTCTCTGCATTGAAGAGATCAACCGGCTGGATATCCTTTTCAGGATGGTCTTTCGGATAATGTGCCGGGATTCCCCACCAGGGTTCCTTCTCTATAAAATAATGTAAGCCCTTGCGGATAGAAGGCAGAAAACGTCCTCTACCCTGCATAATCTCAGCCATCACCAGACAGACAAACTGTTTTCTGATACCAAAGCTAGCTTCCTCGTATCGGGTACGGTTACCATTGGTTCGGAACTCGGCAAAAGTTTCAGCAGGGATGGTATTCCAAGGTTTCTTCTGATAGAGATTGCCCAACCGGATATAATCGTTGCGCATCGCCACCGGCACCTGCTTCTGCCAATACTTGTCGCCAGCCTTCGGGAAAGGCACAAAAAAAGCCTGGGCTTTCATCAACATGGATGAAAGCACCAAGCCTATTATCATTATCAATTTCTTGTTCATATCGTTTGTTTTTTGCGTACAAAGATACAAAATTATAGCAAGACTAAAGTCTAGAAAATGATAATTTTAGAGAAAATATCGCTTTAAAGCGGTATTTTACGAGAGAGAGTTTCACATTTTCCTCAGTTTATATCTCCAGGACTTACTACTTTCTCAAAGAATTGGCAGTCAGTTCCAGAAGACTCTGCAGATATTCATCGTCTGTATCCTTCTTCATCTTATTCAGCGAAGTGGCGCAGAATTTCTTCTCGTCAGCATTCAGCAACTTGCCGTATCCTTTACAGAGCTTGACTATTTTGTTGGCAATACCCGTCTGGAGGGTACGCCGAGTCACCTGATTTCCGAGATAAGGGTATAAATCCTTGGCATTCTTAAAGGCAGCGCGAAGCGTATTAAGTTGCATCATAAATTCTGCCGCATCCTTTGGCGGAGTCATCTCCAAGTCATAACTGCGAGCCAGATTCCTGTTATACTTGATGCTGCCTAGGGAAACAAGAGAATCCAAACCTTGAACTGCTTTCATCTTATAAGATAATGACACCTTATAGGTTTGCGGATCCTTGGAGTAGAACTTATATACACTGCCCTTTACCGAACGATCCATTCCCTGATACCATACCAAGGCATAAACATATCGCATGGTAGAATCCTTGCTGTCGCGGAAATACTGCAGGTTATAGTTGCGGTCCTTGTGAGTACCAAACTCGTAGGTCATGGAATTGTTATTGCCATATCCCACCCGATTCGTCTCAATGCTGGCAGAACCCGCTTTCTTGGTAAAACTAATATAAGCGAGGCGACTATTGCTCAATAAAGCCTTTTGAAAGGTATCCACCATTTTCTGCTTTCTCTCAGGAATAGCGAACTCAAATCCCTTCATCATACCTATATTATAGGTATTCATCGAGGAAGAAGTAACGAGGTCGTCTTGCAACAAATCCTGTACGAATTTATCAAAAGCCTGGTCGATAGCCGGTATAGGCTTCTGGGCATGGCAAGCCGAAGAGAGCACCATCAGGCAAGCCACAAATGCTAATTTAAAAGTTGTTTTCATATCCTTCTTCTTTTTAATTGTTTCTTGTTAATAAACCTCCTGGTCTTCATTTTAATAAACCTCCTGGTCATCACTCACATGGTCCTCATCGTGCACATTCTCCTCGCTTTCGAACGAGGCACTGGCAACATCGGCATTGAGCGACTGAGTCAGAAGAGCATCGACGAGATAGAGCTTGAAGAACATTTCGTTCTGCTGTGCCTCCATCTCCCAGAGATGCTCATCGGTAAGCTTTTCCGGCTCTGCCAACAACGAATCGGTAGCAATATTCTGGGCTATCCAAAGCTTTGGAGGAGCAGGAGCAAACAGATGCTGACGATATTTCCTCTGCTTGTGCTTCCTTGTTTTGGGAGATACGGAATCACCCGACTTTTTTATCTTTTCAGGCATGAAGAGATTGTCATCTGGCGTTTTTTCCTTGTGAACAACAGCAGAATCAGCCTCATCCTGAGCTGTACTGCCATCGAGTTGAGCCATCTTCGAATCATCCTGATACCCTGTCTGTCGCCCTACCCAAGGAATAGCAAGCCCTATCAGTAAGGCGATGGATGCAGCCAAACTAAGCGGCAACCATAGGCGGCGCATTCGTGCCTTAGCCTTTGGATGAGCATCTTCTACATGTTCCTCCGCCTCATGGTCCAGCGGCATACCCTCGTCGAAATATCCAAACATCATCTGGTATTCCTTCAGGTCATCGCTCACATCGGGATGCTGACGAAACCACTCCCCTAGCAGAACCTCCTCTTCAAGAGTAGTCTTACCAGCCATAAACCGATTGAGCAACAAACGTATATCTTTTTCTTTTTCGTTCATATCATTTTTCCTCCTTTATTGATTATACCTATTTATATATAAGGGCTATCGACATCTTTTTCTGATTTCCTGCAACATCTGCTTTCTTGCCCTCGATAGCAACACGGATACAGATTCTGTGGTGATGCCCACGATTTGCGCTATTTCCTCAGAGCTTTTCTTCTCTACCTGTCGCAGATAAAGCACCTGATATTGGTTGGAGGGCAGCACCTTGAGGCGTTTTTGCAGCCACTGTTCGTTCTCCGAGTTTTCCACTTCCACATCGGGCGGCGCATAGTGGCTAGGCGACTTATCGAAAGGCTGGGCATCTATCGAAATCATCTTCCGCTTGCGAAAGAAGTCGATGCAAAGATGCTTGGCTATGCAGCCCATCGAACCTTTGGCATGAGCAGCAGACTGAATATCATCCTTGATGGCCCAGAGCTTGAGCATCGCATCCTGTGCGATGTCCTCAGCCTCACCGCAGCCAACGCCATAACCCTGACTGATTTGCAAGGCTATCTGCCGCAACTGCGGAACGATATGGATGAATTCATTCTCTGTCATTTGCTCTCTTTTGTTTTATTTGTTCAAAACTACAACATAAACGGAAAAGAAGTGTTTTTCTTAATGGGATTAACCTATATTAACAAGAAAGCCTGGCAAACGACGTTTGCCAAGCTTTCTTGATTAAAAAACTATTTATTACTTATCCATAAACGACAAGCCCTGATAGAACCAGACGTTCATCTGGTTGGCACCACGATGATTCCAAGCATAGTAAGGAATCAAAGTGAGAGGGGTGCAATCTACAGCGACCACTCCCTCCTTCTTCTGGTAGATAATATGGGCAGGAGAGGTAACGATAGCCTTTACGGTGAAGGCTGGGGCTCCCTTGGTCTCCGTGTTCTGGATGCTGTAGTTGTCAACGAGAGTGAAGCTTGGCTTCTCTGGCATAACAGCATGGAGCACAGGTTCATTGCTATTATCCACAGCCTCAGCGCAATATACCAATGGTCCACGCTCTACGGCAACCTTACCCTTATCATCTGCCACCTTGCCATTAGCAACCACAGTACGTACAGGCATATCGAAGTGGATGCGGATGACATCACCCTTCTTGATGTTCTTGACAGGGAGATAACCCTTGTTGGCATCGAGGTCAGCCTCCACAGCCTTGCCATTTACGGTTACGCTATAAGCTGGCTTCTCGGCATCGCTATACTTGTAAAGATCGCTAGGCAACACCTGGTTGCGAACCCATCCAGGAATACGGACCAGGAGGTTGGCATTCTTTACGCCACTCTTCTTCACAGCAATCTTGATATCGCCGTTCCAAGGATACTCGGTTGTCTCCTCCAGAACCACATCCTTACCATTTACCTTGATGGTAGATGTATTGCCGGCAAAGAGATTCACATAGATGTTGTTATCCTTCACACCATAGAGATAACCTGGCACAGAAGGGATGAAGCGGCTCAGGTTACTTGGGCAGCAGGCACATCCGAACCAAGGCTGGCGGGTGGTGTTGTTATCTGCATTGAAGGCATACTTGCCATCGCTGGACAATGGGTTTGGATAGAAGAATCTGCCACCATCCATGCTCATACCCGAAATGACACCATTATATAAGGTACGCTCCATGCAGTCGATATACTTGCTCTCGCCGTGAAGCAGGAACATGCGCTCAAAGAGGTAAACCATAGAGATGGCTGCACAGGTCTCGTTATAGGCAGTCATATTTGGCAACTCATAGTTGGCACCGAAAGCCTCACCGGCATGGCGGGCACCAACTCCACCTGTGAGATAGTATTTCTTGCCAACGATGTTTTCGAAAATACGGTCGATCACCTTCATATAGGCTGAATCCTTGGTCAGGGCAGCCACATCAGCAATACCGGCATACATATATCCGGCACGAACCGCATGACCCACTGCCTCTTTCTGCTCCAGGATAGGAGCCTGACTCTGAGAATATGGGTTGCGGATATGAGTCTTGCCACGATAGTCGAGCAGATACTTAGCCTCATCCAGATACTTCTTCTCACCGGTCAAGGTATAGAGACGAGCCAAAGCCATCTCTGCAATCTGATGACCAGGAACGATGGTAGCCTGTCCTGGATTAGGTCCTACTTCCCTTACCACACAATCGGCATAGCGCTTGGCGATGTTCAGGAACTTGGTGCTACCCGTAGCCTGATAGTGAGCACAGGCTGCATCTACCATGTGACCGAGGTTGTAAAGCTCGTGGCTCAAATCCTCGTCCTTGACCCAACGCTTATTTCCCGACCATCCGTGTGGATGCTTTGGGTTGATGGTACGGGCAGTATAGAGATAGCCATCTGGCTCCTGTGCCGCACCTACCACATCGAGCACGCTGTCGATGTAAGCCTTCAACTTCTTGTCCGGATAAGTCTGGAGGATGTAGCTGGCACCTTCGATGGTCTTATACACATCGGTATCATCGAAAGAGAAGCCCATGAACTTGCTTACATCCCACTCCTTGGTATCCAAACCCGGGTGGTTAGGATGCTGCAGGGTATAGGCAGCCATCTCGAAGTTCTTGTAACGGTGCTCGCTCTCGCACTTGCTGAAAGCCAATGGCACGGTTACTTCTCGGGCTGCCTTCAAGCGGGCACCCCAGAAGGTGTTCTGTGAAATCTTCACACTGGTAAAAGGAACCTGAGTAAATGGATAACCATTGCTCAATGTCTTCTGCTTCTGCGCCATCGTAGGCATTGCCACGGCAGCAGAAAGCAATACTGCTGAAATTAATCTCTTCATTATAAATAGGTTTAATAATTTGTTGTTTGTTTATTATGGGTGCAAAGATACAAAAAGATTTTGAATATAGTGTACATTAAACAACAAAAGATGGGTACTTATCGTTAAAAAGTAACGAAAGTACCCATCTTTCACCTTTTTTATATACCCTTTAAGTAGATCATATTCCCTTGTGGGTAGGAACTACTCGCTTGATGGTGCCATCTGCATTGAATTCCATCTTGTCGATGCAAACCTCACGGTGCACGCCAGGCTGATTGTGGAGATACTCCTTGTTGATACGATGATATACGATGTACCACTCATCTGTGCCTGGTTTCTGAATCACGGAGTTATGGGCTGTACCATAAATCTCGTGCTGTGGGTCCTGGATCAGAACGATAGGTTCCTTAGCTACCTCGATAGGACCGAGCGGAGACTTGGATGTTCCGTATGCCACATGATAGTTGGCTGCACGCGTATCATCCACCGACCACATGAAGTAGTAGAGTCCGTTGCGATAGAACACGTATGGAGCCTCACGATAAGCATAATCCTTCAGGCTTCCACCCTTTGGAGTCATCACGGTCACGGTTTCATCCTTAATCTTAGTCATGCTTGGCTCCAACTCGGCACCTGCCATGAAACTGTTGCCCCAATAGAGGTAAGGCTTCTTCGATACGGGGTCGATGAAGACATCCACATCGATGAGCTGCCCATGGCAACCTGGATGGTTCTTCGCCAGGAGCGGGTGGCCCAGGTCAACGAATGGACCCGTAGGAGAATCCGCAACCGCTACCCCCATCTGCTTTCTGCCGTTGTCATTAGGACGGGCACTGAAATAGAGATAGTACTTGTAGCTGCCATCCTTCTGCTTCACCTCTACGGCCGCCGGAGCCCAAAGATTGCCATTGGCCCAGGAAATCTGGTCGCTCTTGGCATCGAGCACCACACCCTCGTTCTTCCATTTCTTGAGATTTTTAGAAGAATAGCAATAATATTGCCATCCACCCCATCCAGGAGTTCCATCCGTGGTGGAATAGATATAATACTTCTTTGTCTTGTTGGAATACAGGATTTCAGGGTCTGCATGAAAATCCGGAAGAATCGGATTACCCTTACCCGTGTATGAAGAGTTAGGCACGGTTGGTTTCTGTGCCATCACAGGAGCAGCCATCAGCAAGGCAGCTGCCACCATTCCAACGATTGTCTGTTTTCTGTTCATCATTATCTTATTATTCATGTTAGTATTCTCGATTTATCTGCAAAGATACATTATTCTATACGAACAGAGGAATACAAATTCTGATAAAAAGAATAATAATCGTTCAAAAGTCAGTTTTTGGGGGTAAAAAACTGACTTATTCTTTATTCATTTACTATCAATCCACCCTTAGGCTGCATTTCCACCTTCAGGTTTCCCTTCTTATCCACCTTCACAGTCTTTACATGAGAATCTGGCCAGAGAGCCTTTTTGTCCTTGCTTGCCGTCTCATAATAATAGGTAACGGTTTTGCCGGCGAGCATAGGCAACTTTCAGGCTGCGGGTGGATAGAAAGCTACTTAATCTCTAAAGATTATACATCCATATTTCATCAACTTTAGTCTTTGGATTTTCAGAGAACAAATATAAGTTCTTTTTATCAGCAGAAATCTTTATACTGCTCCCCACTTTGTCCAGAGCTATTCTACGTATTGGATTTCCATCCCAATCATACACTTGTATCTCATTGCCATATTGAGATTCCATATAATTCTTAGGAGTCTTACCATATAAGTTCTTTTCTATCATCAATACATAAATAGCATCCTCATCAACATCTATAGCCAATCTCTTACCCGAATTCTTTAATAGTTCATAATTACCATCAGGAGCTTCCTTATATTCGGGTTTCACCGAGAACAATTCATTTTTGACATCCACCTTATTCTTATCTATAGAAAATATAAATGCATACCTTTCCCATCCACAAAGGTACAAGAAGCGGTCTTTCGATTTGAAAATTCTACTGTTGTCTGTATAAACAGAATGCTTAGACAGACTATCACCAGCAAACTTATCTTGTGGCCAAAAGTCCAACGTTTCTGCCTTTAGATTTTTAAAATCAATAATTGAAAACAGATGTCCAGCCTGAGAGAACGGAGCACCAGGCAACAATATGGTAGAATCAGACAATACCTGAAAACTATTTGTTGCAAAACGAATAGAAGGCAATTTGGTCAAATCAAAACGTTGCCCCTTGCTAAAATCCAATCGGTTCAAATCAGATTTTGGGAAAGAAGAAAAAGACAGCAACTGATTTCCATTAGCATAATTCAACACTCCCAAAGCCCCATCAGAAGACAAGGCAAAAGAGACTTCATCATACTCACCCCTTCCTTTTCCCCTATTAAATACATTTCTTTTAGCCAAAAGCGAATCTCCATCTTGTACGCAGATGCAGCAATTCACATCATCTCTATACACCTGAGAAAGCCAAAAATCTTGCGTTATTAAACGAGGATAAGCTCCAATACATTTATCATCAGGATGCAATAACGTACCCTGTATATTTTCTACAGTCAAATCCTCAATGCTCTTCTTCGCTACATTAGAACAAGAAGTAAGCATCACAATTGCCAACAAGAAACTTGCTATATAATTTACTTTCACCATTGTCTTTAAATCATTTTTTCTATCATACTACTTTTTACTATTTACAATAATAGGGAGTTCTAAACTCCCTATCATTTCTTTAAGCATAAGGAGCTGCCTTTTCGGCATCACGTACTGTAGCAGTACCAAATTGACCAGCCGCATCTTTAAAATTAAAAGTACATGTTCTGTCTTTAACGCTATAACATGGAATAAAAATTTCACCCTCACCACTAGCTAAAGCCTCAACATTCTCCATCAGCAAGTCATTTCCAGCAAGATTCTCTGAATCAAACTGACTTACTCCGATAACACTTGCGATAGCTATCGCTGCGCAAGGAATTCCTAACAAAAATTTCTTCTTCATATTATTTAATGTATTAAGTTAATAAAAACGCATCCACTACTTTCTGATGCCACTGCAAAAATAAGAAAATTTAAATTATACTCCACTATTTTCAAATTTACTTTTTGTTTATATTTTCCTAATTCAACAGTTTCCTGATATCTTCAACCTAGATATGTTACATAGAACAAAGTTACAGAAACATGATGTTGCTTCACCAGGAATATCGGATTTTCATTGATGAACATTCAGAATCCGACAAGCTTCTGCTTGCATATCTTTCACTGCAGAAGAAAAACGTTTGGGAACTCGGCGCAACAATTCGCCTGCTCATTTTTTAGCTTGGGTTACATTTCCTCGCTCTTGCCATAAACACATTTTCTTATATAGCGGATACAATCTGTTGGGCAGCATTTCATCGGGGCACCTGCATAAACATGTGTTTGGGCATAGATGTCAGTAAGTCAAAACAGATACTTACGAGGTACCGAAAAGTCTCTGGGAGCCCGTCTTGATAGTCCTGACGAGTTGAAAAGGCTCATTCAACTTATTGCCTGACTATGGCACAATATTGCCCTATACCGGGGCAATATCTTGCCATTGCCAGGCACAAAACGACACGTCGGAAGATACTCCATAACCCCACATTATAGACACAGGTTTATGCAGGTGCCCCGAAAAAGATTCATACAGAGATACAACGTGTTACTGCTCGTTCAACGTCATGTAATCAATGCCACTTTGCACACCTGATGGTGCTGTGAAGTGGCATTGTTGTTCATGAAACTACAGAAGTTTTTTCAGAAGTTCTGCAAGAATTCAATGAGTTCTTTGGTTGTATATGGCTTTTCAAGAAGCTCTAAGAATCCCTTGCTAGTCTTTGTGATGCTAGGTTTACTTTTGTTTAATAGGATAGCAATATTGCTGAATTTGACATCTGCTTTTACAAGATAGGCAAAAGTGATTTGCGAATCTTTTATTTCAGGGAATGCGGCCTTGAGACGTTTGCCATAGTCATTAAACAACTTGTCGATTTCTACTTTTATTGTAGAGATGGCTTTCTTGTAATCAGAAGCTTTGTAATTCGTCAAACCATCATTGATCATACGGTGTAAATGGGTGTATGCCTCAGACATTCTGAATTGATTCCATTTGTCTTCATGGAAATGGATTTGCTCACCAATTTTACAAAATCTCGCATCACTTGACAATAGTTCATATTTCGATAAGTGGTTGTTTCTGTTTTCCAGCTTTTGGATATCCTCGTTTTGATTCTCTATCTGGGTTTTCTGACATTGTATCAGAGTCTCTTGGCTTTGTATGTGCGTCTTCTGTTGGGTAATTTCTTTGTTTTGCTGAGCAATAACCCTTAGCTGCAACAGTTCCTTTTTCTTAGAGGAATTCTTGATGTACAGAATAAAGGATGACAATCCAAGGATGCAGCAGATGGCAACCATGATACCAAGCATGAAATGGTATCTAGCCTCTTCTGCTTCTTCTCTTTTAGCCACTTCTTCTTCGTAGTTATAGGCAGCCTTCATTTTCTCAGCCTCCGACTTGTTGTCGATGGAATCTATTTCGTTCTTTAGCTTTATTGCTTCTTTTTGCAAGTTCCAAGCTTCCTCATATTTATATTCGTCAGCTTTCGTTTCGGACATGGCAATGCTAGCCTCATATTTTCTCCAAGGGTCTTCTATTTTCAATCCTTTCTGGAAATAATATAAGGCAGAGTCTTGTTGATGAAGGAATTTATGCAGATATCCTTGCATCATATTGATACCCCAGTCTTGCAGTTGCTCAGGAGTAAGTTCCTTTTTAGCTTCAAGTATGAGTTTTTTCAGTTTTTGCTGATTGTTGCTATAAATAGCTTTTTCTCCTTCTGCAACGATAAAACGTCTTAAGTTCAAAGTATCATGGTCTTCCAAGATGTTCTTTTTGGCAATTATCAAGAATTTTGAATATTCTTTTATATTACCAAGCCAATAATAATATTGTGATATGTCCATTATGCAGGCATTAGTTAATCCATAATCTTCTGTTTGTTTAATGTAGCTATATGCTTTTTTACAATATAGCAGTGCTTGCTGCTTATTGAGTCTGTTGTCCTCAAGATCAGATAATTGGTAATAACATCTGCCCAATAGTTCTTTAGAGACATGAATGCTATCAGTTGTGGCTGCTTTTAAGAAATAGTTGATAGCTTTTGGGTGGTTGTTAAGGTCTCTATAGATACACCCTAGACAATAGTATGCCTGACTCTGCAAAACTTTGTTGTTTCTCTTCTCAAAATAATCAGCAACCTTTAGCATCATGCTGTCGCTCGTGTGTGGCTTATATTGCCGATCATTGATTCTGCACAGAGTGATTTGGTAGTGCATTTGGGCATCTTTACCCATTTCACATATAGAGGCAGAGTCTTTTTGGAGGAGAGTGTAAGCACTATCTGGATTAGCTAACATTTTTTTTTCGATGTTGGCTAAATTCTTATTCTCTTGTTTTGTGCAAGAGAATAAGAAGCATCCTAAAATAAGGTAAATAATAATCTTCTTCATTTTTCTTGAAATTTTATGCAAATTTACAAAATTTATATGAGATGCAGAAATAATGTGGTATTTTTTTGTAAAAATGAAACATCTAACAAAGTTTTTGTTACATATATAAGGGATAAGGTAGTATTATGGAGTTTTTCTGTAAAAGTTTACTTTTTCTTTACTATGTATAGAATTTGGCTAAAATATAAAAAGTGAATTTAAAGTAAATAGAAAAATGCTATGAATATAAATATTTCTAGTATTTTTGCACACCAAATATAAATCAGAAAAATTATGAAGAAAATAGTATTTGTTATAATGATGTTGATTCCTGTGTTTGGATATTCTGCATCAATAGTGTGTGTTCGTAAAAATTGGCCTTCAGGTTATAGAACTGTGTTCAAGGAACGTGCTATTCTTTACGAAAAGGAAGGAAATGTATTTTTATCTTCTGATGTTGTTGGTAATGATGTGGATATATTTGTTATAACACATGAAAACTCTACATTCAGAGTTACTACATCTGTTACTGTTAATTCGGAGCTAGTGATTTTGTCGCAAGATGAAATCCCACAAGAAGGGTGCTATGTGAGAATATCACAGGGTGATAAATATGTGTTGTATTTTGTAACAAGAGATTAAATGATGAAGTTGCAGTATATTAAAATTAAATATGTAAAGGTTCTGATAGGAATAAGCTCTATGTTGAGCTTGTTCTCGTCTTGTCATTCTCGTTTGCATGATGCCTTAGAGGCTGCTGGTGAGAATCGAGAGGAGATGGAGCAGGTGTTGGCATATTTCAAGAATGATTCGGATACATTGAAATATAGCGCAGCTAAATTCTTGATTGAAAATATGCCTTACCATTATACATATGTTGGTAAGGAGATGGAACAATATAATGCAGCTTACATACGTGCAGCATTAGAACCTAAGGAATTTAGGGATAGTGTGTTTGATGCGGCTAATAAAGATATCAAGTTGGAGAAAGCCAAACCGGCATTTGATATTAAAACAGTCAAGGCTGATTATTTGATTTCTGCTATTAATGACGCATGTGAACTGTGGCATAAGGTAAATTGGCGTAATGATTATAGTGTTGAGATATTTTATGACTATGTGTTACCCTATAGAATCTTGAATGAAAATTTATCATCATGGCGTAAGATTATAGCAGAGGAGTTTCCTGATTTGATTGATGGAACGGTTGCTAGTAGAAGAGGAATTATCTTGTCTGCTGATACGGCAAAACTGAGTCATGCAGAAATCAAAGATACCCCAAGTGCATCTTCTGGTAAGGTAGTATTGTGTGCGGATAAAAAGTCGAGTATTACTTTTCATGTGTCTTCTGCTTGTTTGGTTTCGAAAAGATTGTTATTGCGTTATACTACCGTTAACAAAGGAACTAAGATTGCGATTAGACTAAATGGAAAGGAATTAGAAGACCTCACTTTGGAACCGACTAAAAACATACATGTATTCAAAACAACAAGAAAAGGGATAGACATTGTGCTTGAGAAAGGAGAAAATGTACTTTCTTTGGAATACAACTCCGGTCTCTTTGGCTTGGATTATATTCAGTTAAATACACTGGAGAGGATGAAACATCCGAAAGCTATGGACTTTTCAGGTATGATTTGTAAAATCAAGAATGTAGGTTCTCATCACTATCTTGAGATGGATACATTGCAGTCTTCCAAGTTGAAGGTCATGCAATTAGTTGCGAATGGTAATGGGCAGCATACAAAATTGAGATTACATTATGAGGGGTATCCCCTTTGGCATATTTCCCCTATTGCAGATGAAAAGCAATGCTTGGAAATTCGTTATTGTAGCATGGCGGAAAAGGCGACTGTTAGTAAGTATGATTTCTTGAATGCCAATCATCAGAAGTGGATTTTGTCTTCTCTCTATAATGGGGAATATAGAATATGGAACAAGGATACTGGCAAATACTTGGAAGCTGTGCACGACTCTAAGACAGGAATCGATACTTTGGTGCAGACTGCTTGGCGAGCAGTTGATACGCAGAAATGGAAAGTGGAAACTGTCGGAAAAAGGCAAGATAAGAAATCATTCTTTGCATTAGAAAGTGCTTTATCAGAAGCTCTGAAAGTATATGACCAGATGGGACAGTTTGAGTGGATTTTCCTAAGAGGAAACATACCGCCTAAGGCAAGTGCCTTACTTAGGCATCGTACGGGTAATTGTCGAGACGAAGCTTCTTTTGTCGTATATCTGTCTAGAAGTTTGGGTATTCCTGCGGCTATAGATTTTACTCCTCATTGGGGTAATCGCTCTAATTCTCATTCTTGGAGTGTGTTACTGAAATCTGATGGAAAGGGTACTCCATTCTATATGGGATGTGTGCCAGGGGATACAGCACAGTATTTTCATCCTTATAAAAAGCCGAAAGTATATAGACGTACATTCCGTGTGAATCAAAAGATTCTCGAAGACTTGCGAGGAGAAGAGAATGTGCCGTCATTGTTCAGGATGCCAACTTTCATTGATGTGACGAATGAGTATTATGATGCGAAGAATATCGTGAGGGATTTGCCTTATGGGTATTTAAGCCAGAAGATAGCTTACATCTGTGTGTACGATAATAAGCAATGGGAACCTGTGGATTATGGAAAGGTAGAAAATGGTAAAGTCCTATTCAAGTCTATGGCAAAGGGTATCTTGTATTCTGCTTGTGTCTGTCAAGATGGCAAGATGGTTCCCTTTGGTAATCCTTTCGTACTGCAAGCTGATGGGCATGTGAGGGATATTGTGCCTAATGCTCAGAAAGTAACACTGAGGTTAAAACGTAAGTATCCTTATATGGGACGAGAAGATGCTTTTAATTTCCGAATGTGGCATGGCAAGTTTCAAGGAAGCAATACTGCAAAGTTTACTCATCCTAGTGACTTATATCAATTTGAGGGCATGACTGAGGGGTGTTGGTATCAACGAGACATTGCTGATAAAGGTACTTATCGTTATCTGAGATACATCGGCCCTAATGGAGCATATTGTAATATCAATGAGCTGGAGTTCTATGATAAAAATGGCCAAAAGTTGGCTGGGGAAATTATCGGCACAAGTGGAGTTCCTGGCAAGACGAAGGAAAAGGTTTTCGATGGTAATATCTTGAGTGGCTTTCATGGGGATAGTCCTGATGGTCATTGGGTGGGGCTTAAACTTTCCTCACCAAGTAAGGTGGGAATGATACGATTCATGCCTCGTAACGATGGCAATTGTATAGAGGTTGGAGATAGGTATCAACTGATGATGTATGATGATTGTCAGTGGAAGGTATTGGCAACTCGTATTGCAGCATCGGATGTGATATGTTTTCCTCATGTCCCTAGTGGAGGTTTGTATCTGCTGAGTAACCTAACAAAAGGTAGCGAGGAACGAATCTTTACGTATGAGAATGGTAAACAAGTTTGGTGGTAATTTTTTTAAATGTATTATTAAAAATAATAGAAATTATGAAAAAGTTTCTGTTTTTTCTTTCATTCGTTTTATTAAGTCTCTGTACATGTATGGTAGCATGTACAGAGAATCCTTCTGCTACAGAGTGTGAGGTTATAGATGTGAAGCAACCTAAGTTTACAAATTGGGCTTCATTGTTGTCAATAGAAGAAGTGGTACCTTTGGAGAATACCAATTCTTCCTTGTTGACTGTTGCCTCTAAATGTAGGGTAGAGGGGAATCTAGTCCTGTTTCAAGATTTTAAGCTGAAGAGTATTTTTGTTTTTGACAAGCGCAATGGCAAGTTTAATGAGCAATTTGTCAAATAGTCATGAGATAAATAACCCAAAAGTATATAAGATGAAATATCTATTATATGTAGCGATTGTTTGTGTTGCTTTTTCTGCTTGTGATTTAAAACAAAAAGAAACAAGGAATACATTGGAGGAAATGTTGAAAAGCAAGGTTGATGTTCCATTTTCGAAAATGGGATGTTTTCATAGTGATGCGGATACTCTGAGAATTGTGTCTATAGCAGAACAGAGATATACGTTTGTTCATTATGTTGATTCAAGCCAGTGCTCACCATGTGCATTAGATAGGATGTACACTTGGAATAAGTTCGTAGATGAATATAGTAAAAAAGGAGTTCGTTTTGCTTTCATTGTGGAACCTAAAATAGAGCAGATGGAGGATGTTCATTTCTCCATAGCGTCTTCAGGATTGCATAGCCCTATTTATGTCGATTCTTTGTTTGCTTTCAGAAAGCAGAATAAAAATTTGCCAACTGAGCAAAAGTATCATTCTTTCTTGCTTGATAAATTAGGGCATGTGATTTTAGTGGGTAATCCATTGCAAAATTCAAAGGTTGAAGAGTTGTTAGATAAAATTATCAATAATAAAAAGTAAATTTGTATGAAAAAGAAAATTGTAGTTAGTGTATGTCTTGCTGCTATTTTTGTAGTCGGGGGCATTTGTGTAAATTTATTCAATTTTGCAGGACTATCTGGTGATGAATTGTTGCTGGAAAATGTTGAGGCTTTAACAAACAATGAAACTGAGTCAAAACCGAAAATTTGTCATAAGGCTATTCGTTCATGTACTTGTTATAGACCAGGAGGATTTGGTAAGCAATTTTGTAGTGTTTCGATACTTGCAGTAGAGGAGTATACTTGCGTGTCACCGCTGAACTGTAGTGATGTTTCTGTGACATCTTGTGTGAGCGGCTGTAGCTGTTATTAACTTGCGTATTTTTCATTTTAGTGTATGTTTAATCAATGAAAATATATCATAAAATAGTTTTTAGTTTAATCCTATTGCTTTTCCTTGGCTCTTGCGCAGTTGAGCAAACGGTGGATAATAGCAAGCCTTTGCCTTTGCTGAATGATACTAAGGATATGATAAGGCTGTCTGACATCTTTGTGCCGAAATCATGCGTCACATTGGATTCTGTTGTAAGTGGAAAATTAAAATGGATAAGCAAAATTGATTATGTCAATGATAGATATTATGTATTGGGCGGAGTAGATAGAGGACAATTGTATGTCTTTGATACGAAAGGTAACTTTTTGCAAAATATAGGATCTATTGGACATGGACCAGGTGAGTATGTTCATGCTTCAGACTTTGCAATAGATACCACTAATAACAGAATTGTGATTTTGGTGGCACCGTCTAAGGTCTTGGTTTATAATGTTGAGGGTAATTTTCTTTTTGCTAAAGACTTGAAGGAAAATGCATTTTGGAATCTGGCTTGGAACGGGGATGAGTATGTCTTGACTACCAACAACTTTGGAACATTGAAAAATGATAAGTTGATGTATGTCTATGATTCTTCATTCAAACTAAAAGAGAAGTTGGTTGATGCCTTGCCTTTTGCAGTTGGTGTAAGTGGTATGATAACCTCTCCATTGCAGGTTGATGGCAATGAAGTTAATTATATAGACCAAGCATCACAATGCATATATACTTATATGAATGCTAAGTCATTGGCAGCGAAAAGTTATCATTGGGAACTTCCTAATCCAATGCCTAGTAAGGAATATACCCAATTTACAACATTTCAACAAAATCAGCATAAGTATGATTTCATATTGGATGCGGTTAAAATGGGTGATAGGATTTTGGTGTCATATAAGAAAGGTGAGTATGTATATGTTAATCTTATGAATACCAAAGGCGTTGGTAAGGTTATGGGACATGTGGATATTTCTGTACCTCAATTTTTTAAGAGTAGTGCTGATTATGTGTTTTTGGCTATAAGGGGAAGGGATTTTCGAAAAGATATAGATAGTTATTTCCCTAAATATAAGAAAAAATCAATGAGGGATGAAGACTACTTGCTTTTTAAATGCAAGTTGAAATAAGTCTGGATAACGATGAAAAGGAAAGTCATTGTTCGTTGCTTGTTTTTGATACCAATAGCCATAGGTTGTTTTTACAGCTTATGGCTTTTGCTACGTGTTTTTATCTTTGATGTATTTTTGATACCATCAGACTCTATGTTACCCACTTTGCAACCTGGTGATAAAGTTTTAGTGAACAAAACACTGTTGGGAGCAAGAATTTATACAGATTTCCATTTTGACAAGAAAGGAGGTGCTTTGCATAGCTTTCGGACAAATGGGGTAAGAAATGTTCGTCGTAATGATATCGTTGTATTCAATATGCCCTATATGGATAGTCAAATGAAGTTTAAAATTAATTATGTTTATTGTAAGCGATGTGTTGCATTGCCTGGAGATTCAGTTTCTATAGTGGATGGATATTATAGAAATAACAATTATGATGGAATGCTAGGTGTTGAGGCAGAACAAGATTGCCTGAGGCAAATGCCTGATTCTCTTATCCCAAACTATGTTATGAATACAATGCCATATGATTCTCATTTTTCTTGGACAATTAAGAATTTTGGGCCTTTGTACATTCCGAGAAAGAATGATTTGATGAAAATTACACCTAGGGAGGCTACACTTTATCGTATGCTGATAGAATGGGAAACGGGCAAGATATTGCGAATAGATTGGGAGCATAGAAGGGTAATGCTTAATAATAGCCGACTCTGTAAATATCGTTTCCTGCATGATTATTATTTCTTTGTAGGTGACCATGTGGTCAATTCGCAGGATGCTCGTTATTGGGGTATGATTCCCGATGATTATATAGTGGGAGTGGTGTTGAAAATTATTAAAAAGGAGGAGAGACGATGAAGACGTTGTTAAAAAACGATTATCATAGGGTTGTCGGTAATTTGATTCTCTTATTTCCGATGTGGTTGACTGTGCAGGTGACATCACCGTTGTGGTCTGAACAGTTGGTATGGTTGGAATATTTTTTGATTGCATTTGGTGCTTTGATGGCTGGAATATCTGTCTTCTTGTCTGGAAAGATGAGATGGAATCTTATGGATATTCTTGTCTTCTTGTGGTGGGTGTATGTTGTGTTGCAGGTTTATTTGCGTCCATCTTATCCATGCTCTTATGATATGGTCACATATTCATGCCTTTTTGCTTTATATCTATTGTTGCGTTTGGTCTATTCCTATTTCTCTATTGATGAACGTTTTATAGAAAACCTGATTCTTTTAGCGACTTCTTATGAAATCGTATTGGGACTATGGCAATTCTCTTCTGGGAGTAGTCTGCATCCGTTGTATAGGATTACGGGTAGTTTTTATAATCCTGGTCCCTATGCGGCTTATGTGGCAATGGGATTGTCGGTCGTTGTCGCTCGTTTGGCAACTCATAATCCGTTGGTAAAAAGTGATAGATATATAAAAGGTGTATATTTGCTATTGCTATTTGTGGGGATGATGGTATTAGCGATTTCTGGTAGCAGGGGTGCTTTGCTGGCATTGTTGGTAGTTGTTGTATGGCAGTATTGGCAGTTTGTCCGTAAGTATAAATGGTATGTGTTGTTGGCGATAATTGCTGTTGGCTGTATCTTGCTATATGCGAAATTTGGCTCAGCCATGGGGCGTATCGTTATGTGGTATCTATCTTTGTCGCTCATTACTCATCATGGAATGTTGGGTTCTGGTATCGGAAGCTTTTGTGGAGAATATGGTGAGGCTTTGCGCCTTTTTTTCTCAGAGCAGTCTCATGTCAATACTTTTGCTGCTTATGCGGATGTTACGGATTATGCCTTCTGTGACATTTTGCAGGTGGGAGTGGAGCAGGGATGGATAGGCTTGCTCTTCGTCTTGTTGATTGTTTCTTTAGTTCTGCGTTCGGGGAGAGTAACATCCAAGGTATTATTTGCCTGTATGTTGGCTTTATTTGTATTCTCCTTATTTTCTTATCCTTTCCAGTTATTACCTTTTCAGGTGATAGGAGTGATACTGTTGGCAAAAGTTTCTGATGGAGTGACAATGGAATTGGGACTTTCAAAAAAAACTAATGTGGTTCTTTTGGCTCTTATGTCTTTCTTTTGTTGGTTGGGTTTGGATTTTACTCAAAAGCATGTAGAGGCAAGGGTATCTTCACAAAAGAATGTCTTGTTTCCTGATGCCGTTTTCATAAAGGAAAACTATCAGTTATTGGATCTTTGTTGTCAAGACAAGAACTTTTTGTTTGTTTTTTCCAAAATGCTCCAGTCCGCTGGTCGATATATGGATAGTAATGCCATGTTGCTAAAGGGAATCAAAATAAGCAATGATCCCATGTTTTGGGTTTTGATGGGTAATAATTTTAGATCCATGGAAATGTTAGATGATGCCATCAGATGTTATGATGTGGCAGATGAAATGCTGCCCAACAGATTGTATCCTTTATACAAGAAAATGCTTTTATGGCAAGAACGAGGAAATGTAATCCAAGCTAAAAAATGTGCAGGCGAATTGTTGCACCGAGTTCCAAAACGTTCTTCTTCTGCAGTAAAAGATATGCAAGCAGAAGCTTGTCGGATTCTGAATGTTCATCAATGAAAATCCGATATTCCTGGTGAAGCAACATCATGTTTCTGTAACTTTGTTCTATGTAACATATCTAGGTTGAAGATATCAGGAAACTGTTGAATTAGGAAAATATAAACAAAAAGTAAATTTGAAAATAGTGGAGTATAATTTAAATTTTCTTATTTTTGCAGTGGCATCAGAAAGTAGTGGATGCGTTTTTATTAACTTAATACATTAAATAAATGAAGAAGAGAATTTTATTGATGATTCCTTGCGCAGCGATAGCTATCGCAAGTGTTGTCGGAGTAAGCCAGTTTGATTCAGAGAATCTTGCCGAAAACGACTTACTGATGGAGAATGTTGAGGCCTTGGCTTTGTATGAAATTAAGCCTTCAAAAGCTTGTTCTACTGAAAAGCAATATATAAATTACCTAACAAAATGTCCTATCTGTCAAACAAATTTTGGGAGACAGGGTACATCTTATAGCTGTGTTGGTAATGGTAATAGTTCTACCTGTAAGGAAGGTTTTGAAGGAACTGAGTTTTATTGTGATTGCCAGCGTAGACCTGCTATGCCTATAAATAATGTACAAACATATTCATGTAATTAAAAAGGAAAGGATATGAATAAAGCAATAAACAGTATGTTTATCATACTAGCGTTTGTCATGTGCATATCTTGTGGCAGTTATAATACTGCCACAATGTATGCTGATGCAGATACCATAAGCATAGATGGGGCTACAAGATGTGACTCTTTGATATTCTCTGATTTCTTTAAGGCTCCAAAGGTCGTTTTGCTGGAGACGAAACCAGAATGCGTAGTTCAGAATATACGTTCTTTGGAAATATACAAAGAAGATATTTATATCCTTGATGACCATGCCAATAAGCTTTATGTGTTTGATGGGAATGGTAAGTTTAAAAGAACCATTTCTTCGCCAGGTAGAGGACATGGAGAATACATGAAGTTGGCAGACTTTTCTATAGATAGAACAAAAGAAATTATTTATCTGTTAGATGAGGCTACGGATGAGATTCTGAAGTTCAGTTTGGATGATTATAAGTTCTTGTCAAGTATAAAAGCAGTCCAAAATGGTTATCTTACTTACTGTATGCAGGAAATAGGCGGGAAGATATATCTGAATAGGTCTTCCGTTTCAGAAAAGGAAAAATATGAATTAAGGGAAATAGATGAGCGTAACGGAAAGCAAGTGGGCAAGTTTTTGAAATCTGATGACTACAATAATGGGTGGAATTTCCCACTTAGCTTGGAGCATAGTAACTTTTATTCAAAGAATAGTCAAAGCCCCAAATATATAGGTTTGTTTTCTAACTTGATTATGAATGTCACGGCAGATGGTGTATCTGCTGCATATATTGTGGATAGTCGGAAGTTTGTGAATAAGGATGAGGTTCTGATGATGCAGAGAGTAGCAGAAGGAAAATTGGAAAAAATTGATTTTTCTGGCATCTATTCGCAAAAGAGGATTCATCAGATTTCTCGTTTCATAGAATCACCAAGTAATGTCTTTTTCCAATATCTAGAGGGGAATGAGCGGAATTATCTAGTATATGACAAAGCGAGCGGAAAAACGAAGACATCGAGTCTTTTCATGAATGATTATGTTTCTGATAAAAATATGATTCCGATGGACTTTTGTTATAGTGATGAACGAGGGGTTGTCGCATTGTTAAAACCGTGCTTTATGCCCCATTTTATTAAATACATCATTGACGGTGGAAAAATGAGAACGCATTTGGATAATTACAGTCGTTTGATAAAATTGAACAAGGATTCGAATCCCGTTTTGTTTTTTCATGAATATAAATAGCCGATACCATAAGTATAGATAGGGCGATGATGTGTGACTCTATGATGTATGCGGTTTGCACGAATGCATGAAGTTGAATGTTCTATTTGCTACCTGTAATTATGGTGATGAAACATCATGCTCACTTTAGATTTTATGAGGAAAATGAAGTATATAAGTTTATTGTTGGCAGTTTTCTTTTTGATTTCTTGCCAACCAAATTACAATATAAAGAATAGTCATTATTGCGTAGATTCGTTAACGATTCAACCGCAAGAAATGACAGAATCTTGGGGCACCTGCATAAACCTGTGTCTATAATGTGGGGTTATAGAGTAAATATCGTATCTTTGCACCCGAGTTGAGAAGACTGGATAGAAGATTCAGACGGCGGTGGATAGAAAGCTACTTTCCAAAGCACCCTTCACCCTTCATCAATCATACATAAACATCTAATAGCTAAGTATTTATACGAATGAAGGGCTGAGCCAACCCTTCACCTCTCACACCCCCAGTGTTTATCGGGGTTTCCGGCGAAAAGGTGAAGGGTGAAGGGTAAAATTGAGAGTAAGGTTTTTCTATCTTCCGACGTATCGTTTTGTGCCATAGTCAGGCAATAAGTGGAATGAGCCTCTTTTCAACTCGTCAGGACTATCATGACGGATTCCCAGAGACTTTTCGGTACCTCGTAAGTATCTGTTTTGACTTACTGACATCTATGCCCAAACACATGTTTATGCAGGTGCCCCTCTTTTTCTACCCTTTATTTTCCTTCTCGACAAATTACTCCTGCGCAATGATACCGCCCTTAGGCTGCATCTCCACCTTGAGGTTTCCCTTCTTATCCACCTTCACGGTCTTTACATGAGAATCTGGCCAGAGAGCCTTTTTGTCCTTGCTTGCCGTCTCATGATAATAGGTAACGCTCTTGCCGGCAAGCATTGGCAAGTTCAGGGTGAGCTTCATTGTCTGGCCGGTGCCGTTCAAACCGGCAACATACCATTTATCACCATGGCGACGGGCAACAACCGCATATTTTCCTGGATAACCGGCGATGAACTTCGTCTCATCCCAGGTTGTAGGAACGTTCTTCAGGAAATCAATCTCATGCTGAGGAAGCTCAGAGAGATTGTTCGGATAGATGGCGATGCACTGGATAGCCGCCTGGTTCATGATAGCCGAAGCCATCTCGAAGACATCGGTGGTATAACGGCGATGACGACTCTTGTTATCCTTAGAGAGATACTTGTTCATGATGGTACCACCCCAATCCATCGCTCCCACGGCATTGCGGCAGAATGGGTGCCTGGTCAACTCAAAGCCCTCTTGCTTGGCATGATACTCTGAGAAGAATACATTCTCTGAAGCCAGTACAGCCTCGCTGGATACATAGTTTGGATACATACGCTCCCAACCTCTTGGCAGGGTGCAACCATGGAAGATAACCTGAATGCCATAATCATTGGCATCGCTGAGGATGTCTTCATACTGCTGCATGGTGTGCTGCTTGTCACCACCGAAGAAATCTACCTTGATACCCTTGATGCCGATGCTCTTCATCCAAGCCATCTCCTTCTTGCGGGCCACGATGTTATCCATGATGCCACGAGGTCCCTGAGGTGCATCGTTGGCCACACCATTGGAATTATACCAGAGCATCAGACTTACATTCTTACTCTGCGCATACTTGCTCAATTCGGCAATCTTGTCTCTACCAATCTGAGTATCCCAGAGTGCATCAACCAGCACATACTCATATCCCATGGTAGCAGCCAGGTCGATGAACTGCTTCTGGTCTTTATAGTTGCAGGAACCATCCTGCCAGATGAGCCAGCTCCAGGCATACTTGCCTGTGCCGTATTTCTGGGAAGCCTCGAATCTAGGCTCCACTACATCGTATGGAATGGTGGTCTCTACCAATGGCTTCAAATCAGAACCCACGGTGATGGTGCGCCATGGAGTGGAACCCGGAAGAATAAAAACACCCGATGTAGAACCGATGCCATCTGCCTCCTTCTCCATAGGGAAGGCTATCTGATAACCCTTTGCAGCATCGTAATCGCTGATGTGACAACCCGGATAGTTGCCGTGAGTACCCGTCTCGCTGACCAATACCCAGCCATCGCCGCCTACCTTGAAGAGGCATGGGAAGGTATAGCCATGACCATAGCCGGATTTTGCCGTCAAAGGCTGATCTACCTTGTAATCCTCCTCATAACTTGGTTTGGTACGGGCAAAACCGATGAGCGGATCCGACTGTGGACAAAGGTAAGTGGTGGTTACCTTTGGAAGATTGAAAGCTGTCTTCTCTTCATTCACGATGAGATGCTGCGCCTTCAGCTGGTCAAAAGTATATCGGAAAGCCACATCATTGTTGCTCACATTGAAGGTAACGGTCATCGGCTGCTTCGTGCCGTTGATGTATGTTACATGGAGCTGATTGGCATGATAATCTACATGCGATACCTTGGCGGTGCGAAGGTCATAGCTCTTCTCCACCTTAGTTTCCTTCTTACCCTGATAGGTCAAGCCTTGGCTGAAATCGCCAACATTGGCAAGGAGGCCGAGCTGCGATTCCTCCATCATTCGCTTACCTGCATAGTCGATGGAATAATAGAGTTTGCCATCGCGGTCTTCCACCACGACATTCAACTTACCATCAGGAGAACTGATGGTATTCTTTTCGGCATAGGCACCGATGCTAGCCATCAATGCCAGTGCTACTGCTAAAACGTTTTTCTTCATTTCCGATTGCATATAGTTTAGTTATGATTATTTTTTTGATTGCAAAGTTACTCAAAAACATCCACAAAGAGGGCAAGAAAACAACAGAAAAATAACACGATTCGTGATTTTGTAACAGCCAACAAACATTTTGCAACAATTTACGCTGCATAAAAAGCCAAAAACAGGGCAAACTGCTTCATATCTCAGATTATTATTGTATCTTTGCAGAAAGTTTGCAGTATTTTTAAACGAAAAATAGCATAATCATATAGAACAATGGAAAAAGCAAAACAGATTCCTTATCGTGCCATCGCCCTGGATTTGGATGGCACCTTGACCAACCACGAGAAAGTGGTTACCCCTAAGACCCGCGAAGCCTTGCTCAAGGCTGCAAGCGAGGGAGCCGTCATCATCCTTGCTTCCGGTCGTCCTACCTACGGCATCGAACCGGTGGCAGAATGCCTGGAACTGAACCAGCGAGGAGGATACATCCTTTCTTATAATGGTGGCAACATCGTGAACGCCCAGACGGGCGAAAAACTCTTCTCGCAGTTTCTGCCGGATGAAGTGATACCAGAATTATATGCCTATGCCAAGGAGAAAGGTCATGCCCTGCTGGGATATGCCGGCAACGAGATTATCACCGAGATGCCAGACGATGAGTATGTGAAAGAGGAGTCGCGCATCAACAAGATGAACATCCGAAAGGTGGATAACCTGTTTGAAGCCCTGGAGCCTCATCCAACCAAGCTCCTCATGACTGGCGACCCTACCCTCATGCTCAAGGCTGAAGAGGATTTAGTAGAAAAGTTGGGAGACAGAATGGATATCTTCCGCTCGGCTCCTTTCTTCCTGGAGTTGGTACCTAAGGGTATCGACAAGGCAAAGTCGCTGACTCGCCTCCTGGCGAAAATCAATCTTACTCCTGCCGACATGATTGCCTTCGGCGATGGTTACAACGACCTGAGCATGCTGAAACTTGCCGGTATGGGGGTGGCGATGGAGAATGCAGCCCCAGAAGTAAGAGCCGAAGCCGACTATGTTACCCTATCGAATGAAGAGGATGGCGTAGCCGCAGCCCTCGAACATTTCGGATATCATGCCTAGATATAGATAAGGCACGGATTACACGGATTTATGGCTCTATTCCGCTAAGCGTTCGTAAAAATCCGTGTAATCCGTGCCTAAATCACCTTAAATTCCGTCCCTTTTATTGTCTAAATTGTTCATTATTAGACGTTTTTATATTTTTTCGAAAACCAATTATATAAAAACGAAAGCATCCAACGCCAAAAATCACTAACTTTGCGCCCGTAAAAGAAAGTAGAATTTCCCAATAAACTTCAACTAAAATACTGTTTTTTTGAATAAGGGTGAGGCGATGAGCCTCATCCCCTATTGACAGACTAAAAGACAATAGGCAATCCAAAAATAATTGCGAGAACGGGAACTTGCAGGAAAGAGCAAGCTCCATAAAAATGGAGCTTACTGGTATTCGCTCGGCGAAACGCCGAACTGCTTCTTAAATGCAACGGAGAAATGGGCCGCAGTACTGAATCCAGTCAACACGGCTATCTCTGAAACATTAAGCTTGCCTTCACGCAGCAAAACTGCTGCCCTGTTGAGCTTGTACTTGCGGAAGAATGTACCAGGAGTCTCACCTGTAAGTTCCTTCACTTTATAATTAAACTTAGCCGGACTAATCAGCATATCCTTACACATGGTAGAAACACTCAAATCCTGTTCCTTGGAATGCTTCTCCATCAACCGATATAATTCATCCATAAACTTCCTATCCTGCTCAGAGAGTGTATCCGCCACCTTTTCTGACAGCGATTCTGTCTCCGTACTCTCACCCAAGCGCTGACGGAGCGTCTGCATGTTCTGCAACTGCGATACCACAAGCGCCTTCAGATAAGCCGGGTCGAATGGCTTGGTAACGTATGCCACTGCTCCCAACTTCAATCCCTCAATCTGCTCGCTCATCTTCGACATCGCCGTAATCAATATCACCGGGATATGACTGAACATCAAATCATTCTTCAATACCCGGCAGAATTCATAGCCCGACATCTTATCCATGATGATATCGCTGAGTATCAAATCAGGCTTCACCTCTTCCAGGTCTTCCAACGCCTCTTCTGCCGAATAGCGGTTTACCACCTCATAGTCGGAAGCAAAGATATGACGAAGATATTGTGCCACATCCACATCATCATCCACCACCAATATCTTAGGTCTATTCAGGTTCTTGCTCTCTTCCGGCTTGGCTTCCATAGAGCAATCTTCATTCAAAGGAATCTGCATCACCCGCTTCTCCTGTTCCGCAATTTCCACCTTATTATATATAGACCTGTCCATCGGCAGGCAGAAAGTGAACTCCACACCATTCCTGAGCGAAGCCTCAGCAGAGGTCTCGCTCACCGCATGCACGTTCTTCACCATGATAGAACCATGATGAAGCTCCACAAGGCGCTTTACATAATAAAGTCCGATACCCGTACCCCAACCATAAAGATCAGGATTCTGCGTATCTGCCAACTGGTAATACCGCTTGAACACATCCTGCAACTTATCCTCCTTTATCGTCTTTCCGCTGTTAAAGACAGATATCATCAGCATCCCATCCTTTACACCAGCCTGTATTCGGATAACACCTCCAGGCTCAGTATGCTTCAAGGCATTGGTAAAGAGATTGCCCAGAATCTTTTCCAGTTTATCAAAATCAAGCCACATCCTATAGTCGGCACTCTGCTTCACCAGTTCCAGCTTGATGCCCTTGATTCTTGCCGAATCCTCAAAGGCAGCCACCTGCTGGCGCAATTCATCAATCACATCCACCTCTGCCACCTTCAGGCGCAGCTCATCCGTCTCCAACTGGTTGAAGTCGAGCATCTGGTCGATGAGCCTCAGCATTCTGTTCACACTCATGCACACATGGTTCAACGTGCGATGCACCGACTCCGGCAAAGCCTTGTCGGCATTCAGCGTCATCAGCGGACCGGCGATGATGGTGATTGGGTTTCTGAACTCGTGGGCAATATTGGCAAAGAATCTCATGTTCATCTCCTTGGCGAGTTTCTCCCGCTCACGCTCCTGCTGTTCCTGCAAGAGATGAAGGCGGTTGGTACGTGCCCTGAGATAGAACGTGTTGAGGATATGAAGCACCAGGGCGATGATGCCGGAATAGAGCAACCATGCCGCCGCCGACTGCCAAGGAGCAGGCTTGATGATGATTTCTACCGTTCGCTCAGACCAGGCTGGCTTATCGGGAGCGGATATCAAGCGCAAGCGGAATGTATATTTTCCCGGGGTAAGATTGGAGTAATGAGCCTCCCTACCGTAGGTAGGCACCTGCCAATCCTTATCATATCCCTCCAGCTTGTACTGGCACATCAGTGCCGAACGGCGACTGAACGATGGATAATAGAAATTAAACCTCAGGTCGTTCTCGTCATAGGCGAAAGTATAGCTATCCAGATGCGATATCTCATCGGTAACGGCAAGTACCTCACCATCCGTCTTCTTCACCTCCATGCCATAAATATTCAGCAGTTCGGCTGCATGAATACCGGCTGGAGTCTGCATGAAATCGGTGTACATCGCCTCTTGCGGCATAAACTTGCAACCATCGGAGCTGCCAAAAACCACGTCGCCTTCAGGAGACAAACAGATGGAATTATTATAAAACTGCCAGTCATTCCGGTCTTGACTAGCCGACAGCAGACTGTTCATCATAAAAGTCTTGCTTTTGAAGGTGACAAAGAAGACATCACGCATGGTGGTTACCCAAAGCTGGCGATTTCTGTCTTCTACCATTCCCCCGATATGGGTATCGTTCAACACCTTGACACTGGTCATGGTAGTCTTCTTCATATCGATGAAGTAGAGTCCGTCTCGCTTGGTACCCAGCCACACCATTCCATGCGAATCCTGCTTTGCAAAGGCAGGGTCGAAGTTGCCGTACTCAGGCATGCCAGCCACCTTCATCTCCTTCACCTTTCCCGTTTTAGGAGAAAGGATGGCAAGATGCATACCCTCCATAAACAGCAGGATATTTCCATCGGTCAGTTTCTCCATCTTCGTTTCATGGTCAAAATAGGGACTTGGAATCGGGATGGTATCAGGCTGCAGGTTGTCAAAGCGGAAACGCAGGAGATTTTCTCCATCACTACATACATAAAGTGCATCGCCCACCTTCAAGCCATTACCCAGCACAGGCTTCAACACGGGAGATTTGTGAAGCACATCGGCACATTCGTCGCTGATACGGCAACTTGCCACCTGATGTCCGCTAACCATCCAGACATGCTTATCATCATACTTCACGATGTTGTTCAGATTGATTTTCTGGGGTGCGGGAACAGAATCGAAGATATTTCGGAATAGCGTCTGTCCGATGTGACGGTTTTGCAAATCATAGATAAATACCCGCAGGGCAGTACCAGCCAACAGATGGTTTCCCACCGCAGCCATGCTGAGCATCGCTATCCCCTTGGTTGTTTCTGCCAGCGGATTATCATTGGCTTTGTTATAATCAATACGGTTTTGTGAAATAACCTGGAAACCCGCATTCCGATAACCCACCCAGAGATTATCACCATGATCGCGGAAGGTGGCAGTTACCACCTCTACGGGTTTATGCAAGATAGAAAGGTCTTCAGGAAGCGGAGCCTGGAAATGATTGGGCTGTATCTGCCGATGGGATGGCGTAATCTTCTCATCCCCACTGATATGATAGGTCTGATTGCCATCGCTTACCAGCACCGCCATCGAATCATCCTTTTCCTGGCTATCCTCTATGGCCACGATGTTATCATGCTCATCGGGCAGGGCGATGCGATGGAAGCGGTAAGCCCCCACATACAGGGCGAGTCCGTTCTGCGTACCCACCCACATTCTGCCGGCTCTGTCGAGATGCAGCACGTTGATATAGTCATCGGGCAGGGCTGTGGTATCCTTGATATCGTGGCTGAACTGCACAAAGTTCTTGCCATCATATACATTGACACCAGCCGATGTACCAATCCACATCAGCTCTCGCCTATCGCAAGCGATAGACGTAACGCTCTGCGACGAGAGCATATTATCTTTCGTCGTCTGTTTTCCTTTTTCCTGCAGTGCCCTCAGCGTAGCCCTTCTGCCCGGGTCAAAATAATAACTGGCAGCAAGCAGACAGAACATGGCTGCGAATATGATAACTATCGCCTTTTTCATGCCTACAAAATTACACATTATTATCGAATAAACAAAAATTAATTTGAATTATTTTGTATTTTCTTGAATTTAAAGTATCTTTGCAGGCAAAATCTCTCAGGAGAGTATTTCCTGACAGACTACAGAATAAAAGCATATCAACCATTATGTTACAACTTGACAATTTCTACAAGGCTCGCTTCGTGCTGAGCAAGGTGATTAGAAAAACTGAGCTGGTTCACACACCAAGAATCAACCCAGATAGTGATGTTTATCTGAAACCGGAATGTCTGCAGAAGACAGGTTCGTTCAAGATTCGTGGTGCGTATTATAAGATTTCTCAACTTTCTAAAGAGGAGAAAGAAAAGGGAGTGATTGCTTGTTCGGCAGGCAACCATGCACAGGGTGTGGCGCTCGGAGCCACTGCCATGGGGGTAAAGAGCCTCATCTGCTTGCCTGAAGGTGCACCTATCTCGAAGGTAGAAGCTACCAAGCGACTGGGTGCCGAAGTCTGTCTGGTTCCGGGTGTCTACGATGACGCTTACCAGAAAGCTTTGGAGTTGAAGGATGAATTTGGTTATACCTTCGTGCATCCTTTTGATGATGAGAACGTGATTGCCGGCCAGGGAACCATCGGATTGGAGATTCTCGACCAGTTACCAGATGTAGAAGCGGTCGTTGTACCAGTAGGTGGTGGCGGTTTGATTTCAGGAGTGGCTTTCGCCATCAAGTCATTGAACCCGAACGTAAAGGTTTATGGTGTTCAGGCTGAGGGAGCAGCGAGCATGGTTCAGAGTCTTCACGACCATAAACAGGAGAAATTGCCTTCTGTGGCAACCGTTGCCGATGGCATCGCCGTGAAGGAGCCGGGAAAACTCACCTTCGAGACCTGCTCCAACTACGTGGATGAAATCGTGACCGTGAGCGAGGACGAGATTTGCGCTGCCATCCTGAAACTTCTTGAAAGCGAGAAGATGGTGGCAGAAGGTGCCGGTGCGGCAAGTGTAGCAGCCGTAATGTACAACAAGGTGCCGGTGAAGGGCAAGAAAACCATCTGTGTGGTTAGTGGCGGAAACATTGATGTTACCATCCTGAACCGTGTCATCAACCGCGGTCTCTCGAAGAGCGGACGCCTCTGCACCATAGAGATGGAGCTTGACGACAAACCGGGCGAGCTGGTAGAGGTAGCCTCCGTCATCGCAAGCCTGGGCGGCAACATCACGGGAGTTCATCACGACCGTTCTGCCAACCGCAACAAGGTGAATGCCTGCGTGCTCCGACTCACGATGGAGACCCGCGACGCAGCCCATGTCAAGGAAATCAAGAGTGGCCTGGAACAGAAAGGTTTCCATCTCTGGATTGTATAATAGTATAATAGCAAAGAGAAATGCTATAAACTATAAATTGTAAATTATAAATTGTAAATTATATATTAAAGATCATGAACGCAATTCACACAGACAATGCGCCTGCAGCTATCGGACCATATAGCCAGGCTATCGAAGTAAATGGTTTCGTATTTGCATCAGGTCAGATTCCTATCGACCCAGCAACAGGTAATTTCGTAGAGGGTGGCATCAAGGAGCAGACTCGCCAGAGCCTCACCAACGCCCAGAACATCCTGAAGGCAGCAGGTACCGACCTTTCTCACGTGGTTAAGACCACAGTTTATCTGAACAGCATGGACGATTTCGCAGCCATGAACGAGGTTTATGCTGAGTTCTTCAGCCAGCCATATCCAGCCCGTTCTGCCGTAGCCGTAGAGAAGTTGCCAAAGGGTGCTCTCGTAGAGGTAGAGGTTTTGGCTGCCAAGTAAATCCCTGTCTTTGCTTAGCAGGTATTATCATTTCGAAGAAAGAAGATTTTGATGGGAGCTACAATCACATTCAAGAATCTAACGATAGGCTATCGCTTAAAGCACCAGCTCAGAGCGATAGCCTCATCTATCTGTGCCTCACTCCAGGCCGATGAACTCACCTGTCTCATCGGAGCCAACGGAGTGGGAAAATCCACCTTACTCAGAACTTTAGCCGGATTCCTGCCGGCATTGGATGGCGAAATCCTGCTATCCGGAAAATCTCTCTCGGCTTTTTCCGCCCAGGAACTGGCAAGAATCATTGGAGTTGTATTGACCTCGAAGCCCGATGTAACCCAACTCACTGTAAAAGAAGTAGTTGGCATCGGTCGTTCCCCCTACACCAATTTCTGGGGAACCTTATCATCATCCGACCATCAGATAGTAGATGATGCCATCCGGCAGGTTGGCATCCCCCACCTGGCATCCCGCTACATCCATGAATTAAGCGATGGAGAGCGCCAGAAGGTGATGATAGCCAAAGCCTTGGCTCAGCAAACCAGCATCATCATCCTGGATGAGCCTACCGCCTTCCTCGATTTTCCGAGCAAGGTAGAAACCCTCCAGATGCTCCGCCGTCTGGCACACGAGCAGCACAAGTCCATCTTATTATCTACCCATGATGTAGAGCTGGCCCTTCAACTGTCCGACCGTCTCTGGCTGATGGAAGAAAGCCATCTCTCCATCGGCACCCCAAGAGAGTTGGCTGCCGATGGATCGTTATCGAGATTCATCAATCGGGATGGCATCAGATTTAATGAGCAGAAGATGAGGATAGAGTTTGAAACTTTCCACAACTCTTTCCCAAATCCACCTGCACACCCACATTAAAGCCGAAGAAGCCATTGCTTCCGGAAGAAACCGACATGCCGGTGCCTGCCACACCACCCATAAATTCGCTGGTGATAACCTGGTACGACATATCAGCATAAACGCTCAGGCGCTTCTTGATCTTATAGGTTCCACCCATACCGACGCCCACTGTAGGTGAAGCAGAATGGATGGCAAAATTACATCCCAAGCCAGCCCTAGGATAGACATAGAAATTCCACTTCTGGTCGGGGTTATAATCCATGAAAATGTTTTTAACGCTGATAGGAACATCCACGCAGAATACGGCATAACCGCCTTTATCCATATTGCTCTGCGGATTATCAGCCGGTCCCACCCATTCCAGGTGCTTGTTTTTGAAGATAGAGAGCCCGTTCTCCCAATTCACCTTTCCTCGCAGTGCCACATGCGGCGTAAACCATTTTCCCAACGCCACATCCACACCGAAAGTCTTTCCTTTTGGGAATACCTCCGAGAAATCGCATCCATAAGGATTCTGCAAAGACATATCCAAACCAGCCTGTATAAACCAATTATCCCAAAGGGTACCAGTAAGTACCTTCTGGTCTTGCGCATTCACCCCCAGGCTACATGCCAGGGTGCATAATATAATCAAGAAATGTTTCATGATGTTTCACCTTATTATATATTGTTCTTTCAATTACAGTATTATTCTCCCACCTTTTTAAAAGTCTTCGTCTTGGAGATATTGAAAGTAACTCCCAGCGAAATATCAAAGAATCCGTTGCTGTTGGAGCCTGTTCCCGTATCCTTCTCCACACCGACAAATCCACTTGAAACCATATTGTAAGCCACATCAAAGTAAAGTCCCAACTGGTCATTCAACTTGAATGTGTTGCCAATACCGAGTCCTACAAGAGGGGTACCCTTAGAGACACCGAAATTATATGCGGCTCCGGCACGAGGATACACCTGCATATTCCACAGTCGGTCTTCCCTGTAACCCCAAATCAGGTTATGCAGGTCAATCTGGATATCCCCCACCACGGTGAGATATCCACCCTTATCCATGTTTTTTCCAGGCTGATCAAAAGGAGCGAGCCAGTTGTCGTGCCCGTTTTTCAGCAATTTGATACCATTCTCCCAGTTCACCCGTCCGCGGAGTCCGAGGACAGGAGTAACCCACTTTCCCATGGCCACGTTCAATCCGAACGACTTACCATTAGGAAACACATCCCCCAAGAAGTCATGTCCATAAGGATTCTGGAGCGACATATCGAGTCCAGTCTGCACATACCAGTTGCTCCAAAACGAATTGACATAAAAGACTTCCTGTTTCCCCTGCGCCTTCATTCCTGTGAGGCACAAGCAGAACATCAGCAATAAAGTTAGTCTTCTCATAACAATCAATTATCTTATATGTAATTTTACCGTTCTTAATCCATTCTCTCTTACAACGCCTGCAAAGTTACGCTTTTTATTCCACACGGCAAAACAAAAGGAGAAGTTTTTATGGAGGTAGGGGAGATAAAACTTTTCCTCCCTTTTCCTTGCCAATCTCAAAAAAACAATGTATCTTTGCAGCGGAATCAATTAAAATAGGAGGATTAAAGCTATGGTGATAAGAGAAAGAAGAAAGCGAATCTATCGCAAACGCATACCATACGGCATGCAGAACTTTGAGGATGTGATAAAAGAGGATTGTTTCTATGTAGATAAAACTCCTTTTATCGAAGATATAGAAGGATCGAATAAATATTTCTTCTATATACGCCCTCGCCGTTTCGGCAAGAGCCTTACTCTCTCTATGCTCGAAAATTACTACGACATCAATAAAAAAGATGATTTCGAAACCATCTTCGGAGGTCTCTATATCGGCAAGAATCCTACTCCTGAACACAACACCTATCTCGTCATACACCTCAACTTCGCAGAGGTAGATAGCGGACTTGACGACTACAAGGAAGGCCTCGATACTCATTGCCGACTGGTGTTTGAAGATTTCTGTACCCGATACGCCGCCCTGTTGCCACAAGGCACCAAGGAGGAAATGAAATCAGAACAAGGAGCCATCGCACAGTTAAGATTCCTGTGCCAGAAGTGTGCCGAGGTGAAGCAAAAGATTTACCTCTTTATTGACGAATACGACAACTTCACCAACATGATTCTTTCCAGCGAGGAACACCTCGAAAGATACAAGGGACAGACTCATGGAGAAGGCTATCTGCGCCGGTTCTTCAATACCATCAAGGGGGCTGCAAACACTTCACTGGGCCGTATCTTTGTTACAGGAGTAAGCCCTGTAACGATGGACGACTTAACCAGTGGCTTTAACATCGGCACAAACTATTCCTTAAAACCCCGTTTTAACGAAATGACAGGATTCACTGAGGAAGAGGTAAGGGATATGTTAAGCTATTACGCTGGCGTATTGCCTTTTAACCATACAGTGGATGAACTTATAGAAATCATGAAGCCTTGGTTTGACAACTATTGCTTCGCTATTAACAGCTACGGCAAGACTACCATGTACAACTCTATCATGGTACTCAATTTCGTAGATAACTACATAGAAAACGACTGCAATATTCCAGACAAAATGGTGGAACCCAACATCCGCATCGACTATAGCAAGATACGTATGCTCATCCGCCACGACAAGGAATTTGCCCATGATGCCAGCATCATCCAAGAGTTAGTTACAAAGGGATATGCTACAGGAAATCTCGTAGAGAATTTCCCTGCCGACCGCATCAATGACCCGGATAACTTCCTGAGTCTGCTCTTCTATTTCGGTCTGGTAACGATAGATGGAGAATACAAGGGTTCTACCAAGTTTATCATCCCTAACGAAGTGGTGCGCGACCAGATATACACTTATCTTCTGGATACTTACAGGGAGAACGATCTTACTTTCGAGCAATACGACAAGAACAAGCTGGAGAGCCGTTTGGCATACGATGGCGATTTCAAACCCTACTTTGACTATATCGCCGACTGCCTGAAACGCTATTCCTCTCAGCGAGACAAGCAGAAGGGAGAAGCTTACGTTCACGGTTTCACCCTGGCGATGACCAGCCAATGCAAGTTCTACCGTCCTATCTCGGAATTAGACAATGATGGCGGCTATGCCGACATCTTCCTCTTACCTCTCTGCGATATCTACAGAAGCATGGAAGATTCTTACATCGTGGAACTGAAATACTGCAAATCGAGCACCACGGACGAACAGGTGAAGCAACTCTTCAAGGAAGCCTCAGCCCAGATTTGCCGATATGCCGACAGCGACATCGTAAGGGAATCTATCAAAACCACCAAGCTGCACAAGCTCGTGGTGATTTATAGAGGAGCCGAAATGGTGGCTTGCGAAGAAGCGGAGGAATAAAAAATAACGAGTGGAAGGAATGCAAATAAAAGAAATCCTCCTTTGCTAAAAACATACGCAAAGGAGGATTACCTACCTAGATGATAAAATACGCAAAAAAATTAGTACCAAACTTCTATCTGCGGTGATTCCTTTTCATATCTTGGCATACATCTGCCAATTTTTGCTCCAATATACGTAGGATCACAAATATAATACCGCTTACCACCATACTCATAAAACGTACCATATCCTAACGGCTCACGGAAAGCCACGGCTGTACACTCATGGCCTGGATATTGAATAAGATGGACATCCAAGCCCAATACCTCATGCACCAGATAAGCATAGAAAATGGCACGGTCTTCACAATCACATTTCGGATAATACAGAGTTTCCTCGAAATAGAAATACTTCTCACGATTAAACTGCTCTGCATCCGTAGCATACAGAAATCCCTTCTGTACAAAATGCAAGATACGATTGGCTGCTTCCTGCTCACTAAGCCCCTGCACCTGAGAACGGATTTGCTCTACCACCTGATCCCGAATTCCCCTGTCAACCACAGAAGATGCCACGGTAGGAATATCAACCACAGGATAATGATCCAGAATAGGCATGATACCTACAGGAACTTCACCGCTTACGGTAATTCCAGCTGCCGAAACATGAAAAGGCTTCGTTTCCATACCTATCATGGTTTTTCCAACGAATCTCAACTCCATATCCTTACCCAGTTCTACATCCTTAGGAAGCTCACAGGAAGCAATCGAGCCATCGCTTTCCAGGTCTGGATAAACATAATATCGCTTGCCATCCATATAGATATATGTTTTCTCAAACACTCGTTCCGAATAAGGAACCAGCATAGAAACCTGACTTCCACCCATCGCCAGAAGAACATTATAGCCACAATTGGCAAGCACATATTGCACAGCCAATATCTTCTCGTTTCTACTTGCTTTTGGCATCACCTCATCTATGTATTTCTCAACCAACATGGCCGAAGCCCAATCGCTGAGTCCCATGTTGCGTGATTCCGTAGCAAAGGCCTGGGTCACTTCCTTCAAATCGGAACTTTTGAGCATCTTCCAAAAAGCAGCAACATCCCCGGTAGATTCAATGACCATAGAAGGCAACTTGCTAACTTTCTGCATCTCAATACTCTCGCCAAAGTAATCTATCCTCACCATTTGCTTGCTTGCTGGCACATGCACAAATGACACATTGGGCAAAGCCGGCATGATAGGAATTCTCTCTACAGGAGGCATCAAGGGCTGTTCTATACCCGACCCAGTATATTCTATGTCTGGAATTTCCTGCTTAGACTTCGCATCCAAATCCAACATCTGCTTCGGCAATTTAACCTTCTCGATGGTTGGTCGTGGTACCACAGGGCTAACAGGCTTCTTCGCTTCCACCACGATGTCAACCTCTGGCAAGATATAGTTGGTACATACAGGATGTTCCTTAGGCTTCGGAATATTGGGACGCTTATCCGCCTTACACAACTTGAACTTCTTCCATTCACTCCGAAGATAGTTGTCGTAATCCATCAAAGCCGTTTTACGATATTTCTCAAAGTCATCCAGCATTTCCCGACGTGCCTCCCGAAACGACTTCCAGAAATCGTCATCTTGCGAGAAAGCAGGATTCGAATGCAGCCCCAACATCAGAAGCAGCATAGCAGAAGGACCAGTTCGCTTGATTGCCTCCAGCAATGCTGCTCTCGTTTTATCTACAATCATGATTTTACTTGACACGATTTACTGCCTGCTCTACGATGTCCGTCAACTTATCACCCTCGATTTTCAACTCCTGCTGCATCTTGGTTTTCAGACTTTCCATCAAGTCTTTCTTATCAAAGGCCAAGCGCACCTGTACCTCGAAATTGTTGTTAGGCAATCGGCGATAGATGGTGAGCATCGGAATGGAATTAGTCAATGCCTCATCAACGATATATCGTGCCTTCTGGCTGAACTTATCCACACTTACAGCGTCTGTACCTGATTTTCCCTCATTATTCAACTGAGTTTCAATGGCAGCAATCAAGTTGGTTTTCAGGAAGCCGCCAAGTTCTGTCAAGGAATTGGCACGTGCTGCTGCATACCCGGCATTATAGGTGCTGGCAGCTTGAATGGCAGTATGGGTAATATAACGCTTCACAGCATTGCCAGCTCTGTCTGCCATCAACTCTTCGCCGTAAACCTGACTTTCGGTAATCTGCTGCTCGATACTCTTCTCACCGGCAGGCACCGTCCATCCCTCTTTCTTAAACTGTTTAGCCTGTTTCTTGGCATCTTTTGTAGGTTTGGCATTCAATGCCTTCATCTGATAAGCTTTCAGCTCAGCCTGCTGCTTAGCCAATTCCAGCGCACTCTGTGCGAATGTTGCATTGGCAAACATTGCCAACAACGCAATAGTCATAATCTTTTTCATCTCTTTCTAATTTTAAGAAGTTAATATTTTCATGGCTTTAGGCATTTAAAAGCCAGCCAGTTAGTCTTTATAAAAGTCACCTGCATTATACAGTTTCTCCATAGCCACCTCATTAGGTTGCCAGGTACGAATCTTTATCTGCGGTTCATCGTGATTGGTCATATCCACCAACAGGAACAGATAGCCCTTGTCTGCATAAGTTGAGGAGTTATATTCCTGTCCTATCTGGATGGCATAGATTTCCTCGTTCTCATATTTCTCCAACCATTGCACATCATTATGGGAGAAACGCAGGTTTACGAATTCATTGTTATGGAAGCAACGCTCCAGATTGGCTAGATATTGATCTTTGGTATAGCGGTTATAGTGAATCACCTCTTGTCCTCTGAGAGATATGTTTCGCTCATTTGCCCCGATAGCACGATTGCTTCTGCGAGCCACATTGCCCACAATGATGACAGCATCATCGGCAAAGATATTGCGGATATAATCCAAGCGACGTAAGTTATAGGCAGTCTTATAGTTCTCCATAAACTCCATAATCATCTCTCGGGTATCATCCTTCCAACCTGGGGCATATTTACACAGAATGTCATTCTCTGCCACCTTTCCCAAGCCAAAGGAAACGTTTTCTATCTTGTTTTCAGGATTGAAGGTAAAGACCACATCCTCTACATACGAGCGTTTCTTACCCGACTTGAAGCAGAAAGACATCTGCAAGCGGACA
>OBCL01000036.1_pt1 | contig 39201 bp, 32 predicted proteins | sample 1495931 | NCBI WGS metagenome assembly OBCL01 (sample SAMN03418275, study PRJEB22391) | human gut metagenome | biome: human-gut; feature: organic feature; material: feces | host: Homo sapiens | place: Tanzania | collected 2013-01
AAATGGAATCATTGTGCATACTATTAAACACATCGGCCGGTTTTGTTTAGCCTAATAAATCCGAAAGTTGGTAGGTTGCGAATGTGATTTCGTCGACTTATCGCTTAAAAACTACATATAAACAACTTTTATAATTTTTACTTACTATCATCATTTGCTTTTTTCTGCACAAAGTAACCTGAAAATGTGCTGACAGTAGGTAAAAGTAAGGATAAAATAAGACTTAAAACTCCGTTAATATGCATCATTTCAAAACAGCAATAAGGAATATTGAAATATATAAGATTGTTATACTCTTTTGCAAAAATTAAAATTCCAAAAACGAGCAGTTGAAATTCGAGCAAAACAAAACCACCGATAAATTCACTCAATTTTTGCTTGAAACCAATTACAAAAGTGAAAAGTACAAACAAAATAATGAGAACACACAACAAAATTATGTTAAGATGAGTGTTGATATTTTCGGGCACAAATACCGAAAATACAGGAATTGAAAACACGAAGAAAAATACCAAAATCCAATATGTTAGTATAGAAAAAGTGTTTTTGAGTATGGTTTTAGAGAGTGTTTTTGCGTTTGAATTTGTTTTACTCTTGCCGACAAATATATTTTTCTTTTGCAAGCAATAGCCGATAAACACGCTCAAAGGTAATAATAAGGAAAAAACGAGCGCAAAAATTTCATTTAAAAATAAATATTTTGCATTGCCGAAAATGATATTAAATGGAGCAAAAGTTTGATAGAAATCGCTCGTAAAAATCAAAACAGCAAAAACACCAAGTTGAATTTCAAGCAAAATAAATCCTGTTAAAAATTCTTTCAATTTGCATTTTAAACCGATTAAAATATTGCAAACAATGAAAACCAAACAGGAAATAATACAAGAAAAACTCAAAATGGATTTGTCAGTTTCGGTTGTTGTATTGCTGACAATTGAAAAAACTAATGCAGGCAAAAGCAAAAATATGCCCGCAAATGCCCAATAAGAAACAAAAGGCAGAAAATTTTTAAATAAAGTTTTCATATAAATCATCTGAAATCAAGTAAATATTTTGCTATATTTTGCTATATTTTGCAAGCCATGTTTTTGTTACTGATACAGTCGCATTATATCTTACTCTACTTCCTGGAACTCTTTTTAATTCATCTCTATTTATCTAATAGTCCCAATAAACCGTTCCGTCTTTGTTCCAACGTATTGCGTGAATATCGGCATAATATTCATCTGTATTTTTATCGTAAAAACCGAAATCTCCCTTGCTTTTATCATAATCAAGTATATTGTCGGAAAAGACTATCCAGCCGTTTTTGTCGATATATGTAAACAGACTGTCATATCGCGAGTTATATTTGTTTTCCTTTGTATTGACAATACAAACATATTCAAACTGCTTGGCGTCATACTTAAATTCTGCACCATCCTCGGTATAATATACCACGTTTTCCAATTCGTTGTACTCAATACCCTTTCGGTCATAGTATTTTGATACCGTTTCGGTAGAAGATGAATGAGTATCACTCAATTTATTATATATGATATTAACAGAACCTGCCGCAGAATTAGCAATCAGCAATACCGTTAGAACTACAATAAGTGCTTTTTGCGTGGTATGGCTCTTTGATTTTAATTCCTTAATTACATCAATAACAACATATAAATCACAGAAAATAAAAATTGCAAGATATTCAATAGTCTTTCTTTTAATATTATTTCGTTTGTCAAAATGCAAATAAAGTGACAAAATAATAATACTTTTAACAAAAATAAATATCATTTTTATTAAAGCTTCTTTTTCTGAAAACATTAATTTGCTCCTTTTGTAGTGATATCAATATGGTTTAATGCTATTTTTATGTTAACACAAGCAATCAAATCCCATATCATTCTTAAATTTAGTAGTTTACTCTGTCAGCAATATCCGAAGTTTTAATAATTGTATAAAACATATCGAATTCTAATTTTATTATCATATTATACCTTTTTTAATCTTATATGCTGTTCCATTCGTCATATATATTCAGACTGTCATTAACAAAATCTTCGATTGAATAAGAATCTTTCAATAAATTTTCATCATTGAAAATCGCTATGTACCTAAAATCATTTTTAATAACAGTAAGAGCGTAACTTACAGAATTACCGTCAAGGCCATAATAAAGAGTGTATTTTTCTTTTTCAACCTTATTTTTAAATGAATACTCGCTTTCGTCAATTATTTCAAAATCATCATTAAAAAAGCTATATTTGCCCTGTTGATATGAGCACAAAAACCTTATATCTTGATTATTATCTATATAATATTTTTCTAAATATCCGGCTTTTGCAATAGGATTGTCAACACAAATATAATATGAATCCAAATCCGAAATAACACCCGAATATTCATCATCAAACGATAAATTGACATCGGAAACATCTTTTATCTTTTGTGTGGCTGCCGGAATGGCAACAACAAGTTGAAAACAAAAAATAAATACAAGAGGAATAATAATTATTCTTTTGACAGAAGAGTTATCTGTATTTTTATTTTTTAAATTTATAATTTCAGAAACTATACAAATGATTGTTATGATATTAAAAACTATCAGTAATAAAAAGAACAAATAACCCGCAAACGAAAGATACAAATCATTCAGAAATCCGTCATACATCTCAACGGGGATTTTTGTTTTTATGACATATTTGTATACCAATATCATGCAAACGATATTCAACAGTAATTGTATTGTTAAGCAAATTATTGTTGAGCTCTTTTTAAGCGTCATATTTTTGCACTCCTGTCTGTATGTTTTTAACCGATGAAATCAGAGTTCTTGAAATGTCGGTGCGTGATAGCCTTGGTGGTCGAGTTCCTGCGCCTCACAATAGCGTTTTGCCACGCTTGAAGCACTGCCGTACAGTGTAAACTGCCTTGACACAAACGAGCCTTCATTTGCTGAAACTGCGCCGAATGCCATTGAGCAAATTCGTCTTACAGAATCGGGAACGGTTGCGCTGTCGAGATTTTTGCAATCGAGGAATGCAAGCTCGCCGATGAACACAAGACCTTTGTTCAGCTTTACGCTCTTAATATTTTTCGCACCCGCAAAAGCGCACGGAGCGATATATCTCACGCTGTTTGGCAAGGAATAAGCCGTGCGTGATGATGCAGACGGATAAACGATAATCTCCGACTTTTTCTTGTTAAAGAGCACTCCCGATGTTGCAGAGAAATACTTGCTGTCGTTGTTGACCTTGAATTTTTCAAGTTTCTTATTGCCCAAAAATGCCTGATTGCCGATATATTTCACATTTTTAGGAACGGTCACAGTCTTTAATTTTGAATTTTTAAACGCTGTGTCGCCGATAGTCTTGAGGCTTGACGGCAAAGCGATTTTTTCAAGTTTCGACTTTCTGTCGCCAAAATCAAACGCACCGTCGGCAATAACAGTTGTTCCGTTTTTGACCTTTACACTCTTTTTGCCGTAAACACCCTCGCAAAGATATTTGCCGATATATTTTGCGTTTGAAGCGGTTTTTGCATTGTTTTTATAGAACTTTGTGCCCTTAAATGCGTCCTTACCGATTCGCTCGATTCTGTTGCCGAGTGTGATTTTTGTGATATTCTTGCTGTTTGAAAAAGCATCTTTGCCAACAAATCTCACGCTGTTCGGCAAGGTTACGGTTTTGATTTTGCCGTTTGATGACACAACCTGTGGCATAACGGCACCGTCTGCAACACCGATTGTTCCGTCTTTTACAGCAAGTTTTTTGCCGTACTTGTCCGAATCACAGGCAACAAGGTACTTGCCGATATACACAACATTTTTCGATTTTATCTTGCTGCTAAATATTTTTGTGTTGTAAAACGCATTGAGACCTATGCTTCTCACCTTTGTGCCGAGTGACACAGAAGCAAGATTTTCGCAATTCTCAAATGCCCCCAAACCGATTTTTACAACACCGTTCGGCAAAGTTACCTTTTTGATTGCCTTGTTTGAATTGAAAGCGTTATCACCGATTTCGCTAACCGTAAGTCCGTTTATTTTGCTTGGAACATCGAGGTTTTCGGCTCTTCCGTAATATTTTGTGAGGCAAACGGAATTTGCAGAAATCTGCAAAAATTCCCAATCACCCGATTTTTCGTTCCAACAAAATTCACCTGTTTCCTTGTTGTCAATCCACGGAGTTGATGCGTTTGCCACAATGCCAACACCCATACATGACAACGCAATGATGACGGATAATAAAACGCTGATTGTTTTTTTCATAAAAACCTCCAAGTTGTTGTAATCGCATATAAAATAAATATATAATATATTTTAACAATTCAACTTTATCAAAAATTGTACACAAACGTAACTGCTTTGTCACTATTAATTATCAAGTTTATCGTACTTTTTGATTTTGCTTTTGATAATAAAAAACACTCCCCAAAAAATAGCGGATGGTACACCATAAGTTACAGCGTATGCAATAACTGCATCGCTCTTATTAAGTGATCCCGAGCCATCATAGACAATAGCTGCAAATAAACACTCATATATACCCGTAGCAAGCAGTGCGATTGCAACAATAAGAATAATTGTATTAACAACTTTAAGTACTTTCAATTTTTTTGGATTCATAAAAACACCTCATTTCGTTTTACATCACTTTGTCTTATATCTAATGTTTTTCCAGCTCTGATTATCGTCAGGTTCTTGGGATGTAAAGGTTGCGTATTGGTCAGGCTTGTAGTCAAAATTCTGCTTTTTGTATGATTGAACAAAAACATAGTATTTTTTGTTTCGCTTCAAGCCCTTAATGCTTGCGGAAGTTTTGTTTTTGCCCTTGATTTTCACCTGTTTTACATAGCATGTGCCCACTTCTTTATTCTCGTGGTTACCGCTCATAACAGTGACAATATAGCCGTCAACATCGTACTTTTTGCCGACTTTTTTCCACTCAACCTTAAAGCCGTTTTTGATGCCCTTAACGCTTTTTGTTTTTACATTTGGCGGATAAATTTCAAAGGTGCGACCTGCCTTGCCTGAATAGTCACCCTTGAATTTTACAATAACCTTGTGTCTGCCGATTTCTTTGCAAGTGCCGATGTATTCAACATCATAGTCCACACTCTCTGTAAGACGATTTTGCTCATCAATCCACACATAAACAGTCGGTTTTATTGCCTTGCCTGTGTACACAATATGGTTGCTGTACTTATTCGGGTCGGAAGAAAAATTAATGTAACCGGTTGCCGGAATTATCTCAACATCTTTTTTCTCACCGCAAATTTTGCATTTAAGTCCCTTTTCACCTTTCACGCATTGAGCTTCCATTACCGAATACTTGCTTTGCTCAATGTATTCCTCGTATTCGCAAATATGGTACGGTATGTACTCATCATCGGCAAAAACAGTTGTGCCCGAAAATGCACACAGCACGGTCACCAATGCCAACAAAATGCTCGTTAACTTTTTCATGGTAACACCCTAATTTAACCTTTCTGAATTAATTGACAGGCGGACCGCAGGTCGCCCCTACGGCCTTTTATTTTGTTTTGTACTGCTTGATAGGTAAGGTTTTGAATAAATCATATCCGCCCGAGGAGAATGTATCACTATTTCTCTTTCTGTAATCAAGCGGTGCTTTTTTGTAGGTCTCAACAAAAACATAATATTTGTGATTACGCTTCAAGCCTTTGACAGTTGCAGAGGTTTGCTTTTTGTTTTTGATTTTAACTGTTTTAGTTCTGTTCAAAGGCGAATTTTTGTCTTTGTAGTTGCCGTCATAGATTGTAATTCTATATCCGTCAAATTGACCCGATGACTTTTTCCAAGAAATCTTGTAGCCGTTTTTAATTCCCTGAACGCTTTTGATTTTTACTTTTTTAGGAAAAATCGAAAATATTTCATATGTACTGCCGGAATAATCGCCTAAAAATTTAATTTTTACTTTGTATCTTGAAACATCAATTCTTTTTCCTGTATATTCAACAGAGTAATCAACACCCTCAACAAGCAAATCGCCGTTTTCTTTGGTGCAAATCACCTTTGGCGTTTTTTGCTTGCCGTTATAATAATAACTATCTTTATTCAATCTACAATAAGGCTTTTCAATAATTTCAACATTCTTTTTTTCTCCGCAAATTCTGCACCGTTGTCCTTTTTCGCCGACAATCCAATGCTGTCCGCCGTATCCGTCATTTTCAACTTTTGCAGGAACGGTATATTTCTCATATTCGCAAATATGGTATGGTATGTATTCATCATCGGCAAAAACAGTTGTGCCCGAAAACGCACACAGCACGGTTACAAATGCCAACAAAATGCTCGTTAACTTTTTCATGGTAATACCCTAATTTAACCTTTCTGAATTAATTGACAGGCGGACCGCAGGTCGCCCCTACGGCCTTTTATTTTGTTTTGTACTGCTTGATAGGTAGGTTTTTGAATAAATCGTATCCGCCCGAGGAAAATGTTTCACTATTTTTCTTTCTGTAATCAAGCTGTGCTTTTTTGTAGGTCTCAACAAAAACATAGTATTTGTGATTACGCTTCAAACCTTTGACAGTTGCAGAGGTTTGCTTTTTGTTTTTGATTTTGACGGTTTTTGTTCTGTTCAAAGGCGAATTCTTGTCTTTGTAATTGCCGTCATAGATTGTAATTATATATCCGTCAAATTGACCCGATGACTTTTTCCAAGAAATTTTATAGCCGTTTTTAATTCCCTGAACGCTTTTGATTTTTACTTTTTTAGGGAAAATGCTGAAATATCTGTTTATATACCCTGCATAATCACCCATAAAACGCACAGTAACTCTGTATCTCGAAACATTTATTCTTTCGCCGACATATTCAACGGTATAATCCACACCCTCAACAAGCAAATCTCCGTTTTCTTTGATGCAAATTACTTTTGGCGTTTTTTGTTTGCCATTGTAATTATAAAAGTCTTTACTCAAATTAACATTTGGGCAAGTGATTACTTCAACATCCTTTTTCTCGCCGCAAATCTTACATTTTTGACCTTTTTCACCGTCAAGCCAATCTGTTCCGCCGTACAAGCCTCTAACAAATTTTCCCGGCTCAACATATTCCTCATATTCACAAATATGATATGGTATGTACTCATCATCGGCAAAAACGGTTGTGCCCGAAAATGCACACAGCACAGTCACCATTGCCAATAAAATGCTCATTAACTTTTTCATACTAACACCTCATTCCAAACTTAAATTTTTTATATACCCTCTGCTTTGTTAAAAAAGTTTAACTCTTAATTTTAGAATAACTTAAACCATCGTTATTGTCAACAATTGGTAATAAAACAACGAAAAATGCCAAAACAGTTCCCCTTAATAGCAAAAAGAGGAACTGTGAAGCGGTTATGATTTTTTCTTAATCTTATTAAGGCGCTTATTGATTGTGAGAATTTGCTCTTTTGTGAACTTTCCGCCGAGCATCGAGAACGCACGCTTGAGTGCAAATCCCTTGGCAATGTCGAGCATGGTCTTGTTAATCTTAAAGCCCATCACCGACATACCGCCCGAAGATTTTTCTTTTTTCTTTTTCTCCTTTGGCTTATCGGGTGACGAAAGTGCCTTTTTGAGCATCGGAATCATACTGAGAAGCACAATTTTGCCCCTAAAGGTTGCCATAATATCGCCCAAAGTGTCGTTTACGGAAAGGTAGCCCGTAGGGGTGTCAATCTCAAACCAGTTGATAACTGCGCCCTCCTCCGCCATTCTGTAAGCCTCGTTGAAAGTGTCAACCTTTTTGATAACAGCGGTGTCCTCGCACTCGCCTGCTTTGGCAACAAGTGCGGTTTCGCCTGCATTTTCAACTTCAAAATGGAAGAACGGATACTTGCCCTTTGTCTGCTTGCCGACACTTTTGCCGTTTGCAAAAAGTTCAACCTCGTTTTGATTTGAATAAACGGTAACCTTGGTTACAGGCTCAACTCGGTCAACATATCTCTTTGAGCAAATGTGCACCATAGGCTTGTCCGAAAGCCAAGCCTGATAAGCATAAAAGCTATCCTTTTTGTACTTGCGGTCAAAGGTCACAAGACCCTTGTGATTCATACCGTTTTCGCCGCCCTCGCTTCGTGCGTCTGCGGCAAAGTCAAACATATTCCAAACATGAGTTGCCCACAAATACGGACGTTCGATAATCTGCTTGATTACCTCCTCGTGATAATACGCCTGATATTCCTCGGTGTAGTCGCCCTGTTCCGGAGTTGAAGTGTGCCAATTGAGAGCCTCGCAACCGTATTCGCTTATGCCGATTGCCCTGTTTGGATATTTTTTGTGGAAATCATCAAACCACGGACCGTACATTGAAACATTACCGCCGTACCAGCCGAAATAATGGTTATACGACAAAATGTCGGAAATGTGCACATATTCCTCATCTATGCCACACATTGTTAGTGCCGCAAGAGTAGTCGGTCGGGTTTTATCAAGCGAATGAGCAATGTCGTTGAGCATTTTGTGATTATCAATCAAACTCTTGTCACTTGCTCCACCCATTGTAATCTCGTTTGACAATCCCCAAGTGACGATGCACGGATGGTTATAATTTTGGCATATAAGCTCGATCATCTGCGTTCTTGTGTTTTCAACACCGTTTGGCATATGGCGGGAAATATACGGAATTTCCGCCCAAATAACAAGACCCCTTTCATCGCACAAATCATAGAATTCCTGTGCGTGCTGATAGTGAGCAAGGCGGATTGTGTTTGCGCCCATTTCGCAAATAAGGTCAACATCTTCCTTATGGTGCTCATAGCTGAGAGCGTTGCCGATTTGCGGTCTGTCCTGATGACGGGAAACACCACGGAGCGGATATTCCCTGCCGTTAAGAATAAAGCCTTTTTGTGCGTCAACCTTGAATGAACGGACACCGAATTTTGTGCTGACTTCATCAACAGCCACGCCGTCAACAACAAGGCTTGCTTTGAGCGTGTAAAGATAAGGGTCAATTGTTCCGTTCCAAAGGCGGACATCTTCTATAACAGCCTCTGCAGTCGGATTTTTGCCGTTTGCGGTTTTTGTGCAAACAACCTCGCCGTCTGCGATAATATCAAATTGAACCTCGCCGTCTGCAAATGCCTGCATAGTGATTTTTGCATTTTTGCCGTCAACAACAGGGGTCACCATAATACCCGGTGCACCGTAATAGTCCAAATCAAAATGAGCATTTGGCACGCCGATAAGTTTTACACTGCGATAAATTCCGCCGTAAAAAGTGAAATCTGCCTGCTGTGGATAAACAAAATCATTTGGCGAATTGTCTACTTCAACAACGATTGTGTTGCTGTCCTTTATGCCGTCAAGTTTTGCCCTAAAGGTTGAATATCCGCCGTGATGAACAGCAATTTCCCTGCCGTTGAAAAGCACCTTTGCGCTTGAATTTACACCGTCAAACTGAATGTAAACCTCCTCGCTGTCAGGCATATCGGCTTTTGCAATTTCCTTTTGATAAATGCAAGTGCCACGATAATAATCGTTTCCGCCGTCCTGACCGTCTGTGCCGTTCCAAGTGTGTGGCAAGTTGACTGTTTCTGTTTTATTTTCTTTGGTAAATGACCAATTTTCGTTTATTGTAATGATATTTCTCAAAATCATTCCTCCGATTTTTTATCTTTAATATTGTACAAGAAGTGCATACTGAACAAGCAAATAAGTGCACCGATAAGCGGCAATGCACCTGTCATAGTGTAGATTTTTTCAGGTACGCCCTCTGCCTGTGAAAGTGCATCGAGTTTTTCGCTGTATCCCGTCAAATCAAGCGAAAGAGCGATGATTGAAGCACCTATGCCCTGTGCAATTTTTCTGAAAAGAGAATAGGTTGCGTAAATTGAGCCTTCCTCTCGTCTGCCTGTTTTTTCTTCTTGATAGTCAATACAATCGGCAACAAGTGCCCACATAAGAGTGAGATAGAAGCAAGTGCCGAACATCGAAACACCGATGAATGCAATCCAAACATAAGGATTGTCAAATCTTACAAAGGTTGCAATGCCTGCCGCAACGGCTGAAATTGCAAACGGATAGGTGCAAAGCTGTTTCTTTGTGAACTTCTTGAGGAGCGGTTTTGTAATAACGATACCCAAGCCAATCGGAAGTCCTGCAATAATGGTTGCAATCGGAATAATCTTTGTGTTTTTGAAATAGCACATAAACACATACTGCATGGAATTTGTAACTGTCATCATCAACGCAAGATAAGCAACCGAAGAAATTGTTACGCCCATCATAGGCTTATTCTTGAAGAATGAAGCAAGAGTTTTGAAGTAATTGAACTTTTGCTCATTGTTAACAGTAGGTTCAACTCTTTCCGTTGTGAGTTTGCGAAGAAGAATGAACGAAACAAAGCCGATAAGTCCCATTACACCTACAATATAGATGAACACATTGCCTCGTGGATTTGATGTTTTTGAATCGTAAACAAGTTTCGGGAGCAAAACCATTACCGGAATTTGTGCTAACATTGCGCCGACACTTCGCCAAGTTGAAAGTGACGAACGCTCATCCGACTGTGTTGTAATTACAGACTGCATTGAGCCGTAAGGCACATTTACACTTGTGTAAGCAACGCTCCACACGCAGTACAAACCGAGGCACATTGCAATTTTGAGTGCATACGGTGCGTTTGGCGCATAGATGAACATAAGAATGCTTGACACAAGAAGCGGTAAACTCGCCCACTTAATCCACGGCTTGAATTTACCGTCTTTGCCCGGCTTTGAAGCATCACAAATACCGCCGATAATCGGGTCGTTGATTGCATCAAAAATCTTTGCGAGCAAAATAATAACCGCAAAATGCTTTGCTTTGATTCCCATACAAGTGACATAAAACACCATAAGATAGTTGTTGATAAAAGCGAAGCTCATATTACAGCCGAAATCACCAAGACCGTATCCTATTTTGTCACGCATACCAAAAGGTCTAACTTCCTTATTTCCCATTTTTTCTCCTTTCAAGCTATCGGCACAATGCCTTTCAGCTTGTTTAATTTTCTACTTTAGTATTACCCTTTGCCGACTTTTCAAACATTTTGTAAAAAAGAAATGTTATCAAATATCCAAGAACTGCACCGAGGGTGTTAAAAATGACATCGTCCGTTTCGCTGACGCCGAGAGAGAAAATATACTGCACGGTTTCTATCGCAACGCTTAACAAAAAAGAAAAGCAAAAGAACATCCACGGCTTAATTTTAACCTGCTTATTGAAGCATGCAAAAGCACAGCCGAGAGGATAAAACATTGCCATATTCATCACAAGAACACGCAGCCATTCCTCATACCCGGTGTGGAAATACAGCTTGATTGACCTAAACGGCTCAAGTGCAAGTTCCCGTGTGTAAGCATCGGCAAACCTTGTCAAAATTGACGGACCGAGAGCCATCACAACACAAAGAGCAAACGCCGCACCCACAAGTGAATTGTTGAATTTTTTTGACTGAAACAAAAATTTATACACGGCACAAAGGAGCGACAGCACAACGAGTGCCAGCAGAACAACGCCTTTATCCATACAATAGATATTGCGTATTAAATGTCGCATATTACACCTCGAATTTAGAACAATACATTAAGATATTTCAATGTATCGGAAATATTTTTAATACGCTTTGCGTTCTCTTCTTTTCTTACCTTTTCCGTATTTTTAACAACTATTGACGGAGCGGAAGAAAAAATCTTCAAAAATTTCTTTTGAGTATCCTTATCGAGTGAACGCCATGCCTCTACACCGCCCTTGAGTGACGGAATAATATTATTTTTGACATCAAGCAAACCCTCTTGATTTATGCCCGAAATCACAACATCAAACACTTCATCAAGCGCTTTTTCCTGCTCATCGGTGAGATTTTCAACCAAGTCACGCAAAATGCCGTCGTTAAGTTTACCGACCGGTGTAAGGTCGTCAACTTTCTTTAGTCGTCTGCCCTCAAACTGCCAAGAATACAAATCGTGCTGAAGCGGACCCAAAACTTGGTCGCTCTTAACTACTGTATAGTCATAATCATGAGCAAGCATCATTCCGATAAAAGACGATTGCGGAACAAAATGACGATATTTTGGCAACATTTCTGCATACGCATCACTTTCGAGATAAGAATAATCCCAGAATCCCGGACCGTCATTGTTGTATACTTTTATTATTCTGTCCCTGATTTCCTTTTTGCAGAATAGAGTTGCATATTGAGCAATGAAGCCACCTTTTGAATGACCGCAAACTATGATGTTTCCGCTGAATTTGTTTGCTACTTTTTCAAGATATTCTGTTGCAAACATATTTGACGGAATTCCCTTTTTGGTGAGGATGTCTATATCCTCTTTCCAGCCGATGAGAGTATCATCCGTGCCCTTGAAAAGCACAACAACATCTCCATTAGGGAGCAAAAATGTTGCCGCCTCAAACTGAACAGCCGGCTCTTTTTCGTAAATACGAACGGCAGAAACAACTTTCATCTCGGCAAAACGCTTTTTTTCTGCCATTGCCATCATAACTTCGCTTATGCACTTTTGAAGCACCAAACCAACAGGCTCGTGCTTTCTGCCACGGAGGTCAAAAATCTTGTTTGCAACCTCGACATAGTTCATAGGCTCATCATCAAAACTCTCTGTCACAACAAGGTCGAGTGGCATATAGTACATATCGCACAACGCAACATTGTCTGCCTCGCTGAACGGTACAGAGCAAAAAGAAGTATCTCCGTATTTTTCAATATAGTTTATAACATTGGGCATAATAATCACTCCGTTTAATGTAAATATATATTGATTATAACAAAAGAATTACACTATTTCAATAAAAAACTATGTAATTTGTACAAATACTGTTTATTTATATCAAAATTCTGCAATATGCCAAAGAAAACGACAAAAAGTGACATATATATAATGTAATATTATTATATATTATATAAATAAAAAAGCGATTCGAAAATCGAATCGCTTTTAAAATTCCTATTTGATTACTTTAATCTTGGCTTAATTCTGCGCTTTTCTTCCTTGTGCTTCTTATCTGCCTCAAGAGCAGCCTCTGCAAGCTTTGCAGGAGAACCGCAGCACTTCTTATACTTCAATCCGCTTCCGCATGGACATGGATCGTTTGGACCAATCTTCTTATCCTTACGGATTGTAACAGCCTTTGCAGTTTCAGGATCTTCGCCGCCTGAAGTTGTTGAAGTAACCTGTGCAACAGCCTTACGCTGAACATCTGACTTATGGATAGGCATAAGTGTGAGCATCATCTTTGCTGTATCTTCTCTGATGAGTGATGTCATTTCATCAAACATATCATATGATTCCATACGGAAGATAACAACAGGATCTTTTTGAGCATAAGAGCGAAGGTGAATACCCTGCTTCAAGTCTTCCATAGCGTCAATGTGATCCATCCAATATGTATCAACATTTCTGAGGATAACCATTCTCTCGAAGTCTTGGAACATATCGTAGCCGAGTACTTTTTCCTTTTCTTCGAGAATCTTGTGACCTCTGTCTTGGAGAAGTTCAACTGTGTCTGCAATTGTGAGTGACTCAACATCCTTGAAGTCATCATCAGTTGCAATGTTCCAATCCTTGTACTTTTCTCTCAAGCCGTCAACATTCCAGTCGGCCTTTGATTCGCCTGTGAAATAGTTTGTAACTGTTTCTTCAATATTTGTGTCGAGCATCTTGTTAACAGTTTCTGTAAGGTCAACACCGTCAAGAACCTGATCACGCTGATTGTAGATAAGCTCTCTTTGACGGTTCATAACATCATCGTATTGGAGAGTGTTCTTACGGATAGCAAAGTTCTTGCCCTCAACCTTTTGCTGTGATGACTCGATTGTCTTTGAGATAAGACGGGATTCGATAGGCATATTCTCATCATCTGTGAGCCTGCTCATCATCTTTTGCATTTTGTCGCCACCGAACAAACGCATAAGGTCATCTTCAAGTGAAAGGAAGAATTGGCTTGTACCAGGGTCACCCTGACGACCTGAACGACCACGAAGCTGATTGTCGATACGGCGAGCATCGTGTCTTTCTGTACCGAGAATGAACAAACCGCCTGCTTCTCTTACCTTATCTGCTTCTTCCTTGATTTCATCCTTGAACTTTGCTTCAAGCTCGATAAATGTCTTACGAGCACGAAGGATGTCCTCATCATCAGTATCGCCGAAGCCTGTTGCTTCTCTGATTTGCTCATTTGTGAATTCCATCTTCTTCATTTGAGCTTTTGCAAGGAATTCTGCGTTACCGCCGAGCATAATATCAGTACCACGACCTGCCATATTTGTTGCGATTGTAACAGCACCGAACTTACCTGCCTGTGCAACAATCTCTGCTTCCTTTTCGTGGTTCTTTGCGTTGAGCACCTTATGCTCAATGCCTTCTTTCTTCAAGAGTTTTGAAAGCTCTTCTGACTTTTCAATGCTGATTGTACCAACAAGAACAGGCTGTCCTTTTGCGTGGCATTCTTCAATCTGCTTAATTACATTGTAGTACTTGCCCTTTTCTGTCTGGAAAATAACATCAGGCTTGTCCACACGGATAACAGGCTTGTTTGTAGGAATTTCAACTACATCAAGCTTGTAGATTTCGTCAAATTCGTTTGCTTCTGTTGAAGCTGTACCGGTCATACCTGAAAGCTTCTTGTACAAACGGAAGTAGTTTTGGAATGTGATGGTTGCAAGAGTCTTGCTCTCGTGCTCAACCTTTACGCCTTCCTTAGCTTCAAGAGCTTGGTGAAGACCCTCGTTATATCTACGGCCTTCCATGATACGACCTGTAAATTCGTCAACGATTTTAACCTGACCGTCTTTAACTACATAGTCGATATCTCTTGTCATAACACCGTGAGCCTTGATAGCCTGGTCGATGTGATGACGGAGAGTTGTGTGCTCAATATCCATAAGGTTATCAACCTTAAAGAATGCTTCAGCCTTTTCAACACCGCTCTTGAGGAGGGTTGCTGTCTTTGCCTTTTCGTCAACTACATAGTCGCCTTCGTACTGTTCTTCAGTATCCTGCTTGTCATCAGTCTTTGCAACCTTTGTCATTGTAAGGGTATTTGCAAAGATGTCTGCCTGACGATAAAGGTCTGTTGAAGCATCGCCCTTACCTGAAATGATAAGAGGAGTACGAGCCTCATCGATAAGGATTGAGTCAACTTCATCGACGATTGCGAATGAGTGACCTCTCTGAACCTTACGCTCTTTGTAAGGAACCATATTGTCACGAAGATAGTCAAAGCCCATCTCGTTATTTGTTCCGTAAGTAATGTCTGCATTATATGCTTCCTGGCGCTCTGCATCGCTCTTTTCATGAACGATAAGTCCAACGCTCAAGCCAAGGAAACGATAAATCTTGCCCATCCACTCAGAGTCACGCTTTGCAAGGTAGTCGTTAACGGTAACGATATGTACGCCCTCGCCTGAAAGTGCGTTAAGATAAGCCGGAAGTGTAGCAACAAGAGTCTTACCTTCACCGGTCTTCATTTCAGCAATTCTGCCCTGATGAAGAACGATACCACCGATAAGCTGAACATCAAAGTGACGCATACCGAGAACACGGGAGCTTGCCTCACGGCAAACCGCAAACGCATCAGGAAGAATATCGTCAAGAGTTTCTCCGTTTGCAAGTCTTTCTTTAAGGACAGGAGTTTGTGCTGCAAGCTCCTTGTCGTCCATGCTCTTGTACTTTTCTTCAAGAGCATTAATTTTGTCAACTGTTTTGCGGAGTTTCTTTACCTCATGCTTTGAGTAATCTCCGAAAATAGCTGTTACAAATTTGTTAGCCATTTATTTCACCTCAAAATAGGAATTCGTATTTTGCATTTGCATACTTCGATATGATACCACATCGGTAACAAATTGTCAATTATTATTTTATCTCAAGTAAATATTTATCTTATTTATATATATTCTTTATTGCTGTCAATGCTCCGCCCGAAACTGCGTCCTCGGAATCGTCATCAAATGTCAAAACAAGATTTTTGTCGCCTTTTTTAACATTGAGTGTAACGGTTACTTCGGTTTCGTCATCAACGGCATCCATAGACTCAACAAGTTGATTGAGTGAAAAATCAAGAAAATCGTCATCATCAAGTTTGTTAAGCAACTGAACCGCAGAGTAATTATTTTTTAATTTTTCGGCAAAATCCGATGCCACCGAACTCAAATTCTTATTTTTCACGGTTACGGTAACGGTCTGATTTTTAATATCAACATCATCAACCGTTATGCTCAAATCGCTAAAAATAGCTTTCCCGAGTTCCTTGAACTGCTTATGCTTATCTGCATATCTCATAATTGTACTCAAGGTTGAGGAATTGACATATTTTTCAAGTTTTTTAGTGTCAAATTTCTTTAATGACTCCTCAACAACGGCAACAGTTTCAATCACATTTTCCTCTGTCAACTCAACACTTTTTGAGCAAGACGAAAAAGAAAACGCCAATGCCACAGCCAATACCACGGATAAAAGAATTTTAGGAATATTTTTCATATCTATACCTCACTATAATATATACAAGAAATTATACGCTATTTTACCACACTGAACACTGTTTGTATATATTTTTTGTAAAATTTTATTAATTTTTTTGTTAACGAAATAATGTTGATTTTTTTATTTAGTTATGCTATAATCATTTAGTCTATAAACTATATATTGGGGTTTTGTGCCCAACACGGCACATTTTGTTGTGACCGAACACAATTATTTGATGAATTAAGGAAGAATAAATGAAACAGTTTTTGCACAAATATTTTGGGGCTACAAAGTGGAAACGCTTGTTTGACATTGTAGTTTCATTTTTCAGTCTGATTATTTTATCACCGCTATTTTTGTTCATTATAGCGGTCAACTATTTTACACCGAACTGCAAGGTGTTTTTCAGCCACGAACGCAGAGGCAGAAGCGGAAAGCCGTTTAAGATTTACAAATTCCAAACAATGAAAAACGACACACCGAACTGCGCCACCGGCGAACTTGAAAATCCTGAACAATACATCACAAAATTCGGCGCTTTTCTTCGAAAAACAAGCATGGACGAGCTTCCGCAATTGTGGAACATTCTCAAAGGAGATATGAGTTTTGTCGGTCCTCGACCGCTCATTTCAAGCGAAATCAGAGCGCACAGACTTCGACTTGAATACGGCGTTTATCGTTTCAGACCGGGGCTTACCGGTTGGGCACAAATCAACGGCCGTGACGATATTTCTCTTATGAAGAAAATGAAACTTGACAAAGAATACTGCGACAAATGGAGCTTGAAACTCGATTTGATTATTCTGCTCCGTTCAATCGGTGTTGTTGTCAAGAGAGAGGGATACCAAGAGGGCGCTATCCACAGAAGATAACAAGCAAACTTTACTCGAATATATAACACACCCGAGGGAGAAAATATATGGAAAGAAACTTTATTGACGGATATACCGAATGGCAGAGCAATCCTGAAATTGTGGGAGTAAACAGACTTCCGCAACATGCAACTCTTATGCCATACGAAAATGTTGAAGAAGCAAAAAAGGCGAACAGATACGCTTCTTCAAGATGCAAACTTTTGAACGGCAAATGGAAATTTAAGCTATACAAAAACTATGCGTACAAACCATCGGATTTTGCAGACCCAAACTACGATTCACACAATTGGGATTCTGTAATCGTGCCATGTTCATGGCAAATGCAAGGCTATGACCAACCGCAATACTGCAATGTTCGTTACCCTTGGGAGGGAAGCGAAGATATTTGCCCGCCAAACGCACCTGTAAAGCACAACCCTGTCGGCTGTTATCTCAAAAGATTTCACATCAATCAAGCAGTGCTCAACAGAAGAGTTGTTCTCTGCTTTGAAGGTGTTGAATCGGCATTTTATCTCTATGTAAACGGCGAGAGAGTAGGATACAGCGAATCAACATTCAACAGAGCCGAGTTTGACATCACCCGTCATCTTGTTGAGGGTTCAAATGTTATCGGTGTTGAAGTTTACCGTTGGTGCACGGGAAGTTGGCTTGAATGTCAGGATATGTGGCGTTTGGGCGGTATCTTCCGTGATGTCTACATCTACACAACAGAAAGAGAATATATCCGTGATTTTGAAATTCACGCAGAGCCTGACTCACAACTTCATGACGGATATTTGACAGTTCAAGTCAAAACAAACGGTGCATACGAGGGGTTGAGCCTTGATATGGCCGTATTTGACGATGACGGCACAATGGTTGCCCTCGACAGTCAATATGCAAGCGAGGATCATGTCACAGACCTCAAGGCGATTGTTACAAATGTTAAACCTTGGAGCAGTGAATCCCCTCACCTTTACACCGTTGTGCTCACACTCAAAAACAACGGCGCACCGATTGAATACATATCTCACAAAGTCGGTTTCAGAACCGTTGAAATCAGAGACGGAATTATCCGAATCAACGGCAGACGAATTGTGTTCAAGGGCACAAACAGACACGAGTTTGATTGTCACAAAGGCAGATACATCACAGAGAATGTTATGCGCCAAGATATCGAACTTATGAAGAAAAACAACATCAATGCAGTTCGTACTTCGCACTATCCGAACACACCGAGATGGTATGAACTTTGTGACGAATACGGACTGTATGTAATTGACGAGAACAATATGGAAACTCACGGTACAGGCTGGTCAACCATCATCGGCTGTCCGCAACTCCCTGCTTCCCGTCCCGAATGGGAAAAGGCTTGCATGGAACGAATCAAGGCTTTGTATCAGCGTGACAAAAACTATTCCTGCGTTGTTTGCTGGAGCCTTGGCAACGAATCACTCGGCGGTGAAACACCAAAGAAGATGTACAAGTGGCTCAAAGACAACGACAAGTCGAGATTTGTGCATTTTGAATGTGACAGAGCACCGGACGAAAAAGAGCTTTCGGATGTTCAAAGCAAGATGTACGCAAAACCTTGGGAATGTGAAGAATACGCACTCACAGGCAGAGACGGCAGACCGTATATTCTCTGCGAATTCACACATGCAATGGGCAATTCCTGCGGTTCAACAGACGAATACACCACTCTTTGGGACAAATATCCTTGCCTTCAAGGCGGATTTGTTTGGGATTGGGTTGACCAAAGCATAATGACAACCGATGAAAACGGCAAGGAATATCTTGCATACGGCGGTGATTTCGGCGAAAATCCACACGACGGTCACTTCTGCGGAAACGGTCTTTTGTTTGGCGACAGAACAGTTACTCCAAAACTTACGGAAATCAAAAAACTATACCAAAATGTTGATTTCAAGCCTATTGACGCAGAGCGTGGAATTATCGAAATTAAAAACAAAAATTTGTTTACAAACCTTAAAGAATACGATTTGCACTGGAGCCAATGCAGTGACAAGGGCGTATTCAGCGAGGGCACAGTCACAGTTGACCTTGAGCCGTTTGACAAAAAGACAATCAATCTTGAACTTGCAAAGGCTTCTTCAACAGAATACTACCTCAACCTTGAACTTAAAGTAAAAGAGGACACCTCTTGGTGCAAGGCGGGTCACATTGTTGCAGAAGAGCAATTTGTTATAAATGAGTTTGTCAACACATACGATGAATTGGAGGAGGACATTCCTCTACTTGTTGACGACACCTACGGTTCACTCCGCATAATCAGCGACGACATCAACATTCGCTTTGAAAGACGAGAACGCAATCAGCTTTACTCAATCAAAGTCAACGGCGAAGAAATGCTTCAAGCACCTATGCGACTTAACTTCTGGAGAGCACTCACCGACAACGACAGAGGCTCAAGAGCCGGAAGCAGACTCGGTTGCTGGAGAGATGCAGGCGACACACCGGGCATCTTCAACAACACAAAATGGAGAATTGAGAATTATCAAATCCTCGACAACGGCAAAAAAGTTATTGTTGTGGGCGGTGCAGAAGTTTGCACACAACCTGTTTCAAGAGCCGTTGTAGTATACACAATCACATCAAAGGGTATGGAAATCAGCCTTGAATTCAAGCCAAACGAAACATTGCCTGAAATTCCTGAAGTCAGCCTTTTGTTTGAGCTTCCAAAAGATTTTGAAAGCATCACATATCTTGGCGCAGGTCCTGACGAAAACTACATTGACAGATGTACATCTGCAAAAATCGGCTTGTACACCACCACTGTAAACGATATGTGGGTTAATTATCTCAAACCGCAAGAATGCGGAAACAGAACAGGAGTGAGATACGCAACTCTCATCGGCGACAAAAAGTCGTTTGGCATTGTTGCAGAGCCTGTTTGCGAATTGAACGCTTGCCACTATCTGCCAAAGGAGATTGAAAACATTTGGCACGAAAAGGATATGCCTGAATACGACAAAACCGTTGTGAGAGTTATTGCAAGACAGCAGGGTGTCGGCGGATACGACAGCTGGGGCGCACATTGCAACGACAAATACAAAAACAAAACAGATAAAACATATCGTCTAAAATTCCAACTTAGGTTTTAAGAATATTACTAAATTGTAATTTAGACAAATCTATCTTGACAAACAGTTTTATAAGTACTATTATAATTAGCAATTAAAGGTTTAATTGAATTTATCAGATGAAAGAGGGGCTGTGCCCCGTGAGAGAGGTAAAACCATGTCACTTAAAGAGCAAGTAGTTGATTTTGCTATCAGAAATGCTATCAAGTATGCCAGAAAAGATTTTGACAGAAACGCACCGAAAATTTTGAATTTAATTGAAAAAGCAGATGTAAAGCGTGTTAATCGTTCAACATATGCGGGTCTCCACAAAGTTATGGACGATCCAAACAACAACTGGATGAGATTTGTTAAGGACATCATTTGCAACACAGATGAGCATGTTCTTGAAAAGCTCGTTCCGCCACTTATGAATGTTGCTGTAAACAGCTACACAAAGCGTATGGCAGCTATCGAAAAATACGGCTGTAATGTGCCTTGGGCAATCCTTATGGACCCAACCGCAGCATGCAACCTCAAGTGCACAGGCTGTTGGGCTGCCGAATACGGCCACACAAGCAGTCTTTCATATGACGACCTTGCAAGAATCATCAGACAGGGCAAGGAACTCGGCACATATATGTATCTTTACACAGGCGGTGAGCCTACTATGAGAAGAGCAGATTTGATGCGTCTTTGCCGTGAAAACCCTGATTGTGCATTTTTGAGCTTTACAAACGGCACATTGATTGACGACAGCTTTGCTGATGAAATCAAAGAGGTTGGCAACTTCTACCCTGCATTCTCTATTGAGGGATACGAAGAAGAAAACGACTTCCGCCGTGGTAACGGCACATTCAAAAAGTGTACAGCCGCTATGAAGCGTCTTAAGGACAGAGGCGTTCCGTTTGGTGCATCTCTTTGCTACACAAGCAAGAACACTGATGTTTTGGCATCAGACGAATATATGGATTGGCTCATTGAACAGGGAGTAAAGTTTGCTTGGTTCTTTACATATATGCCAACAGGCAACGGTGCCGTAACCGATCTTATGGTATCTCCTGAACAGCGTGCTCTTATGTACAAAAAGATGCACGAGTGGCGCAAGACAAAAGCTATCTTCGCTCTTGATTTCTGGAATGACGGCGAGTATGTTCAGGGCTGTATCGCAGGTGGCAGACACTATTTCCACATCAATTCAAACGGTGACTGCGAGCCATGTGCATTTGTTCACTATTCAAATGTAAACATCAAGGAATGCAGCGTATTGGAGGCTCTTCAAAGCCCACTCTTTATGGCTTACAAAAAGAATCAGCCATTCTCAAACAATATGCTTCGTCCATGTCCTGTGCTTGACAACCCGGGTGCCATCAGCAAGATGGTTGCCGAAACAGGCGCATATTCAACAGAAATGCAACATCCTGAAAGTGCAAACGCTTTGTTTGACAAAACAATTGAAGCTGCAAAGGCTTGGAAAGTTAAGGCAGACGAACTGTTTGACAGAGATGAGTACATTGCAAAGCATGTTAAAGATGAAAATATGTACAACTACGAGAAAGATGACTCTGAAAGAGAATTTAGCGAATTTGAAAAAACTGAATAACAACAGATTTTTCGCATAAACAAAATAAGGGCATATCACACAGATATGCCCTTTAAAGCAATTTTTGAACAAAGGAGCAGAAATGAACACACCCTTATTAATCGTGATGATTGTATTAGTAATGTTTTCGGCATTTTTTTCGTCAGCCGAAACAGCGTTTTCTTCACTCAACAAGGTGAAGTTGAAAGCTATGGAGCAGGGCGAAAAAAGCAAAAAAATCGAGCGAACATTGAAGTTGGCAGACGATTTTGACATTGTGCTTTCAACAATTTTGATTGGCAACAACATCGTAAACATTGCTTCAACCTCTATTGCAACCCTGTTTTTTACAGGACTTTTGGGCGACAACAGCGACCTCGGTGCAACCGTGAGCACGGTGGTTATGACCATCGTTGTGTTGATTTTTGGCGAAATCACACCAAAAACCATTGCAAAAGAAAAGGCAGAAACTTTTGCAGTTGCAGTTGCTCCGGCAGTTAAGTTTTTCGTGTTTCTGTTCTACCCTCTCAACATGCTGTTCAGAGGTTGGAAACTTCTGCTCAACAAGATGTTCCACCTTGAAAAAAACAGTGCTGTAACAGAAGAAGAACTAAAAACCTATGTTGACGAGGCTCAAACAGGCGGTGAAATCAGCGAAAACGAAAGTGAACTCATCCGTTCGTCAATTGAATTTGACGACCTTTACGCAAGCGACATCCTCACTCCGAGAATTGATGTTGAAGCGGTTGACAAATACGCAAAATTATCCGACATTGAAAAGATATTCAAATCAAGCGGATACAGCAGATTGCCTGTTTATATCGGCGACATCGACAACATTGTGGGCATCATTCACCACCGTGATTTTGAGGACATCAGAAGCCGTGGATTGAAGTCGTTGCGCACAATCATCAAGACTGTTCCGACCGTCAGCCCCGATACAAAAATCAGCAAACTTTTGAAGATATTCCAAAAGAACAAAACCCATCTTGCCGTTGTTATTGACGAATTCGGCGGTACAGAGGGCATTGTGACGCTTGAGGACATACTTGAAGAACTTGTAGGCGAAATTTGGGACGAGCACGACGAGGTTGAGGTTGACATTGAAAAAATTGACGACACAACCTGCATTGTTGACGGTATGGCAAACCTTGATGATGTGTTTGAATATTTCGAAATCAACGACAAGAACACCAATGTAACCACACTCAACGGCTGGGTTATGGAAAACACAGACAAAATACCCGAAATCGGCGACTGCTTTGACTACGGCGACCTGCATTTTGAAGTTATAGAAACCGACGGACGCAGAGCCGAAAAAGTCAAGGTTACAAAAATAATCACAGAAAACGAAGAACAAATCGAGGAATAACAAATGTTTTCATTCAGACGAGGAAAAATAGAATACATCATTGCGGGACTTGGAAATCCGGGTCCTAAATACGCAAACACAAGGCACAACGCAGGCTTCAAGGCTGTTGACCAACTTGCAAAAGAAGAGGGGTTTGAAATCAAAAAGTCAAAATTCCAGGCTCTTATTGCAGACGAGATGGTTGACGGCAAGCGTTGCTTGATTATGAAACCGCAAACGATGATGAACCTCAGCGGTGAGGCAATTATGGAAGCTGCGGAATACTATAATATTCCAAACGAAAACATCATAGTAATATATGACGACATCAGCCTTGACATAGGCAAAACGAGAATCAGAAGAAAAGGCAGTGCCGGCGGTCATAACGGAATCAAAAGCATTATTTCCTGCCTTGGTTCTGAAGAATTCCCACGAATTAAAATCGGAGTTGACAAAAAGCCAAATCCGTCATACGACCTTGCAAAATGGGTTTTGAGCGAATTCCCAAAAGACAAATCGGAGGAGCTTCAATCTTCCCTTGAAAACGCAACAAAGGCAGTAAGGCTTATGGTCAACGGCAAAACCGATGAAGCCATGAACAAATACAACAGTTAAAGGCACAAGGCGAAATATGAGCTGTTATTCAAAAATATTTGAAAAAGACAAAGAATACCAAAATTTAAAAGAAGCAGTTAACGCCCACGAATTTCCTGTGGGCGCTGTTGGTCTGCCCGAAATTAACAAGGTTCACATTGTTCACTCTTTGTGTGACGACCTTGAGAAAAAGGCTTTTGTAATCACTCCCGATGAGGCAAGTGCAATCAAGGTTTTCGAGGATTTGTCCGCAATGACTGACGGCGTTTTGCTCTATCCGAGGAGAGAGTTCACATTCCTTGATGTTGAGGGAATCAGCCGTGAATTTGAGCACATCAGACTTGGCGTACTGTCAAAAATCATCAAAGGCGAATACAACATTGTTGTTGCATCGGTGCAAGCATCTTGCCAAATGACGATGCCTCCGCAAGCTCTCATTGACCGTTCTTTCACCATCAGCGAAGGTGAGGACATCGACATTGACGAAACAATCAACAAACTTGTTAAGGCAGGCTACACACGATTTGACCAGGTTGACGGCACAAGTCAGTTCAGCGTGAGAGGCGGACTTATTGACATCTTCCCTCCGGGAGCTGACGACCCTGTGAGAATTGAGCTTTGGGGCGACACCGTTGATTCTATCGCAAAATTTGATATTTCAACCCAAAGGCGAAATGATATTGTTGACAAGATTGACATCATTCCGGCAACGGAAGTTTTGTTTCCGTCAAAGGAAATTCAGGCGAAGAAGATTGACGAGCTTGCAGGCTCACTAAAGGGCAAAGCTATCAAAGCAAGAGAAAAGCTCTATGCCGACAGCGACAAACTCAAACAGGGTGTGAATCTGCCGTGCAACGACAAATATCTTCCGCTTGCATACAACAGCAACGGACTGTTTGATTATTTTGACGGTCTGCTGTTTGTGCTTGAAAGCGGAAAATGCAAGGAAAAGTGCGAAAATCAACAGAAACTTATGCTTGAGGACATCAAATGGCTTCTTGAGGACGGCATAATTTGCAAAGGCATTGACAAATTCAGCCTTGATTTCACCGACCTTTTGAGCGTTTACGAAAACTGCAAGGCGATTTATCTCGACTCATTCCCTCGTGGAAGTTTTGACACACCGATAAGACACCTTGCGTCATTCACCTGTCAAACATTCAATTCTTGGAGCGGAACATTAAGCCAGTTAAAAGACGAGCTGTTCCCTCTCATCAAAACAAAATACGCCGTTTGCATACTTGCCGGCACAGCAAAATCGGCAAAGGCACTTGCCTACGACTTGCAGGAAATGGGCTATCAAGCAATTTACTGCGACAAAAAGCCAAGCGAATTCGCCCACGGTCTTGTAACCGTTATGTCGGGCACAACATCGGCAGGATTTCAGCTTTCGACTTGCAAGTTTGCGCTCATCACCTACGGCAAAGTTAACCAAGCAAAGAAAAAGCACAAGCATTTCAGTTCAAAAGATGCCATTCATTCGCTTGACGAACTCGTCATCGGCGACTACATTGTTCACAACATCCACGGTATCGGTATTTTTGAGGGCATACAGGCACTCGAAATAAACAATGTCAGCAAGGACTACATCAAAATCAGCTACGCAAAAGGCGACAATCTTTATGTTCCCGTAACCCAACTTGACCTTGTTTCAAAATACATCGGACCTCGTGACGATTCAAGAGTGAAGATTAACCGCCTCGGTTCGGGTGATTGGAGCAAGACTAAATCCAAGGTTCGTGCAGGGCTTCAGGATATGGCAAAAGAGCTTATTGCCTTGTATTCAAAGCGAATGAACACAAAGGGTTTTGCATTTTCCGAGGACACCGATATGCAACGAGATTTTGAGCTTCGATTTGCATACGAAGAAACAGACGACCAGCTCCGTTCGATTGACGAAATCAAGGGCGATATGGAAAAAACCGCACCTATGGACAGACTGCTTTGCGGTGATGTCGGATTCGGCAAAACAGAAGTTGCCTTGCGTGCGGCATTCAAATGTATTGGTGACGGCAAGCAATGTGCAATTCTTGTGCCAACCACCGTTCTTGCAATGCAACACTTCCAAACCGCACTGAAGCGAATGGAAGCGTTCCCTGTGAGGATAGAAATGCTCAGCAGATTTGTATCGGCAACCAAGCAAAAGGAAGTGTTGAGTGACCTTGAAAAAGGCAAGGTTGACCTGTTAATCGGCACTCACAGAATTTTCGGCGGTGACATCAAATTCAAAGATTTGGGACTGCTGATTGTTGACGAAGAACAGCGTTTCGGCGTTGCTCAAAAAGAGAAAATCAAGGAAAAATTCCCAAGAGTTGATGTTCTCACCCTTTCGGCAACACCTATCCCACGAACACTCAATATGGCTATGAGCGGAATCCGTGATATGAGCCTGCTTGAAGAAGCACCGGGCGACAGAAAGCCTGTGCAGACCTATGTTATTGAATACGATTTTGGAATCATAATCGAAGCCATGGAAAAAGAGCTTGCAAGAGGCGGTCAATGCTATTATTTGCACAACGACATTGAAACCATTGACCACATTGCAATGCAGATAAAAAAAGAACTCCCGGATGCAACGGTGGGAGTTGCACACGGTCAAATGACCGAGGAGCAATTATCCGATGTTTGGCAAAAACTGCTCAATGCCGAAATTGACATTTTGGTGTGCACAACAATCATCGAAACAGGTATTGATGTACCAAATGTAAACACATTGATAATTGAAAACGCAAATAAACTCGGACTTGCACAACTTCACCAAATCCGTGGCAGAGTCGGCAGAAGCAGCAGGCGTGCATATGCCTACTTCACCTTTGCAAAGGGCAAGGAACTGACCGACATTGCGCAAAAACGACTTGAGGCAATCCGTGAATACACAGAATTCGGTTCAGGCTTCAAAATTGCTATGCGTGACCTTGAAATCAGAGGTGCGGGTTCGTTGCTCGGCAACAAGCAACACGGTCATATGGAAAGCGTTGGATACGATATGTACATCAAACTGCTTGAACAGGCTGTCAGCGAAGAAAAGGGCGAGGCTGTTCCTGACGAAAAAGAGCAAGAGTGCCTCATCGACCTGCCTGTTGATGCAAGTATTCCGTCAACATACATCACCTCCACTCCGCAAAGGCTTGATATGTACAAGACTATTGCAAACATCCGTTCAAACGAGGAAGCAAACGATGTTTATGACGAACTTACCGACCGTTTCGGTGTTCCGCCGGCAAGCGTGTACGGACTTGTAGAAATTGCACTTTTGCGAAACACAGCAATGCAACTCGGCATTTATGAAATCAGGCAATCCGGCATAAACGCAAAATTCTTCTTGAATGATGTGAAGCCTGAATACCTCATTGCTCTCAACGAAAAAATGCGTGGCAGAGCAAAGCTGAATTCCTGCAAAAAGACCTTTATATCGGTTGAAACCATCGGCGGTGACACAATCGGATGCGTGCGTGACACACTCAATCTTTTGAGAGAATCTGTCAAAAATGAATAAAAAACGAAACCTCGGTTGATAATATAACCGAGGTGTTTTTTATGTCTACATCAAATTCAAAAAAGAACGACAACAAAAATGTAAAAGCGTTGTTTTCCGTTGTTTGCCTGTGCATTGTTTCGCTTGGCTTGATAGTTTACTTTTCCACCACTCAAAAGGGCAAGGACAGCACGGTAAACGAGCCGACAACGATTGTTGAAACCACCGAGGTTCAGCACGCAGTTACGGCAAAAGAAACCACAACGCAAACAACAAGCGAAGCAAGGGTTTCCACACAAAAACCGACTGCAAAAAAGGATGTTACAATGTCGCAGGGCAAGGGCAACACTCCGTACAAAAGCTACTACAAATATCCGCTGACGGATGCTGTTTCAAAGGGTTACAGCGAAGAGTTGACCTACGACAAGACCATGGGTGATTACCGTGCGCACACGGCAGTTGATTTCAGCGGTGCACTCGGCGACAAGGTAACCGCAATCAATGACGGACTTGTAACAAAGGTTTACACCGATTCGATGTACGGCTTGTGCGTTGAAATTGACCACGGCGGAAAATTTGTTGTGAGATACTGCGGACTTGAAAGTGCAACCGTAAAAAAGGGCAATTTTGTTGACATCGGCAACACAATCGGCACACTCGGAAAAGTTCCGTGTGAAGTCGGTGACGGAGCTCATTTGCACCTGTCTGCAAAGCTAAAAGGTCAACCGGTGAACCCTTTGAATGTTATGAGCAAAACCGAATAAACCAAATCATCTTTAAAAAGCTTCCCTCCAACAGCGGGAGGCTTTTTATGTATAATTACCATTTTTTGTATATTTTGTGGAAAACTTTTGTTGACATTGTTGTGCTTGTTGTGTAAAATTATTTGTATAATATTTACAAAGAGGGATAATTATGGCAGAAACCAAAACAAAAAAATCAAACAAAAAAAAGATAAAATGGATAGTTTTGGCTATCGTTGTTTTGTTGATTGTTGCACTTGCAACAGTGATGACTGTGTCGGGCAAGCACCGTTCTACACCTGACCAGCTCCAAACATACGAAACAGACAACAAATACATACTTCAGGAAACCGACATTTCGGGTCACAGAAGCGGTGGTGGAATCGAACCTGAAGAAACAATGCTTGCATTCAAAAACTGTGCAGAAAACCCTGCTTTCAGCATTGATGTTTTTGAATTTGACTTACACATCACAAAAGACAAGCAACTCATTCTTTTACACGATGACACACTCGACAGAACTTCCGACAGCGTTGAAGTTTTCGGCGAAAAGAAAGTCAGACCTGAAAACAAGACATATGAAGAACTCCGAACTCTTAATATGGGTGCGAAGTTTAAAAACGAAGACGGTGAATCACCGTATGCCGACCTCAAGGGTGACGAAGTGCCTGACGATTTGAGAATTCTCAAGCTCAACGACATTCTTGATTATCTCATTGCTCAAGGCGGCGGCAGATACAAATACATCATCGAAATCAAGAACGGCGATGATTTGGGCAAAGAAGGTGTAGACATTCTCTACAACACCTTGATTGAAAAAGGAATTCTTGAAAATGTTGTGTTCGGCACATTCCACAAGGAAGTAAGCGCATATGTTGACGAGAAATACCCTGACCTTGCACGAAGCACATCAATTCCGGAAGTTGTTAATTTCTGGAAAGCAGCACTCAAAGATGACCCTAACTACGAGCCACCTTGCAATGTTTTGCAGATTCCATTCTGTGCTCCGTACAAAAATCTTGGATTTAACCTTGCAACTGCACAAATGATTAACTATGCACACAAGCACAATATGGCTGTGCAATATTGGACAGTCAATGACGAAGAAGATATGAAGTACTTGCTTGAAATGGGCGCTGACTGCATTATGACAGACTACCCTGACAAGCTCTACAATATAAAAAATTCATAACAAACAAAAGCCTCCCCAATTCGGGGAGGTTTTCAGTCTGTCGATAAAGCTCCTGAAACACGCCAAAATATAATTAACAAAATTATGCCTCCCATCTTTTTAAAAAGGGAGGTGGCAACACGAAGTGTTGACGGTGGGGTTTTAAAAATGCTGTAAGTATCGTACTTACAGCATTTTTGGCGTTTTTTGTTTTTTGCTCAGTCGAGGTACCATCGTACATCTTCCTTCGCAAGAAAACGAAATTCAGAAACTTTCTCAACAGCCTACAGCGTGTCGATAAAGCTCCTGAATATGCAAAAGCCCTCCCATTCGTGGAGGGTTTTCTGTTCGATTTAGTTTTTAACTTGTTTAGCTATAATTCCTTTTTACCACCGTTGTGCTTTGTGCACATTTATCTCTTATTAGCCTTGGTTTCTCTGTTTCCCCTCTAACCGTATGCCTTATGTAATATGAAACTCCCCTGATGATGCGTTCTCTTTTCTCTCCAATGACATCATCAAAAGAATTTCCACAGTCGTGGCTCATTCATTTCATCATAACTGCCGATTTGCATCAGCAGTCACCCCACAGGCAGTATAGCTTATTTTAACAAAAACTCAGTGTTTTGTAATAAAGACCCAAACTTCAAAGCAAAACACTTAAAGAAATTACAGCTTCAAACACAGTCGTACAAAACTAACCAGCGAATAAAGTATTGCACAAAATCAATTTTTTTGCAATATGTTACCTATGTGTTACCTTTTCATCAGATAGAGGAAACATATTGAAATGCCGACATAATGCGTGTATATTATTCGTATGTTACCTGAACAAAATTTTTTAGTAACAATAACAGTCGATTGAAAGAGGAAAAAATGGAGAAATTTAATAAACTGCTAAAGGAATACATCACCGAGCAAGGTGTTCCTATCTATCAAATTGCAAAAGAAACGGGCATAAACCGCACTCTTATTCAAAATGTAATCAGCGGAAAAAAGAAGTTCCCAAAAGGACGACTTAACGCTCTGCTCAATTCAACTTACTTTACCGCAGAGCAAATCAAAAACCTTTGTGAAGCATTTTTCAAAGAAGAATATGATGAAGAAAAGCCGGCATTTTTTGATTATTGCAACTATTGTTTAAACACAAAATTCACCGAAGATTTGCAAAAAAATGTTCATATCGGTTTGGGTGAATACAAAAGCGATACAACATTTTTAAACAGCAAAAAAGACATTTTGTCAGCGATTTACACAATTGTAAATTCAAGCGAAAACAGTGTTTTCATTTCTAATTTTGACTTCAATCAAACAGAAATAAACCGAATTGTTTACAATGCTTGCAAGAGCAAAAAGTTCAATGAATTTTATCATTACACAAAATACACAGACAATGAAAAAGACAATGTTCAAATCATTTTCAACAGCATTGCATATGCAAAAGAGGACTGCATAACATACATCAACGACCGCAAGGATTTCAGCCTGCTGTTCCCCGAATTCATTATGTGCGGTGACTCAACGGTTATGTACGACAGCGAAGTTGAAAACGGTATAATAATAAAAAACGCAGAGCTTTGTGACTATATCATTCATATGAACGAAAAAGTAAGGCTCAACGCAAAAGCAGATATTGCAGTTTTTCACAATGCGTTTGAATATATGTACCATCTTGATGTTATTTCGGACAAAAAAGAATATTCAAACATAATAGCATTTGACAATCATATTTGCAGTATGGGAGTGAACAGAGAAATCATTGACGACATTGCAACCGACCAAATCAAAAGCACTGCGCAGGTGTTCCAACAACTTGAGGCTCATTTTGACCTTTTGATAGAATCTCCGCAAGACAGTATTGAATCTATGGTGATTTCATACGAGGGATTAATGGATTTTGTAAACACCGGCAAGCTATATGACTTTCCAAGCGGACTTGCAAAAAATTTGAAGCCGAAGCACAGAGCAGACATTTTATCGGCTATATTAAGAATTTGCTCAAATGTTTTTGTCTCAAACCCTAAATACACAACACTTGACAACATCCATCTCAACGTTGAGGCTTGCAAAAATCAGCTTTTGATTTCATACAGCAACGATACTGACAACTCTGAACTCGACCTCGGAACACAAGTTATATTCATCAGCGAAAACACCGAATTGATTGAATCCTTCAGCTCATACTTAAAATATACAATGCTGTCGGAAAAAACTTTTACCGCAGAATATTCAAAAAAGTTCATCCAAAAGCAAATCGAAATTTTGCAAGCGGAATAATATTTGTCATACGAATAATTGAATATCGGCTGATAATAATAATCTTGAAAGGATGATATTATGAGCTCTTTTAATATGACAAACGAAATGAAAAACTACTTTGATTCCCTGCCGATGAACATCAAGCAGGAACTTACACATTCGGGATTTTCGGCAACGAGCCTTGAGGACCTCAAGGACATTGTGTCGCAGATGACCGAGGTGGGCGACTATGACGGACAGCTATAAGAAAAAATACAAACTCAATACAAAGCTGACCAACAAATACTGCGAAAACGCATACAACCCAACCGTTCAGCCTGACGGCAAAACCGAAATGGGCGTGCCAATCCCCTCGCCCGAAAACATTGAATATTCCAAGGAATACGAAGAAGAAAACGAACAATAAAAACTCCCGTACAATTTGCGTTGTACGGGAATTTGATTTTAAAGATGATATACGATTTTGTCGGAATACTTGTTGAAAATGAAAATGCCGACTGCAAGTGACAGAATTGACATCACGGTTGCATAAAGTACCAACTTCCAGCTGAGGAGCTGTGTTGGCACGGTGTTGCCGTAAAGCACGCACTGTCTGAACAACTCAATCATTGAATACAGCGGATTGAGTTTGATGAAATACATAATTCTTCTGCCCTCAAATCTGTTCATTGAATAGAGGATAGGAACCATATACATCAAGAGCTTTGTGCAAACATCCCAAATGTACTCAACATCTCTGAAATAAACATTCACAACCGAAAGGATAAGACCGACACCGGTTGAGAACATCAAAAGCAAAATCATCGGCAGGAACACAAGCACAATCTTCCAGCTGAGTGTAAGCCCTGCACCACCGCTTATGCCTGTCAGCTTGAAGAAAATCCAAACACAAACATAGCAAAGTGTTGAAATTGCGAATGTAACAAATGTTGAAAGCGTTGATGACAGCGGATACATATACTTTGGTACATATACCTTTTTAATAATTGAAGCGTTACGCCTAAATGCTGTCAGCGATTGCTTGGTTGATGTTACGAAAAATTCAAAAATCAATCTACCGGAGAACAAATATACCGGATAGCACACGATTCCGTCTTTTTTCCTTGCAAGGAGTGCACCGAAAATGACAGACAAAACTATCATATTAAGAAGCGGTTGCAAGAAGCTCCAAAATATACCGAGCCAAGAATTTCTATACTTGAGCTTTACATTTTTTCTTGTAAGCTCCATAAGCAAATCCTTGTATTTGTTAAACATACTAAGGGAATGCTTAAGTTCTTCTTTTTTCTCTTCAGTACCCATAGAATTGAACACCTCTGTTTTTTTGCCGTTAACCACGACTGTCTTAAATCTGTGCCATTATATCATATGCAATACTATTTTTCAACACATTTTATCAATAGGTTACAACTTCGTAACTTTTTAGACATACGCAAGTGGCAGATATAGTCTATTATCTAAAAATATCAGCTATTTGCATAGCGGTTTTTCTTGCTCCCATATCACCGTTTATGACAAAATCGGCAGCCGAAAGATACTTTTCCTTGCGTTCATCATAGAGTTTTTTTGCCTTTTCCCTGTCCTGAAACAGAGGTCGAGTAGTGTTGTCGCCGATTCTTTCGCAAATCACATCAAACGACGCATCCAAGAAAACAATCTTTGCACCCTGCTTGACTGCCTCAACATTTCGCTCAAAGGTCATTGCACCTCCGCCGGTTGAAACAACAACGCCTTTCATCTCGGGGATTTTTTTGCAAACCTCATGCTCAAGGTCACGAAAATAATCCTCGCTGTGAATAGCAAAAATCGCTTTTATCGCAACTCCCTGCTCTTTTTCTATAAGTTCATCGGTGTCAACAAATTTGACGCCCAAAATTTTTGCAAGCTCCTTGCCGACAACGGTTTTTCCACTGCCCATAAAGCCACACAAAACAATATTATCCATTTTTCTCAAGCTCCTTTTGGGCAATTTTTATTACCTTTTCAATATTGTCGTTTGAAAACTTGACGCCGTTCCAAATTTCCTGTGCAACGGCAGCCTGCCAAACAAGCATTGAAAGACCGTCAGAATACTTGATTCCTGCCTCTTTGGCATATTTCAAAAGCACGGTTTCCTGCGGATTATAAATAACATCAAAAACTGCCTTTGCGCCTGCAACAACTTCTTTTGAAACAGGGCACGCATCAACATTGGGATACATTCCGACAGGAGTGCCGTTGATTATCAAATCATACTCACCCTTTGCATCTCTCAACATAATAACCTTGATGTCCTTGTTGAGCTTGTCCTTAATTTCCTTTTTAAGTTCATTGGCAGCAACAAGGCTTGACTCTCTGACCGCAACAGTCAAATCTGCATCTGCCAAAACGGATTCAAACGCAATCATTCGGGAAACTCCACCGCTTCCGCAAAGAAGCACCTTACCTGCAAGTTCAATATCTGCCATCTGAAGTGCCGACAAAAAGCCCGCACAATCGGTGTTGTGACCGACAATTTTGTTCTCACGCACATCAACGGTGTTGACAGCACCAAAGAGTTCTGCCCTCGGGGACAGCTCGTCCAAATACTTAATGATGTTGATTTTGTGCGGAATTGTGACATTGAAGCCACGCAATCCGCTGAGCGTTTCGGCAAAGACCTTTTCCAAATCCTCGGGTGAAGCCTCGACCATAAGATATGTGGCGTCAATACCGCAAAGTTCAAAAAGCGCCTTATGGATTACCGGGCTGATAGAATGACCGAGAGGATAACCCGTGAGCCCGTAGAGATACCTCCTCGTTTTCACCACTTTCATATTTTGTCCTCCAAACATTTTTAAGATATTGTTTATAAGAAAATTATTGACAAATCAATCAAAACTTACTAATATGATAATAACATATTACATTAAACATAACAACAAATTTTTAAGGAGCGTTGCTTTATGATTTTTGACGAAATAAAAGATATATTGGCAGAACAGCTTGATGTAAACCCTGACACAATCGAAATGTCATCAGACCTTTCAAGCGATCTCGGAGCCGACTCTCTTGACGCTATTGACATTGTTATGAGCATTGAGGATCAATACGGCATTGAAGTTCCTGACAGTGTGATTGAAAATATGAAAACTGTTGAGGACATTGTTAACTTCATTGAGGGTGCAACAACCGAAGACTAACCAAATGTTTATACAAAACATCAAAATATATAACAGGCATATTCTGCCTGTTATTTTTTTGTCAATTTGCCCAAACAAATAATTATTTTTTAGTTAGTTTAAATGTTGACACTTGTCAAAATAAATAGTAGAATTACTATATATAATAAAATAATGTATATGCTATAAAAAGGGGTTTAATTATGGCAGAAGAAAAGTTTGTAATGGCACTTGACCAGGGTACTACCAGCTCTCGTGCTATTATTTTTAACAAAAAAGGCGAAATCGTCGCTAAAAATCAAAACGAATTTACACAGTTCTATCCGCAAAACGGTTGGGTTGAGCACGACCCGCACGAAATCCTTTTTTCTGTTGTAAGTTCCATGATCGGTGCATTGCGTGAGGGCACAGTTGACCCGAAGAAAATCGCAGGCATCGGCATCACCAACCAAAGAGAAACAACTATTCTTTGGGACAAGGAAACAGGTGCACCGCTTTACAACGCTATTGTTTGGCAGTGCAGAAGAACTGCTGATTATTGTGAGGAACTCAAATCACAGGGACTTTCAGATTACATCAAGAGCACTACCGGTCTTTTGATTGACGCATACTTCAGCGCAACAAAAATCAAATGGATTTTGGACAATGTTGAGGGCGCAAGAGAAAAGGCAGAGCGTGGCGAGGTGCTTTTCGGCACTATCGACACATGGCTCATCTGGAACTTAACAGACGGCAAGACTCATGTTACCGACTATTCAAACGCATGCAGGACAATGTTGTTTGATATTGACAATCTTTGCTGGGATGAATACCTTTGCGAAAAGCTCGGCATTCCAATGTGCATTTTGCCTGAAGTTAAGCCATCAAGCTGTGTTTACGGCCATGTTGCAAAAATCACAGGTATTGAAGATCTTGAGGGTGTTCCGATTGCAGGTGCTATCGGTGACCAGCCGGGCGCATTGTTCGGTCAAGGTTGCTTCGAAGTAGGTCAAGCCAAAAACACCTACGGCACAGGTTGTTTCTTGCTTATGAACACGGGCGAAAAGAGAATCGAGAGCCGTTCAAACCTCCTCACAGGTATCGCTTGGGGACTTGACGGCAAAATCACATACGACCTTGAGGGTTCTGCATTCAACGCAGGCTCTGTTATCAAATGGCTTCGTGACGAACTTGAACTTATCGGCTCTGCCGCAGAATGTGACGAACTTGCAATGCAGGTTGAGGACAGCAACGGATTGTACCTCGTTCCTGCTTTCACAGGCTTGGGCGCTCCGTATTGGGATATGTACGCAAGAGGCATTATGGTAGGTCTTACCCGTTCAATCAACAGAAAGCATGTTTGCCGTGCAGTGCTTGAAAGCATCACATACCAAATGACTGACTTGCTTGAGGCTATGATGAACGACAGCGACATCAGGCTCAAGGATTTGCGTGTTGACGGCGGTGCAAGCGTATCAAACATTATGATGCAAATTCAGGCAGATATGACCGGTTGCAATGTTAACCGTCCAAAGAACAGAGAAGCAACTGCTCTCGGTGCTGCATATCTTGCAGGTCTTGCAACAGGCGTTTGGGAGAACACAGCCGAGATTGAAGCAAACCGTGAAGTTGACAAAATCTTTATCCCATCTATGCCGGAAGAGAAGCGTAACAAGCAATATTCCGACTGGAAGCGTGCTGTTGAACGCAGTAGAAATTGGGAAAGATAATTTAATTAGTTAAAATTTTGTCTTATGGCAAAATAATTTATATTCAAAAAAGGAGTTTTATTTATTATGGGAAAAGTTGTATGTCCGTGGAATTTAATCACCGACTTTGTGACTGACGCTTTTGTTGGTTACGGTGTTCCGAGAGAGGATGCAGAAATCTGCACCGATGTTCTTTTGGAATCAGATAAGAGAGGTATCGAAAGCCACGGCTGTAACAGATTTAAGCCTATTTATATTGACAGAATCGTTGCAGGTATTCAAAACCCTGTAACAAACTTTGAGATCATTAAAGAAACACCTTGCACAGCAGTTGTTGACGGTCATGACGGTATGGGTCAGGTTATCGGCTACAAGGCTATGCAGATGGCTATCGACAAGGCAAAGGAATTTGGTCTTGGTATGGTTGCAGTTCGTAATTCTTGCCACTATGGTATCGCAGGTTACTATGCAACACAGGCTACCGAGCAGGGATGCATCGGCTTTACAGGCACAAACGCAAGACCGTCAGTTGCTCCTACATTCGGTGTTGAGGGTATGTTTGGTACAAACCCACTCACAATGGGCATTCCATCTGATGAAGAATTCGATTTTGTACTTGACTGTGCAACATCAATCACACAAAACGGCAAGATTGAATACTATGCAAGAATCGGCGAGCCTGTTCATCCGGGCACAATCATCGGTCTTGACGGCAATCCTGTTGAGGGCGACGCAGGCGAAGCACTCAAGAGAATTCGTCAGGGCACAGCAGCTCTTACAGCACTCGGCGGTATCGGCGAAAACCTCGGCGGTTACAAGGGCTACGGCTACGCTATGATCATTGAACTTCTCTCTGCTGTTCTTCAGGACGGTAACTACGGCAAGGCTCTTGACGGTAAAGATGAAAACGGCAACCTTGTTCCTTATCATCTCGGTCACTTCTTCCTTGCTATCGACACTTCAAAGTTTATGGGTGAAGAAGCTGCAAGAAAGAAGACAGGTGAAATTCTCCGTGAAATCAGAGCATCAAAGAAAGCTCCGGGTCAGGACAGAATTTACACAGCAGGCGAGAAAGAATATCTTGTTTGGAAAGAAAGAGAAAACAGCGGTGTTCCTATCAATGAAGCAGTTCAGAAGGAAATCAACGATGTTAGAGATAAACTCGGCCTTTCTTACACATTCCCATGGGAAGACAACTATGTTCCTTACGAAAAGGAAGAAAAGATTACTTCTCACATCGAGAGAAAGTAATTTCATAAAAACATTATAAAAATTAAGGGGCGGGATGCCCTCGGGCTTCTGTCCGAGTGCGACCTGCTCCTTTTTTGTTATTATTTTCACAATTTTTCACATAATAAAACTATTGGATAAAGCGAAAGGAATAATTTAAAATGAATATAAGAGAGGAATCACTCCAAAAGCACTACGAATGGAACGGAAAAATTGAAGTTGTTGCCAAAGCAAAGGTAAACGACAGCAAATCGCTTTCACTTGCATACACCCCGGGTGTTGCAGAACCTTGCCTTGAAATCCAAAAGGACTACAACAAAAGCTATGAACTCACAAGAAGAAACAATCTTGTAGCAGTTATCACAGACGGTTCTGCTGTTCTCGGCTTGGGCGACATCGGACCTGAAGCAGGTATGCCTGTTATGGAGGGCAAGTGTGTGCTCTTCAAGGAATTCGGCGATGTTGACGCATTTCCTCTTTGCGTAAGAACAAAGGATGTTGACGAGTTTGTTCAAACCGTTTACAACATTTCAGGCTCATTCGGCGGTATCAACCTTGAGGATATTTCTGCACCTCGTTGCTTCGAGATTGAAGAAAAGCTCAAGAAAATGTGCGACATTCCTATTTTCCACGATGACCAGCACGGCACAGCAGTTGTTGTTTCTGCCGCTCTCATCAACGCAACAAAGATTATCGGCAAAAATTTGAGCGAATGCAAGGCTGTCATCAACGGTTCAGGTGCTGCAGGCACAGCTATTGCAAAGCTCCTTATGACTCTTGGTTTGAAAGATGTTATCCTCTGCGACAGAACAAGCGCTATCTATGAGGGAAGAGAAAACCTCAACGCATCAAAGGCTGAAATTGCAAAGGTTACAAACCGTGGAATGGTTAAGGGCGGACTCAAGGACGCTATTGTCGGCACAGATATTTTCATCGGTGTTTCTGCTCCGGGCGTTCTCACCGAAGAAATGATTAAAACAATGCACAAAGACCCTATTGTACTTGCAATGGCCAACCCTACACCTGAAATTATGCCTGACGAAGCAAAGGCTGCCGGTGCAAAAATCGTTGGCACAGGTCGTTCGGACTTTCCTAACCAAATCAACAATGTTGTTGCATTCCCGGGCATTTTCAGAGGTGCGCTTGATGTAAGAGCATCTGCTATCACAGAGAATATGAAAATCGCAGCAGCATACGCTATCGCTTCCCTTGTTGACGACGACAAGCTCAACGAGGACTACATTCTTCCATACGCATTTGATGAAAGAATCAAAGACACGGTTGCAAACGCAGTTGCCGAAGCGGCTCGCAAAGACGGCGTAGCAAGAATTTAATTTTCCCATAAAATATAAAACTCAAAGTGAAGGGTTTATCCTCCGCTTTGAGTTTTTGTTTTGTAATGTTTAGATTTTATAATTTAGAGTTTTAAACATTGTATTTAGACTATAGCGGAATATAGGTTTAAATATATGTATCTAAATTTAGAGCTTAAAATTATATTCTACTAAATATTGGGGTTTTTAATGCAATTTACTGGGTTTTAATGGCTTGTTATAGCCTAAATATATGTAT
>OBCL01000037.1_pt1 | contig 38805 bp, 22 predicted proteins | sample 1495931 | NCBI WGS metagenome assembly OBCL01 (sample SAMN03418275, study PRJEB22391) | human gut metagenome | biome: human-gut; feature: organic feature; material: feces | host: Homo sapiens | place: Tanzania | collected 2013-01
ACACTGCCAATATTTCAAAGAATTACACCAAACTTGACGGCACAGTTGTCAACGAGAAGTATTCTTACGAAAGTTTGCTCCCGGGACAGGATAACAATGTTGAAAAGTCTGTTGACAGCATTGTTGCGGAAACTCGTAATGATTTTAAGCTGAATGCTGAACAAATCGGCAAAAAGGTAAATGACAAATACGATGAACTTCGTGTTCTTGAATCTACAGCAGGTTGGACAAAAAAGGGCACAGTCGGAAAAAAAGCGGCAGAAAGTTTCCCTTGTGAAAATAACAGAATCGTTCTTGAAGATAAATGTTATTATGAAAAAATTGAAAATGCTTGGTCATATGGTCTTGCTCCGTGGAGATACGGTATTCTCGTAAAGTCCGGCTCGAAGGTTCAGGTTGACGGAGCATTTAGCTTGGATAACAGCGGTGGTCATGCAACAACCATCATCGGTGACAAATCATATTCGGATTTTGATGAAGATGATCAAGATGAACTTAAGCAAACATATCTTTATGTAAAGGGTAATGTTGAAATTTCAAGATGTGATGTTTTCATCGGCGACAATACAACTGTAATTGTTGACGGTCATGTATATGTTGACGGTCACTCTCTCACCATCGGTAAAAACTCAAAGCTCATCTGTGGATTTGAAATTCGAGTTGGCGGAAAATTTACTGTTGGAGAAAATTCTGTTGTTGTTTCAAATCAAGCAAATACAAAAGAAAACTATTCTATCTCTATGAACACAATGGTTGCCGAAAAAGGTAGTGAAATCTATGCAATCGGCGACATCAAAAAAAATGACGGTTCTGACATTGTTATGAATGGCAAGATTTTCTGCCAAAGAGCCATATTCTATGACGGCGGTAGCGGAAATATGTTTTTCGGCGAAGGTTCTCAAACCTTCCTCGGCAGAGACCTTTCAACAAACAGCAGTGGTGACATCACTATTGGAAAAAATGCTGTTGTTGTTGTAAACAGACCTGCTGAATGGGCGGAAAACACCGAAAAAGGCGTTGTTGATGTCAGTGGTGAATACACCCTTACTATGAAAACAGGCTCTGTTCTTGTTACTCAAGGCGACAAAAAGCATAGAATAAACGCAACAAGATATGATTGCGCTCCCGGTTCTCTCATTGTTACCGATATGATTAAGAGTAATACCGGCAAGAAAGAGTACAACTCTGTGTTCGGCAATGTTATCTGCCAAAAAATGGATGTCAGAACAACTGAATTTGCCGAGAATGCTCACATTTTTGCATCAGAAGAAATTTATGTTCAGGACAGTAAGACACTCACTTTCAATCCGGGTGTAAAACTTCTCCTTGGCAAAAATGCTTCAGGTCAATCAATTTCTAATTGCGGAGGTCTTGTGTTCAAAAGAAGCCCTGAAAACAAAGTCTTTGCACTTGGCGCAACAGGTACAATTTCAGGCTTCCAAAAGGGCAACGGCAATTATACACTTTATAACGGAAGCTATCTTTCGGCTCCGGGGCTTGACATTAACGACCTCACAGTTGAACAGGGCGGTGGATTCTGCGTTCCAAAGGATAGCAGTATTACCGTAAATAATCTTACAATCAATGACGGCACATCAACATATATCGGCACTCTCAATGTCAATAATTTGGTTGTCAATTCAGATGTAAAGATTGAGCAGATTGGTTCTGCAAACAGCATTACAGTAAACGACAACGCTAAACTTTTGATTGAAAAGAGTTGTACGGTTAAGGATGTCAATGTTTCTCCAAACGGAAAATTGCTTGCAACAAAAACTCTCACAATAAACGGCACAGCCGAAAACTTCGGTAAGATTCTTGTCGGTCTTGCTCCGAGCGAAACAAATCCGGGCAGCGAGGGCAATCTCGAAGGCAGCGGAACAATCAACAACAGCAATTTGTTCCAGGTTTACGGCTATGTAAATTGCGGAGAACTTAATAATAAATACAATATAAATAAGTCGAGAGGCTCAATTGTTTATATCAGCAAAACCGCTAACTTCAATTCTGTAAATAACGAAAAAGAATGTATGATTATCGGTTCTGATAAATCAAGCTACTATTGGAAGAAGTTTGCGAACAGCGGTAAACTTCAGGTCAGCACTCTTTTGGTAAACGACAGTTTTGTTAACAATGCAGGTGCTGAAATCAGAGTTGATGTTACCGCTTCTACATACGGCGTGCTTGAAAACAACGGCTATATTCAGGTATGCGGAAATGCCACATTCAATATTATTAAAAACACAGCAGATTTGAGAATTGACGGCAACGCAACATTTGACGGAAGCGTAACAAATGCAAGCACAGGTAAACTTCAGTGCACTTCATTTGGCGCAACATTCAATTCAAATGTTGACAACGACGGTGAAATGAGCATTGCAGGTTCTATCGTTGCAAACAATATGTTTGACAATAGCAATTTTATTTGCTCAAACAACAATTTGTGCTACTTCAATATGCTTCAAAACAGCGGTGATGTCAGCATCGGCGGATTTAAGTCGGGCAGTAACATCGTCAATGATGATGCAGGTTTAATTGAAGTTTACGGTGGCGGTTGCGTCAGCGATATAAACACCCTTGTAAACAACGGTGATTTTGTGTCGAATGTTAATATTGAAGATTTCGGCAATATTTTGAACTATGGCAAGTTCGAGTGCTTCGGCACATTGCAGGGCTTATCAGTCGGCAGTGTTTTCAATAACTGCGGAAAGGTTTATTGCCATTCAAATGTTACTGTCAACGGCACAATTACAAACGGAACACTTGACAATCACGATGCAATGTTCTATGTAACTTCGAACACTTCGACAGAGATTTACGCAACCAATATCGAAAACTATGCAAACTTCTTTGCACATGATATTAATGTTCGTGTTGTTGAATCTTTTAGTTGCTATGAGGGCAGTAAGATTTATGTTGACACAGGCGACATCACAACCAAGAATTTTGAGATTAATGCAAAATGCTCTCTTAATTATGGCAAAAACTTTACTATAAGCAGTACTCTTATCAACAGAACAAACCTTAAACTCACAAAGATTTCTGCACAGAAAATCCAAAATGAGGGCACACTCTTTGTTGACTCGGGTTCAAAGGATTTCCAAATCCAGTATATCTGGAACAAGGCAGGAGCAAATTTTGCCTTTGCAGGAGAAAAGGAACTTCAGTTCACAGGATATGACAGCAAAAGTATTTCTCTCCTCAACGAGGGCAATATGTATGTCAACGGAAATATAGTTGCTTCCGGTGCAATTCGTGCAACTGCCGGAGAACTTTATGTTTACGGCAACGCTGATGTGTCTAACTCTGTTTCGTATTTTGTAGACGGCGTTAAGAACAATGTCTATATGGAAGGCTCGGCAGAACTCTATGTTTACGGCGATATTCCGCACTCAAGTAACAGTGACGGTATGATGATTGCCGAAAGCCCGGATTCCGAGCATGAAAGAGCTGTATACAGTATATATGGCTATCAAGGTTTAGGCGTTAAAAACAGCCATTATAGCGGATTGATTAACTGCTATCAAACAGGCGCACACCTCTATTTCGGCGGTGACTTAAAGGTTGACCCACCGCAATCTTTTGGTGCCAGCAACAAGCAAACCGTAAAGGGTAATATGTTTGTCTATGGCGAATACACTTGTGCTTACTTGATGACATTCTACATCAAAGACGGTGGCGTTGTATATATCGAGGGAAATGTTAACTGTTATTATACAACAGATTTGTACCTTGAAAACTTTGCGGGCATTTACTGCTATGGCGAAGAAGTTAAATTCAGAAATATCAATGCAAACAAATCATATGTTTATCTTGTAAAGATAAAGAGCGGTGAAAATGTTGTTCCGTTTTTGGTGGCAACTTCTAAGGTTAGACTTTATAATGCGAGTGTATTGTTCACTCCTAAGGATGCAAGAATTCCATCAGTCAAATTGGAAAAATCCGATGATTCGTTCTATGCTCCTGACCCTGACGCTTATATTTCAATCTCGTCAAGGAACTTTGTTTCTGACGGTGTAAGAATTGTCACAAGCGGTAATATCTTGATTACTGAAGAAATCACAATCAAAGAAGGTCAGATGCTCTGTGCAAATAACATAAAGTTTGCTAACAACGGCAAACTCAAAGTCAAGGGTACATTGTATGTTACAGGTCAGATTTTGAATGATAACGGCTCAACAACATCTGCACTTTCTAATATCGATGATCGCATTGATTTCACAGGCCCAAAGGCTGATGTATTCATCGGTAGAACAAAGAGCGGAGAGCTCGAGTTCAACAAAGAACTTGATGCTTTCGGCGAACAAACATTGTTCTTTGACAATGATATAATCGTAAACGGCAACCTTTCAAACAACGGAAAAAGCAAGGGCGGAATCGGCGGAAACAACCTTGTTGCAAACCGTGGCGAATCTATTATTGTTGAGGGCAATTCAAACCTTTATGTAACAGGCAATGTTTTCTCAAACGGCGAAAACAACAATAAGGGCAACGCTGTTTATGTCGGCGAAAACTGCACACTTTCTTGTGGCGGTGCGTTCTATTCCGACTCTGCAATTTATAATTTCGGCAAGTTCTATGTATTCGGCGAATTTGTAAATTACAAAAAGGCAGACGGAACAGAGGAATCAGACGCAAGAACTTGGCCGACCGAAAAGGGCGATTCAAACTTTAAAGAGGGCAAATCTATCCTTAACGGTAGCTCAAACAACCGCAACGCAAGCATCTATATCGGTGGTTTGAATAAAAACGGCGAGTTATCAAAAAATACAATTATTTTTGTCGGCTATGTTCAAAACTACGGCAAGATTAACATTATGCAGGATGTATACATCAAGGGTTATAATTCTTGTTCTTACCTGTGGATGAGAACTATCGGTGAAGACCCATATTCTGTGTATAGTACAATGAACGACAAATGGGGTGCAAAGGCATCTATCGTTGCAGAGCAAGGCTCAAGAGCAAATTTTGGCGGAAATGTTGCTATGTTTGCAGGATATGTAACCTTTAACAGAGACACAACGGGCAAAAAAGAAGAAATGCCTGTGTTCTCGGCAGAGGGCGACGCAACATACGGTCAGATTATTCTCAACGGCGGTATATTCTACGCTAAGGGTCAAGTCGGATACACAGGCGAAGTTGGATTTACTAAGAAGAATGTAAACAAACTTGGCGCAGCTGATGCATTCGGCAACTACGAAATCAGAAGCCTTTGGATAAGATATTACAGAACTGGAACTGCTTTGGCAGGTGACTGGAAAGGTGCTTACTCAATTGTAAACGGCTTTACTTTCTATCCGGATCGTAAGGGTAATTATTCTGCACCTATTGGGAACGCTGTGTTCTTTGCAGGCGGCGACCTTGTTGTCGGCACAAGCGAAAGCGAATCAGATCAAACCAAGATAGGCGGCACAATCCAAAACTACGGCAAGATGTATGTTGACGGTTGCATGAAGTCGTATTCTTATGAAAAGTATGCAATCAACTATGTTGCAATTTCTGCACAAGTCGGTTCAGGCACTTTTGTTGCAGGTGACCTTTTCTCAAACAGCGGTACACTTACAATGCGTAACTCAATGTTTATGTGCGACGGCAACTTCGTTTCAAAGCGTTGTGCAAGAATCGGTATTTCTGAAAAGGCAAACAGTGAGGACGACCTCAATTCAAGTTCATATGTTTATGTTGGCGGAAATATGGCAATCAGTACCAATGGTCAAGGCGGAGCCGGTGACCTTGCAGGTAGCTGGGGCGGTGTCAGCACATGGAACTATTTTGATGTTTTCTCAAATGCAAACATCTATGTTGGCGGTTCATTCTTCACAAACAGTATCTTTACCCCTCACAAGAATGTAACACTTATTGTTGACGGTCTTGACAAGGGCGGAGTAAACACATCAACTAACTTTATCACATGGCTTCAAAAGGTTGTTAACGGATTAAGCCTTAAGATTGACGGCTATGAATATGATGACTTTAAGTTCATTGTAAACAACAGATTTGATGTTCAGCAAACTCTCCGTGAGGGCAGAACAAAATCTATGTTCAACAGCTTCTATGTTCACGGAAGTGTATTCCTTAACGGCAGAGCAAAAATTGCCGATATGACCAAGTTCTATGTTTACGGCGATTTCGTTAACAGAACAGATGTTTTGGGCAAGATTACCGCATTCGAAGTCGGCAGAGCGCTCAATGTTTCTGATGACGGCGACACTTGGGCATCAAAGGGCACATTTGTTGATAAAAATGACGAACCTCGTTTCATTAGAAATGGCAAGAATGTTGTTCAAAATCCAAACTTTGATTACAACTATGCAAACGCTTGCTATCTTTATGTTCAGGGCAAACTTGACCTTGACCGAAAGGTAAATATCTATCCGGGCACAACAATCAGAACCGGAAAGGACTACACTCCTCGTGGAATGGTTAAGTTGATGCACGACACAAGCGTATATTCAGGCGGAAAGATTGCAACTCACAGATATATTGATGTCGGTCAGTATTCAGAGCTTTTTGCAAAAGAAAATATCAACGCTTGGAATTACATCTGCGTTCGTGAACACGGCACACTTTATAGTGGCGGAGATGTAAAGTGCGGAACTTCGTTTGAAGCCAAAACAAAGTCCACAATCTATACTCTCGGTTCAATAAAGGCAACCTTGAGCAACATCAAGATTCGTGACAATTCCACTGTATTTTGCAGTGGTAACATGACAGCATTTAGCTATATTGAACTTGGTAAGCATGACGAAAGATACAAGGATACCCTTCGTGATGTAACTCCAAAGTCAGGCGACAATGTTTGTACTTGTACCGGTCACTGTACAAATGACGACTATGATGCAGACTGTCCTGTTTGTAGCAAAGCAAGCAAACCGGAAGACGCTTGTGAAGCACCTTATGAATGTATCTGTTCAGAATTGTGTACAAAGGATAATTACAGTGCAGATTGTCCTGTCTGCAACGGCTCTCACGGCACTGATTACACCAAGTGTCAAGCCAAGGATCCGGACAAGGAAAATTCAAATGCTTGTACTTGTACTTCAAGATGTAGCGAGGCAAATCCAAATTGTCCTGTATGTAAAAATGATTTCAGTCAGTGTGCTATATCCGGCGATGAAGCAACGGAACTTAACAACGATTTGCTTGAGGATTATACCGACTCTGCTGATGGTGGTGTGTTCTATATCGGCAAAGTTCTTGCTTCGTACACGGGCTATATCAGGCAGTATGGCTTCTCCGATACGGTTGTAGGTCAATATGTATTTGTAAACAAATATATAACTCTCCGAAGCAGTTCTAATATGTGGGTACTTCCTGAGGCTTACAATAATGACACCTACAAGCATGTAGACGCATCATTTGAAAGTGACGGAACTATCGCAGGCGATATTCTTAAGGCTCTTAAGACTTTTGCATATAATCTTAAGGATAAGCTCTCATTTAAGAACGGTTCTGTTTATGCAATGCGCAATGTCACATTGAACAAGAATGCTTCTCTTATGGGTACATATGATTTGCGTACATTTGGCAAGACCTTACTTTGCCATGATTCGTTGGTTTACTTTGGCCACGATGTCAAGTGTTCAACAACAAGCCTTGACTTTATGGGTGGTTTAACCGGAAAGGGCTGGACCGGATTTAAGGCATCGGGTGATGTTTATACAACATTGAAGTGTACAAACAAGGCAAAGCACCCTAACGGCTACACAATTTACACAAAGAACTATGATCCAAGCAAAACATATAAGTGCGACAAGTGTGGCGCAACACTCAGCCATAGCACGGTTAAGAACAATGTAACTTGTCCTGCAACGGTTTATGCAAACAACGAGATTTACATCTCAACATCAACCGATATGAAAATGTGCTATCTTGTGGCTTGCAATGGTGATGTAACTATTTCTGACCCATTCTATAACAGTTCAAGTCACGATGAAAACAATGTTTATCAGCTTCCGAATGCTATTGCATCGTATAATGGCAACATCACATACAATGCTATTTATGGCAAGATGTCGGCATTGTTCTATGCTCCTCTTGGCAAGGTAACGCTTGACGGCTTTTATCAAGAAATTTGGGGCTCAATTATTGGCGACACAGTTGATATTAAGACTTTCTATACCAATATTCACAGATTCGCAAACTGGAGAACTATGGACCTTCAAATTGCTGAATCGGGTAACGTATATTTGATTTCGCAGGAAGAATATGAAAAGCACAAAAACAATGTTGACGAGTCGTATCTCCACACCGGAAATACTGAAGACGAATCCAAGGGCGGCGCTTCAATATTCTTTGATCCGGAAATTTTAGCCGGCGGTTCAAAGAGCGGTACCGGTTTGGAATTAGACACAACTTCGATCGGTTAACAAATCAAAATAACGGGCAAAAACGATGAGTGATTGTCGTTTTTGCCTTGTTATATAATGTTTAAGGAAAAAATTTGATGGATAAAGCAACCAAAAATAAAGTTATAAAATTTGTTTCAATCGCATTGGCGTTGGCTCTTGTGTTTGTTGGCATTTTTTTGATTAACGGCAAGCAAACAGGTTCAATCAGCAAGGGCAACAACGATGAATACAATGTTGAACAACTCAAAAAGAACGAGGATTTTGTTATGCAGGGCGACCCATATGTATTTTTGGGTTCGGATTTCACCTTTGGCGCAAAGTCGGACGGTCAGTCGTTTGTTGATTATCTTGAGGCTGTCGATGGCATAAAGTGCAAAAAATACGGCGGTGAGGGCTATAAACTCAACGGAAAAGGTGAGGAAACTCTTGCTTATAGTTTTAGCAAAGCGGTCGAAGAAAACACAAATCCAAAGGTCGTTTTTTGCGAAGTCCCTGCTTGTAATGCAAAGGGTAAGCAAAAAATCGGAGAACTTACATCGGGCTATTATATTGGCGATTGCGACACAACAACTTTCTACGGTGCGTTGGAATATATTTGTGCAAGCGCAGATTTGAATTGGGGTTGCAAGGTGGTGTTCATCACTTGCCCTACCAATGACGAAAAGAAGTATGACCCTCTTGTTGAGGCGACAAATGCCGTTGCCGAAAAATGGAACACAAAGGTGATAAATTTCTATAACAACGATGAAATTTCGTTTGACAAGAGCGAACGAAAACTCTATATGGTTGATTCATCATCACCGACAAAGGCGGGCTACAACAAGGTTTATGCCCCTAAAGTAGAAGAATTTATGCAGAGATATTTTTATTTTTAATGAGCAAAATTTATATGATGACCGCTGTTGAATTAACTCCGACAGCGATTGAATTTATTGAAAAAAACTATCCCGAGAGATACAAAAAATCACTCGGATATAAAGAAAAATCGGATACGGATTTGTGCCTTTGCACCGCTGTTTTGCTTGACAAAGCCGGAATAAGCGAGGGCGAAATTCTGTATACCGACAACGGCAAGCCGTATCTGTCTGACGGCAGATATATCAGCATATCGCATAGCGGAAATCGTTGTGTTTTGGCTGTTTTTGATTGTCCGGTCGGGATTGATATTGAAGAAGTCGGCAGGGTGAAAACGACTGTTTCTTCCCGCTTTTTCACTTCGTCGGAGCAGGCGTGGGCAAGCGATGATGAGGTGAGGTTGACCGTTCTGTGGACGCTCAAAGAGGCGTTGTCAAAACTCACGGGAGATGGCATAAAAATGCTGTTTAACGGGGTTGATGTTTTGCCACTCACTCGAGGCAAGTCGATTATCCTTGACGGCAAAAAAATAACCGCCGAACTTCAATTTCTCGGCGATTATGTGTTGGCAATTATAACTTCATAAGCAAAAAATCCGTAAACATCACGCTTACGGATTTTTATTTTGCTGTTATTTTTTGTCTTTCTTTTCGTTAGGGTTTTTCATAGTCAGCGAAATTCGCTTTTTGTCAACATCAACGGAGAGTACCCAAACGGTCACAATGTCGCCCACTTTGAGCACATCCGACGGATGCTTGATGTAGCGGTTTGTGATTTGACTGATGTGCACAAGTCCGTCTTGATGCACGCCGATGTCAACAAATGCGCCAAAGTCGATAACATTTCTTACCGTGCCGTTGAGTTCCATTCCGGCTTTCAAGTCCTCCATACCCATAACATCTGTGCGCAAAAGTGGCTTCGGCAGTTCATCTCTTGGGTCACGACCCGGCTTTGAAAGTTCGCTCACAATGTCAACGAGGGTCGGCTCACCGATGTCAAGTTTTTGTGCAAGTGCCGATGTTCCGATTGCTTGCACCTGTGATTGAAGTTTTGTGATGTTGCCCGATTTGATGTCGCTTTCGGACACTTCGCAAACCTTCAAAAGTTCTTTTGCCGCCGAATAACTTTCCGGGTGAACGGCGGTGTTGTCAAGCACATTTTTGCTTTCTGCAACACGCAGGAAACCTGCGCATTGTTCAAATGCCTTTGGTCCTAATTTTGCAACTTTTTTCAATTCGCTTCTTGATGTAAACGAGCCGTTTTCCTCACGGTATGCAACAATATTTTTTGCCACTGCACTTGAAACACCTGCAACTCTTGACAGCAATTGCGGTGATGCGGTGTTGAGGTCAACGCCGACGCTGTTTACACAGCTTTCAACCACGCCGTCAAGCTCTGCCGACAGTTCTTTTTGCGGCATATCGTGTTGATATTGACCAACTCCGATTGCCTTTGGGTCGATTTTTACAAGCTCTGCAAGCGGGTCTTGAAGTCGTCTTGCAATGCTGACCGCACTACGCAGGCTGACATCAAATTGCGGAAATTCCTCCGCTGCAAGTTTTGATGCACTGTAAACAGATGCGCCCGCTTCGCTGACAACCATATATGTTATTCCGCAGTCAAGCTCTTTGATAAGGTCGGACGCAAACACCTCGGTTTCGTGCGATGCCGTGCCGTTGCCGATTGCAAACATCTTGACATTGTGCTTTTTTACAAGTGCGGTGATTGTCTTTTTCGCTTCTTCAATTTTGTTGTGTGGCGGTGCAGGATAAATAACTCCCGTGTCGAGCACCTTGCCTGTTTCACTGATAACGGCAACCTTGCAGCCTGTGCGATAGCCGGGGTCAAGCCCGATTGTAACATTGCCCTTTACAGGCGGTTGCATAAGAAGCTGACGAGTGTTTTCGCCAAATACCTTGATTGATGCTTCACAGGCGTTGTCGGTCAGTTCGTTGCGGATTTCTCTTTCGATAGATGGGAAGATAAGTCTGCTGAATGAATCTTCAACCGCTTCGATAACAAGGTCGGTCGCCTTGGTGTTGTTTTTGCAGTGAATGTTGAACAAAAGGTCGGTGGCAATGGTCTTGTCAAATTCAATTGCGACCTTGAGTTTGCCCTCTTTTTCGCCTCTGTTGACAGCCAAAACTCTGTGCCCTGCAATGGATTTTACAGGTTCGCTGTATTCCTTGTACATTTCGTACACGCCGAGGTCGTCATCTGCTCCCTTTGATGTGAGCATACCGTTGTTGTGCACAGCGTAGCGGATGAGTTTTCTGCCGTTAGGGTCGTCGGACACAAGCTCTGCAATGATGTCCTTTGCACCTTGAAGTGCATTTTCAATGTCTGCAACCTCATCGGTCAGGTAGTCCTCTGCCAAAATTTCCGGCGCAGGAGTGCCTTTTTCCTGTGCGTAGATTGCCTCTGCAAGCGGTTCAAGTCCGAGTGCCTTTGCAACGGAGGCTCTTGTTTTTCTCTTTGGACGGAACGGACGGTAGATGTCCTCAAGTTCTGTCATCGTCTTTGCGTTTTCGATAGATTTTGCAATGTCGTCCGTCATCTTTTCTTGCTCGGTGATGGATGCAATAATCTTTTCTTTTTGCTCCTCTAATGAGCGGAGATAGTTTAGCCTGTCGTTCAGCTCTCTCAACAATTGGTCGTCAAGCGAACCTGTGGCTTCTTTTCTGTATCGTGCGATGAACGGAATTGTGTTTCCGTCATCAATGAGCTTAACTGTGTTTTCTGCCTGCCAAGGCTTTAGCGAAAATTCAAGCTCTAATTGTTTTACTATATCCATAGTTGCTTCCTTTTTTGTGTGATACATTCAGTTTACCAAAAATCGGGCGTTCTTTCAAGCAAAATAAGGCGGTATTTTTTAGTAATAATAGCCAAAAAATCCGACAGTTTTTTTACCATATAGTTTTGATTGTACCTTGAATATTGATTGTATTATATATTATAATTAAACGGGATATGTCGATTTGCAACTTTTAGCCCAAAAATAGTGGCTTGCAGTCGGGCATAAATAATAATCGGAGAGGGACTATGAATAATATTTTTTTCACGAGCGATAGGGAAGAAAAATACGCAAAAGCGTGCCTTGCTTTTGCCGAACAGCTCGGACTGATTGACGACAGCAGTCTTGATGCAGTTGTGTCAAGATGTGAAAACGAAAATGCCAAGCGCAAAAGCGCTCTTGATAACGGCGAAATTGTTTATGGTTTGAAGCAGTTTACACCGACAGCGTATCTTGATTGGGAACTCACTCGTTTCAAACTTGATTTTGTGTCGGAACAAAAGGGCATCAAGTACAGCTACAAGCCTATTGAAAAACCACAGCTTAAGGAATACTACAAACTCAACAAGGACTTGTTCACCCGATATAACGGCGACAGGTTCAGATTCAAAGAATCACGAGATGTTGTGTACAAGAAAATAAGAGAGGAGGAATATGAAAATGAAATCAACAACATATTACGCAAGCTCTCTTAACGGAAACGACAATAATGACGGCTTGACTCCTCAAACCGCCTTTTTAACTCTTGACAAGGTCAATTCGCTCAAGCTCAACGCAGGCGACAGGATTTTGCTCGAAAGAGGTTCGGTGTTCAACAATCAGTTTTTGCACCTCAAAAATTGTGGAAGCATTGACGGCGAGGCAATCGAGATTGCACCTTACGGTGACGGTGAGCGTCCTCCGTTCATCAACACAAACGGCGAGGGCATTTGGTATCAGGATTACGGCACAAAGCTCGACAATGCAGGGCATATTTATAAGGGTGATGTTTCTTCCTCCGTTCTTCTCTACGATGTGGAAAATATTGTTATTCACGATATAGAAATTGCAAACAAAGAGGAGTTTACAACTCCCGAGGCGTACAGCGACCCTGACAAGAGGGACAGAACAGGCGTTGCCGTTGTTGCTCAAAACAGAGGAACAATTCATTCAATCACGCTCAAAAATCTTTTTGTTCACGATGTCAACGGCAATGTTTATAACAAGCATATGAACAACGGCGGTATCTATATGACTGCATTCAAGCCGGAGGACGAAAGCAAAACAGGCGTTGCAAGATATGACGGTGTAACCGTTGAAGGCTGTTTTGTAAAGAATGTCAGCAGATGGGGAATTGCAGTCGGCTATACTTATCGTCACGCTGATTTTGCAGGCAAGGAACTTAAAGAGGAAACTTTTGAAAAATACGGCAACCTCAACATTTTGATTACCGGTAACTACACAAAGAATATCGGCGGTGACGCAATCACTCCGATGTATGCACTCACTCCGCTTGTTGAACACAATGTTTCGGACACTTGTGCAACCGAGATGAACGACCGTGTTTATACCAAACCGGGCAAGAGAATGGGCAAGGTTGCGGCTGCGATTTGGCCGTGGAAGTGCAAAAATGCTTTGCTCCAATACAACGAGGGTGTAGACACAAAACTCAATCAAGACGGTATGCCGTGGGATGCCGATTCGGGTGACGGAACTACATATAAGTACAATTATTCAAGGCTCAACGAGGGCGGATGTATGATGTTCTGCCTCGGCGAAGCCGTGCATAATACATTTGTCAATAATGTAAGCTATGACGATTTGGGCGGAATTTTAAGTCCGTCGGGCAATCCTGACGCTTATGTTGCGGACAACGAATTCTATATGCGCAAGAGTGTTCCGCTCAAACGCAAGAGAAATCATGGCAAAATGACGCTTAAAAATAATAAAATAGAAATTATAGATTAACGAGGTATAACTATGGCACAAAACAAAGGCAGAGTAACCATTCCAACCGATATGGATGTGGTTAAGGAAACCCTTGAAATTATGGACGAATGGGGTGCAGACGCAATCCGTGACTGTGACGGCACAGAGTTTCCACAGGAACTTAAAGACACAGGCGCAAAAATTTATGCAACCTATTACACAACAAGAAAAGATAACGAATGGGCAAAGGCAAATCCTGATGAAATTCAGCAGATGTACATTATGACTCCGTTCTACACAGCAACCGAGTCAACACTTGAAATTCATCTTATGAACCACCTTTATCCCGATATGCTCAAGGTTAACAACCGTGACGACATCACAAGATGGTGGGAGGTTATCGACCGCACAACAGGTGAGGTTGTTGCTCCGACCGATTGGAAATATGACGAGGCAACGGGCAATGTAACAATCAACAAGTGCACACCGTTCCATGAGTATACAGTAAGTTTCCTTGCTTATATTATGTGGGACCCGGTTCATATGTACAACGCTGTTGTCAACGAGTGGAAAGATGTTGAACCGCAGATTACCTTTGATGTTCGTCAGCCAAAGACAAGAGCACATTCGCTCGACAGACTTCGCAGATTCCTTGACACTCACGATTATGTTGATGTTGTCAGATTCACAACATTTTTCCATCAGTTCACTCTTGTGTTTGATGAATTTGCAAGAGAAAAGTTTGTTGATTGGTTCGGCTATTCGGCATCCGTAAGCCCGTATATTCTTGAACAATTCGAAAAAGAAGTCGGCTATAAGTTCCGTCCGGAGTTCATCATTGACCAGGGTTATATGAACAACACTTATCGTATTCCGTCAAAGGAATTCAAGGATTTCCAAAAGTTCCAAATGCGTGAGGTTGCCAAACTTGCCAAGGAAATGGTGGACATTGTTCACGAGTACGGCAAGGAAGCAATGATGTTTATGGGCGACCACTGGATTGGTATGGAGCCGTTTATGGATGACTTTGCATCAATCGGTCTTGACGCTGTTGTAGGCAGTGTCGGCAACGGTGCAACACTTCGTCTTTTCAGCGATATTAAAAATGTAAAATATACCGAGGGCAGATTTTTGCCGTATTTCTTCCCTGATGTTTTCTGTGAGGGCGGCGACCCTATTTATGAAGCAAAGGTAAATTGGGTGACGGCAAGACGAGCAATTTTGAGAAGCCCTATTCAGCGTATCGGCTACGGCGGTTATCTCAAACTTGCGCTCAAGTTCCCTGAATTTGTTGAATATATCAAGGGTGTTTGCGATGAGTTCCGCACTCTTTATGATAATGTCCAAGGTGTAACACCTTATTGCGTAAAGAAAGTTGCAGTGCTCAACTGCTGGGGCAAGATGCGTTCTTGGTCAAATCATATGGTTCACCACGGACTTTATTACAGACAGAACTATTCTTATTTCGGTGTTATCGAGGCTTTGAGCGGTGCGCCGTTTGATGTTTCGTTCATCAGCTTTGATGATATTAAGAATGACAACAACTTCCTCGACAAGTTTGATGTAATCATCAATGTCGGCGATGCAGACACAGCACAGTCGGGCGGCGAATATTGGGCAGATGAGCAAATCATCACAGCTGTTAAGAAGTTCGTGTTCAACGGCGGTGGATTTATCGGTGTCGGCGAGCCTGCCGCTCATCATTGGCAGGGCAAGTTCTTCCAGCTCAATGATATTTTGGGCGTTGAGGAAGAAAACGGCTTCACTCTCAACACTCGCAGATACAACACCGAGGAGCACAGAGACCACTTCATCCTTGAAGACACCGAGGGCGGAAATGTTGATTTCGGCGAGGGCAAGAAGAATATCGTTGCTCTTGACGGCACAACCGTTCTTGTTCAAAATGCAACCGAGCTTCCGTTTGCCGTAAGACATGCAGAGGAAGTTCAAATGGCTGTTAGAGAATTCGGCAAGGGCAGAGGTGTTTACATCAGCGGACTTCCGTATTCGTTCGAGAACAGCCGTGTGCTTTACCGTGCGGTTTTGTGGAGTGCTTCGGCAGAGGATGAGCTTCATCGTTGGTATTCAACAAACTACAATGTTGAGGTTCACGCTTATGTAAAGAACGGCAAGTACTGCGTTGTAAACAACACTTATGAGCCACAGGACACAACTGTTTATGTCGGTGACGGTTCAAGTTTTGAATTGCATCTTGAAGCAAACGAAATCAAGTGGTATCAAACTGCCGATAAAGTTTCTGAACCACGCCAATAAAATAAATTAACCGCTTAATGCCTCCTTAAACGGAGGTGGCAACACGAAGCGTTGACGGCGGGACTTTAAAAAATGCTGTAAGTTTAATACTTACAGCATTTTTGGCGTTTTTCGTTTTTTGCGAACAAGCATATATAAGGCTTCCAAAAAATCTGTGGATTTTTTGGAAAGAGGAAAAACATATGTAGTATACTTACAAAACTTTGTTTTGTTCTATACAGAATATGTTTTGACGAGGTACAGCAATGTTCGCAAGAAAACGAAATTCAGAAAATTTCTCAACAGTTTGTAATTATTTACCAAAATAGTAAAAATTCTTAAATAATTGTTAAAAATTTAACAATACTTATTTAAAATTTTGTGGTATAATATAGAAAAATGAAAAGGAAAAACGGAGGTTTTCACTATGGCTAACAGAATCGTACTTAATACAGTTTCATATCATGGCAAGGGTGCAATCAAGGAAATTGCTCCAATTGCTCAATCAAAGGGATGGAAGCATATTTTTGTTTGTTCTGACCCTGACCTTATCAAGTTCGGCGTTACTTCAAAGGTAACAGACCTTCTTGATGAAGCAAAAATTCCATACACAGTTTATTCAGGCATCAAGCCAAACCCAACTATCGAAAATGTTGTTGAAGGTGTAGAGAGCTTCAAGGCTTGCGGTGCAGATTCAATCATCGCTATCGGCGGCGGTTCTTCAATGGACACAGCAAAGGCTATCGGTATCATCATTGCAAACCCTGAATTTGCAGATGTTCGCTCACTTGAGGGCGTTGCTCCTACAAAGAATCACGCTGTTCCTACAATCGCAGTTCCAACAACAGCAGGCACAGCAGCAGAAGTTACAATCAACTATGTAATCACAGATGTTCAAAAGGAAAGAAAGTTTGTTTGCGTTGACGAAAACGATATTCCTGAATATGCAGTTGTTGACCCTGATATGATGTCATCAATGCCAAAGGGACTCACAGCTTCAACAGGTATGGATGCACTCACACACGCTATCGAGGGCTATACAACAAAGGGCGCTTGGGAAATGTCTGATATGTTCCATCTTGAGGCAATCAAACTTATTGCAAAGCATCTCCGTGGTGCAGTTGAAAACAAGCCTGAGGACAGAGAGGGAATGGCTCTTGCACAGTATATCGCAGGTATGGGCTTCTCAAATGTCGGTCTTGGCATTGCTCACTCAATCGCTCACACACTCGGTGCTCACTACGACACACCTCACGGTGTAGCTTGTGCTATGATGCTCCCAATCGTTATGGAATACAACGAGGACTTCACAGGCGAAAAGTACAGAGAAATTGCTCGTGCTATGGGTGTTGAAGGCGTTGACGAAATGTCACAGGCAGAATACAGAAAGGCTGCCGTTGACGCAGTTAAAAAGCTTTCTGCCGATGTAGGCATTCCGGCTGTTAACGAAAAGGTAAGAGAAGAAGACCTTGATGTTCTTGCAGCAGACGCATACGCAGATGCTTGCCGTCCGGGTAACCCAAGAGATACAAACGAAGCAGAACTCAAGGAACTTTACAAAAAAATTATGGCATAATTAATTTGCTTCATAATATAAACAGAGGCACACCCCTCCTCTGTAAGCAGGACGCAGTGAGCACCCCACTCACTGCGTCAACCTTTTTTCAAAAATTTCAAAAAAACCCTTGCATTTTTGAAATTGTATGTTATAATAATTAGGCAAAAGCGATTAGCATATATAGAGGTATAGTGTAACGGTAACACTCCGGACTCTGACTCCGTCATTTAAGGTTCGAATCCTTATACCTCTGCCAAGAGAAAACAGACATCCGTACGGGTGTCTGTTTTTTTCTTTGATAGAAGAAGATAAGGATTCGAAGAATCGTTATTACGGGTTTATAATGCAAATAAACCCGTAACATCGTTCTGTCAAGTCTTTAAGGTGGAGATTTGCGAAGCAAATACTACCGTGACTTGACAGGTTGATATAATCTGCCATCACCTCGGAACATTCGTGCTCCGAGGCTTTTTTATGCCCGAATACTGTTTTCTATGGCGGTATGCAGGCACTTTTTCTTTGCTTCAAAATATTGTGAGAGTCTTTGAGAGATTCTAAGAGACAGCAAATTTCAAAATTCAAAAGTCATTTTAGTGCGATTTAGGGCATTTATGACTGAGACTTTTGAGAGACATCGCTCAAATCAAAATCGTAACACGAATTGAAATGAGCAAAAAATTTGAGAGACATTTCAAAAAATAAAGAGGGCTTAAAGTATTAAAACTTTAAACCCTCTCTTTTAAGTTTGCCCTTTTATATTGTTTATCCATCAAAAATGCAAAATTCGAACGTCCCCATTATTTATAACATTTATTTAATTGCCGGCAAATTAGAAATTCTGTAGGTTTTTGAAATATTGTCGGTTGGCCTTAAGTAAAAATTATTATTTTTGTCAACCAAAATTCTTCCAAAATTTTCTTCTTCCCCAGTAGTGTAAACGACAATAATTGTTCCAACTTCCATACTAAATTCAACGTTTTCAACTTCGTCCAGAGCCTCAAAATTTAAAAATTGGTCTGCACCATCTGTTCCTATTTTTGTACGATATCCGTTAGCTTCTAACTGGATATCGGCTACGGCGTTTCCTTTGTATGTAAGATTTGTATCATCACTATTTATATCACTGGTAATATCCGATGAATCTACAGCATTAGTTGAATTGTTTTCTACATTATTGGAAGAACAAGAAACGAATGCAAAACACATCGTTATTATCAAAAGCATTAATAAAAATTTTTTCATATTTAAACCTCTTTAATACCATTTATTAATCCAACCATATTTATCAGTAGCCGGAGTTGTATTTTTATTTATTTTGGACGTTTGTTCATTAGTAAGTTTGGTGGATTGAGTAACGGAACTTGCGGTAATATCTTTGTTACTGTAATTCGTTATGGATGAATCGACTTTTGACGAGTGTTCAAATACACAAATGTTATCATTTTCATTTGAAGCAGTTGAACTGTTGTTTTTTGCTAAATCTTTTTTTGAATTATCTGTCGATATTTCAGTCGTTGATTTTTTCGATTTATCCGTTATATTTTCTTTTTGGCGATTGTTCGCTGTATTATAGGAATAAATACTTTCTTTATCGTAGGTAACAGTAGTAGAGAAATTTGTGTCGCTGCTGCCGTTACTTGCGCAAGCAATCAAAGAAGAAAATATAACCAAAATTGAGAATATAATTAGTATGTTCTTTTTCATATTACCAACCGTCAGAGCCATCCACTATATTATCATCTTTGCCAATGTCATTTGAGCTTGTTGTGATAATATTTGCAGATGAAAACTCGGTGATTTCTGCATATGGTTTAATGTATAACTCTTTCATTATTAAGCCTCCAATAATTTATTAACTGCGTTTTTTGTATTTTGATCTATTTCATCGTCGGCAAGAACAAGCCCTGCCACCTCGCCGAAAGAGCCTTTCAATGTGTTTGAATAGAAATACATTCCGTCTATATAAACATATGCTCGTGCGGTAATATTTCTGTCATAATACTGCTTTGGTATATTGGAAATAACCAGATTAAACGATGTTGTGCCGTTATTTTCAATTCTGTTAGGTGCCAATGCTTTCTTGACATTTTTACCGTCAACGGTATCTATTGACAAATCATCTGCGCCTTTTTGGCTGTAGATAAATCCGTATTCAATCTCATTTGCAAGCGCTTCTATTTCATTGATATTATCCCAAGTAAAACCGAAACGAAGCCCTGTAGCAGAAGTGCATATTGATCTGCCTAAATCAGTCACATTTGCAGGCTTTTCTGTATCGTTGTTTCTTGCATCGCTTGGTATAAATGTTAAATTCTTATTATTTGCCCAGATTTCGGCATTAGAGTTTTTTGGCGCAATCACCGTATAATTTCCGCTTACAAGTGTGGAAACATCAGTAGTTGATGAGAATTTATCGGATAGATATAATGTGAAATTATCACTTTTCGGAAACTGAAGTTCTTGAGTGGTACTTTCCAAATTCGGTGCATAAAGAAATTTCATATTTAAGCACTCCGAATAATCACAATACTTATAATTTAATTTTTCTGCATGGGGTGTATATACATATTCAAGCACAGGAACTTTACCCTGCTTAATTTCATTTATGCCTTTTTCGTCAAACACATATGAGGGTATTTGCTTGAGTTTAGGTGCATAGATACTCTTTAGCGAAAAACAATTTGTAAATTCCTGTTCAATCGTGTTGTCGATATTTTCTGCATTTTCTATATTTACATATTCCAATTTATCGCCTGCAAAATCATTTCCGCCCAATGTTTTGCATTTCGGCAAATCAATTGATTTTGCCGAAGCATTATAAAATGCATCTCCCCACAGATATGTGCAATTCGGTAAATTAAGTGTTTCAAATAAAGAGTCTTTAAATCCAAAATATCCAACTTCTGTTATATTTGAAAAATTCATTTCCTTTGGAAGTGAAACGCAATTTGCAAAAGCCTCTCGGCTTATAACGGTAACAGACGGAATATTAAGTTCAGAAAGCAAAGTGCAGTTTTTAAAACCGCCGTCGAGTTCCGTTAATTTCGGCAAATTTGCATATTTAACAGGAGTGTTTTCAAAAGCGCGTCTTGATGATATCAAGTTCGGGAAATCGGCTTCAGTTATACCTGTAGCTTTTAATGCACCGATACCGTCAACTCCGGCACCGCATTGCGCATATTTTAAACTGTCTTTAAACGAGAGCTTTGTAAGCATATTACAATTATAAAAGGTTGCCTCATTTATATATTCTATATTCGGCATGTTTTCTTCATAAAGAGAAGCACAGTTTTTAAATGCCGATTGCCAACAATGTGTAACGCCTGATGCCTTAATTTTCTGCAAATTACTGTTTTCAAATGCCGAGGTTTTGATTTTTTTAATTGTGTCGGGTAATTCAATATGCACAATACTGCTGTTTTTAAAGCAGTTTTCGCCTATTGTAGTAGGGGTTATTCCGTTTATTGTATCGGGCACAAGGATTGCCGTATATGTTCCGCTATATGCTGTAATATCTCCGTCGTCACTTATCTCAAAATCGCTTTCTTTCGCAGATTTGAATATCTGATAATTTGCAGAAGTGTAATTACTGTGCAATGCGTTTCCTATAATCGGAAAAGCCGCGGCAATTATATTCGCCTGATCTGTTATCTCTATAGCGTTTTTGTATGTTGTGCCGTTTGATGAACTCGGTAATGTGCCGTCTGTTGTATAGACTATTTTTGTATTCAATTTATCCGTGCAGGATAATTCCACTTTGATGGTATCCTGATATTCGCCGCTTTTATAATTAAAGCTCACTTCGCTTTTTCGGTCGGAGCTTTCGATAAGGTTTGTAAAATTAAGCAATCCTGCTCCTGCCCACAATCTGTCCGAAGGGCGGTTTCTGTTAAAAGCAGAAGTTTTCAGTGTTTTAAAAACCTCATAGGGTGTTTTTGTGTTATCTTGCATCAAGACAACGGCAGCTGCTGCCGATACAAACGGAGCCGAGGCGGAAGTTCCGGAAAAATTATAATCATAGTTTCCGCCTATGGAAGCAGTATAAATATTGATTCCCGGTGCCGCCATATCAACCGTTTCGCCATAGTTTGAAAAAGCGCATTTTTCACCTTTTTGGTCGAATGCCGATACGGCAAATACATTTGGGTCGTTTGCCGGTGTACTATCTGCCGTATCAAGGTTTTCGTTACCTGCACTTGCTATTAGAGTAATACCGCTTTCCTTAAGTTCCTTTAGAAGATTTGTTTCAATTGGAAGAGGCTCACCGTATCCGCCGAAACTCATATTGAGTATATCGGGCTTGTTACTCATATTTAATATGTATTCAAATGTACACAGTAAAGCCGAAACATAAATTTTGCCATCGCTGTTTCCTGCTTTGAAACCGGCAAGTTTTACATTGCTCGGTGTGCATTGTGCGATTATACCGGCGCAACTTGTTCCGTGACCTTCGTCGTCAATTTCGTTATCTTTTAATCCTGTGGTGCTGAAATTTACATTAGTACGTATAATTCTTGATTTCAGCATAGAGTGAGTATAATCAATACCTGAATCCACAATACCTACGGTAATGTCATTCAAATTTTTATTTTTGAAATAGTTTACGGTTGTATCTGTTTCGGTAAAGGAATATGCCCATGTTGATGAAGTTGATGCATATGTGGAATGCTCATTGTTTGTATTGTAATTGAGATTATAAACTCTGTCCGTTTCTGCAGTAAGTCCGTGTTTTTTATATTGTTTAAGTGCCGCTTGTGCAGATTCGCTGTTTTCAAACTGAATAAAGGCATATCCAAGTCCGTATACCTCATCAACACAATCATATGTGTTGATTTTTGATTTTGTTTTCACAATCACTCTGTTGTCAACAGGTATGCTTTCGGCTTCAGTATTATTGAGCTTTTCTTCATACTCGCCGTTGTATTCTTTTGTCATTTCTGCTATGTCACTGCTCACTTGTGTTGCATTATTCATTCTGATTTCTGCAGCAATTACGCTTTCACACGGATAAATAAGTGTTATAAACATAGATATTGTGAGGAGTATACTTATTGTTTTTTTCATTAATGACCACTTTCTTTTATGTATGGCTATGCCAATAAGACATAGCCATACACAATCATTTTATTCAATAGACTCTGTTGCTTTATAAGGTGTATTTGTATTGTTAACAGAATATTTTGTTATAGAAGAGGTATTTTTTTTGATTGCTGACTGTATATAGCTTAATCCGTAACCGTTGTCAACAATATCACTCTTCTTATCTAGTACTTCATTCCAATAATTTTGTGCATTTTTATTCTTTGTTGTTTTAAGTCCCAAACCTAAGATGTCAAAAGCTGTTGAAATTTCACCAACTGCTTTTGCTGTGGAACGATCTTCTTTGATTAAACCGTTTATATCAGTTGTTAGTTGGGGAAGAATGGCATCACTTATAACAGTACATGGAGTATTAAAGCCGGTTCTTGAAACATTGTTAATTGGATCATTTCCGCAGTAATTAAACAAATTAGCGTTATATATACTACTCATATCCTCTGTCAATGTCATCGGATCACTTGCATTCAAAAATCGTCCCCATGACGGACAATAATAACGTTGCTGACCATAATACAGTCCAGTTTCTTTATCATATATATATCCATCAAAGCCCTGTTCCACGCTTAAAAACATACCATTTGTGTATACACTAACAATTGTCATTAATATTGCTTTCGAAAGTCCTTGCCAAAAATCACTACCTGATGTTGGTTTTTGATCCGCTAATTTTTTAACAAATTCTCCAGTATAATCTTGTGTCATATTTCCATATGCATCATATGAAATTGATACAACAACTTGTTCATTCGAATCATATATTTTAGTGATATTACCTTGACCGTCTCTCATAAAGGAATAATTTCCAGACTGTTCCCAATCGAAATAAGAAGATAGCTCCGTATTGGTTCCGCTATTTTTACCGGCAACAACACTTGCACCTATCAAATCACCATCACTATAAATAAGTTTTATTGTTTTATCCCAATTAAGCACATAATTTTCTGGTATAAGTTCCTTATCGGAATTTACCTCATATCCATAATATCTTGTTCTGTATCCTACAAGTGTATCTCCTTCCCAAATATACTCAATGATGGATTTTGGAATCGTGTATTCTTTTTTCTCATAATAAATTTTACTTGTTCTATGTCCATCACCATCATATGTATATTCGTAGCGTCCGCCAGTAGAGTCAATAAATGTAGTCAACAGATTTCCATTCCACACCATTTCTCCGGAAACGCTGATTGTAGAACTTGTTACATCACGCATTATTGCCGTATATGATGTAGCAGCATATGTTGTTGGATTGCCAGATTCATCATATTTAATTTCAGTACCATTGAATTTGGTAAGATAATCAGTCATTCCACTTGATTTGTATGAAAATGTTTTGACACTACCACCATAGTTAGGATTAAATGTGAATTCTCCAGTATTATAGTTATAGTTATATGCCAAACTTGAATATGTAGTTTTTCTAGCAATATTTCCACCAGCATCGTACAAATACGATATTGCTTTTTTCGTTTCTGTATTTGCTTCAAGTATTAACTGACCACCCTCATCATATTTATAATAGCGAACCAATTCGCCTTTATCAGATGGATAAGATGTAGCATTTTCAGGTGCATATGTGATATTGCTGATGGATTTCTTAAACACCTTAGTTATTCTTCCAACATCATCATATTCATAATACCATTCATCGCTCAAACGCATATTATCATATTTTTCAGTGAATCTGTTTTTTCTTTTCTCAACAGACGTTTTATAATGTGTAACTAGTGAAGATTCTTTCAAATCAGTTTTTGATAAATATTCAGTCTGATTTGTCATCCTATAATGAGTGTTTATGTCGAGCGAGGCTTTATTTGTTATTTTGCTATTGGTTATACGGTTGAATCCATCTAATACAACTTCTGAATCAACATTTGGTCCAGTTAATGAAGCAGAACTGTTTTCTGTGATTGTTGTTATATTATTTTTTTTAGATTCCGAATGAGAATAACTGAAAGAATTGCCAAAGAGATTCATCTTTTTACCATTATCGGAATAAATGGTTTTTCCATCTTTAGTAACCGTACTGCCATTTTTCGAGTATGTAGTAACGGTATTTGATACTTCGTCAGTCATCTTTTTGATAGTACCGTTATCTGAGTATTCATATGAATAGATATAGGTCTTATTTTCATCACCCGTTTTACCATTGTCATATATGGTTTGAGTTATATTATTTTTGTTATATGTATAAGTAATACTTGAGCCATTTCCAAAAATAATTTTGCCAACATTATTCTTATTATATTCATAGCTTATTGAGAAATCCGTATTTGAATCTTCTTCCTGAGTTTCTTTTACAGATATGTTTTCAATAAGTCCCTTTTCATTGTATGTGTATTCATAAAGACTACCATTATGATATATAGAAGCAAGTTTATCATCGTCATAAGTATATTCAACATTTTGATTAATCGTTTCACCGGTTATATTCGTTAATACTTGATTTACAGCTGTCAATGCACCAATTCCACTGTAAACATATTGTGTGTTTTTATCAGAATCACTGTTTTTGCCTTTTGACATTAACAAGCCGTTGCCACAATCATAGTTGTAATATGTTGTTTTGCCTTCATCATCAACAAGTGATTTGTAATGCGCATCATCATATTCATAGTATTTTCCAAGGGTATTGTTTCCAACTCGATTATGGATAACGTCTGTGATTTGCCCGTATTTATTTCTAAGAATTTCATCATCTTGAATATTCTTGCTAGATGAAACATCGGAAGTATTCTCGTCATTAACAAGATACATTGATAAATCATCAAAATAGCAAGCACCTGGCATATCATAACTATTTACTGTGATATTTACAGAGCGCATTGTACTTGGTATTTTGATTATAACTTTTGAGGTTTGCCAATTCCCTACAATGTTGCTGTCAAAAGTTGTTTCACCGACAATTGTTCTGCTACCACCTGCAACCTGTACCGAAAAGTATCTCTTGTTATTATCGTCATATCTAAAAGGATATGTTTGGGTACAATATGCACTACAGGATAAAACATAGGATTTTCCAGGGCTTACCGCAACAGTTTGAGTTGTACCAGTTGTATATTTTTCTGCCGCAAAAGCCAACACTTTATTCGACATATTTCCATCTTCTTTAACAGGAGCATTATTTGTTATGGAAGAAGCTTCACTTAATGACCAATTATTTTCATTGTCGAAACTGCCATTTTTTACAATGCTATTTTCTTCAGATTCTGCATAAATCAACGTTTCAAGTTCACCATTAGAATAATTCAAATAGTATTCTTGGTCATTATAATCCTTATAATGAATCAAATTCGAATCTGCATTATAGTGCATAATTTTTTCAGTATTGTTTGTCTTGTTTTTAAAAATTCTGTTGTAAACATTTCCTACAATTGAATTGATTTCAACTTCATCTGTTGTTTTGTTATTGTTGTTTAATTTGTATCTTTTCAAAATATTAGAAGATCCATTTTCATATTCTAAATTTAATTTTTTCAATTCTTTTGTACCAACAGTATTATTATCATAAGATTTTATTTCTATTATTCTACCATCGTTGTCGTAACTGTAAATGATATAGTAGCCATCAGGATAAGTAATTTTGTTAAGCCTATTGTTTTTATCATATGTATACAATATAGCGATTTCTTCATTGTTTATCTTAACTGGGTATTCGGTGGCATTTTTATAGTAGTAAACATTTATTGATGATAGCATTCCATTTTCATAATTATATTTATATTTTCTTCCGGAACCATCAGTAATATAGGAAATATTTGTTTCTGAATATGAAATGTTTATTTCATTTCTATACTGTGTACCGTCTTCGCCAACAAAAAGATATTCTATTTTTGTAAGATAGCCTTTTGAACCTATTGATTTGAAGTGATAAATTATCGAATTATTATCATCTTTAGAATATTCAATTGTTATATAATCATAATCATCGCTTGTATAAAAACATTTCAATAGATAATTGTTGCCAGCACTATCCATACCGACATATTTTGTGTCAGTGTTTTTAATAAAATAAACATTATCTCCTTCACAGTTTTTCCAATAATACTCTCCTGATAAATATTGCAACGTGCTGTAATAATTTGTGCGAGTATTTACCCCATCAGATAAATTTTCGTCTATAGCTACAGTATTTATAATTGTCTGTATATTCACTTCGGCTAACTCGTCATATATGCCCAAATCATTTCTTACAATTAGAGGAGAACAGGTATAGTCGTTAATATACAGTTGTCCAGCTCTTCCTAAATCAACGGTTTCTGATTCAATATTTTTATCAACATCGCCGATTTCACGGTAATAAATTCCCAAAACGATGGATTTAACATCGATAGAAGTTTTATCAGTATTAAATGGTTCAAGTGCTAATCCGTTATTTTCATATACACCTAATGAGCAATAACGAGCATATAAAGTTATATCCAAGTCACAGGAAGCACCTTGAGTTGCCATTTGTTTATCATATTTTATTTTTTCATCATACTTCAAAGGACCATTCCCAGGCGTGGCTAATTTACTTGCTAGCCGAAAAACTTGGATATAATTTGTATTATCATCAGTAATAACATCTCCTGTTTCTACGGTCAAAGTTGCTTTGTTTATGAAAACAGATTTATCAGTGATAATATTGGGCTCTACATAAACACAACTCCTAACACCATTGTTATAAGCTCTGCCAGCAATTTTAAAAGACTGTTTTGGACCATTTGTACACATGGTTAGTGTTTCCGTCTCATAAAATCCGTTCTCACTATTTGAATTTAAATCTGCATACTCAGCAAGCTCTGATACTACTGATTGAGCGTCTGCAACAGTTTCAACATTCTTACTAACTTTTGATATATCTATCCATTTATCATTTGCCGCTTTGTGAATAGGGATAGCTGCCGAAATTTGATAGTATCCCCCATCTTTTGTCAAGTATGTTTTTGAATTTTCGGTCCTTTTGCTTTCAATTTCTTGCTCTATCGAAATATTCTCAGTGGAAATTTCATGATTGTTTTCAACATCTTCCATAGCAAGAGTTGTAACTGGTGATACTGTTATTATCATTGTTGCAGAAAGAAAAACCGAAATGATTTTTTTAAATATCTTTTTCACTAAATATTCTCCTTGTATAATAAAATTGTAAATTTCTTGATAAAGAACTAAAACATATACTGTAGAAACGAATATTGAATTTTATGCCGGATGCCTGATAAAAATATTCAAATTATAATTTCCTACAGTATTTTAAATCTGTTAGATATCCCTCAATAATTTTTACTTGTTGCAAAATTATCAAAATAAACATATCAAATAACTTTTTGATATATTAAATATTTTTTTAAGCCAAATGTTATCACCGCCTTATATTCTCAAATTCTATATTTCAAATAAAAAGTAACATTTCTATTATTTAAAAACAATTATTAATAACAAAATGCAAGAAAAAGATGTTAAATTGCAAGAAAAAAAGCACTGCAAACTGCAGTGCTTAATATTATTTTTCCAATAACATTACCGTCGTTATAAAGGTATTATTATATTTTTCGTGTTCCCAATTCATATCACCATCATATTTTTTCAATGTTTTCTTTACACTTTTAATTCCTATTCCATGTTTTGTCTTATCTTCTTTTGTAGTTAATAATTTGTTGTTTGAAATTGTTGGTGACTTAAAACAACTGTTTATAATTGTTATAACTGCATAGGTGTTTGTGTAGTTCGTCGAAAACGAAATAAATGCATTTTGAGAACCAGTTGCTGCCTCTATCGCATTATCTAATAAATTATTTAGTATTGCGACTAAATCATAGCTATTTACAAAATTCAGATTACATAACTTTACGTCAAATGAGAATTTAATATTTTTCATTTGGCATTCGGTTTCATATTTGTTCATAATAACATCAAGCAAATGATTACCACTATGACATGAACTACTATGTGCTTTTAACGCATCGGTCATCGTGTTTATGTATTCATCAATTATAGGATTACTATTCAAAGCCTTAATAGTAGACAGATGTTTTTTTGCGTCATGAGCATATATCATTAGTTCTTGGTTTTGTTTTTCAAGAATGTCGTAATATGTTTTATCCGTTTTAATCCTATCAAATTCATTTTGCAGTAAAAACAATCTATTCTCTTTTTCAATATTTCGTTGATAAATTAAAAATAAAATTACAATTGAAAAAAATAATGCAAAAGAAATTATCGACAGAATCGTTTGTAAGCCATTTGGTATATTTGTATCTACGCAAACTTTCCATAATGCTAATAATGTGTTCACTATCACAATTGGATATATGTATAGTGCAGTAGGGAATTTAATGTTAGTAGTTTCTTTTTTCACAAATTTTGAAAGAAGAACGCATGTAAAAAAATAAAGCGTTTTACTTATTAGTGCATCTATTATAAAAATATTTATATTATTTAAATAAATACCAGGGACAGTATGTGTAACTCTCGATATTAACGATAAAGTTACAATTTCCCATGCGCCATTGAAAACATTTATTATAATTGAGTAAAAGAGTATTTTTGTAAAGTTGATTTTAAAACATAATAAAGCAAATATTATGTTAATTAACATAAAACTTAGTGCATTTAACCATACTGTATTGGAAAATACAATATCAATAATAGCACCGATTCCAAATAGTATTGTACCGATTATAATATTATATGATATTTTATTTTTCATTTCACCTATTTGTGAGAAAAAGACATATGAAATAAGCATACTTGAAAAATATATTGTAAAAACTATTATATTGTATAACATAATTATCTCCTGCGTAAATATCTAAACCAATATTGATGAAAATCAGCTTGTTTTCGTGTGGCTATAGGGATTCTAATATCGTCAAGATATAATTCAGTATAACTATATTTTGTAACATAATGTAAATTCACCAAAAATCCTTTATGTACTAAATAAAAAAATGTATTAGGTAATTTTTCGAGCCATTCATCAAGAGTTTCTTTTGTTGTATATTCTTTTCTGTCTGTCGTTGTCAATATTATTTTTCTATTATCTCGTTTAACATATAAAATATTGTCAACCAGTATTTGTTTGTGTTCACCGTTATTGAAAAGATAGATATCGACATATGATTCATCAATATATTCCATAGCCTTATCAAGGCTCGAATAAAGTCTTTGTACATTAAATGGTTTTTCAAAAAATCTGAAAATTCTTAAATCCATAGCTTCATCTTGGTATTCTTCATAGTTTGTTACAAAAAACAATATTATTTTACCGTTTCTTTCTTTTAACTCCTTTGCTAATGAAATTCCATCTATTTTAGGCATTTGTATATCAAGAAACGCAAGATCAAACCAGAGTTTTGAATTTAAAATTTCATTTGGATTTTCAGTAACATAAAACTCTGCTTTAATACCATGAATTCTCATATATTCCTTAATATGAGTTTTTAAATAAGTCAAATAATTTTTTTCGTCATCACATATTAGTATTTTCATATTACCACCATAAAAAAATCCTTGTTAGCTTTATAACAAGGATAATTTTATCATTATTTTATTTTTCAGTCAAATATTCAACTTCTTTAATGTAAGATTCAACAAATAGTTCAATTGATTTTTCTATCATGTCTTGATAATTTTCGGGAAGAATTTTCACTAAATTTAGTATCTTATTTTCTTTTTCAGATGATATATGTCCTATTAAATAGTAATTTGGCTCTTCTCCTAAAATATCACATATTTTGTATAAATTTTGAGTTGTCGGAAAATAAACACCACGTTCTATACAAGATAACTGACCCGGGCTAATATTCATTAATTCTGATAATTCTTCTTGAGTCAAATCTTTTTCTTTCCTCTTATGTTTAATTCTAATTCCTACAAGTTTTGCTTTTTCATTGTTTTTTAAATCTTTTTTTGCCATATATATCACCTGCTTTCAGGTATAATGGTATCATTATTAAATATCAAAATTAAGATTGTAAAACAAATATATAATTGCAATACAATTAAAAATGACTGGAAATTCAAAAAAAGAATGAATTACAATCAATTTTTGCAAAAATACGCTTTTTTCTTGCGTTTTTTTAATAATATTGAATTTGTTATTTTATGGTGTTATCATCAAACAAAAAGGAGGTAAGGCAATGAATAAGGCATTATCGGTTTTTGCAAAAGCAGCAAAAAAGACTGCTGAGCATACGCTTAAAAGAGATGCTAATTCTACGACTTGTTGGGGTATCTATCAGCCAAAGGCACCAATTAGTTTAAAAGAATTCAGTAAATTTGATAAGTAAGTTATCATCTAAGATAGTCAATTATTTAATGAACATATCCATAATTGAAAAAGAGAACAAAGAATTGTATATTTATGGTTTCTTTATGTTGCTTTCTCAAGTTCTATATTTTTTGGAATCATTAATAATTGGCTATTTTTTAAATGTTGTTATTCAAAGTTTAATTTTTTATGTTTCCTTTAGTTTTATAAGAAGATATGCTGGTGGATATCACGCTTCCACAGAAAAAAGATGTGAACTTTCTACAACATTTTCAATATTGGTTTGTATATCTGTAATCAAGTTATCTTATAAGCTGAACTTAGATATATTTTTATTAATTATCGGCGTTATATCTGGATTGATTATTTTAATCTTATGTCCACTTGATACACCTGAAAAACCATTATCTAAAACGGAATATAAATATTTTAAAAAAATTTCATGGCTGATATTATTTATTATTTCCGTTCTGATAGTTATATCATACATTATTAAATGGAAATTTCTTTATGCTCCCTGCTGTATGAGTTTCATTCTTGAAGCAATATTAATTTCGGCAGGAAGAATACAGAAATCAATAAACAATAAAATACTAAAATTAGAAAATGGAGACTGACTTTAGTCAAGCTCCATTTTTTATAGCAATATATTCTATATAATTGTGATTTGTAAATAAATGTATTGGAAAGGTAATTTTTAAGATGAATACAAATAATGGATCGCGCTTTATACTTCATGTATCAGATTTTCATTTAACAGAAACTAATGTTGATTATGCAAAAAAAATTCTAAAAAAATTAGTTGATAAATTATCATATGAGAAAGTTAAAGTAGATTACTTAATTCATACTGGTGATATTATTAATTCAAGTGATGCATATATTATTGTAGCAAAAAAATTAGAAATCGATGAAAAATTTTTTATTAAGGAAAAAAGTGAAATAATATTTGATAAAGAGAGCTTTATTAAAAATGTTGATAAACAACAAATAAAAAAATTTAATTTTGAGCTAAAGAGGTTAGTAAACAGCAGATTTAAAATTGCAAAAGAAGTGTTCAAAGAATTTATTTCAAATTTAAATATTCCTTTGGGTAATGTTATAATTTGTAGTGGAAATCATGATGTTTTACAATTACTTCCAATTACTGAAAGCAAAACAACTTGCGACAAAGAGGAAGAGGAAAAATGGGTTTATATATCTGGAAATGTTCCTGATAATTCATTTAAGCCATTTGAAAAATTTCTGAATGAATTGGAAATCGCAAACAGTTGTTCAAGACGTCATTCTGAAAATAGTGTCACTTACTGTAATGTGGATAATTTGAATTTTTTGATTCTTAATACAAATTGGGAAAATCCTTATAATCAAAAAAAGGGGTATTTCTGTACTCGCTGTGACATTGTAAATAATGTTCTTAGTGAAATTACTATAACACAAAATACTTTTAATATAATTGTAGCTCATAAACCATTGTATGAAATTTGTGAAAAAGCAAGATTATCATATAGACGTTATATACAAACGCCATTTATGAGCAATTTGCGAAAATTTATCGGTAAAAATGGCATATATTTATGTGGAGATAAGCATACAAGAAGTATTGTCGGTTCAAAATTTCATGATATTCCGCATTATATTGGTGGAGAACCACTAGAAGATACAAGCAATGGAGAAGTGGAATATAATCTTCTTGAAATCAACAATAATAAACTTGGAATGGAAAGAAAAATCCATTTAAAAAACGGTGATTTTAATCAATCTAATAATTTAGTTAATTGCGAATGTGATATATGTCCCCAAGATGATGTGGTAATTAATTTATATGAACTTAGTAAGAAATATATAACAGAACGAGTTTTTGAAATTATTAGCATATCTGAAAATCATAATTCTTGGGAAAGTATTTGTCAAAAAATTCATGATTGGGAAAAAATAAAAAGAGAAAAATGGTACAGTAATTTTAATGTTCTATATAAAACTATTTGTAAATACAGAAAATTCGGATATGAAGAAATAAAATTTGATGATGATGATCTTTTTGATTTTATATGCAATAGAATAATATTTCAAATGGAATCTGATTCAAAAAATGTATTGAATGTCAGAGGTGAATACAGAACAGGAAAGAGTATTTTTCTTGGGTTGTTTTATATTTATTTATTAAATCGGTATTCTATAGGTAAAATAGACTTTATACCAGCTTATTTTAATCTCGAAAACAGAGAGATTTCTGATAAAATAATGAATAGTTCTTCTTATTTTGAGGCTGTCACAGAAATTTTTAGTTCTTATGTTAATTCAATTCAAAAAACAGCAGTAAAAGAACATCAACGTATATGTTTTATTATTGATGGGTTGGATGAACAAGATTGTTGGAGTTATACCACAGAAAACAGTATAGGCCGTGCTATATTAGATGTATTAGCTCAATATGATAATTCATGGTATATAATGGTATTTGCACAACATAGATTACCTTGTCTAAAAAACACAATGCCAGCGAGAAAATATAGCGACTGTAGTGATATTATGTATTTTAATCCAATAGATATTCAAGAGAATAATTCTAATGATTTAAGATTCAAACATTTTGTTAGCTCATATTTTAAAATGCAAGAAGAGTCCGGTGCTTTATCAAAAATATCTAATACGGATACTATCAATGATAAATATATAGAAAACATATGCAAAACAATTCAACATTTCAGGCGGCTCACAATAACTACGGGTTTTATATATGATAATATTGAGCATATTGTAAAACAAAACAATACCGATAATAGCAATAATTGTTATTATGTTTCGGAATTATATAAATATCATATTGATAAACAATATGAAATATGTCTAAATGCTCTTGGCTATAATTTTATTGATTATGCTCCAGCAATGGCATATTTATTTTCATATAAAGGTTATACCTACGAGAGATTTAAACATATTAGAGATGATAATTCGATAATCAATAGTCATATATTTAGAGAAATTTGCAGTTATTACGATAAAATGTATAACACGTTTTTGTTTATAAAAAAACATAAAGAAGCAAGGGAGTATTTAATTGCTCTCCATTATAATAGGGAATTAAGATATTATGTTGAACATGCTAATGAAGAAATTGATTCAAATTCAATACTAAATGAATTTATAAGTCGTAATATTGCAGTATTAGTCAGAAAATTGTGGACTGATACAAATAAATTTTTAATTGCATGTGAAAATTTACTTAAACGTGAATATTTACCAGCTTGCACTATGTCAATGTTAGTTTACTGTTTGGCACATTTAAAAATGTATACACCTATAAGGGATCAACTCAGAAAACAAATACAAGAAAAAGGTGAAAATTTCTTGTATGATAAAGATAATTCAAATTGGGAAATCAAAAATGGCGATAGTATAAGTAAGCTTGAATATTTTTTGAATTTGAGCGTGAAACACTCAATTGAGATTTTTAGACTTATTGATGAAGGTAATTCCATTCAACTTGTTTCAGCGCTTTTATCAGATAAGGATTTTCAAAAATACAACAGACAATTTCAAATGTTGTATTATGAAGATTTATCAATAAAGGGAGAAGAAAGTAAACATCCTTTAAATCCAGGATGTGATTTGGTGTATAAGGGTTTTGATTTTCATAATTGCTTTTATTATTTATATGTAAAACTAATTTCACCTCACTCATATCCCCTAAGAGAATTTGATATGTTCACATTATGGGATTTAATAAAAAGCAGATTGATTGCCAATTCACTAGAAACATATAAATCAAATACTGATTTAGAAACCTTTTTTTATCGAAAAAATTTTAAAGATAGAGCCAATACAGTTTTAAATAGTACATTGTCTATATTTAATTCGTATTTAGATGCAGCATGTCAAAATGATAGAAGTTCATCAATATTTAAATATTTTGAAAATGTCAAAAAGGCTTTAAAGAAAATACTCAAATTATCTGATAGAAACATTGAATCCGTAACACAGATTTTATCAGAGTTTGATATTTAATGTAACTCTTTATTTGATGCAAAAAAATAAATATCAAATTTTAATATTTTATATTATTGAGGTTGATATATTGGTTAGTCGTATAAATGGTTTTGTAACTGTGTCTTTATTATAATTTATTTATAAAATATGTTCTTCCTTTCAAAAAATGACAAATAATACCCATACAAGCGCTTATAGTTATACTAAAATTAATGGTTTAAGGGGGTATAATGATTATATATAAACGTATAAATATAGGATATCAAATTATTGATTCAATTCATATAGGAAAAACTGAGTTTGTAATTGGATACAATCATAAAAAAGATAGTCCTTATGCAATATGGGAAACTTTAAATGGAATTGATTTTCACTTAGGTCAATATGCAAAAAATCGATTACAAGCAGAGCATATTTTTTTAAAACGTGTGAACGAAGCTTACGAAAGACAAAATAATTGTTAATCTTATGAGAAAATGATAGCTGAGTATAAATAACTCTGCTATCTTTTTGTTTCACTTTGAATCTACCGTCGTTTGTTGTTCAACCTGCCGTGATTTGGTTACTGCATATTGAGCCATTCTCATTCGGTTCTGCTCGAATACCTCGTCTACCATATGCGTATAGATTTTTGCGGTTACCGATATGTCAGAGTGTCCCATCCATTCTTTAGCCACATTGATTGGCACTCCGGCTGCCTGACAGTCGGTGCAGAAAGTGTGTCGAAGTAAGTATGGCTCGAAGTCGGGAGCTATGATTGAGTTCTTTACTTGATTGCGATATAGGTGAGCTCCGTTTGCTAAGTCCATTTCTTTTACGAAGTTTTTCCAGCTTTGATAGAAGGCATTGTCATCCATGCGTGTGTGCTTTTCGTACTTTACGAATACATATTCGTTGTTGAGCCCTTTTGCTTTATGTTCTTTTAATGCATCTAAAAGTACAGACGGAATTGGTATCTTTCGTCCTGTTCCTGCTTCCGTTTTGGATTTGCCGACTGTCAGAATTGCGTTTTCAAAATCTATCCAATCCCACTTCATTCTTCGGATTTCTATCGGTCGAAGTCCGCAGCATAACATTGTAAGCACCATTGTTCCGGCATAGTGTTTTGGTATGGCTTCAAGTATCATTCGGCGTTCATCATCAGTGATTGGTCTGTGCTTGTTCTCGTACACAGTCGGCAGAACAATATCCTTTGCCACATTGGTTTTGATGAGTTCCTGCTTTTCAGCTTTGGTCAATAATCGTCTAAGTACCATTCTGATTTTTGTTTCGAATGGCTTACTCAAACCGGCATATTCGTTTATGAATCTTTGGCAGTCATCCTCAGTCAAGTTGCATAACTTTATCGAACCGAGGTGTTCAATGATGTGGTTGTAGACGATGTTTTTGTACATGTATTTGTTTTTCTTCGTGCAGTTCGCTTTCTCGATGTTAAGGTGATACCAGTTGTCTGCGTAGTCTTTTAATTTCATTTCGGAGAAGACGCCGCCACTCTTTTTCTTTTCTTGGAGTTGATAATACTCCTTGACCATGTCATCAAGTTTCTTTCGGCAATCCTTTTCACTCGTCTTTGATCGAGCAGTTAATACATCGTATTTGCCATCTTCATTTTTAATTCTTTTTGTCATTCGGTAGCCGATTTGGTTACCGTTTTTGTCGTATAATTCGTACATAATTTACCTCCGTATAGTAATTTCTTTGCCCTTTGGCAACACCAACACTACCACACAGTTTTGCAAATAGCCAGACCAATACCTGACAAAAAAGAGACACATTTTTTGTGAGATTTTGACCTGTATGCCGAGTTGAATTTATATATTTCATCAAGAATTGTAGAGATAATTTAGTACATCTTTGATGAAATATAACTTAACTCTGCTGTCACAGGCTGCAGGAATGTTCTCGCAGAGCTCTGCAACCTTGTCTTTGCATAACCCGGTAATGATTCCGATTTCTTTTTTATTGAACATATATTGTCCTTTTTCACGGCAAATAAAGCTCGCCATTTGCTCAATTTCCGCTTTTGTTTTGTTCATCATACGCACTCCTTTCCGTGAATACTCAAAAACCTTGATTTTCTGCGAAAAACACCCCTAACTGCATACGAATTTGGAATCATACGCAAAAGTATTACGAATCGAAAAGCCGACAGGCTTTGCCGGACGGCGTTTTCGGGCATTTCAATGCCCGAAAATCATACCCCTTTATCCTGCTTTAAAATCGACGGCTTGAAATCCGCCTCAAAATCGATCCAAAAGCCGCAGATTTTCATTAAAAAATCATCGTTTTTTTCATTCACTTTTTTCATTCCGGGCTTTTATATTGTTTATACATCAAAAATGCAAAAGTAGAAAGCAAAATCAAATCAACCGATGCACAGTATAAATATTTGAATTTTTTTTACCATTGACCGAGCAGTGTTCAACATCAATCAAGCATTGATCCTCAAGAGATTTTATTGCTCGTCTTATACTTTCGTAACTCATATTGCATTTCTCAGCCATTCTTCTTATTGACCAATAACTTTTTCCTTTTTTATCTTTTTTAGAAACCAAAAAACAATAGACCATAAAGTCACGACTGTTCAATTTATATTTTTCAAAAAAGTCATTTGGCATAATCCAAAATCTTCCGCTTGGAATTTTTTGATATAACATTTTTCATTCCCCTTTCTAAAAATAAAAATAAAAAGCCTATACGCATCTCAAAATAAAAATGCATATAGGTTCATCATAGTTTTATTGAATTTTCTCTCCGTTTTCATATTAGCAAATTCATAATTTTCTGTCAAGACCCCTTGCAGATGAAAAAATAACTTGAATTCAAATTGAACGGAAGATTGATATTGATTTGTGTTAAAAGTTGATTTTAGGGAAGGAAGTGTGTATAATAATTAATGAAAATAAGTTAGGAAGGAGTGTTGTTATGAACTATACTTTGATGCACAAAAACATAAAAGTGGCTGATTTATCATTAGATGAAGAAACCGGTTCAATCGTTGAAATAGGCGAAATATATAACTTTGCTCATCTTCCTATCGGTACAACCAAAGACGATTTATCTGCTGACAGAGCATTACTCAATAAATGGTGGACCGATCGTTCAATTCCTGCAAGCAGGTCGGGTGTAAGAGATGCACTTGAAATTTTGCGTGTAAGCACTCCGAAACTGCTTTTGGCAAAATGCTACGGATTAAGCCTGTCGGATCAATATTGGGTTAAGCCTATTAATTCCGATTTGGAATGGGAATTGGTAAATTTCTTTGACAATGATTTTTCAGAAGATGTCGGTGATATTCTGTTCGGAAAAGCAAAAGATTCTGAAAATATCAGTTTGAACTCACCAGACAACACATCTGACGGTTGCTTAAAGAAAAGATGGAAAATAATTAATCAAAAGCGTTGCCTTCTTAAAGCAGGCAGTTTGCCATATGAACAACAGCCGTTTAATGAGGCTATTGCGTCATTGATTATGGATAAATTGAATATAGATCATGTCAGTTATTCCGTTATGGTTGATGATGAAAAGCCATACAGTGTTTGCGAAGATTTTATTTCAAGAGATACAGAACTTGTTACGGCTTGGAAGATTTTGCAAAGGTATCCTAAACCTAATCACTTGTCTGTTTATCAGCATTATATTGACTGTTGCAAATCTTTGGGCATTGACGACATCGTTGATAAAATCAATCAAATGATTGTAGTTGATTTTATTATAGCCAACGAGGACAGACATCTCAATA